>Ga0335074_10015607_pt1 | contig 10681 bp, 6 predicted proteins | sample Lox_Sample_23_FD_206715 | JGI IMG/M metagenome (GOLD analysis project Ga0335074, IMG submission 206715) | Soil microbial communities from Loxahatchee National Wildlife Refuge, Florida, United States - Lox_Sample_2.3 | ecosystem: Environmental > Terrestrial > Soil > Wetlands | place: USA: Florida...
ATGACCTGCGTATGGCGCGCGGAGACGGCGGCCTGCCGCAAGGCCAAAATCGCGCAGGGCCTGCCCGCCGACGACGTCCCCGACGAGACCGAATGCCGCACGACCTGCCAGAACCTCGCCTGGATTAGGCTGGCAACATCAGCGTGTCTCGCATAGCCGGGGAGCGTCGGCCTGGAACTGGGTTTACGTGTTGCAGATGACCGTGTCGCGCGTCTAGCTTCCCTCCGTGCATCTCTTCTTCTTCTCCGCAGCGGGCTGGGAAGGCTGGGACCTCGACCGGCGTCCGCTGATCCGCCAAGGTATGCCGGTGCTGGTCGACGACGATCTTCGATTCGAGGACGAGCGGGGCCTTCGCGCGAGCGTGATGGTCAACCAGTGGCTGCGGGAGTTGCCGGTGAGCGGCGCTCCGTCTCCGAATACCTGGGAGGTCTATGCCCGGGCGCTCAAGGGCTGGCTGGAGTTCCTGACCGAGCAAGAGGTGCCGGCGTTCGGGTCGCGTGAGCAACTGCGGGTTGCACTAGGCTGCTACGCCGAGCGTCGGCTGGCCGGGCCGCTGCAGGTGCGCCTGGCGGGGTCGACGTGGAATCTTCATGTCGGCGTGCTGGCCCAGTTTTACGAGTGGGCGGTGGAGGGGGGTCACGGCTCGTCGGTGCCGTTCAGCTACGCTGCGGCCCGGCGGCTGGCCGGGGACCAGATGGTCGAGACGCGCCGGAACCTGGCGAAGGTACGGCAGCCCAGAGCCCACGCCGCCGTCAAGCATCTTGAGCCGGACTTCGCCGGGCTGCTGGTACGCGTGCTGGAGGGACTGCTGCCGGACGGGACAGCTGACCCGCAGTTCCGCGGCCTGAACCCGGGACGCAACGCGGCGGTGGCGAGGCTGGCGCTGGCCAGCGGGCTGCGCCGGCAGGAGTTCACGTTCCTGCTCGCCTGCGAGATCCCGCCGCTGCCGCCGGCGCCGACTCCGCTACCCATCCCGCTGCCGGTGGCGGCAGCGATCGCAAAGGGGCGCAAGCAGCGCACCACATGGATCTCTTACGATGCCCTGGCGGCGGTGCACCGCTATCTTGACCTGGAACGGCCGCTGGCCGCTGCGGGCTCGGCGTGGCAGCCGGACCCGGAGCTGGGCGAGCCGCTGACGGTGACAGCGGCGGACATGCACGGCGGGAAGGTCAACGGCCGCCGGGTCTCCTGGTCGAAGCTAACCCCTGCGGATCGCCTGCGGCTGGTGGACCCCTCGGGCGGGTCACTGCTGCTGGCGTTGCAGCGCGGCGGGGCGCCGTTCACGGACTGGCCGACTGTTTTCCGCCGGGCCTCCGAGAGCGTCCGTGAGCGGTTCGAGCCGCGGTTCCCGCATGTCAATCCCCATCGGCTCCGGCATTCCATGGCCCTGTCGACCCTGGAGCGGCTGGTGGCGGGCTACTACCAGCAGGCCGCGCAGCTCGTGGCCGGCACCGGCGACAACCCGGCGATGGCTTTGTACCTGACTCAGGCCGACCCGCTGATGATTCTCCGCGACTTGCTCGGCCATACCTCAGTAACAACTACGGAGATCTATTTGTCCAGGTTGGATACCACCCGGGTGTTCCGGGAAGCGTACGAGAACGCAGGGCGCGACAGTGATCTTACCGAAGCGGTCCTGGACGAGGTCGAGGCGGAATTCGACGACGATCTCGCCGGCCCGGGGGCCGGGGCCTGATGCCCGCCCGGGTGATCGAGGATCCGCTGGCCGTCGAGTTCACGTTCAGCGACGCCAGCCGCTTTACCTTGCCGCTGAGTCACTTGCCCTGCCCGGAGCTGGTCGCTGAGCTGGCTGCTGCCCTGGCCGCGCTGGCGCACCCGCACGGCGGGGTCGATTCCCCGTCTACCGCGGGGCATTACCGTACTGCCCTCGGCCAGCTGGCGCGCTTCCTGGACCGCGCCGGCTTCAGCGGGGGCGCGGCCGGGCTGACGCGCGCACGGCTGGTTGAGTTCTGGCTGGGAACCCGGCCGACGTGGGAACGCCTGAGCCGGGCGCTGCTGCGCTCCCTGGACGTGCAGACGGGCGCACTGCAAGCCGAGGTCCGGGACTACCTGCCCGGGCAGGCACTGCAGCGGGCACGCAGGCACAAGAAGAGGCCGCACGAGCCCTACAGCGACGGCGAGTGGACGCGGCTGCGGGACTGCTGCACCGAGATCACCCGGACGGCGCTGGCCGGGCACCGGGCGGCGGTCACCGCGGGACAGTCCGGCCAGGACCCTGCTTTGGCCGGCTGGTCGGAGGGCAACCTGCTGTGGCTGCTGCTGCACCGCGGGCCGGCCAGCCAGCCCGTGATCGCCAGGCACGCGGGCTGCAGCTCCTGGACGGTCGGGAAGCTGGGCGGCGTCACGAGCGCGGCCAGTGCGCTGTTCCCAACGGTCGACGTCGCGCTGGCCTACCGGCTGCTGCTCGGGATGACCACGGGCATCGTCCCGGACGGCCTGGACGACCTGGAACTGGCCGGTATCGAGTGGGCTGGCGACTCCACGGTCCTGCTGGACTACATCAAGGGACGCAGCGGCCCGGAGAGCCTGACCCTGCCCAAACCCGCCGTCGGGGTGCTGCAGCGCTGGCTGGAGCACTCCGCGCTGCTCCGGCAGTTCACGCCCGAGCCGGAGCGGTCGAAACTGTGGCTGGCCTACTTCAGCGGGGCCGGCGAGACCCCTGTGCTGGCGCCGAGGTTCCGCGGGGTTACGGTGCAGCGCTGGGTCCGGCAGCATCAGCTTGACGGCGATGACGGGAAGCCGCTGCGGATCCACAAGCACCGCATCCGCACGACGTTCCAGAACCGGCGGGACAAGAGCAGGTGGACCGGCCGCACCACGATCGACCCGAACCACACCGCCCGGGTCGAGGGTGACAACTACCTGTCCCGCCTTACCCCGGCGCAGCAGGACGCGCTGGACGCGGTGATCGAGGACGCCCAGGCCGACCTGGTCCGCAAGGCCAGGACACCGCTGGTTCTCACCAGCGACGACATCCGGGAAGCCGCAGCGGCCCTGCCCGGACAGGTAGCCGGCCTCGAGCTCACGGGAACGGTGATCGCCGAGCTGGCCGGCGGGCAGCGCGACGTGTTCACCGCCGCCTGCGGCGATCAGCTCGCCGGGCTGCACGGCCCCGCCGGGCAGCCGTGCCCGGCACGGCCGTGGGTCTGCCTGCTCTGCCCGCTGGCGGTGTTCGCGCCCAGGCACGCACCGAACCTGCTGCGCCTGAAGGCGTTCTTCGCCCGGGAGTTCCAGCTGATGCCGGTCGCGCAGTTCATGGCGGTCTTCGGGCGCTACGCCAGCCGGCTCGACCAGGACATCCTGCCCCGGTTCTCCGCCGCGGTGCTGGCCGCCGCCGCGATCCAGGTCAGCGACCGCGACGGCGAACTGCCCCTGCGCCCCGAGGAGACCACAGCATGACCCGTCCAGCTGCCGCCTCGGCGGAAGGTTCCGGCCGCTCGCCGTTCGCCGGCCAGCTCGTCCACGTCCTGGCCGGGCTGCGCATGGCCCCCGGCGCCCGGCAGCCGGCGTTCGACGAGGGCGTGTGGGACCTCACCGGCGCGTCGGACGTCTCGGTGCAGGTCGCGCCCAACATCCTGACCTGGGATTTCACGAAGATCGAGCACGAGGGCTGGCGGCTGGCCGCCCGCGAGCTGATGATCGCCGTCCTGGCTCCCGGGCACGAGCAGGTGCTCACGCTTCCGCTGGCCCGGCGGGACCCGCTCGCCCCGGCGACGTGCCACAGCAAGCTCTCCGCGGTCACCGCATGGTTTCAGTGGCTGTCCGGTCAGGGGATCCGGAGCCTGGAACAGGTGACCCAGGATCACTGTGACCGCTATCTTCAGCAGCGCCAGGGCGACGGGCTGCACAGTTCCGCAGTGATGGCGAAGGTCAGCGCGATCAAGGACCTGGCCCGCTACGGGGAACTGTTCACCGCTGACCGTTACCGGCCGGGATTCGTGCCCTGGGAAGGCGTGTCGGCAAAGACGGTATCCGGCTACTCGACCCGCGGGGAGAACAAGACTCCTCCGGTCCCTGACCACGTGATGCGGCCCGCGCTGCTCGCCGGCCTGTTCCTGGTGGAGGTCGTCGGCCCGCACGTGGCGGAGCTCATGGACCGCATCGGCGCCCGCCGGGCGAAACCGCTGGCTGACAGCCGTCCCCGGGACGACGAGTTCCGTGAACTTGCGCGACGGCATGTCGCGGCGGGCCAGCCGCTGCCCGAGGCAGATGAGCACGTGGTGCGGGAGCGCCTGTCCGCAGGCTGGGACCGCCAGGATCCGCTGCTCAAGGTCAGCTTCGGCGAACTGGGCCGTGACCTGGGAATCCGGCAGCTCCGCCCCGGGGACGCACAGGCAGTCCGCGACCACATCGAAGCCGCGGCCGCGGAGGTCGGGACCGCGCCCTGCTGGGCGCGCGATGCTGCCCTCGTCAAGTCGGCGGACGGTGCCGGCCCCGCGCCCTGGAGCGCGCCGCTGACCTCGATGCAAGCCGATGACCTGGCGATGATCGTGTTCAACGCCTGCCTTTTCACGGCTGCCGCGGTCAGCGGCATGCGGTCGAGTGAGCTGATGGAGCTGACGACCCGTTCCTGCCTGCCGCCAAGGCAATCCTGGCAGGGCCTGTTCCGGTATTCCCTGGCGAGCAGAAGAATAAAAGGCGAGCCTCTCGGCGGGGCGGCCGACGAATGGGTGGTCATCGAACCCGCTTACCGGGCGGTCGAGCTCGCGACCCGTCTTTCCGGAGCCAAAACAGCGCTGGCCGGAACGGAGCCCGGCACGTCAGTATTCGGCCGCTATGCTTTCACCACCCGGTTTAATACCTTCCGGCGCTGGGTGAACAGCGCGGCCGGCGCCCGCCTCGGATTGTCCCCGATCCCGGAAGAGCAGGTCACTGCCCGCATGGTCCGGCGCACCCTGGCCCTGGAACTCGCCCGCCGGCCCCACGGGCTTCTCGCGGCAAAAGTCCACCTGAAGCACATTTCTATTGCCACGACTGAAGGATATGCGGCTCGCCCGGGCGGTTCCCAGGCCCGTTTTCACGCCGAGATGGAAGCCGAGGAGAGAAAACAGAACGAAAAGCGCACGGCCGCAGCCTACCGCGATTTCCAGGATGGCATCCTGCCTGCCGGCCCCGGCGCGCGTTCCCTCATCGCCGCCTTCCAGCACGTCGACGCCGAGCTGGCCAGTACCGAGGCCCGGCAGCCGACCGTCGTGGCCACCGACCGGCACATCGAGCTGCTGCTGCAGAAACGGGCCGCTACGCTGCACGTTCAGCCGGCCAACTACTGCTGGTTTACCGATCCGGCCAAGGCGCTCTGCCTGAAGCTGGCCGGCACCCCGGCCGCGACTAGCCCGCTGGCCGGGCTCTGCGACGCCGCCCGCTGCCCGCAGGCCACCATCCACCGCCAGCACCGCGAAGTCTGGGCCACGTGCGCCGCGACCACCGCGACCTTCCTGGGCAACCCGCGGATCCCCCCGGGGGAGAAGACCCGGCTGACCGCCGAGCACCAGCGCGCCCAGCAGGTCATCCAGGCCATCGACACCGCTACCGGAGAAAGGCCCCCGCAGCCTTGACGATCAGCGAAGCCCGGCGGCGCCAGACCGAAGACCGGATCCGCGCCGCGGCCGACCGGCTGCTGCGCGGGCAGATCCCGCCCGGCGGCGGCTGCGACATCCAGACCCTGGCGATCGAGGCCGGGGTGTCACGCGCATCTCTCTACCGCACCTACCTGCACCTGAAGAACGAATTCGAGCAGCGACTGGCGCGCATGCAAGCCGAAGGACAGCTGCCCGACCCGCGTGCGGCCCAGATCATCCGGCTCAAGGACGACAACGCCAACCTCAGGCAGCGGGTAACCGAACGCGAACAGGAAATCGCCGCCCTCTCCGCCTTCAAGACCACGGCGCTGTCCCGCCTGGCAGCCCAGCACCAGGAGATCACCGCGCTTCGCGCCGCCCTGTCCAGCCGGGCCAACGTCCGGACTCTGCCGGGCGCGCTCAAGTCCCCGGACGATCGGCAGTGATGCTGGTCACACTCCCTCCGCCGCATGCGAGACACTCCGGGCTAGCGAACGTGGCGGTCGGCCAGGCGCCCCGGCGGCCGATCTGCTGCCGGTGGCCTATTTATCTCCACACAGGACCATGATCCGCTGGATGGCCTGGCGGACCATGGTCAGCGGCAGCACTCTTTGCCCAGCTTGGCTCTCACCGGGCGTGACTACTCCGTCGGCCTGCATGCTGCCAAACTGTTCAGATCGCCGAATATTTCCTCTAGCCGGAATGCCAGCCAGACGGCTGAGACACACGCAGATTACCCATTACGGCCGCTCACTGACGGCCTCGCAAGCAAGCCAGTCATCAGGTACTCTTGGGCTTGCATACGAGCCAAGAGAGGCCTGGCTTGTACGTGGGACTGGAACGATTTAGAATAGTCATCACCGACGTTGTTAATGCTCGGAGGCTTGCCTTCATTGGTTCGCACAATTTCCATCGCACGACCATGAACGGTAGGCTTGGTTGACCATGGTGAACTCTGTACGGCCGACAACGAAGTTGCCGCTGAGTTAGAAAATTGCCATTTCCTAGTGAGCATTGCACTGCAACTCTGCCGCAAGTGACGCTAGTCGGATAGGCTCAGCAACATGAGTTCTCCAGACCAGCCCAGCAAACAAGACTTCGATGATGCTCGATCTGAAGCCCTCGTCGTCGTCAGGAGCGCTCTGCAGTGGGAGTTGACAGACGCTCGGTGGCTGAAGATACAGCAAGTGCTTGACGAGATGAAAGCTGCGCTGGAATCTGCCGACGCAATAGCACTGGAAACGGCGGCCTCAGAAGTAGCACTGGCCGGCCCGGTAAGGGTCACCCGGATCGGCGGAACTCCACCCGTCCCGGCACCCGCTCCGGTCCGCGCCCGAGTGAACCACCTGATGCATGAGTTGGAAGGCACTCGGGCACATCAGGACGATTCCGGACAGACCGGTGAACGATGACGACGCCTCCCGTGGTTGACCAGGATTTCATCGTTCATCTATTTGCACCAATCAATGGTCTTAAGGCGGCGGAGGCATACCGGCAGATCCGTCGGCTATGGCTAGCTTGCCGGGAGCAGCTTGGGATATCTGAGCCGATCGCTGGCATGCGCTCATGCGAGTTGCTCCCGGAAACGCTCGATGAACTGCCTGCCGCTGATGGCTTCGTCGCGGCGCATGAAAGTCCAGTCGGCGACCGTCAGGCCGTAATTCGTCGTTCTCGTGACGTCCTGAATCTGTCCGTTGCTTTGCTTCAGCCCGCGCCGGAAGGGCTCCACGGCCAGCCGAACGGGCAACTTACCCGGATCCAGTTTGCGAATCTGCCTGTGCAGCGTCGGCTGGGTTGGGCGGATTTCGCGCAGCTCTGGGCAGAAGCCAGCGCGGCAGGGACAGACGCGATGCTGGGGGAGGCACATCTTTTCCTGGCCAGGATGCCACCCGGGGAAACGGCATCTGTCGGGGCGACAGCAGAGCTTGGCCAGTCGCTAGACCCATTGCTGCCTTATGGCGAGGAGCGGCCCCGGGACTGGTGGCGCTGGGGAGCCACCGCGGCCGCCGGGTACGCGCTCTGGGATACTCGACCGGATGCCAACACGAACAGACTTCGCGAAATCGTGGTGTTCGCACCTTCTAACCGCGATGAAGAAGTCAGTACATGGGCGTGGTCTAACGGAACTCCCAATATCCCGCCGTTTGCCCGGTACCTTCTGTTCGCTGCGAAACTGCGCTCCGAAGCTCCCCAGTTGGACACCTGGAAACATGATTTGGCTAAGGGGGCTAATTTTACAGATATCCTCGCGGAAATAAATAGTGCCCTCTCGGCGAGTGAGTCTGACCCGGGCAAGATCGAACTGCTGCGTACTCGGCTCAGTCGACTAAGGGCTGAGGAAACTCGCCTGTTGTCACGAGAGGGCGAGTTGGCCCGCCTGCGCCGCGAGGTCTTGAGCGCGCAGGACGAACTTAGCGTACTTGGCCGCCGCGGGGCCGCAGACGCGGCCCCGGGAATATTCGCCGCAGATCAGGATCTGGCGCAATGGTTGACCAGGCAGATCGAGAACGACCACGGGCTCCTTGAAAGCGATCTCACTAGGATTAGGAGAGCATGCACGACTGCCACTGAGGAACTCAGCCAACTGCGGCAATCCGATCCAGCTCAACTCATCAGTCCGGCTAGGCGAAAGGCCGCTGGCGAAACCACTCAGCAGACATCGACCAGCAGCCGAGAAGCCCTATCATCCCAATCCGATCACCATGATGACGATGTCACCCGGCGAGTGTTTGTGGTACACGGCCGCGACGAAGCTGTCAAGCGGAAATTCTACGATCTGCTTGAAAGCGTTGGGCTGCAGCCAGTGGGCTGGGAAACACTAGTGGCGGCTACAGGCTCAGCCTCTCCATATCTTCACGAAGTGATGACTCAAGGAACACAGGTGGCTCAGGCAGCTCTCATTCTGCTAACCCCTGATGACCTGGTTCGATTGAATCCGCGGCTGCTAGAACCTGATGGCGAGTCTTACGAAGATAAACTCTCAGGGCAGCCCAGGCCGAACGTTCTTCTGGAACTCGGAATGGCGCTCATGCGTTACCAGAATCGTACTATTGTGGTAACCATTGGTCGGATGCGGCCAATGGCAGATCTGGCAGGATTGAACTATATTCGCTTCGACGGATCCGCAACTGGCACTGAGAAACTAATCAGTCGACTGAGGACAGCCGGCTGCCAGGTGGACGTTTCCAGAACCGACTGGCTGGACCCCGGCCGCTTCCGTGACCTTCCCGACTAGCATCCTGCTCAAGGCAAGTAACTACCACACAGGCGCACGAGACAGCAGTTCATCTATGTGACCGAGTGTTGTGTCAGCGGCCAGGCTGCGTTTCCCGTCACGCTCACCTGCCCGCTTAGGGAAACTGACTGTCGCCGCTCTCCATGCGCCTCCCATACGCTACTCCAGCGTGCTAGGAAGTGGATATGACAGTAGCAGCTTTCGTTGTATCGATTGTTGGTGTTCTGGCGGCTGCAGCTGGCGTCGTCTACGCGCGACAATCCGTTCGGAGCGCCAGAGCCAGCGAGCTTGCGGCTAAGGAGTCAGCTGAGGCTGCAAGGCAGTTGGCAGAGACTCAAGCGGCTCGCCTAAAGCTCGACCAAGACCGGGCTCATCTAGAAATGACGCCAGTGCTCATGGGCGTCATTAAGAGGCAGCCGATCCCATCTAGGCCGGGCATGGTGACTTATCGACTTGAGGTCCACATCAAGACACCGCAACCAGTCGTTGCACTGATTCTTCGCCTTCCTGAGAACTCGTGTGTTGGAACCACGCGCTCCTCGATTGGAATGGCGCAAGACCTGTCCTATCCAGAGCCAGGGAAGCCTTCGCCGAGTATTGAACCCGGACACCCGGCCAGCTGGAGAGTCGAGGTCGATGACCTGACCGCCAGCCATTTCACAGCGCTAGCATCCTGCAGGGGGGAAAAAGGGCAAAGCTGGAATGGAGTTTCCGTCTACATAGCACTGGACGACCTCGAATAAAGGTAAGAGAGGAGTGTGAAATCGGATGGTTTTCCTTGCGGGATCATCTAGATTCGCATATTAAGTCGCGTGTTAGCCATCAAATCTAAGGCATTTTGGAGCGGTCCACAAAACTATTACTTTGGTACCTTCGATGCCACGGCCCAGAATGGATAGTTCTGTACGCGCCAAGCGAGGAGCGCCGAGTGTAAACAATCAGCCCATGTACGCGGGGTGATGGGTAGCGCGGGTTTCGATTGCCGGTTACGGGGGGAATGCGTGCGCGGGCGGTCGCCAGGGCCTGCCGAGCATGAGGTCGTGCAGGACGTCCATGGCTTTCTTGCCGTGCTTGCGGGCGGTGTCGATGTAACTGCGGATATCAAGGCGGTCCTGGGTGACGTCGTCGCTGGCCAGGCGGCCGGAGATCTTCTGCTGGGTTTTCAGCGGGCGGACTCCTCGCTCGCTGATATTGTTCGTGGGCCACACGGTGGTGTCCTCGGTGAACAGCAGCACGTCGCTGCGGCGGTAGCGGCAGAATTCCAGCAGCTCGCGGCCTGGCTTCTGCCTGGTGCTGTTCTTCGGTCCCGGGACGCGGGGCACGCTGGCCAGGCCCGCCAGGACGGCATGCCGGAACTCGCGCTCCAGCGGCGTCCGCACATCGGCGGGGATGGCGTCCAGGCCCTGCTCGCGGGCGGCGTGCCAGGCATGGATCAGGGCGCGCAGCGCCCGCTGCGCCTGCAGCGGCCAGATGGCGCCGGGGTAGCTCCCGGCGCAGTCCTCATAGTCCCTGATCAGGTGCGATAGGCATGCCTGGTTCCCGGCGATGTGCTCCCACCGGGGATTGAAGTAGTTCTGGTACCGGTCGGAGACCACGATCCCGGCGAAGCCCGGCAGGATCCCGGCGTCGGCCATCGAGTCCAGGCTCCGGGTGCCCAGCCAGAACGCGGAGTACCGCTCGGTGAACGCGCCGTGGACGTATTTCTTCTCCCCGGCCGGCCCGGACCGCAGCGTGGTCTCGTCGAACCCCGCCACCGGGGCGGCGGTGATCAGGGTCCGGATCAGCGCCACCACCTCCGCGGCCAGCGACGCGGCCCTGGCCAGGCACGAGTGGATGAACCCCTCCGACACCGCAGCGCCGGCCACGT
>Ga0335074_10015608_pt1 | contig 10681 bp, 7 predicted proteins | sample Lox_Sample_23_FD_206715 | JGI IMG/M metagenome (GOLD analysis project Ga0335074, IMG submission 206715) | Soil microbial communities from Loxahatchee National Wildlife Refuge, Florida, United States - Lox_Sample_2.3 | ecosystem: Environmental > Terrestrial > Soil > Wetlands | place: USA: Florida...
CGCGCCTGCATCGCCCGGCAGTGGGACATCGCGCTCCTGTGCGTCGGCTGTCCGGCGCAGGAGACGATCGCGCATCTGCTCGCGGAAGAAGGCTGCCGGTCCGGCGTGGCGCTGTGCGTCGGCGCCTCGATCGATTTTCTCACCGGCGCGCGCCACCGCGCGCCGCGCCTGTTCCAGCGCCTCAGCCTCGAATGGGCCTATCGCCTCGTCCGCGAACCGCGGCGCCTGTGGCGGCGCTATCTCGTCGAATCGCCGAAAATATTGCGGATCTTCATCGCCAGCCGCTCACGGCGCGGACGCTGACGGCGTCTGCGGCCGCAGCCGGCCGCCGGTAGCCGATGGCGGTGAGCGCGTCGCGGATGGTCAGGCAGGGAATATCCTGCGCCTGCACCGCTTCGATGGTTTGCCGCAACAGCCGCGGCGAAGCGCCGATCCAGCTCGGCGGATCGGCGACGTCGTGGGTGTAGAAGACGAGCCAGCCGTTGCGCTCGCGCACGTCGCGCAAGGCGCGGTCGAGCTTTTCCGGCGTCAGCGTGCGGTCGTAGAGCTCGATGACCCGCAACAGCGCCAGATCGATCGTGCCGGCATTGATACCCTCGTAGATGCCGCGGCAGGTGTCGAAACGGTCCTGCAGCTCGCGCTTGCGCGGCCACGAGACCCGTCCGAACGGATAACAGAAATTGGTCAGTTCGACGCCGGGGCAAAGCTCGCGCAGCAGCGCGCCGTTGCGGTCGCAGTCCTCGCGCAATTGGTGGGCATCGAGCGTGTCGACCTTGAGATGCGAAAACGTGTGGCAGCCGATCTCATGGCCGCGGTCATGCAGGGCGCGCACCTGGCCGCGATCGATGACGCGCCAGTGCTCGTTTTCGTCCAGCGTGCCGCAGATGCCGGCGGCGATGTAGAAGGTTCCGCGCAGGCCGTAGTGCTCGAGAATGGCGGCGCCGTTGACATAGGCCGAGGCCGGCACGTCATCGAAGGTGAAACTGACCAGCGGCCCGGCATTGCGCATGGCGAAGGGCTTCGAGCGATGATGCCGCGCACCTTTGCGCAAAACGCCTTGGACCAGGGGACGGAACATCATCGACCTCACGCCGTGCCCGGCACGGCGAGGACTTGGCCGCGCAGTGCCGGTTGCACATCTTCCAGGATTTCAAGAAACCGGTCCGCCGCCTTGGCGGCGGTGTAGTCGAGACCGCGCGTCATCAGCACGCGCCGATCCGGAACCTCGTCGAGGGCGGCGACGATGGCGGCGGCCATGGCGGGGGCGTCACCCACCGGGGTGAGCGTGCCGTAGCGGCCGTTCTGCAGGATGTCGCGCGGCCCGTAGCTGCAATCGGTGGCGACCACCGGCGTGCCGCAGGCAAGCGCCTCCATCAGCACGCCGGGCAATCCCTCGTGCGCCGACGCCAGCACGGCGACCCGGCCGCGCATCAGCCAGCCGAACGGATCGGCGGAATAGCCGGCGAAGGCGACGCGGCCGGCGAGCCCGTGGTCGCGCACGAATTGCTCGAGCGGCGCGCGTTCCGGGCCGTCGCCGATGATCGCCAGCCGCCACGGCCGCTGCGGCGGCAGCAAGGTCATGGCGCGCAGCAAGGTGCGATGATCCTTCTCCGGCGAAAGCCGCGCCACGCAGACGATGAGATCGCGCTCGCGGCCGGATTCGCCGTCCCATTGCGACAGGCGCCGGACCGTGGCCGGAGCAATGACCGCGTTGGTCGGCATCACCACGATGATGTCCTCGGGAACCGAGAACAGCCTGACCAGATCGTGCCGGTCGCCGTCGGTCAGCGCCACAATGCGGTCGGCGCGCCGGTAGAGCAGGCGCAGCAGCCGATAGGCGATGCGGTTTTGCAAATAAGGATCGCCGTGCTGCGCGGCCGAGGGACTGCTGACCTCGCGCAAGACGAGCTTGGGCCGGCGCCGCCGCGGCAAGGTGCGGACCGCGATCAGGGTGCACAGATTAAGCGCCGCTTCGGAACTCACGACGATGCCCGGCGCCAGCGCAAGGATGGCGCGGCGCAGCCCCGGAAGCGCGTAGCGGAGCTTGCGCCCCGGCAATTCGATGACGCGGATCGAAGGGTCGAGCAGCGGCCGCAACGGCCCTTCGGGCCGCAATGTCAAAATGACCGGCGCGATGCCTTTGGCCGCCAGCGCATTGCACAACAGAACCATGTCACGCTGGGCGCCGCCGCCGTCGAAGGCGCGGATCAGCACGACGATACTGGTTTCAAAATCCTGACGGGGCGCCTGCACCGGAAAGCCGACTTTATCCTGAGATTTCAAATGGAATAGGCATCAGCATCCGGGCTGGATCAAGGCCGAACTCGTCGCCGCCGGGCGTGTTACGTTGGCAACGTTAACCGCTTCCACCGGGCGCACGTTAATTAACTTTAATGCGCCGGCCATTGATCGTTTAGGCGGCGGGATATAGTTCGCTTGAGCCCTGAAACTTCGCCCGGGCCAGTTGTTTGGACCGGGGAATAAAGTAGAAGTTTGAGGGGTTGCAAAACCAAGGTATAGCTTAGGCCATGAGGGCGCGCTGATGACCCGGCCGAATTCCCGTCGGGCCTTGTGGGGGTGTGCAGTAATCGCGGTGGCTGCCGTGGCCGCCGCGGTGATTTTTTGGCGTCACGGCAACAGCCGGGTCGCCCACGCCGCGCCGCCCTCGGTTCCGGTCATTGTCGCCGCCGCCGCGCAGCAGGACGTGCCGATCTATTACGACGCGCTCGGCACCGTGCAGGCGCTCAACACCGTCGCCATCCGCGCCCAGGTCAACGGCCAGATCATTTCCATCGATTTCAAGCAGGGCCAGGACGTGCGCAAAGGCGACGTGCTGGCCAGAATCGATCCGGCGCCGTTCCAGGCCGCCTATGACCAGGCGGTCGCCAAGAAGAACGAAGACCAGGCGCAGCTCGTCGACGCCGAGAAGAACCTCGGCCGCTTCAAGGCGCTGGTGCTGCGCAACGCCGAAACGCAGCAGACCGTCGATACCCAGCAGGCCAAGGTCGACACGTCCAAGGCAACCATCGACGCCGACCAGGCCGCCATCGAGGCGGCGCGCACGCAGCTCAGCTACGCGACCATCACCGCGCCGATCGACGGCATCGTCGGCTTTCGCCAGGTCGACATCGGCAACATCATTCACACCAACGACATCGGCCCCTTGGCGGTGGTGACGCAGATCAAGCCGTGCACCGTGATGTTCACGCTGCCGCAGAGCGACCTCGATCCGGTGCGCGACGCCATGCTGCAGGGCACGGTGTCGGTGCTCGCTTTCGATCAGGACAACAAGAAGCAGATCGCGAAAGGCAAGCTGCTGCTGATCAACAACCTGATCGATCAGTCGACCAGCACCATCCAGATGAAGGCGGAATTCCCCAATGCCGACGAGCGGCTGTGGCCGGGCGCCTTCGTGCACATCCACATCCTGATCACCACGCGCAAGGACGCGGTCACCATTCCCGAAGTGGCGCTGCAGCGCGGCCCCGACGGCTATTACGTCTGGGTGATCAAGCCCGACGACACCGCCGAGCAGCGGTCGGTGGAAGCGCAGACGATCAGTCAGGACCTGGCGATCGCCAGCAAGGGCCTGGCCGCGGGCGAGCGCGTCGTGGTCGACGGTCAATCCCGGCTGGAGCCCGGGCTGAAGGTCAATATCCGCGCGCCGAAAACGGCGGAGCGGCAGGCAGAAAAGACCTTATGAACGTTTCCGAAGTCTTCATCCGCCGGCCGATCGCCACATCGCTGTTGATGGCGGCGGTCGCGCTGGTCGGCATCGTGGCGTTTCCCTTGCTGCCGGTGGCGCCGCTGCCGCAAGTGGATTTTCCGACGATTTCGGTGACCGCCACGCTGCCCGGCGCCAGCCCCGAGACCATGGGCGCGACCGTGGCGACACCGCTGGAGCGCCAGTTCGGCCAGATCGCCGGCATCGGCGAAATGAGCTCGGTCAGCTCGATCGGCACCACGGTCATCACGCTGCAATTCGACCTCGACCGCAATATCGACGCCGCCGCCGGCGACGTGCAGGCCGCGATCACCGCTGCGGCGCCGCAACTGCCGAAGAACCTCTCGGCGCCGCCGACCTACAAGAAAACCAATCCCGCCGATTCGCCCATTCTGGTGCTGGCGGCGCAGTCCGACACCTTGCCGCTCTACCGGGTCGACGATTTCGCCGAGAATATCGTCGCCCAGCAGATCGCCCAGATTTCCGGCGTGTCGCAGGTCCGCATCGGCGGCCAGCAGACGCCGGCAGTTCGCGTTCAGGTCGACCCGGCGAAGCTCGCGGCGCGGAAATTGACGCTCGAAGACGTGCGCAGCGCGCTGAGCAGCGCCACCACCGACGTCGCCAAGGGCACGCTGTTCGGCAAGCAGCAGAGCTTTTACATCGCGGCCAACGATCAGCTCACCGAAGCATCCGAATACAACAACGTCATCATCGCCTACCGCAACAATGCGCCGGTTCGCATCCGCGACATCGGCCACGCCATCGACGGTCCGCAGGACGTAAGCCTCGGCGCGCTCGAGGTCGACCGCCCGAGCGTTATGCTCATCGTCTACAAGCAGCCGGGCGCCAACGTCATCAGCACGGTCGACAATATCAAGGCCGCGCTCAAGAACATTCACGCGCTGATTCCGCCCGGCGTTCATCTCGACACCATTCTCGACCGCACCCAGACCATCCGCGCCTCGGTCAAGGACGTCGAATTCACGCTGTTGCTGACGTGCTGCCTGGTGGTGCTGGTGATCCTGGTGTTCCTGCGCAGCATTCACGCCACGCTCATTCCCGGCGCCGCGGTGCCGCTGTCGCTGCTCGGCGCCACGGGAGTGATCTACCTCGCCGGCTTCAGCCTCGACAATCTGTCGCTGATGGCCTTCACCATCGCCGTCGGCTTCGTCGTCGACGACGCCATCGTCGTCGTCGAGAACATATTCCGCCATCTCGAGGCCGGCACCACGCCGCTGCAATCGGCCATCAAAGGCGCGCGCGAGATCGGCTTCACGGTCGTTTCGATCAGCGTCTCGCTGATCGCGGTGTTCATTCCGCTGCTGTTGATGGGCGGCATCGTCGGACGGCTGTTTCACGAATTCGCCATTACCGTCACCGCGGCCATCCTGGTCTCGGTCGTCGTGTCGCTGACGCTGACGCCGATGCTGTGCTCGCGCTTTTTGGTCAGCGAGCACGACCGCAAGCACGGCCGCATCTATCAGGCCATCGGCGCGGGATTCGACTCGATCGTCTCCGGCTATCGCCGCGGCCTCGACGTCGTGCTGCGGCATCAGTTCATCACGCTGATGGTGTTCTTCGCCACCGTCTGCGCGACGGCGGCGCTGTTCATCATGATTCCGAAGGGCTTCTTTCCGACCCAGGACACCGGTCTGATCATGGGCCTGTCCGACGCCGGCCAGGACGTGTCGCCGACCAAGATGCGGCAGATCCAGCACGAGTTTGCCGCGATCATTGCCCGCGATCCGGACGTGGCCAATTTCGGCGCCTTCTTCGGCGCCAGCTACGGCAATACGCCGAACACCGCGCGCTTCATCATCGGCCTGAAGCCGCGCGACGAGCGCGACGCCAACGCCTCGCAGATCATCAACCGCCTGCGGCCGCAGCTCGCCAAGGTCACCGGCGGCCGCATCTTCCTGCAACCGGCCCAGGACATCACCGTCGGCGGCCGCATCGCCCGCGGCCAGTTCCAATATACGCTGCAGGATCCGAACCTGGACGAATTGAACCTGTGGGCGCCGCGCATGCTCGCCAAGCTGAGGACGCTGCCGCAATTGGCCGACGTCGCCAGCGACCAGGAGAACCGCGCACCGCTGTTGACGGTGGACATCAATCGCGACGCCGCGGCGCGTTTCGGCATCCAGCCGCAGCTCATCGACGACACGCTCAACGATGCCTTCGGCCAGCGCCAGGTGACGCAGTATTTCACCAGCAATTCCTATTACGTGGTGCTCGAATTGCTGCCGTCGCTGCAGGAGACCGCCAAGACGCTGGACGAAATCTACATCAAGGCGCCGACCACCGGGCAGCTCATCCCGCTGTCGACCGTGGCCAGCATCGACACCAGCCATATCGGCTCGCTTCTGGTCTCCCACTCGGGGCAATTCCCCGCGGTGACGTTGACGTTCAACCTGCCGCCGGGCACCGCACTCGGCCAGGCCGTCGACGCCATTCAGAAGGCGGCCGACGAGATCGGCATGCCGACGAGCCTCATTTCAACCTTCCAGGGCAACGCCCAGGCCTTCAAATCGTCGCTGGCGAGCGAGCCGATCCTGATCGCCGCCGCGCTGGTGGTCGTCTATGTCATTCTCGGCGTGCTGTATGAAAGCTACATCCATCCGCTGACGATCCTGTCGACGCTGCCGTCGGCCGGCGTCGGCGCGCTGTTGGCGCTGTGGGCCGGCGGCTTCGATCTCTCGGTGATCGGCATCATCGGCATCATTCTCCTGATCGGCATCGTCAAGAAGAACGGCATCATGCTGGTCGACTTCGCCATCAGCCGCGAACGCGCCGGCTTGTCGGCGCGCGAGGCGGTGCGCCAGGCCTGCCTGCTGCGCTTCCGGCCGATCCTGATGACGACGATGACCGCGCTGTTGAGCGGCGTGCCGCTGATGCTCGGCCAGGGCTCGGGCTCCGAGCTGCGCCAGCCGCTGGGCTATGCCATGGTCGGCGGCCTCGCCCTCAGTCAATTGCTGACGCTGTTCACCACGCCGGTGATTTATCTCTATCTCGATCGGTTCCAGGAATGGCTGCGCGGCGGCGGCGCCGAGCATCACGAGGCGGAACCGCTGCCGATGGCCGCCGAATAGCGGGTTCCGCCGTTTTTTGAAAATTTTTGTGATCGAACGCCTTGGCGCGTGTTCGCCGCGCCGGGAACGGCGTGCGGCGCCTATGCGTTGAATAGGCTGGACCGAGCGCGGGCAACGAACCCGCGGGACATGAACCAGAGGAGATTGACGATGAAGAAACTTACGCTTGCGCTTGCGACGGCCGCGGTGCTTGCGACCGCGGCGCCGGCGATGGCCTTTGTCGGCGTCCATGTCGGCCCGGTCGGCGTCGGTATCGGCGGCCCGGGACCGTATTATTACAACGGCTGCGGCTACAATTACCCCTGCGGCGGACCGTATTATGACTATTACGGCGGCCCGAGCGTGGTGATCGGCGGCGGCGGCTGGCATCACGGCCATTACCATCATCACTGGCACCGTTAATTCGCCGGCTAGCACATGGAAGACTGAAAAGGGCTCCGAGCGGGGCCCTTTTCTTTTGTCTCCATTTGCGGTGTGCTTTCGATTGAAATCTTTCCGCGAATTTGCCGCGGATTTTTTGCTCGCATCGCAGCGCGGCTATTGCGATGCACAATGACGCGCTCGATTTCGCACAACACCGGAATGTGAAACGGCCATCCTCGACTTGCACCGTGCAACGCCGCGTCCGCCGTGGCATGATGCGGCAAGCTCGAGAGCGTGGCCCGGAACGGGTGTAGCGTTTTCCGGCAATGATCGCGCTCTTGAAGCCTCTTGAAAGCAATGTCGGCGCCTTGCGGCGGCCGCAGGCGCAAGACCTTCAGCGATTGAACCCGCCGGGTTCAGGAGGAGCGCCATGGCCCAAGCCCATATTCTTGTCGGCGCGAGCGACAGTCCCGCGCAGCCCATCGTTCGCCGCATAACGCCGACCGATCTCTATCAATCCCTGGCCCGCGGCATCGACGATTTCACCGCTATGCCGAGCCATGCCGTGTTTCTCTGCGTCGTCTATCCGCTGCTCGGCTTGGTGCTGATCGGCATCACGCTCGGCGATTCGACATTGCCGCTCGCGTTTCCGATTGCCGCCGGCTTCGCGCTGGTCGGACCGCTGGCCGCCATCGGGCTTTACGAATTGAGCCGCCGCCGCGAGGCCGGGCTCGACAGTTCATCGAGCCACGCCTTCGACGTTCTGTATTCGCCGTCGCTGCCGGCCATTGTCGCGCTCGGCGTGCTGTTGATGGCGATCTTCCTGATCTGGCTCGCGGTCGCCGAGGCGATCTACATCGCCACTTTCGGCTACGCGGCGCCCGCCTCGATCCGGCAGTTCGCCATCGAGGTGCTGACCACGCCGGCCGGGTGGACGCTGATCGTCGTCGGCACCGGCATCGGCTTTCTGTTCGCGGTGCTGGCGCTGACCATCGGCGCCATCTCGTTTCCGCTTTTGCTCGACCGCGACGTCGGCGCCGCGGTCGCGCTGCTGACCTCGATCCGCGTGGTGCGGACCAATCCGGCGACCATGGCGCTGTGGGGCTTCATCGTCGCCGCGCTGCTGGTGGTGGGATCGATTCCGTTCTTCCTGGGATTGACCGTGGTGATGCCGGTGCTCGGCCACGCCACCTGGCATCTCTACCGCCGCGCCGTGGAGCCCGATCCCAATCCGCATCCGGACTTCAAGCCGCGGCCGCGGGCGCCCCGCTCCGCCGCGGACTTTCCGTCGTCGCTGTTCCCGACCCGGAAGTAGCCGGAAAAACAAAGCGCCGGGTCCGCTAGCCCAGCGCCGCGGCGCGGCGCAGACTGGCGATCATCGCCAGGCGCAGCAGATAATCGCGCGTGCGCTGCGGATCGGCCGCCGTGCGCTCGAGCGTCGCGGCGAAGTCGGCATTGGCGCATTCCAGATTGCGCTTATTCTCGATCGATTGCTTCTCGATATATTCGAGCGTAATGGCGCGGCGCTGGGCCTCGTAACGGTCGAGTTCGGCCGGCGCCGCGGCGCCGGCAAAAACCGCGGCCAGCCGTTCGGTCAAATTGACCGCATCGTGAATGCCGCCGTTCATGCCCATGCCGCCGAGCGGATTATTGACGTGCGCGGCGTCGCCGGCGAGGAATACGCGGCCGGCGCGAAAATTCTTGGCGACGCGCTGATGCACCTTGTAGAGCGTGGTGTGGGCGATCTCGTAGCGGGCGATGCCGGGCACCACCGCGGCCATCAGCCGATCGGCGAAGGCGCGGCTCACGGCGTCCTCGTCGCTCACCGTCTCGGTCAACGGGAACATCATGCGCCAGACGCCGCCCGGGACCTCCAGGAAAAAATGCCAGCGCACCGGATCGGCCACATAGGTCACCGAAACCAGATCCGCGACGATCGCGCGAAAATCGAACGGCGTCGACACCACCAGAAAGCGGTCCGGCCAGGTGAAGCCCGCGAACTCGATGCCAAGCGACCGGCGCACGTCGCTGCGCGCGCCATCGGCGCCGATCAGCCAGCGGGCGGAGCGGCGCTCGCTGCGGCCGTCCCGCGCGAGCGTCACATGCACCGCCGTGGCATCCTGCTCGACCGCGGTGACCGTGGCGCCGAACTCGATGCGAAAGCCCGCCTCGCCGGCAAGGCGCTCGTGCAAAATGCGCGTCAGCTTGAACTGCTCGGCCTGCAGCCGGAATGGATGACCGGTGACGTCGGCGATGGCGCCGAAATCGAAGGTGGCGATCACGCCGTCGCGCGTGCGGTACTGCACCTGCGGCGCCTTGAGCCCCTGCGCGATCAGGGGCGCCGCGGCGCCGAATTCGTCCAGCATATCGAGGGTCGGCGGATGGAAGGTCGAGGCGCGCGATTCCTCGGCCAGCGCCGCGCCCGCCTCGAATACCGTGACCGGCACGCCGCGGCGCACGAGATTGGCGGCCGCGGCAAGCCCGACCGGGCCCGCGCCGGCAATGTAGACCCGCTCCTCGATCGGCATGCGGCCTTTCCTGCGATCCGGGCGCCGGCGCTTTGTCGGCGCGCGGCAACAGCCTATCATGCCGCATGCTCGATCTCGGCTTAAGCTTTCTCGGCAGCGTTGCCCGCGATCCCGATGCGCTCGCCATCGTCGACGGCGAGCTGCGGCTGACCTACACGCAGTGGTACCGGCAGATTTCGGCCCTGGTCGCGGGCTTCGACGCGCTCGGGCTCAAAGCCGGCGATCACCTCGTCACCGTGCTGCAAAATCGCGCCGAGGCGGCGACGCTGCATTGGGCCTGCCAGTTCGCCGGCATCGTCATCACGCCGGTGAACTGGCGCTCGACCGCGAGCGAGCTCGATTTCTATCTCGAAAACGCCGAGGCCAAGGCGGTCGCCTATGAGGATGCCTCCGCCGCGGCGGTGGCCGGATCGGCACCGGCGCAGCGGCTGCCGCGCATCGCCGTCGATGCGGCGCCGCCGCCGGCCGTCGCCTTTGCCGCGCTGATCGGTCGGGCGGCGCCCGATGCCGCGCCGCGCGTTGCCGCCGATGCCTGGTCGGTGATGCTCTACACCTCAGGCACCACGGCGCAGCCGAAAGGCGTGCCGCGCCGCCAGGCGGCGGAGCGCGCCGCCGCGGTCGCCCATGTCGCGCAGAATCTTTACCGCCACGGCGAATGCACGCTCGGCGTCATGCCGCTTTATCACACCATGGGCGTGCGCTCGCTCCTGGCGATGTCGCTTGTCGGCGGCGCCTTCGTCTGCCTGCGCCGCTTCGACGTCGCCGCGGCGCTCGACCTCATCGCCGCCGAGCGCGTCAGCAATCTCTATCTGGTGCCGACGCTCTACCACGATCTGGTGCATCACCCGCTGTTCGCGCGAAGCGACGTCGGCTCGGTGCGCAAGCTCGGCTTCGCCGGCGCCCCGATGACCGACGGGCTGCTTAAGACACTGCAGGCGGCGTTCAAGCCGGAGCTGTTCGTCAATCATTACGGCTCA
>Ga0335074_10015609_pt1 | contig 10681 bp, 10 predicted proteins | sample Lox_Sample_23_FD_206715 | JGI IMG/M metagenome (GOLD analysis project Ga0335074, IMG submission 206715) | Soil microbial communities from Loxahatchee National Wildlife Refuge, Florida, United States - Lox_Sample_2.3 | ecosystem: Environmental > Terrestrial > Soil > Wetlands | place: USA...
AAACAAAAGGCCAGGGTGAGAACGGGCAGGAATTTCATAGAGCCAGCACCGCCAAAACCAGCATCAGTAAAACCACAATGCGGTTGACGCGATCGTGAACGGCGAAAACCAGCGGGTCGTCCGGCATTTGGCCGCGATGCGCGATGAGCCAGACGCGTCCGATCCAATACAGCAGCAACGGACACAGAAACCACATGAGCTCATAACGGCCATAGAGAACCTGAGCTTTGTCGCTGTTGATGTACAGAGCAAGCACCAGGACCGCCAGGAAGCCGCTCGAAGCGCCCATGGCGGCGATGAGCTCGCTGTCTTCCAGTTCGTAGCCGCGAGCCTTCGCGTGATCGCCATCGGCCTTCCGCATAATCACCAGTTCGCTGTATCGTTTCACCAACGCCAGACTGAAGAAGAAGAAGGTCGAAAAAGCCAGCAACCAGTGCGATGGCCAGATGGCGACCGCGGCGGCCCCAGCCATGATGCGCATAGTGTACAAACCAGCCAGAACGATGACGTCCAGAAGCACGATTTTCTTTAGCCGCAGCGAATACGTCAAAGTCAGCGCGAAGTAACTCAAGACAACTTCGAGAAATGGCCCGGAGACCGTCGTGGCAAGCAAGACGCCCAGGGTGGCAAGCACCGGGATCATTACAAAGGCGTACGCAAGGGGAAGGTCGCCCGAAGCGAAAGCTCGCAACCGTTTGGTGGGGTGATGCCGGTCCGCGGGCAGATCGAACAAGTCGTTCACCAGATATCCGCTGGACGCAAAGCACCCGAAGGAAACAAAGGCGAGAAGCAATTTGCCTATGAGTCCAATCTCGTCGAAACGATGAGCGGCCAGGAATGGCACAAAAACCAGGATGTTCTTGAGCCAATGCTGAAAGCGCAGCGGCTTAAGATAGCTGGTCAGGCTTTTCTGTGGATCTTCGAACACGCGATCCACGCGCGTGGTTCTTGCGGCTTGGGAACACACTCGCCGGCTCGGATTGACAAGAACGGCTTTGCGCGTCGCGGCCCAGACCGCGAGATCTTTATGGCCGTTGCCCGCATAGTCGAATTGGTTCGCGCCAAATTCCCCTACCAGGCAATCCCGCTTGGATGCGGCGCACAGATTGACTTTTCCATCGCTCGCAAATACCCGATCGAATAGCCCAAGAGTATCGGCCACCTGATGAGCCGGCCGCATGTCTGCGCCAGTGGCCAGGACCAGCGCGCGTCCCTGGGCGCGTTGCGTCTTCAGATAATCCAGCATTTCTAACCGGTAGGGAAGAGACGCAACCTCCAACGAAGCGCGAAGCGCAACTTGCCGCTTGAAATAAGCCTTGCCTTTCATCAGCCAAAGCGGGAACAGGAAGGCGCACCAGGGCTGTTGCTTCAACACGCTCAAAACGCCTTCGAGGAGTAGGTCCGTTTTCAAAAGCGTGCCGTCCAGGTCCACCACTAAGGGCGGCTCCAAGTGGAGCGGCCTCGCCCGGTTTGGCGTCCGGATCTCTTGGATCGCATTCACATTGGTGACTAAGCAGTTTGCGCGCCAGTGGGATCGCGTCAAGGCCCGCGATATTCCAGACGGGTAGCGCTATTGGGCACAGAAAAACTGCGGATTTTCACTCAGTATTCGCACTTATCCCTCCCGCCTTTACCGCCGCCATGACGTAGGTCGTTTCGGAAGACCAACCGCGCCAAGCATCGGCAGGCGATCTGCACTCTTTGGATCGAATGCTGCCCAGCGCAACAGGGGCAGAGTGTGAAGTGGAAGGAGAAAATTATGAAGCGCTTACTTGTTGCAGTCGTATCCATGGGGCTGCTTGGGCTTGGCCTGGCTCCCAACGCCCGGGCAGACGAATGGAATAAGCGAACCACGTTGACGGTGAACCAGACGATCCAGGTGCCAGGCGCGGTATTACCGCCCGGGACGTACGTGATCAAGCTGCTCGATTCGCCGTCGGACCGGCACATTGTACAGATTTTCAATGCCAATGAGACCAAGGTGGAGACCACGATTTTGGCGATTCCGAATTATCGTCTGAAACCCACGGGCACGTCCCTATTCACGTTTTGGGAAATGCCTCCCGGGCAACCCCGAGCACTGAGGGCCTGGTTCTATCCGGGGGATAACTTCGGACAAGAGTTCGCCTATCCAAAAGTGAAAGCCACGGAAATAGCAGCTGTGGCGCATGCCGAAGTTCCGTCCGCCGAGGCGCAAAAACCCGCTGAACTGGCTGTCGCGCCCATTGAGAAGGTAACGCCGCCGGAGGCTCCCGCTCCGCAGGAGTTAGCACAGCTTCCGCCGGCTCCGAAACTTGCGGTTCAACCGGCCGAGCTTCCGAAAACCGCCAGTCCGTATCCGCTGATCGGATTAGCTGGTGTGTTGTCGATGCTGGCCTATGCGGTAGTCCGCACCGTTCGGGAATCGTAAACGAACCCGCAACCGCCGCGGGGCCGCGAGGCTCCGCTGGCGGGACCGCGGTAAAGCCGGGAATCTATTTCATGACCGGCGCCGGACAAGGAGCGTAGTCGATCTATCGGCCCTTCGGCCTGCTGGCCGGAGGGATGATCCCGTTCATCCGCAGATATTCCACCATCTGGCCGTAGTGGTCCATGCTGTGGCTCATGATGAACGTCGCGCCATAAAGCGGCGTCGCCTGGCTGCCCCGCTCCACATTGCGCAGTTCGTTCTTTTCGTTCACCGACAGAATGGCCTTGTGTCCGTAGGCGAGAGCGCCCTTCACGTACTCGACAATCTGCGCCTTAGTGCGCACCGATTCCGGCCCTTCGTCGTCCTTACCGGTATCCATAGGCGCCTTCTCCCCGAGCACGCCGGCCGAAAAATCGTACATGACAGCCGCCAGATGCTTGGCCTGCTGTGCGAAAGTGCGAACGCCTTTAAACTCCCCCGCCGTCGGCGCGAAATTGAATTTGTCGGCGGGCATCGCTTTCACCGCCGAAAGGATCTCCCCATCCCAGATGCGAAACTGGGAGTCCAAAACCTCTCCAATGGTCGGAGCGCCGGCGCAGAACGCGGGGGCGCAGAACAGCGCCATGCCAAGCAGACTTATCGCTGATCGAATCATTTCTCTTGTATATCATGAGAATCCGGCATCCCGATGCTTCCAGGCCGCCGCGCCCGCGCCCGTCTTCTCGTAAACTATAAGATGACTAGCCTGATGGACGATAAGAAGATCCTGGAAAAACTGCGCGAAATCTGTCTAGCATTGCCGAAAACCAGCGAAACCACCACCTTCGGCCACCCCACCTTCCAAGTGGGCACCAAGACCTTCACGGTGCTCGAGACTTACAAGGGCATCCTGTCGATCTGCGTCAAAGTCGGCAAAAAGATGCAGCCCGTGTTCCTGGAAGACGACCGTTTCTATCGGACCCCTTACGTCGGCCAACACGGCTGGGTCTCGCTCCGTGCCGATACGAAACTCAACTGGCAGGAGATCCGCGACCTCATCGAAGGAAGCTATCAGTTGGTCTACATCAAAAAGAGGCGCCGCTGATCGACTAGCAGGATGATGAAAAAGGCTTTGCAAGACCCCGAGACACAGACAAGATTGTCTGTGCTACACGTAAACTCAGCAGATTATGGAGCCGAGTGGCATAGGCACTCGTGCCTGTGAGGCCTTTTTCATCATCCTGCTAGAATGACGGAATTAATGAAGTGACACCCGAGCTCGCCGGCCGCCGCATCGCTATCGCCAGCATGCTGATCAGCGCTGGTCTCGCGGCCGCGAAGATCGCCATCGGTCTCCAGGCCGGATCCACCGCCACCGTGTCGGACGGTATCGAATCGGCCGGCGACGTACTCGCCTCCGGGCTGGTTCTGCTCGGTTTGATCATGGCCGCCAAGCCGCCGGACGCCGAACATCCCTATGGCCATGGGCGGCTGGAAACCTTGAGCGCGCTCGCCGTCGGCATGCTGCTGGCCGCCACCGGAGTTCTTATTTCTTTCGAATCGCTGCATCTCTCCCACGCTTCCAGCCCCACACCCGCCGCCTACGCCGTTTGGCCTCTGGCCGCTTCTATCGCGATCAAAACGATCATGAGCGCATCCAAACGCGTCTACGGACGCAAGATACAAAGTTCCGGACTGGTGGCCGATGCCTGGAACGACACCGTCGACATTCTCTCCGGTTCGACGGCGTTGATCGGCCTGGGCCTCACGTTAATGGACCCGACTCGTTTTGCCGCGGCCGATCGCATTGGCGGGTCGCTGGTCGGCATCATCGTCATCTTCCTGGGCATCCGCGTGGTCCACGACACCGTGGTTCAATTGATGGACACCATGCCCGACGCGCAAGCCATGGATCGCATCCGCGCCGCCGGCCTCAGTGTCCCCGGCGTCCTGGGCATCGAAAAATGCTTCGCCCGCAAAACCGGCCTGAAATGGCACGTGGACCTGCACCTGGAAGTGGACCCCGCGATGACCGTCTACGATTCGCACGAAATCGCCACACAGGTCAAAGAGAAGATCCGCTCGGAAATCGATTGGGTGGCTGACGTGCTGGTTCACGTGGAGCCGCACATGCTCGCTACAATTTCCAAGGGGCCTCCACCCTCCACCAGACCCAATGGAAAATCGTGAGTTCGCGCGCGTCCTCGCTGAAACCGCCGATTTGATGGAGATTGCCGGCGAAGACGGCTTTCGCATCCGTTCCTACCGCAATGCCGCCTCCGCCATCGAAGGCTATCCCGAACGCGTGGACGATATCCTGGCGAACCCCGAGCGCAAGGTCACCGAGATTCCAGGCGTCGGCAAAGGCATCGCCGGCGTGCTCGGAGAACTGTCCCAGCGCGGCTCATTCGAAAAACGCGACCTCCTGCTGGCGCAGTTTCCACCCACCCTGCTCGATCTTTTCAAGATCCAGGGCCTGGGTCCCAAGGGCATCGCGCTGGTCTACCAGCACCACAAAGTGGCCACCATCGACGATCTGGAGCGCATCTGCAAGGAACAGAAGTTGCGCGAACTGCCGCGCATGGGCACCAAGCTGGAAGAGAAGGTGCTGAAGTCCATCGCGCAGTATCGCCAGCGCACCGGCCGGTTTCTGCTCAGCTTCGGACAAAAGATCGCGGGCGAGCTGATCCCTTATCTTTCCGAAACCGGCGGCATCGAAAAAATCGCCGCGGCCGGCAGCCTGCGCCGGGGGAAGGAAACCATCGGCGACCTCGATCTTCTGGTCACCGGTCCCGGCGCGGCCGATGCGCTGGAACGCTTCGTCGCGCATCCCAAAGCGCACAACATTCTTGGTAAAGGCCCCAACAAAGCCAGCATCCAATATGGGCTCGACGGCATCCAGGTGGACCTCCGCGCGCTCCCGCACGAAAGTTACGGCGCGGCGCTGCAATACTTCACCGGCAGCAAGGAGCACAACATTAATTTGCGCAGCCGCGCGCTGAAGCTCGGCCTCACGCTGAATGAATATGGGCTATACAAGCTGGATGAGGGTCAAATGCAAAGTGCCGCTCGCGTCGCCGGCGAAACCGAAGAGGCCATCTATAGCGCGCTCGGCCTCCAGTGGATTCCTCCCGAGCTGCGCGAAAACTGCGGAGAAATCGACGCTGCTATCGATGACCGGCTTCCCAAGTTAATTCAGCTCTCCGATATTCGCGGCGACCTCCACATGCACACCACGGAAACCGACGGCCGCGCGACGCTCGAGGAAATGGTGGAAGCCGCCGCCGCGCTGGGCTACGAATACGTCGCGATTACCGATCACTCGAAAGCTCTCGCCATGGCCAACGGCCTGGATGAAACGCGTGCCGTCGCTTTCGCCAAGCAGGTCCGCGATCTCAACCGCAGCGGCCTCCCGCTGCGCGTCTTCTCTGGACTCGAATGCGACATCCGCCGGGACGGCGCCATGGACCTGGCCGAAGACGCGCTCGCCGAGCTCGACATTGTAGTCGGGAGCGTCCACAGCCACATGAATCTTGAAGGCCCTGAGATGACCGATCGCCTGCTGCGCGCCTTGGAATCGCCGTCGCTGCGCGTCATGGGCCATCCGACCGGCCGCATACTGCTCAATCGCGATTCGTTCCCCTTCGACTTCGAGCGCGTGGCCTCTGAAGCCGCCCGCCGCCGCGTATATCTGGAAATCAACGGCAGCCCCGAACGTCTGGATCTTTCCGGCGCCATGGTCCGAACGGCTAAGGCGCTTGGCTGCAAATTCGCCATCTCCACGGACGCGCATCAGACGAAGCACCTTGGCATCAACATGCCCTTCGGAGTGCTTACCGCGCGGCGCGGTTGGCTCGAAGCCCGCGACGTCCTGAACGCGTTGCCGCTCGCGGAATTTTCCAAAGCGATTCACAAATCATGAAAATTGTTTCTTCAGTGGAACGCTTCCAGAACCGCCTCTTCACGGTGACGGAAGATCAGGCCATCGATCCGGATGGCTTCGAGATTAAACGCGCCATCGTGCACCATCGCGGCTCGGCCGTCATGCTGGCCGTCGACGACCGCAAGCGCGTCCTGCTGGTCCGTCAGTTTCGGCTGGCGGCGCGGCGTTACTTGTGGGAACTGCCGGCCGGCTCCGTCGATCCCGGCGAAAAGCCGTTCCAAACCGCTAAGCGCGAATTGAAGGAGGAAACCGGCTACCGCGCGAAGACTTGGCGAAAGCTGATTTCATTTTTCCCCAGCCCCGGTTTTCTAACCGAGAAAATGACCATCTATCTGGCCACGGACCTTACCGCCGGCGATGCCGCGCCCATGGAAGACGAACGCATAGAAACCCGCTGGTTCACGGCGAAAGAAATCGAAGCCGCCATCGATTCGGACGAAATCCAGGATGCGAAAACCATGCTCGGGTATCTGTTCTGGAAGCGAAGTGGCGCACGCACTCTGCGTGCGGCGCCCCGACTCATCGGGACGCCGGGGAGGAAATGAATCATGAGACGTTATCCGGTCATCATCGAGCAACCTCCGCTTGGGTTTTCGGCGTACTCGCCGGATGTCGACGGCTGCGTGGCCGCGGGCGACCGCTCGACTACGTGGAAGTCGCCGCATAACCGCTGAATCTCCCGTGACGGCGAGCGTCCGAATCGACAAATGGCTCTGGGCCGCGCGGTTCTTCAAAACCCGCTCGCTGGCCTCCCACGCTTGCGAACTCGGCCGGGTTCGTGCGAATGGCCAGCCGGTGAAGCCAGCCCGCGACGTCCATATTGGCGACATGCTCGAAGTGAAAAACGACAGTGGCGAATTTCAGATCGAGGTTCTAGCCCTCAGCGACATCCGCGGCCCCGCGCCGGTCGCGCAACTCTTGTACCGCGAAACCGAAGCGAGCCGCGAGCTGCGCCGGAAGCTGGCGGAAGATCGCAAGGCCATGCCGCGTTTTGAAACCACGCGCGTCGGCAAGCCGTCGAAACGCGATCGCCGCCAGATCGATCGGCTGCGCGGGCGATGATCGCCGCCTGCTATTGCCGGCGCTCGAATTTCACCAGCCCATCGATATAGTCGATGGTCAGCGTGAACAGATCCAATACCGGCAGTCCCAAGAAGCCCGATATTTCCGTGCCCAGCCCATGGCTCAGTTGCCAGGTGTCGAAAGCGGTCATCCCCAGATTCCGCTGCTCGAATCCGGCGAACTGCAGCAGGACATTTCCGGTCTCATAGACATCGCTCACTCGCCCGTTCAATCCGCGCAGCGCCGTTTTATCGTCGCGATTCAGCTTGCTCACTTCGGCCGCCAGTTCATAGGAGATCAGGGTGTTGGCCGCGCCGGTGTCCAGCACGAACAACTTCTCGCTGGCATGGCCGACACGCACCGGAACGAGCAGCAAATGCCCGAATCGAAAAACACGCGTGGCGTTCGCCATCCGCGGGCTCACCGTGCGATCCGGAAGTTCGTCGCCCAGGTGATAATTCGGCAATGGATCCAAGCGCAGCTTGCGGGCTCCGAAATCCAGCGTCAACTGGAACTCGTCCATCACGTTCGCCCCGATCAGGCCGTCCTCAATGCCGGTGAAATTCTGATCCGACACGCTGATCAACGCGTCGCGATACTCCACTTGGCCGATCTGAAACCGCGCCGCGATGGCCCGATATCCGCCGGTCATTTTCGCGTTGTCGCCGATTCCATGCACGGAGCCGCCGGTCACACGCGTCAAGCCAATGCGTTCCGCCGCGACATGCGAAAGCACGATGCCGGCCGCGCCGGTATCCAGCACCAGCCGCGCCGGCTGCCCATTCACCAGCACGTCCAGTCCGTAGGTCCGCTCGTGCGTCGCGCCGCTCACAAACGCCTCCAGCGGAACCTCCGTCGACTTGTAAGGGCTCGCCAGCGCCGTGGCCGGACGTCCGTTCAGCGCTTTGGCAAGTTCCTCGCCCTCGCGCAATTGCTCCAACTGTTTCGCATCGCCGGTTCCATTCGCGCCCCGCGACTCCAGCCACATCTGGTATCGCTGCAGCGCTTCGGCGCGTTCCGGGCCCTTCAAACGCGGGATCCAGCGCGCCAGAATCCGCGGATCGCTGGGATTCAATTGGTACGCCCGGTGAAAATCCTCTACGGCGGTTTTGTTCATGGCCGCGCATTCGGCTACCCGGCCCAGTCCCCACCACGCCAGTGCATCACGCGGGTTCCACTCCACGGCGCTCTTGAACTCCGCATCGGCCTGGCCGAATTCCCCGCGCCGGAAATGCACTTCGCCGGCGAACTCGTGCGCCGCGGCCGATTCCGGCGAATCCTTCAGCGCCTCTTGCGCCAGCCGCCACGCCGTCGCTACGCCATCGTTAGCCAGCGCCTTGCGTCCCAGGGTCAGCGTATCTTCGAGAGGCCCGGCACCCAGCCAGATCGCGCCAAAGAGCAATAGTCCCGCCAGCTTCATACGCTAAATACAACTTTATCGCGATGGTTCGCCGTGAAGCGATGGGCTGGGTTTTCTGGTGGGTTTTCGGGCCTGCGGTACAGCGAGAGCCGGCGCGCGTAGGATACGCATGTCGCGTAACCCGCCGCGGAGATCACGGGCCGAAGCCGCGGTTCATGTCCCAGAGAGGATAGTGCGGCAGCGCGCCGACGGGATCGCGGATGAACAGAGCGGTTTGTGCCACCCGATCGCGCATGCGCTGCTTTGCGGCGGCTCCGACATCGCGGCGGCCAAGCGCCGGAGCCTGCGTTCCGGAACGTACGTTGCCTTGGGGCGGGATCAAACCTTCCGCGATCAGAAGCCGCTCTGGGCCGCGCGGGACGAACAGACCGCACAGAGATTCGCGGAGGCGACGGATCTTCCGCTTTCCGAAGCGCGTCTCCCAGCGCTTTTCGATAGCGGCCGCGACGTGGTAGTAATTTTCGCGCGCCAGCAGGCCGAGCGGGGACAGGCGAACCAGCTTGCCGCGGCGCGGGGGCGGGGCGGATCCCACCACTATAAAAGGTTTGATTTGCCATCCGATGCCGGACGTTTCGGGCGAACAACCGGTCAGACGCGGGATCTCGCTTTCGGGAATCGGCTGGTCGCTCAGGACACGCAGAGTGTTCGCGCACAGCCACAACGGCACGCGCGACTCGGGCTGGACCTCCAGGGTGAAGGCCAGCAGCAGTTGCGAGAGCAGCGCGGGCAGGGGCAGCCGAACGGCGTCCTGTATCGAGCGGGGTTGGAATGTCTCATCCTGCTCCAATCGAGTGGAGATGCCATGGGGCAGGTCGACATCCAACTGGGCGGCGATCTCTTCCAGCGAGAGGCGGAGTGTTCCGATTTCGTCCCGGCCGAAGCGTGCCAGCCAGCGGCTTTCGATTTCATCGAACAGCGGCGTCCAGATTTCGATGGCCCGGCAGCCCTTTGCGGTGGGGCGAACGATCCAGTCCGAGCGAATGCCGCGACCGCTGCCCCAGCCGTCGCGCAGAAGGCGGCCGGTGAGCCGGTGGGGCCGGGTAGCGATGGGGCGTTCGTCCGCGGGGTCGGCTTCGAACTTCACGCTGTTCTCCGAAGACAACGCTTGAGCAGCCAGATTGCGCACAGACAGGTTGGCGCCTTTGAGGAAGCGCATCAGGGTGGACCAAATCACCCCGGACAGCGACGCGCCGGCGTAGCCCGATTCGCGCATCTGTTTTTCGAATTCGTCGTCGAGTTCGAGCGTGAAAGCCACCAGCACCTGTGACAGCAAAGCAGACAGCGGGCGGGTGGTTTCCGCGGGCATTCTCAATCAGTTTATCGGGACAGGAACCGGCTGTCTTCGACCCTGGCAAGCACGACCCTGGCAAGCCGCGACCCAGCGAAGCCACGCCTTATAATTGTGTGTGCCCCCCCGTGACGCGCTTCGTTCCTTGGTTCACTCCCGCTCCAACGCCGCGCTGTGCGACCGCGCCGCCGAGTTCCTGGCCGCGAAATCCCCATCGGAAGAAGTCCTGATCCTGGCGCCCACCCGCGCCGCCGCGAGCGAACTTGCCGCACGCGCTTTCCCGCAAGGCTGCGCGGGCGTTCACGCACTCACGCCGACCCTACTGGCCTCCCAACTTGCCGCGCGGTCCATCGGCCGGCTCGCGCTCGCGCCTATTTCACAACTCGGCATCGAAGCGCTGGCCGCGCGCATCGTTCATGGCGCGGTTGCGGCAAAGCGCCTGCCCTATTTCGCTCCCGTGGCTCGGATGCCTGGATTCGCTCGCGCGCTCTCCAGGACCATTACCGAACTTCGACTGCATAATGTAACCGCTCGCGCTCTAGCCGAAACCGGCCTTCCCGGCCGCGACCTGGCGCATCT
>Ga0335074_10015611_pt1 | contig 10680 bp, 8 predicted proteins | sample Lox_Sample_23_FD_206715 | JGI IMG/M metagenome (GOLD analysis project Ga0335074, IMG submission 206715) | Soil microbial communities from Loxahatchee National Wildlife Refuge, Florida, United States - Lox_Sample_2.3 | ecosystem: Environmental > Terrestrial > Soil > Wetlands | place: USA: Florida...
AACATCATCCCCATGGCTTATGCCATCCCCAAAAGCGAATTCATCGGCTTTGACCTGGCCGGTCTGCCGGTGGAGCATGGGCAGCAGCGTATTCGAGCGCTCGGCCTGGCAAATATCCGCCTCTTTCAGGGCAATTTGCTCGAATCGGGCACAGAACTCGGCCAGTTCGATTACATCATCGCGCACGGCCTCTATTCCTGGGTGCCGGAGCCGGTGCGGGACCGCCTCCTCGCTCTCTGCCGCGAACTGCTCACGCCCCACGGAGTTGCCTTCGTCAGCTACGCCGCGCTGCCCGGCGGCCATTTGCGCAACATGCTGCGCGAGATCATGCTCTACAGTACAAACCACATCGAAGATCCCGAACAGAAGGTGGCCGGCGCCCTCGCCTGCCTTCGCTTCGTGATGAATGCCAGAAAACCTGGCGACCCGTTTCGCGCCCTGATCGAAGAGCAGCTCAGGTTATTCGAGAAGCGCACGCCCCACGCCCTCTTTCACGATGAACTGAGCGACGTCTATCATCCCCTGCTGTTTTCCGAATTCATCTGCCACGCCCGCAGTCACGGCCTGCAGTACCTTGGCGAATCGGTGCTGTCGCCGCCACCCGACCCGGCCAATAATCCTGAATTGGAGCCAACCCTCGCCGCCCTTGCCGGAGACGACATCATCGCCCGCGAACAGCTCCTCGATTTCCTGCGCAATCGCATGTACCGCGAAACCCTGCTCTGCCACGCCGAGCGCGAGGTGCGCCGCGAGTTTCTTCCCGAACAGCTGCGGGGCCTCAATTTCGCATCGCAGGCGTCTTCCTCACCGGGCGATAAGCCCGGCGCAAAAGTCTTCATCCTGCCCGGTGGAATCAAGATGGAAACCGCGCATCCCGGCGTCATCGCGCTGATGCAACAACTCGAAGCAGCATCGCCCCGCGCACTGAGTTTCGCGGAAGTCGAACCTGAGCTTTCAGCAGCCGGTTTTACCCTGGATCAGGATGGCGCCGCCCTGCTCATGCGCTTGGCCGTCGCCAAGATGATCGAGCTGCACGCATGGAAAGCTCCCGTGGCTTCGGCTATCTCCACCCACCCCAGGGCCAGCGCCTGCGCACGCCAGGAAGCCCGCACTCGGACCCACGTAACCACGCTTCTGCACTCGACCGCGCGCCTTGACGACCCGCTGGTGCGCAGCTTTCTGCAATTGCTCGACGGAACCCGCGACCGCGCCGCTCTGCTCGATGCGCTGAAGGCCGAATATCCCGATGTGCCACGGGAACAACTTGAGCAGGGAATCGAGCCGAATCTGAATTTTCTCTACCAGGCAGGCATGCTCGAAGCCTGAACTCCGGGAACTAACTCACCAAAGCCGTTGCAAAGGCATCCAACGACAGCGAGCGCAGCAGGTTGCGCCGCATCCCCGACCTCACCTGCTGCACCCCGCGTTCCGCAGCTTCGATCCAGTCGAGATTCACTTGCCCCGCCAGCGCTGCCAGCTCCTTCTCGAGATCGATATTGCGAACCAGCTGGGGTGCACCCGACTGAATCAGCAGCAGATCCTCAAGCACGCTCAGCATCGCGCCCAGCAGGTTTGCTGTCTTCTCCTGACCCTCCGCCCCGGCCCGATAGGTCTCCGTCATGCGAAACAGCGCCGAATAATCCGGCTCCCGCACCGCGTTGCGCAGAATCAGCAGCGCGTCCGCACGGCTTGCCAGATATCCGTCCAGGTCGAAGCCCAGCGCCTGACCCACCGCACCCTGAGCCAGCCGCGCCACCAGCACTCGCTGCGCCGGACGCCAATCCCCGCGCCGCTCCGCCAGCAGAGCCTCGATCTGATCAACCGGAATCGCGCCCAGCCTGAAGATGCAGCCCCGCGACCGGATCGTCGGCAGCAGATCCCCCAGATTCTCAGCCAGCAGAATGATGCAGGCGTGCGCTGGCGGCTCTTCGAGCACCTTCAGCAGCGAGTTCGCCGCCTCCTTCATGAAGGCTGCGCTGGTGAAGATGTAGAACGCCCGCTTCACCTCCGCCGGCATGCGGTAAATCTCCCGCACCAGCGTCCGCACCTGCCCAAGCTTGATCAACAGCTGCGGAGGATCGGGCGGAATCACCAGCACGTCGGGATGCGTCTGGATCAGAATCCGCGTCTCCTTCTTGTCCACCTCGCGCAGTTCTTCGCGTGCCGCAAGCGCCTCATCGACGCGCGCATCCAGATCCGTCGCCTGCCCGATCCGCACGCAGTTCGCACACACGCCACAGTAGTCTGGCAGCCCGTCCGTCTGTTTGGGATCGAGGCAATTGACCGTCTGCGCCAGCATCACCGCTAGCGTGTACTTGCCCGCGCCGCGCGGTCCGGAGAGAATCAGCGCATGGGGCAGCCGGTCCGCCGCGATCGACTCGCGCAGGTGCCGCACCGTCGCTTCATTGCCGAGAAAGTCGCGGAAGCTCACGCTCCAGACTAGCATCCGGTACCGAAGCCCCCTCGCCCGAACTCGGCAGCGAAGAAAAGCGCGTGCGCGGAAAAGCGTCCGGATACTTCTCCTGGATAAACCGCACCATCTCCTCTCGCACCAGGCAACGCAGGTCGAACTGTTCGCTCGAATTGCGCGCGCTCATCAGGCAGCGGATCTCCATCGTGTGTTCGCTCAGGTTCGTAACCTGCGTCGAGCACACCTTCCGGTCCCACAGCGGAGACCCCTCCAGCACCTTCGAAAAGTGCTCGCGGATCGCCGCCACCGGCACCGAGTAATCCGTATAGAGAAACGCCGTACCCAACAGGTCCGATCGCTCACGCGTCCAGTTCTGGAAAGGATTCTCGATAAAGTAACTCAGCGGCACAATCAGCCGCCGCAGGTCCCAGATGCACACCACTACATAAGTCGTCGTAATCTCTTCGATCCTGCCCCACTCGCCCTGCACGATCACCACATCGTCGATGCGGATCGGCTCCGCAAAGGCAATCTGCAGCCCGGCAAGCAGGTTGCCTACCGTCGGCTTCAAAGCAGTTGCCAGCACCAGCGTTGCAACGCCGGCCGAAGCAAGCAGGCCGCTGCCATAGTGCCATAGCTGCGGGTCCGGAAACGTCCAGAGAAGGCATCCGATATCGATAATGACGATAAAGCCGATTAGAAGGCGACGCAGAACCTGCATCTGCGTGTGAATGCGCCGCGCGCGTACGTTGTTATCGACCTTGATGTCATACCGTCGTGCCAGCGCGTCCTGCATCACGTAGATGCACCCGATCGCAAACCATCCGCACAGCACCACCAGGATGATGTGCAGCGTCAGGCGCAGCGGATGACCGATCTGCGCAGGAATCGGCAACCACGGAAAGGTACTCAGCACACAGACGGTCAGAAAGACCCAGCGCGCAGGATGATTCAGGTGCCGGTAAATACTTGGCCGGTTGGTGTTTGGCTGGACCGCGCCGTCTTTGCGCCGCCGCTTGATAATCGCAAACGTAATGCCGTGAACGACATTGCTGAACAGGATCGCTCCCGACAGCAGAAAGACGGGGAGAATCCAGTTGTGGCCACGCATCAGGTAATTGGCAATTTGCATTGCGGAAGGAGATGCAATCTCAAAATCCGGGGTTTCCCTGCCGAAACCTCATCCCATTGGTAGAACCGGCGCGAAGCTCCGGAATCATACGAATACCATACTTCGGACGCAGGGTAATCTTCGGCTGCACCTCCAGCTTCTGCCCTGGAAGCAGCCGCAATCGCCAGCGCTGCGCAATAGTAGCCAGCACCAGCGTCGCCTCCATCCACGCAAACGATTCGCCGATGCACTGCCGCCCGCCCGCACCGAAAGGGAAGTAGACGAACTTCGATCTCGCCGCCTTCCGCTCCGGCGTAAACCGCTCCGGATCGAAGCGCAGCGGCTCGGGATAATTCTCCGCGCTGCGTTGAATAATGTACTGACTGAAGAAAAAGTACGTGCCCTTCGGCAGCAGATACGGCCCCAGTGCCACATCGCGCGTCGCCTGCCGTCCCATCGCCCATGCCGGCGGATACAGCCGCATCGACTCCGCCAGCACCATCTCCGTGTACTTCAACTCCGGCAACTCATCGAGCGTCGGCAGCCGCCCGCCCAGCACTCGGTCCAGCTCATCATGCAGCGTAGCCTCGGCATCGGGATTCTGCCCCAGCAGCATCCACGTCCACGACAGCGCATTGGCCACGGTCTCGTAACCGGCAAGAAAAATCGTCAGCACCTCGTCGCGGATTTGTTCGTCACTCATACCCGAGTGATCCTGCTCCTCATCGCGCGAGCGCAGCAGCATCGAAAGCAGATCGCCGCGATCAACACCGGTTGCGCGATGCTCCGCAATCATCCGATACACCACCTCATCCAGCCGCTTCCGCGCCCGTCGAAAGCGCATCAACCCCGGGATTGGCAGATGAAGATAATCTTCCGCACGCGGCAGCGCGATCAGAAAGTTGTACAGCTTCATGATCGCGTTCACCTCGTGATTGATGCTCAGGATGTCCTCCGTCACCTCTTGCGCAAAAAGTGTGCGCGCCACCACCTCCAGCGACAACCGCATCATCTCCGCAGATACGTCAATCTCCACCCCCTCGCGCCACGCCTCGCGCATCGCCACCGCGCGCTCCACCATGACCAATCCGTACGCCTGAATGCGTTGCCGGTGAAAGGCCGGAGCCGCAATGCGCCGTTGCCGCCTATGGACTTCGCCGTCGCTGGTGATCAGCCCTTCGCCCAGCAGAATCTTCATCCGCTTCTGCGTGCGCTCCTTGATGAAGCTTTGCGCCTGCACGACGAGAATCTCGCGTATGAACTCCGGCTCGCTCACCAGCACAATATCGCTCGGCCCCACGCGATAATGCGCCATCTTTCCGTAAACTCTGGTCAGGTGCTCGAACAACAGGATCGGATTGCCGACACGAAAGAACCGCCGCGAAAGATAGAGCGGCAGATTGAGCTTCAATCCCGCAGGAAAGCGATACCCTCCGCGCTCTTCAACAATCCAGTTGGAAACCTCAGCCATCAGAAATTTCTTCGGGAGAAGCGGCAGCGACTATCGCGCACGCTATCAAGTCCAATTCTGAGCCCTGAGCCCTGAGCCCTGAGCCCTGAGCCCTGAGCCCTGAGCCCTGAGCCCTGAGCCCTAACCCTGTCTTTCCTTCAACCGCCCTCTTACCACGTCTACGATGCGTTCGTGAACTCCCTGAATCCCCTCATCGCCATCGATTATCACCACACGCAAAGGCTCCCGACTCGCAATTTCACAATACTTATCGAAGACTCTCCGGTAGAAAAGTTCATCCTCGCGCTCGAACCTGTTCTCGTCGCCCTTCTTGCTCGCGTTCCGCGTATTTCTGCGGCGCGCTCGCTCGAGCGACCGGTCGAAATCCGGTAGCAGCATCAGGGTCAGATCCGGCTGCAGCCCTCCGCACATCGTTCTGTGCAGTTCAAGCACAACCTCGCTGCCCAGTTCGCGCCCTCCGCCCTGGTACGCGTCGGTCGAATCCGTGTATCGGTCGCACAGCACAATCTTGCCCTGTGCCAGCGCAGGTTGAATCACCTCCGCAATGCACTGCGCGCGGTCAGAGAACATCAACCCCAGTTCCGCCTTTGCCGCAAGATTTTCCGTCTTCGAATCGAGCAGCAGTGTGCGAATCCGGTCGCCGATCCTCGTCCCGCCCGGCTGCCGCGTAACAACAGTCTGCTCGCCGCACTCCGCTTCCAGCCACTCCGCCAGCTTGCGCAACTGGGTCGATTTGCCCGACCCATCGAGCCCTTCAAAAGTAAGAAAAAAACCACGCGGCATGGCCGGAGTGTAGCATCCGCCGACCGGACTCAGAGCCTTGCGTCGCATTTCGCCGTAGTCGCGTCCAACAAAGCGGCGTTCGCTGGTTACACTGGTTCACAGCCCGGAGGATTCTTTTGAAGCGTCACTTTCTGCCTGCCCTGCTTCTCGCTGCGGTCGCTGCGTCCGCGCAAACTCAGCTTCCCATTCATGTAACAGTCGACGTCACAGATGCGCCCCGCAAAATCCTCCACGCCGCTCTCACCATCCCTGTCCAGCCCGGCCCGCTCACGCTCCTTTATCCCGAATGGATCCCCGGCGAACACGGCCCCACCGGACCCATCACCGATCTTGCCGGCATCTTCATACGCGCGAATGGAAACGACCTTGCCTGGCGTCGCGACGACGTGAATATGTTCGCCTTCCATGTCAATGTGCCCGACGGAGTCTCTTCGCTTGATGTGAAGCTCGACTTCCTCGCCACCGCGCCCGCCTCAGGATTCACCGCCGGGGCCTCCACCAGCGCCAACCTGGCCATCGTCAGTTGGAATGAGCTCTTGCTCTATCCGGCCGGGCACCCCGCCGCGGACATTACCGTCCAGCCCGCGGTCAGGCTGCCCGGTGACTGGCAATGCGGCACCGCCCTCACGAAAACCGGCCAATCCAACGGAATCATCCAGTTTGAATCCGTCTCTCTGGAGCAGTTGATCGATTCGCCCCTGCTCGCCGGCAAATACTTCAAGGAGTTCCCGCTCGCGCCCGAAGTCACTCCGAAGCACTATCTCGATCTCGCGGCCGACGGTCCCGAGGACCTGCGTATCAGACCCGAAACCGTCGACGCTTACAGCAATCTCGTTCGCGAAACTGGCCCGCTCTACCAGTCTCGGCACTACAACAGCTATCACTTTCTCGTCACGCTCAGCGATCAGGTCGCGCACTTCGGACTCGAACACCACCAGTCGAGCGATGACCGCGTCTCCGAAAAGACCTTCGTTGACGACAACCTCACCATGCTCACCGCCGACCTGCTGCCCCACGAGTTCACGCACTCCTGGAACGGCAAATATCGCCGTCCCATCGGTCTCGCCACCGGCAATTACGAAGACCCGATGAAGGGCAACCTGCTCTGGGTCTACGAAGGTCTTACCCAATACCTCGGAGATGTCCTCGCCACCCGCAGCGGCCTTGAGACGCCCGACGAATTTCGCTCTGCCCTCGCCGCCAGCGCGGCCACCCTCGACTACCGCCCCGGCCGCACCTGGCGCGATCTCCAGGACACAGCCGTCGCCGCGCAGATCCTCTACGACACCAGCCCGCAGTGGGACAACTGGCGTCGCAGCGTCGATTACTATCAGGAAGGCGAGCTCATCTGGCTGGAAGCCGACACCATCATCCGCAAGCTCACCAGAGACAAGAAGAGTCTCAACGATTTCTGCGCAAGCTTTGAAGGTCTAGGCGGCAACACTCCGCCGAAAGTTGTTCCTTACAACTTCGATGATGTGGTTGCAGCCCTCAACGCCGTCGCGCCATACGACTGGACCAGCTTTTTCCACGAACGCCTTACCTCGAAATCTCCCCACGCGCCGCTGGGAGGCATCGAGAACGGCGGCTATCGCATCGTTTACACCGACCAGCCCAGTGAATTCATTCAGGCCCGCGAAGCCGCCACCGGAGACGCCGACGCCTGGTGGACACTGGGCATAGACATCACCAGCGACGGCCACATCGACGACGTCCTCGTCGGTTCCGTCTCCGACAAAGCAGGGCTCGGCCCCGGCATGCAGATCGTCGCCGTCAACGGACGCCAATACACCGCATCGCTGCTCAGCGATGCCGTCGCATCAGCCAAGGGCACCAAGGAGCCCATCGAGCTGATCATGGTCAACACCGGCTACTACAAAGTCGTGAAGATCGATTACCACGACGGTCTGCGCTTCCCGCATCTCGAACGCATCCAGGGAACGCCCGACCGCCTCGACGACATCGTCAAACCGATGACGCAGCCGCCAGCGAAAGGGAAGGGTTGAAGGGACAGGAGGCGACCCAACGAAACGATGTCATCCTGAGCAGAGCGCGAAGCGCGCAGTCGAAGGACCTGCATCTTTCTCGTTGCAATTAAAAACAGCGCCATCTAATCGATGGCCAATGGCTGTCGTCCTAACCTGTCGGAAACAACCCCGCAATCTCCAGCTCGAGCCCGCCGAACTCGGGATGCTCATTCTCCCGCAGCTTGTACGCGAGATGCACCACGCTGCTCTCCTCAAGCTGCATCTGTTGCACGCGCTCGGCCCAGTTCCAGCCCACCGCCGGCAGATTCCCCCGATGCGCGCCCTGCGCTAGCTGGAGCCGCACGTGTTTCTCCTTCATATACCGAGGAGCCGCAGCCACTCGCACATTCTGCGCCAGAAACACCGGCTCTGCATTACCCATCCCCATCGGCTCGAGCCGCCGCAGCCACGACAGCACCGCCGGAGTCACCCGGTCCAGCGGCAACACCGCATCGCATTCCAGCGGAGCCCCCAGGTCTTCCTCGTTGAGCCGCTCCGCCGCATAACGGCACAGCCGCTCCCGCAACTCTTCCACTCGCTCCGACGGCAGCGAGAACCCGACCGCGTGCGCATGCCCTCCAAATCGCGTGAACAGATCCCGGCAGCTCTCAATCGCGTCGAGAAGGTGAAAGCCTGAGATGGAGCGTCCCGACCCATGAGCTGTCGAGTCTGCGCTCCCATTGCCGTTCTCGTGAGCGCCGTGAGCAATCACAATCGCCGGCTTGCCTGTCCTGTCCACAATGCGCGACGCCAGAATCCCGATCACGCCCCGATGCCATCCGTCGCCATCCATCACAATGCACCGTGCTTCGCGAAACCGCTCTTCCTCCAGCCGCTCGACGATCTCCTTCAGCATCACTGTTTCCGCGTCGCGACGCTCCTGATTCAGCCGGTCGAGCTTTCCCGCGATCTCCTGCGCACGCTTCGCATCTTTCGTCGTAAAGAGCTCGATGACCTCCGTCGCTACATCCATCCGCCCAGCCGCATTGATCCGCGGCGCGATGCGAAACGCCACGTCGACGGGATTCAGTTTGCGCCGCGCCGGATCGAGCTGCGCCACTTCCATCAGCGACCGCAGCCCCGGATGCACCGGCCGTTGCAGCTGCTCCAGGCCAATCGCAACAATCACGCGATTCTCGCCCAGCAGCGGAACCGCATCCGCCACCGTCGCAATCGCCACCATCTTCAGAAACGACGGCAGAATCTTCGTTCGCGCCCGCTCGCGATCCCACCCCTCCAGCAGCGCCTGCGCCAGCTTGAAGACCACGCCCGCCCCGCACAGATGCTTGCACGCGTAGCCGCACTCCGCCTGGTTAGGATTCAGAATCGCCAGCGCCTTCGGCAATCCCATCGCCGACTCTGGCAAGTGATGATCCGTCACAATCAGATCCAGCCCCAGCGTCTCCGCCGCCTCCGCCGCGGCAAACGCGCGGATACCCGTATCCACGCTGATCACCAGCCCCACGCCGTCGCGCGCAAACGCCTCCAGCACCTCGCCCTGCATGCCGTAGCCCTCGCGCAGCCGGTGCGGAACATGAAAGCGCGCCACGCCGCCGAGCATCTCGATCGCTGTTTTCAGAAGCACCACCGCGGTCGTCCCATCCACGTCGTAATCGCCGTAGATCAGGATCATCTCCCGCTCTGCAATCGCCTTCTGAATGCGCGCCACCGCGCGCTCCATACCCAGCATCGAGTAGGGATCGAGCAGGTGTTCAAATTGTGGGTGAAGAAACTGCTCCGCCTCGGCCGCCGTGCGCACTCCGCGCGCCACCAGCAGCTCGGCGATCAGCAGCGGCAGTCCTGCCCCGCGCGCCAGGGCGGCCGCTGCATTCGGGTCAGTCTCGGAAAGTATCCAGCGCCTGCTCAGTAGTGCCGGCACGGGCTCAGGCGTGCTCACGACTCTTCGTCGGCATCCTCATCGTTCAGGATGATGTTGCCGTAATCCTCCAGCGACTCCAGCAACTGCTGGTAGCGCTCATACCACGCCGTAGTGTTCTCGTGCAGAAACACAATCCCCTGGTGCGCAAAGCCCAGTTGGATGTACCCCACGCGCCCCACATGCGTTGCCAGCGCCTGCGCCTCCTCGATCGCCGGAGACTCGTCATCGGGAAAGTTCGACTCCTGCAGCTCTTCGACCAGCAGCTCCAGGTCTTCCTTCTCGAGAACCACATCGCTCATCGTCAGAAATGCCGCGCCCGCGGCCTTCGCCATCTCGACAAAATCCTTCCAGCTGTCGATGTTCGAATCGTCATCCCACAGCACCGTGGGAACCTCTTCGCCAACATACGCGGGGATGCGGCGCATTCCATGGCCTGCGATAAAGGCCACCATATCGTCTTTAAGGGAGAGCAAACTATCCTGAAGCATAGGCGGAACTGCCAGTCTACGCCATCTCGGGCCGGTGGAAAAATCGCGTAAAATCAAAACATATCCCAACCCAGAAGGAGTTTCCCAGATTGGCGAAATTCGAACGCCATGTCTTCGTCTGCACCAACGTCCGTGAACCTGGCAGCGCCCGCCCTTCCTGTACCAGCGACGGCAAAGGCGAACTTCACACGGCCCTCAAGGACGCTGTCCGGGGAGCCGGCCTCGGCTGCTCCATCCGCGCCAATAAGGCCGGATGCCTCGACCAGTGCGAACACGGCCCCACCATCGTCGTATACCCCGAGGCCGTCTGGTACGGCGGTGTCACCGTTGAAGACGTGCCGGAAATAGTCAGCGAGCACCTCATCGCCGGCCGTCCCGTCGAGCGCCTCATCATCGCCGACGACTGCCTCAACGCCGCCGTCTGCCCGCATCGCCCGGCCCTCGCAACGCGCTCCTGACCCGGCTGCGCGGCGCGTTCGCGTTCGCTTCAGGCCTAGAATTGAGCCATGGG
>Ga0335074_10015613_pt1 | contig 10680 bp, 6 predicted proteins | sample Lox_Sample_23_FD_206715 | JGI IMG/M metagenome (GOLD analysis project Ga0335074, IMG submission 206715) | Soil microbial communities from Loxahatchee National Wildlife Refuge, Florida, United States - Lox_Sample_2.3 | ecosystem: Environmental > Terrestrial > Soil > Wetlands | place: USA: Florida...
CCGGGTTCGCTAGCCACCCGGGGCTGGGCGTGTCAGGCGTGGCCGACGGGCGCGAGGTGGCGGCCGGGCGGGGGGCCTGGCTGGAACTTCAGTGGGCCCGGCAGGTCCCGGCGGGCCTGGCCGCCCGGGCACTGGAGGCCGAGGCCGCTGGTCAGACAACTGTCTACGCCGGCTGGGACGGGCAGGTCCGCGGACTGCTGGTGGTCTCCGACACCGTCAAGCCCACCTCGGCGGAGGCGATTGCCGAGCTGCGCCGGATGGGCCTGCGCCCGGTGCTGCTCACCGGGGACAACGCTCGGGCAGCTGCGGCAGTGGCCGGCCAGGTCGGCATCGACGAGGTCATCGCCGGCGTGCTGCCTGCGGGTAAGGCCGAGGCGATCAGGCGGCTGCAGGCCGCCGGCCGGGTGGTAGCGATGGTCGGCGACGGGGTGAACGACGCGGCCGCCCTGGCCCAGGCCGACCTGGGCCTGGCCATGGGCACCGGCACCGACATCGCGATTCAGGCGTCCGACCTGACGCTGGTCCGCGGCGACCTGCGGGCCGTACCCGACGCGGTCGCACTGGCCCGGCGCACGCTGCGCACCATCGAGGGCAACCTGTTCTGGGCCTTCGCCTACAACGTCGCCGCCCTGCCCCTAGCCGCGCTGGGATTCCTCAACCCGCTGATCTCCGCCGCGGCCATGGCCTTCAGCTCGGTGTTCGTGGTGTCCAACAGCCTGCGGCTGCGCACCTTCCGGCCCCGCCACTAACGCGGACTGCCGCATTCCGCCTTCGGCAAGGAGGTGACGGGGCCACGGCCTCCGGGGACCGCATCGATAAGGTCGTCACGCCGATGGTCATATCGGTCGATGGTCATATCGGTCGATGGTCATATCGAAGGAGAAGGCGATGACGGATCAGCCAAGCGGAGAGCGCGAGCACCGGATCGTTGTGGGCGTCGACGGATCGGGCTCATCAAAGGCGGCGCTGGCGTGGGCAGTGCAGCAGGCACGCCTCACGGGCGCGGTTGTCGAGGCTGTCACGGCCTGGGAGTTTCCGAGCGCCTACGGCTACGCGGTCCCGCTCCTCGACGTCGATTTCGAGGAACTGGCCACCAGGACCGTCCAGGACGCTATTGCCGAGGTCATGGCGGGAGCCGATGCTGGCTCGATCCGTTACAAGGTGGTCGAGGGCAACGCCGCCAAGGCGCTCATCGACGAGTCGGCCAGCGCCGACCTGCTGGTCGTGGGCAGTCGCGGCCACGGCGGGTTCGTGGAAGCGCTGCTCGGTTCGACTGGTCAGCATGCCGTGCATCACGCCACGTGTCCGGTCGTGGTTATCCGAGAGTCCGCCAGCGGTCCGCACCGGCCCTGAGCTATCCCGAAACGTGCAGCACCCGTTCAGGCAATGGCCAGGATGCTGAGGCTCAATGGTTCGGTAACGGCGCAGTGGACGGCCAGTGCAGCTGGCCGCGTGGACTCGATGTGGTGTGATCCAGATGCAGCAAGACACCGGCTACGGGCAGGCCGGATACGTGAACCAGGGCGGCGTTCCCGGACAAGGCTGGTACCCGGGTGGCTACGGTGCGCCGCCGCCGCCTCCGCCGCTGCCGCCACTGCCGCCGCGGCGGCCAGCCCGGCGAGGCAGGTTCCTCAGCCACCTGGTTGTCGGCGTCCTGGCTGCCGCGCTGGCTGCCGGTGTCACGGCGGCGGTGTATCACCCGGCGGCCAGCGGGGATAGCTCGCCCGTCGCACTGCCGGGGTCTGGCGCCGTGCCGTCGCCGGCGCCGACGGCAGGTGGTGGGCAGGCCGCTGGCGGGCAGGCTGCCGGCGGCGAGCAGCAAGTTGCGAACAAGGTTCAGCCAGGACTGGTGGTCATCGACACCACCCTGCAGTACAACAGCGAGGCCGCCGCCGGGACCGGCATGGTGATCAATGCGGACGGCTTGGTGCTGACTAACAACCATGTCATCGAGGACGCCACGAAGATCAGCGTGACCGTGCTGGCCACCGGCCGGACGTATCCGGCTCACGTGGTGGGTTACGACAAGACCGGCGACGTCGCGCTGATCCAGCTCCAGGGTGCGTCAGGCCTGCAGACCGTTCCGCTCGGGAACTCCTCTGCGGTGCGAGCTGGTGCATCGGTAGTGGCGCTGGGCAACGCGGAGGGACAGGGCACGATCGTCCCCGCCGCCGGCCAGGTGACAGGCCTGGACAAAACCATCACCGCCACCGACGGGGGCGGGACCGCGACCAGCGAGGTCCTGCACAACATGATCGAGACCAATGCCGACATCGTCTCGGGCGACTCCGGCGGTCCGCTAGCTGACTCTGCCGGGCAGGTGATCGGCATGGACACCGCAGGCAGCAGCGTCAGCTTCGGACAGCAGGCGAGCGCTGCCGGCTTCGCCATCCCCATCGATACCGCGCTGTCGGTCGCCCGTCAGATAGCGGCCGGCCACGCCAGCAATGTCATCACCATCGGCTACCCGCCTTTCGTGGGCATCTACATCGGATCGGGCACCAGCGGCAGCCCGCAGACGCAAGCGCAGCAGCAGGAAGGGCAGAACGGGTTCGGCGGCGGCTTTGGCGGGTTCGGCGGTCAGTTCGGCTCACCGCCCAGCTGCTACACGAGCAATGCCGATCTCGAGGTGCCGTCGTCGATTGCGCCAGTCTCGTCGGGCACGCTCGTCGACGGGACGATCTGCGGCAGCCCGGCCGCTGCTGCGGGAATGACGGGCGGGTCTGTAATCACCGCTGTGAACGGTGAGCCGACCGCCTCTCCCGCGCGCTTCACCGCGGTGCTGGCCAAGCTGCGGCCGGGCGACACCATCTCGGTCAGCTGGGTCAGCCCGTCCGGACGCGACGCCACCAGCAGCCTTCGGCTGCTCGACGGGCCGCCGCAGTAACTCCGCGGTGGGTTCGGCGCGCAGACCGGGCGGTGATTCCGCGGTGCTCCGGACCCGGCTGCCGCTACCCAGGTAACTTCCCGGCTTAACGCTGCAGTGCGCTGGTCCGGGCAGGCTCGGCTGCCGCGTCGGCAGCCCCGCCCGGAGCCGGCTGCTGCAGCGGGAAGTGGCAGGCGGCCACGTGACCTGGCCCGAACGGACGAAGCTGAGGCTCCTGCTCGACACAGATGTTTTGCACGAACTGGCATCTGGTACGGAACCGGCAGCCTGAGGGTGGGTGGATCGCGCTAGGCAGTTCCCCCTTGATAGCGAGCTTCGTCGCAGTGCGGTCGGCAGCGGGGTCGGGGACGGGGATGGCCGACAGCAGGCCCGCGGTGTAGGGGTGGGCATAGCGCTGGTAGATGTCGGCGCCGCTGCCCAGCTCTACCAGCTTGCCGAGGTACATCACGCCGATCCGGTCGGCCATGTACTTGACGACAGCCAGGTCGTGGGAGATCACGATGTAGGTCAGGCCGTGGGCTGCTTGCAGCCGCTTCATGAGGTTGAGCACCTGGGCGCGGATCGACACGTCGAGTGCGCTGACGGGTTCGTCGGCGACGATGACCTGCGGGTTGAGGGTGAGCGCGCGGGCCAGGCCGATGCGCTGCCGCTGGCCGCCGGAGAACTCGTGCGGGAACCGCTCGACGGCGTTGCGCGGCAGCCCGACCTCTGACAGCAGCTGGTAGACCCGGTCGTCCTGTTCCTTGCGGCTGCCCAGATCCTGGATGACCAGCGGCTCCCTGATGATCGCGCCGACTCGCATCCGAGGGTCGAGGGATGCGTAGGGGTCCTGGAACATCATTTGCAGGTCGCGGCGGTACGTGCGCAGCTTCTCGCCACGCAGGCCGGCCACGTCGATGCCGCGCAGCCGCACTGATCCGGCGGTTGGTTGCTCGAGTGCTACCACCATCTTGCCGATTGTCGTCTTGCCGCAGCCTGATTCGCCGACCAGGCCGAACGTCTCGCCGGCCGCTACCGAGAACGACACCCCGGAGACCGCGTGCACGCTGCCGACAGCGCGCTGGAAGATCCCGGAGCTAACCGTGTACTCCTTGACCAGCCCGGCAAGCTCGAGCAACGACTCCGAGCCGGTCCCGGCTCCGTCCCCGGACTCCACAGGGCGGTCGGCTACCACGGCGGTGGGCGCAGCCGCCGCTGCCTCAGCCGCGGTCGCGGCGGCGGCAGCCGACGCGGTCTGCCTGAGGGCTTCGCCTTGTTGTGCAGCCGCCACGAGGATCTCGTCGGCGGTCAGCGGACCGTCCACTGGGTGCCAGCAGGAGTACAGGTGCTCGAGTTCCTTGCCGATCAGCGATGGTTCCTCGGTGCGGCACTTGTCGCTGGCCAGACGGCACCGGGCGGCGAACCGGCAGCCCGCGGGTGGATGCCCGAGGTCGGGGGGCAGGCCGGGGATGCTGAGCAGCCGCAGGTTCCGGTCCTGGCTGAGCAGCGGGATTGAGGCGAGCAGCGCCTGAGTGTAGGGATGGTGCATGTGCCCGAACAGCTCACCGGTGAGGGCGGTCTCCACGATCCTGCCCGCGTACATGACGTTCACCCGGTCGGTGTGCCCGGCGATGACGCCCATGTCGTGGGTGATGAGGATCATCGCCATGCCGAGCCGGCTCTTCAGGTCGTCGAGCAGATCCAGGATCTGTGCCTGGATCGTGACGTCCAGCGCAGTGGTGGGCTCGTCCGCGATCAGCACTTTCGGCTCGCAGGCCAGCGCCGTCGCGATCATCACCCGCTGCCGCATGCCGCCGGAGAGCTGATGCGGGTAGTCGTCAAGCCGTTCGGCGGGTCTTGGCAGGCCTACCAGAGCGAGCACCTCGACGGCCCGCTGCGCCGCATCCTTCTTGCTCGCCCCGCGGTGCAGCCGCACCGGCTCAGCTACCTGTGAGCCGATGGTCTTGGTCGGGTCAAGGGAGGTCAGCGGGTCCTGGAAGACCATCGCGATCTCGTTACCGCGGACCTGACACATATCCCGCTCCGGCAGTTCGGTGAGCTCGCCGCCGTTCAGCTTGATCGAGCCGCTGACGATCTCACCGCCGGCCGGCAGCAGTCTCATGATCGACAGGCCGGTCATCGACTTGCCGCAGCCGGACTCGCCGACCACGCCGAGCGTTTCTCCCGGCTCCAGCCGCAGATCGACGTTCCCGACTGCCTGGATCGTGGTTGTGCTCTGCTTGATGTGCGTCGAAAGGTTGCTGATCTCAAGGACGGGGGCCACGTATCGTGCTCCTCGCTAGCCGGGGCTGTCCTGACCTGGATGGTCGCGGCAGCCAGGGAGGCGGCGATGCCATTACCGCCGCCGAAGCCGGACGTCGAGCGCGTCCCGCAGCGCGTCGCCGACCAGGTTGAACGCCATGACCGTCAAGACGATGCAGATGCCGACCGGGTAGACCTGCCACCAGTAGCCGTCCAGAAGCCTGTCGGTGCCTCCCGACAGCATGTCGCCCCAGTCGATGATCGGGAAGTTGAGGCCGAAGCCAAGGAAGCCGAGCACAGAGACCAGCAGGATCGCGTCGGCGACCTGGAAGGTGATGTTGACGACGACGACGCTGAGCGCGTTGGGGATCAGATGCCGCAGAACCAGTCTTGATCTCTTCGCTCCGGCGATCCGCGCGGCCGAGATGAAGTCGCGCACTCGCAGCGTGAGCACCTCGCCGCGGACCAACCTGGCCGGCACCAGCCAGGAGAAGATACCGATGATCAGCGCCAGCAGCAGTACCGTTGAGCCCCATCTCTGACCGACGATCAGGACCACGAACAGCAGCGGCACCGCGAGGATTATGTCGACGATGCGCATCATGATCCCGTCCAGGAGGCCGCCGGCCAGGCCGGCGATCGCACCCCACAGGGTGCCGGCGACCGTCGCGATGGCCGAGGCGAGCAGGCCGATCTCCAGGGAGGTCTGGCCGCCGACCATCAGTTCGCCGAGAATGTCGAATCCTTGCGGGTCGGTGCCGAGCGGCTGGCCTGCCCCCGGCGGCTGGTTCGCGTTAATCAGGTTGGACGTGGCGGTGTTGCCGTGGTAGATGATGGGGCCGAGCCAGCAGAACACGACGAAGAAGACCAGCAGGCCGACGCCGATAACCGCGAGCCTGTTCTCGGCGAAGGCGCGCAGGCCGAGCCGCCAGCCGCTCTGGATGACGGTGACCTCGCCGCCTTCCGCGCTGGCCTGGGCAGTCGGCAGCGGGGTGAGCTGCACGTTGGGGAGCATCGGGCCTCCTCGATTTACGGGCGTGCGGTCATGCCAGCCGGATGCGCGGGTCGGCGACGGTGAGCGCGATGTCGGCGACGAAGTTGCCGATCACCGTGAGCACTCCGGCCATCATCGTGTAGGCCAGCAGCACCGGATAATCCAGGTCGTTGAGCGCGGTGATGAACATCACCCCGAGGCCCGGGTAGTTAAACACGTTCTCGGTGATGAGATTGCCCGCAAGCAGCAGCGGGATGGACAGCCCGATCAGCGTCACCATCGGCAGGCAGGCGTTGCGGATCAGGTGCCGCCACAGCACCAGCCGCTCCGGCAGCCCTTTCGCGCGGGCCGCCTTGATGTAGTCCTGGGCAAGCGCGTCCAGCGCGGACGAGCGCATGTACCGCGAGTACGACGCGACGGAGAGCATGACCAGCGTGGCCACCGGGAGGACCATGGCCCGCGGATCCTCGATCGCCCCTATCAGCGAACTGTTCTGGCTGACCGACGCCGGGGCGCCCACCGGGAAGATTCCCAGGCCGAGCGCGAAGATCTGGATCAGCAGCAGGCCGAGCAGGAAGGCCGGGAACGAGTAGGTGACAAATGCCGCGGTCGTCACCGCGTTGTCGCCGAGGGTGTTCCGCCGCACCGCCTGGTAGATGCCGAGCGGGAAGGCGACGAGGATGGAGATCAGCAGCGCAAGCCCGCTGAGGTAGGCGGAGATCGGCGCGCGCTGGGCCAGCACGGCGTCCACCGACTCGTTGAGCTTGTAGGAGTAGCCCAGGTTGCCATGCAGGGTCAGCCACAGCCAGCTCAGGTACTGAATGATCAACGGCCGGTCGAATCCGTGCGATTTGTTCCACGACGCGACAGCGGCCGGTGATGCCTTCAGCCCGAGCACGGACCTGCCAGGGGCACCGCCGATCCAGTGCAGCATCGCGAAGATCAGAAGGGACAGGCCGATCAGGATGACGATCGACGTGCCGGCGCGCCGCAGCAGGTACGTTCTCATCGCGCGGTCCTCCGATGGGTCAGGCAGCCAGCTGGATGTGCGTTGAGTTGCTGGTTTCCGGCCGACGGCGCGAAGGCCGTCGGCCGGAAACCAGCAGTGATGGCTGTTGTTACTTAGTGAAGTACCACTGTTCTGGGTTGAGGGAGAACTGCGTGAGTTCCCAGAACGAGGACTGCGGCCCGGACATCTTGTTCGTCCACGCGTACACGTGGTCGGCCTCGGGCTGGAACAGCGCGGGCAGGTTCACAGCGAGGTAGGCTGCCTCGTTCTTTACTGCCGTTGGGTTAGTGGCGTAGACCGAGTCGTTGATCAGCGCGTTCGCCTGCGAGCTGCTGTATCCGCCGATGTCGAACGAGCCGGTGGAGTTGAAGATGTCCTCCGTGGTCGGGTAGATGTCTTCGGAGAAGCCGCCGAAGTCCTCCATCTCCCACTTGTTATCGTTGGCCGGGGCCGCCGGGTCGTCGTAGTCGCTGATGAGCGTGGTGAACGTCTCACCCTTCAGCGTGACCGGAATGCCGGCGCTCTTGGCTGCTGATGCGAACGCGGTGTCCTCCGAGGTGATCGGCGGCGAGGCGCTGTTGTAGAGCAGGCTGATCGTCAGCTTGGTGCCCGCCGGGATGCCTGCCCCGCAGTCAGTTGCCGCCGTGCCCGCCTTCTCGCAGGTCTGGACACCTCCGACAACCTTCCAGCCATGTGCGGCCAGCACCGACTTAGCCGATGACACGCTGTACGGATACAGGTCCTTGGTGGCGTTGGACGGAGTGTAGGGGCTGGCTGGCTCAGGCGGCACGGTACCGCTCGAAGCCACGGCGTAGCCGTCGTCGATGGCCTTGATGTAGCCGGAACTGTCCACCAGGTGGGCGAGCGCCTGGCGGACGTACAGCTGGCCAACGATGTTGTTCCAGTCGGACGTCTTGTCCTTGAAGTTGAACACCATGTAGTCCCAGCCGAAGTCCGGGTAGCCGAACACGACGTAGCCCGACTTCTGAAGCGACGGGATCGTCGGGTAGTCGTCGGCCGGCACCAGGCCGACGTCGAGCGCGCCGCTCTTCAGCGCCGCGTACTCGGCGGAGTCGGAGGTGTAGGCCACTTCCTCGAACTTGCTGATAACCGGCTTGTCCGGGCCGGTGTAGGCCTTGTTTGGCACCATGGTGTTCGCGTCGGTGCTCGCGTTGAACGAGGTCAGCCTGAACGGACCGTCGACCACCTGCCACACCGGGTTCGTTGCGTAGGTAGACAGCTTCAGTGCCTGCGCATTGAGGTACTTGTAGACGGCCTCACACTTCGCCCACTTGTCGGCCGCGCTGTCGGTGAGGCAGCCGCCGCTGTTGGGGGCGTTGCCGAACTTGGTCACGTCCCAGGCCATCGGCATGGGCGTGATCACCGCAAGCTGGTCGTAGAAGGTATAGCTCGGGTTGTAGGCCTTGGTCAGCGTGATCTTGACCTGGTACTTCGACGTAGCGGTGATGCTGGCTACGTTGCTCGGGTACAGCCCGGGCGTGTAGTCGCCGTAGTTCGCCGGGCTCAGCGTGACCGCGCCCTCGAGCAAGTGGTCAAAGAAGACCACGTCATCGGCATCGACGGTCTCGCCGTTCGACCACTTGTAGGTGGAGTTCAGGTTGATGGTGATGGTCTTGTTGCCATTGCTGAACACCGGCTTCTGGCCGATGCTCTCGGCGTAGTCGACGCTCAGCGAGTGCCCGTTCGGCGTCCACCACAGCGGCCGGTACATCAGCGCCTGGAACTCCCCGGCCGTGTACACGGACAGATCAGAGGGGGGCGTGATCGGGAAAATGTAGTTGGGCGTAGCGCCGGCTGCCATGCCAAACGTCACTGTGCCACCGGACGCCTTGTGCGCGGCAGGTGCGGGGATGTCTCCGTATCCCTTGGCAGCCGCTTGACCGGTGGACTTGGTAGAACCGCACGCCGCAAGCGCCATCGCCCCGGCTAGGGCAAGCGCCGTTAATGCAGCGCCACTTTTAGCCAGTCTCATACTGACTCTCCTCGCCTAACTCTGGGCGATGACAGACTAGGACTAGCCGCAAACCCCCCACGCTGATAGCGCTTGCGAAGTGCTCGTCTTCGCCTACCGCCGCCATCTCCAATCGAAGTCCGCGCCCGGTTGCCCGAGCGGGGCCGCACTTGGCATCGACCAAGTTTGGTGGACAGCTTAAATTCCGGACGATCGTCTATCCAAGCGGCATATTGTCACGATTTCCTATCGATGCTAGCGCCGAAATGGCCAAGAGTTACAGGCCGGTTACGAAACAGCCCAAGGCTGTCGAAACGGGCTTACTCCGAGCCGTCGCGGTTCGCCGGGTCACGTGGCGTGTTAGCAGTCGGTAACTAACTGACGGCCGACCGGCCCTGGTTCGGCGCCGCCGCCGAACTTTGACAGCGTCATTGATCTTCTGCAACCGACCCGTGCAGACGCGGCCCGTCAGATTTACGCTTGTGTAGCACAACTAACGGTAGGGGACGTCACGCCGTCACTCGAGGAAGAGAAATGACTGGTTAAGCCACTAGTGCGGGCTGGCGGGCCCCGTGGTTCCGCGGTGAGGTCCCCCCACGATTCGTCGTCGGGCGCCTCGACGCCCGGGCTGTGTCAAGGCCAGCCAGGATGCCTCCCAGCGTCTCCTGACAGCCGCTGACTGGCGACTCGGCATCGCGGTTCACCCGCACTGGGGTGGTGGCGGGCATAGGCGATCACTCTCGGTTCCCTTCACGAAGTGGGGCGTCGCGGCGCTGTCAGGTCCGCGACGCCGTCGACAATGCGGACCGCCGATGGCGGTGAAAGGAATCGGCGTGCGCTGGCCGGATACAGCACGGGACATGGCCCATGACGGCCAGGCCGTCAGTTGCTGACCGATAGTGCGCCACCGCAGGGAAGCGAGCAGGATCGTACCCAGCGTCAACCACGGTGGTGGCGACTAGGAGGCGATGTCCAATGTCCAGCACATCCGTATGGCCAGGCGACCAGCGCATTACCATCAGCGACCTGCAGGCTGCGACCGACCGCGGCGAGCGATGGTCGATGCTCACCAGCTATGACGTGCTCACGGCAGGCATCTTCGAGCAGGCCGGAGTCCGTGCACTGCTCGTTGGCGACACCAGCGCCGAACTAGTGCTTGGTTACAGCAGCACGCTGCCGGTCACGATGGCCGAGCTCATCAGCATGACCAGGGCCGTCGTCGCCGGGACAAGGACGGCCCTGGTCGTCGCCGACCTGCCGTTCGGCAGCTACCAGGCCGGGCCAGAAGTGGCCATGGTCAACGCGGTCAGGCACCTCAAGGAAGGCGGCGCGCAGGCGGTCAAGCTCGAGGGCGGCAGCCGGGTGCTGCCGCAGGTCCGGGCGCTGGTCGGCGCGGGCATACCGGTGATGGGTCACCTCGGGCTGACCCCGCAGAGCGTGAACGTGCTCGGCGGTATGCGCCGGGTCCAGGGTCGCGGTGACGCGGGCAAGCAGTTGCTGGCCGACGCCCGCGAACTGGAACGGGCCGGCGCGTTCGCAGTCGTGCTGGAGTCGGTGCCGGCCGAGCTTGGCAGCAG
>Ga0335074_10015614_pt1 | contig 10680 bp, 6 predicted proteins | sample Lox_Sample_23_FD_206715 | JGI IMG/M metagenome (GOLD analysis project Ga0335074, IMG submission 206715) | Soil microbial communities from Loxahatchee National Wildlife Refuge, Florida, United States - Lox_Sample_2.3 | ecosystem: Environmental > Terrestrial > Soil > Wetlands | place: USA: Florida...
GCTGAATCTGGCGCTGGCCGCGATTCCCTCCGCGCAGGCCGTGGCGACGGCCATGTTGCGCACCGGCAAGAAGTCAATAGCGCGAGAACACGGCGAGCTCATCGCCCGCGCCGTTGCTGCCTTCGGCTTCAATACTTCTCTTGCGCCCATGGTCGACCTTGCGCTTCCCGATTCCGCCGAGGTGCTGGGCACGCGATGTGCCGCTGCGGATCCTTTAGATGTGGTTACATACGCGCGCGAGTTTCTTGCCGGACTTAAATCGCGCGGCATCGCCGGCTGCGGAAAGCATTTTCCCGGCCTGGGCGGAGGCACGCTTGACACCCACGTGGAAACGCCGGCGATTGGCCGCAACTGGCAGCAAATGTGGAACGAGGATCTCGTGCCTTACCGCGAGCTGCACAGCGAAATGCCGATTGTGATGATGAATCATGCGGCGTATCCGCACACGCCGGGCAGGAAATTACCGGCAAGCGTATCGGATTTCTGGATCGGAAAGGTATTACGCGGGCGGATTGGCTATCGCGGCATCATTCTCTCTGACGATCTGGAGATGGGCGGGATTCTGAAGTTCATGCCCATTGACGAAGCCGCCGTCGCAGCCATTCGCACCGGTTCCGACCTGGTGGAGATTTGTCATCATCCCGAACCGATTTTGCTTGCGTATGAAGCGCTGGTGACGGAAGCCGAACGATCGGCCGCGTTCGGAAAGCTGCTGCTCAAACGCGCCGCGCAGACCCGGAAGCTCTGCGCGTCAGTGTTCCCTGGCCGCATGCCGGCAGCGCTCAGCCAAAAGCAGTTTGAATCGCTGCGAACACGCATACTGCAATTCAACGAGACAATCGAATCCATCGTTCCGCGAGCTGCGGAGGCGGGACCTGCGAAACCGCCATCCATCGTGGAATCCGCATGAAGACGCAGGGGAGCACGATGACCATGACCGTGGCCGGCGTGATGAGCGGCACCTCGGCCGACGGTATCGATGTGGCCGTGGTGCGGATCGCGCCGGAGAAGATGCGGCCAAAGCTCACGCTCCTGGCGCATGAACACTTCGCCTATCCCGCGGCGCTGCGGAGCGCCGTGCTGGCCGCAATGAACGCGCGCTCGATGGCAACTGCGGAACTGGCCAGGCTCAATTGGCGGCTGGGCCTCGCGTACGCCGATGCCGTGCGCGCAACGGCAGCGAAGCACAAGTTAAAGTTTGACCTGGTAGGCTGTCATGGACAGACGCTCTATCACCAGGCGCGCGCCGAGCGCTATGCAGGCCGCAACTTCGCGTGTACCTGGCAGGCGGGCGAGGCGCAGGCGATCGTCGACGCCCTGGGCGTTCCCGTTGCCTCGAACTTTCGCCCTCGCGACATGCTCGCAGGCGGCCAGGGCGCACCGCTGGTTCCGCTGCTCGACTACGTACTCTTCGCCGACGCCAGGCGCAGTCGCGTGTTGCAGAACATCGGCGGCATAGCAAACCTCACAGCCATTCCGGCAGGGGCCCCGCCCCACGCGGTGGTCGCGTTCGACACCGGACCGGGAAACATGGTGATCGACTGGCTGGCCCAGAAGCTGTTTCACAAACCATTCGATCGCAGCGGAGCACTGGCAGCGCGCGGAACTGTGCTCGAGCCCGTTCTGGTTCAATGCGTGCGGAATCCGTATTTCCGGCTGAAGCCGCCGCGAGCGGCAGGACGGGAACAATTCGGGCGCGAGTATGCGGCAAACTTTCTCGCAGCGTGCCGGCGCATCAGCAAACGAAAAGAAGACGCACTGGCCACGGCGACCGCGCTGACCGCGGCAACCATTGCGCAGAGCTATCAGCGATTCGTGTTGCCCAGGATGAAAGGTAGCGGCGTGGATTTCATTGTCTCCGGGGGCGGCGCGCGCAACCGGACGATGATGAAGATGCTTGCCGCGCGGCTCAGCCTCCTTGGCTGCACGCTGCGCGAGATTGACGAGTTTGGCATGCCCGCGGAGGCCAAGGAAGCAGCCGCCTTTGCGCTGCTGGCGTGGCAAACCTGGCACCATCTGCCGGGAAACGTTCCTGCGGCAACCGGGGCCAGCCGCGCCGTGGTGCTTGGCCAGGTGACGTATGCGTAGGTGGGGCTCTCCCGATCCGACGCTCAGGCTTTTGCGTTCCTTCGCAAAAGACGCGAAAGGCTGGGGCGCAGGCTTGGTGCTGGCAATGCTGCTGGCGTTTTGCGGCTGCCGCGGCGCGCCGCGCCCGGCAGGGACTGTCGTCTTCCTGATTGAAGCATCGCCCACGAGCCTCGATCCACGAGTCGGAACCGACTTCGCCTCAGAGCACATCGACGAGTTGCTCTTCGACGGACTGGTAAAGCGCGATGCAAACTACAACTTTGCGCCGGCGCTGGCGCAGAGCTGGCAGCAGCCCGATCCGACAACGATCATCTTTCATCTGCGCAGCGGAGTGCGCTTCAGCGACGGACGCCCCCTGACGGCGCGCGATGTGGTCTGGTCCGTCATCTCGATGCGCAACGGCGCGGTCATCTCACCCAAGGCGGCGACGTATGCTTCCGTCGATTCGGTCCAGGCGCGCGATCCACTCACCGTCGTATTTCACCTTCGCCATCCCGACAATTTTCTGCTGAACAACCTGAGTACCGGCGCCATCGGCATCATTCCTGACGGCAGCGGCCGCGATTTCTGGCGGCATCCCGTGGGCACCGGTCCATTTCGTTTTGTCAGCCAGCGCATTGACCAGGATGTAGTGATTGAGCGCAATCCGATGAGCTGGAACCTGACGCCGAAGATCGGCCGCGTGCGCTTCGCCGTGGTTCCCGATGCGATTACGCAGTCGCTGGAACTGGAAAAAGGTTCGGCTGACGTAGAAGTCAATTCCCTGCCCATGGATGCGCTGCCGGTGCTCGCCGGCCGGAAGAATCTGGTAGTTCAGGACACGCGCGGGACGGAGATTCAATACCTTTCGTTCAACACGCGCGATCCTATCCTGAAAGATGTGCGGGTGCGGCAGGCGATTGCATGCGCCATCGATCGCAACCTGATCATTCGCACGCTCTATCACGGTTATGCCCAACCATCGGTGAGCTTGCTGCCGGCAAATCATTGGGCCTGGACCGGCGATGTGGCGCGCTACGACTACGATCCGGCGCGGGCTGAAGCGTTGCTCGACGCAGCCGGCTATCCCCGCCAGGCAAACGGAATCCGCCTGCACCTGACCATGAAGACCAGCACCGATGAGCGCGCCCGCCTGCTGGCCGCCGTTCTGCAGCAGCAGCTGGCGCGCGTTGGCATTGCCCTTGCGCTGCGCAGCAATGAGTTTGCCACTTTTTATGCCGACGTGACGCACGGCGCGTTCCAGATGTACTCGCTCTATTGGATCGGCGGCAACGAGCAGCCCGACATCTTCAGCTATGTTTTCTCTTCAGCGCGATTTCCGCCCAAAGGCGCCAACCGCGGCCGCTACGCGAATCCGCACCTCGACGCGCTCCTCGACGATGCCGCGCAAACCGGCGATCAGGCGCGCCGCCGCGCCGACTACGTTGCAGTGCAGCAGATTCTCGCCCGCGACCTGCCCGCGCTCAACCTCTGGTACCTCGACACACTGGTCGTCCACAACCGGCGGCTCACGAATATCATTCCTTCGCCTTCAGGCAGTTATACCTTTTTGGAAACCGCGGACCTGAACGGGAATTGAAGCTGCTCCTGAAGATCGGCCTGGTGCCGGCCCGCACAGGTTCTGCCGATACCCCTCTGCTACCATAGGTGTGATTGTGGTTCCCGCGGCGGGCTCCTTACCATGACTTTGGGAATGTGAGCGAACAAGCGGCTGGAGCCATCGAAAAGGAGATTTCTTATGCCATTAGTTTCGATGCGGCAACTCCTCGATGAGGCCGCCAAGGGCCAGTACGGCGTGGGTGCATTCAACGTCAACGACATGGAGCAGATCCAGGCCATCATGATGGCTGCGCGGCAAACCAAGTCGCCCGTCATCGTGCAGGCCAGCCGTGGCGCCCGCGCTTTCGCTGAGGATCTGTATCTCTTCCGGCTCATCCAGGCCGCGGCCGAGTTGAATCCTGACATTCCCATCGCCATGCATCAGGATCATGGCAACAGCTTTGACACCTGCAAGAGCGCCATCGGCCTGGGCTACACCTCGGTGATGATGGACGGCTCGCTGAAGGAAGACGGCAAAACCCCCTCAACATTTGAGGAGAATGTCGACGTCACGCGCCGCGTGGTCGACTACGCGCACCAGCGCGGCGTCACCGTGGAAGGCGAAATCGGCGTACTGGGCGGCGTGGAAGACGGCCATGGAGCCGGCGGCAGCGGCCTTGAGCATGTGACTGACCCCGACCAGGCTGTCGAATTCGCTGAGCGCACGGGCGTTGACGCGTTGGCCATCGCCATCGGCACCAGCCACGGAGCGTACAAATTTTCCAAAAAGCCCGACGGCTCCGTACTCAAGATGGACATCCTGATCGAGATTCACAAGCGGTTGCCGCACACGCACCTGGTGATGCACGGCAGTTCGTCTGTGCCGAAGGAACTGCAGGACATCGTGAATCAGTACGGTGGCAAGCTGAAGCAGACGTGGGGAGTGCCGGTTGAGGAGATTCAACTCGGCATTCGCAACGGCGTGCGCAAAATCAACGTCGACACCGACAATCGCCTCGCCATCACCGGCGCCATCCGCAAGGTATTCGCCGAGACGCCTGAGAAGTTTGATCCGCGCGACTATCTCAAGCCGGCGCGCGAAGCCATGGCCAAGGTTGTGGCTGCTCGCATGACGGAGTTCGGCCAGGCAGGCCACGCAGGCGATTACAAGCCGATTCCGATCTCGGTGATGGCAAAGGGCTATGCCGACGGCTCGCTCGATCCGCGCCCGTCGCTGGCAGCCAGCCGGTAGTTTTTCAATCAGTCGCTCAAAGACAAAAGGCCGCTCCGCACATCGCGAGCGGCTTTTGTCTTGTTTCAGCGCTGGGCCCTTGAATGCCCAGGAAACCGCCTGCGGAGCCGGCTTTACAGATCGCTCATGAACGAAGCGGCGTCGACCAGTTTCTCGCGCAACGGAAGCGTGACTCTGCGCTCCACTACGTCCTTGGCCTTCATGGCTGCCGCCACGCCAAATGCCATTGCGATGTTGTCAATTTTCTCAAAGTAGCGCCAGCGCAGGTTTTCCAGTTCACTGCGGAGTTCTTTGCGGCGCTGGGGATCTTCGTCGCGATCGCTCTCCCACCTGGCGGTGATTACGATGGAGAAGCGCAAAGCTGCCAGCTCCTCGATATCGGCAGCCAGCATCTGTTCCTGCTTTTCTTCGATGAAGCGTGTTGCAGGGCCCGGGACTTCGACACCGGTATACAAATCAAAAGCTTTTTCGAGTGTGAATGGGGAGATCATGGTCCTCCTTCCGGGGCATTTCCCACGGGGTCGTTCGAAAAAATTGACCACACGGGAGGAGAACAGCATCTGAGAACACCGGATCAACCAGGGCCCGGACGGGATGCAATTTCCCGTTGGATTGGTTCCCAGTGTGAGGTTGGTTTTCGGTTCAGGCTGTGAGCAAAATCACACGACTTCCAACTACAGCGCCGGCGTTTTTGCCGTAGCGCGCGAGAAGTTTGACCGTATGAATTTTGAGCGTGTTAGCTGGCGCGGGGAGTTATCGGCTCCCGTGTTTCGTCGGCGACGCTTCGTGAGGCGGAAGGTTGATTCGACTGGGTCAACAGCCAATGGTGAAAACCATCGACGATGGCCATGAGCGCGGCCTGGTTCAAGTCGCTGCTCACGCCCGCCGTAACCCATGGCTCGTGGCCGTCGGCGTTGAAGCTGGCGGTTACGCGCACGTGCGCCGCTGAGTCATGCGCCTTGATGTCGAGAGCCGCGACCGTGAAGGTTCCCAGCTTCATCTGCGCCAACGCAGGATACCACTTATCGAGCTCGTGGCGCAGAGCCTTGGTGATCGCGTCAACCGGGCCCGCGCCTTCGCCGCGCGTCGTGCGCACCGTTGCATCGCCCACGACCAACGTCATGAAGGCCTGGATAAATCGGCCGCCAATCTCGTCGGACTCGTCGAACACGCGCCAGCTCTTCACCGTGAACCAGTTGCGCAGGGTTCCCAGCGTTCGCATGCAGGCCAGGCGGAACGATACCTCGCTGGCGGTGTATCCGCCGCCGTCAATCATGGCCTGGTTAGCGTCGATGAGCGACTGCGCCTGCGCCGCATCGAGCGGGACGCCGAGCGACTCAGAGAGCAGCATGATGTTGGCTTTGCCCGATTGCGCGTTGACGCCGATCGTTGGGCTGGCGCCGACCTTGGCAGGATCGCACCACAAATACGCCCCGGGATTCTTGCGCTCGCTCGAACCGTGCATGCCGGCCCAGGTGCCAAAGGCTCCCGGACCGACGATCGGCGCGCTGTGCGGCGGTTCCAGCCCGAAGGCCGCGTAGGCTGAATGCGCCAGGCTGGTCAGCCCGCTCAAGGCATCCGGCGCAACAAACTCCGCCTCGCCGCGCAGCTGCATGGCGCCCATTACGGTGGTCAAATTCACGTTGCCGCAGCGCTCGCCGGTCCCGATGAGCGTGCCTTGCACCTGCATGGCTCCTGCCAGCACGGCTGCGCGCGTGTTGGCCACGCCAAGGCCGCGATCAGTGTGGCCGTGAAAGCCAAACCTGACGCCGGGAAAGTCGCGGATAAGCCCTTCCATCACATGCGTCACTTCCTCAGGGCTCGCGCCGCCATTGGTATCGCAAACCACGACGCGGCTCACATTCTGGCGAGCGCACTGATCCACGAGCTGGTGAAAGTGGTCGAGGCTGCGCCTGGTGAAGTCGTCATTGCAGGGTTTGCCATTTTCACAGCGGCCGCTATTCGCGTCCATGGCGTGCTCCAGATCGACGAAGACTTCGAGTCCGTTGGCGTGCAGGTGCTCGATCGTCTCCCACGTCATCAGAAGATTCTCTTCGGGAGTGACGCCGAGCGACCGCTCCACATCGAGAAGCCGCGACTTGACCACGATGACGGCAACCGGAACGCGCCGTTTGTGGCGGATGATGAACTGCAGATCGGGCCAGTCTTCCACCTTCGCGCCGCGGCCACGCGTGCGGCCAAAGAGGGCGAGTTGCATGCCGTCGGTGTCCACCGAGGCGAGCGCAGAGGTCAGGTCCGATACAAACTGGTTGGCGCCGGCAAAGCCGATCTCGGCATAGCGCACGCCAAACGCGGCCATGCGCTGCAGGAGCATCACGGCATTCGGCACCGAGATTTCAAGATCGGGCTGTTGCAGCCCGTCGCGAAGACTGGTATCGAACAGCTCGACTTTTCGAACCTTGCTTTCGCTCATATTTTCCTGCAGTTGCTGGAGCCTGCGTTTGATGGATCGTTTCAGGTGCTCGGGATGGTCAGGGGAAGCCCCTTATTCACATCATATCGTGCTGGAAGAGTATGTTAAGCGGGCTCTCGGCACGTCTCAGAATCGAAGCGGCGCGCCGGTAATCCACCACAGCAGAGCCAATGTGATTGCCGCTGCCGCCAAAACGATTAACGCCGGCCGCATCAGACTGTGATCATATGTGTTCGGCATCGCAATCTGTGGTGACATCGTCGTCTGGCGGGCGCCGGCTTGGCCAAGAACTTTTTGCTCCTGCGCAGGCATCAGTGCCGGCGTGGGCACTGCAGTTTGCCTGGCTCCGCCAACCAGGTAGCGGAGACCGTCCGGTAGCCGCGCCGCAGAAGACCACCTGGTCGGCTTCAGCACGGTAAACCATCCGGTCGTCGTCACGTTGAATTCTCTGCGGTTCCGGGATCGTGGGCCGTTCATCGTATCCTCCAGAACACCTATGTGCAGCTCGCCTCATCCGGCGCGATCTCCCCCGTTGGAGGTGCGCCCCAAGCCGAACCCGAACCCAACCCCATGGCGAAAACCTGAGCTTTCGCGGCATCGCGTTGCGAGGATCGCCCGATCTCAGGCATGCCGGTAGAACCATTATGCGCCGATTTTCGTGTCGGTTCAGATGGCGGGCGCAGTAGAGGGCTCGGCTGCCGGTGGCGCAAACGCTCCCACTTCCTGATCCTTGTACTGCAGTTGGTAGAGCTTCCAGTACAAGCCACGTTGCGCCAGCAGTTCCTGGTGCGAGCCCATCTCGCGTAACTGCCCTTTGTGCATCACGAGAATGGATTCGGCGCGCTGCACAGTCGACAGCCGGTGGGCAATCAGGACGCTCGTCCTTCCCTGCACCATGCGCTCCAACGCGCCCCGGATGCGCAGCTCGGTATCGGTGTCGACGCTCGAGGTTGCCTCGTCAAGAATCAGGATGCGCGGATTGAAGGCGAGCGCGCGGGCGAAGTTGATGAGCTGCTTCTGCCCCGTTGACAGCGAGCTGCCGCGCTCGCGCACCGGCTCATCGAAGCCGTGCGGAAGCGTCTCAATAAAGTCGAGCACGTTCACATCGCGTGCCGCGTTGCGCATGGTCCGCTCGCCGATCTGCTCGTCGCCGAAGCGGATGTTTTCGCCGATGGTTCCGGAGAACAGAAACGGATCCTGCAAAACCACGGCAAAGTGCCGCCGCAATTCGGTCAAATCGTGTTCGCGCAGGTCGATTCCATCCAATAAAATGCGGCCCGCGGTCACTTCGTAGAAGCGCATCATCAGGCTGGTGAGCGTGGTTTTACCGGCGCCCGTGTGCCCCACAATCGCAATCGTCTGGCCCGGTTCAATGGTGAAGGAAACGTCTTTCAGGATCCACTCGATGCCGTCGAGTTTGCCCAGCTCCCCGTTGGACGAAGCGGATTCCTGGATTCTGGCGACCGCAGCCTTTTGCTCGTCGGTAAGCTTCTGATAGGTAAACCAGACATGGTCAAACTCGATCCGGTTCGACCCATCGCCCGCGACGGGCTTTGCCGGACTTACAATCTCCGGCGCGGAATCCATCAGCTTGAAGATGCGCTCACAGGCTGCCATGGCGGCTTGCAGAATGTTGTATTTGTCGCTCAGGTCCTGGATCGGCCGCCAGAAGCGCAGCGAAAACTGCGTAAACATGATGAGCACGCCGATGGTGACGGTGGGCGGCATGCGCAGCGCGCCGAATCCGCCGCGCCAGACCACCAGTGCGATGGCTACGGACGAAAGAATGTCGACCGCCGGGTAATAGAGCGCGTAGGCCAGGATGGTGTCGATGAAGGCCACCATATGCTGGCGATTGACCGCTTCAAAGTCCTTGAAGGCGCGGTCTTCGCGATTGAAGAGCTGCACCACGCTCATGCCCGAAATGTGTTCCTGAGTAAAGCTGTTGATGCGTGCAATGGCGGCGCGCACGCGGCGGTAGCTTTCGCGCACGTGATCGCGAAAGATGCGCGTAACGATGAGGATGAGCGGCAGAACCGCGAAGGCCAGCAGCGCCAGCCACCAGCTGATGGCGAGCATGACGCACGCCATGATGGTGAGCATGAAGATGTCGTTCACAATGGCCAGCACGCCGTCGGTGAACATGTCGTTGATCGCGTCCACGTCAGAGGTAATGCGCGTAACCAGGCGGCCCACCGGGTGAACATCGAAGAAGCCGACGTGCATGCGTTGCATGTGGCGGAAGATATCGCGGCGCAGATCGAACATGATCTTCTGGCCGGTCCACTGCATGAGATAAACCTGGATGAACTGGAAGAGATAGGCCGCCACTAACATTGCGAGGTAGATGGCGGCTAACCGGGTAATGCCCTGAACCGACCCATGGGGGAGAATCCGGGCCAGCGGGCTGCTGTGCGCCACCCAATGCGCCACCACGTTCGAAGCGTCATTATCGCCCTTCTCCGGGGCCAAGTAGCGATCGACGGCGACCATTACCAGAATGGGTCCGGCCACATCACAAAGTGACTTGAGCGAAACCGCGACCGACGAGACGATAGCCTGCAGCCAGTACGGGCGCACATAATGGCTCAGCCGGCGCATCAGCCGTGAGTCGTAGACCTTGCCAACCGGGTCTTCGTCAGGCTTGCGCCTTGACTCCTGCGAGCGGAGTTTTGCAGCTTGTTTTTTCTCGTTGTCTGCCATCGGCAAGGTAGGGCGCGCTTCCTTCTACATTGTACGGGCAACTCGGCGTCGTATGGTTGATTGGATGGCCGAGCTGCTGCGTGCGACTCAGAAGACAGAAACCGGGGACCGCAGCCCATCTCAAAAATAGGCCCGCAGCTCGCGGGGCCACAATCAGATCCGACAACCAGGCGTGCCCCACGCCCTCCGCACGCTCATGTAGACGGTTTGCGAGACCGGTTATACAGGCTGCGAAAAACTCAACCCAAGAAGCTTTGTACCAAGGGCACGGCGTTACAGCTTGGTGAAAAGGCTTGCAGATTCGGGTTCTGTAATAAGGGCGCGACTTCAGTCGGGCCAAAAAATGCTTCTTTTTCAGCCTCGGGCTTCACAGTTTGCTGAAAAACCCGATGCTTTGAAAGGGCACGAGTTCACTCGTGCCATAAGACCAGCAAAATCATCGCCGGCTTTAGCCGCCGAGGGATGCTTTCGGGATTTTGCCCATCAATAACCACTTTTTCCGCAACCTCTTCAGCCCCTGCTCATTCATCCTTTGCCGGATTCGCTATTCACTCGGACTTTCTCAGCAGCCACTTTATGCCTCCGCTCCCGGTTTCGGCGCAGGCTTCGGCGCGGGTTTGGCCTTGGGCGCTGGGCGCGAAACTCCCATGCTCAGCAGCACATA
>Ga0335074_10015616_pt1 | contig 10679 bp, 10 predicted proteins | sample Lox_Sample_23_FD_206715 | JGI IMG/M metagenome (GOLD analysis project Ga0335074, IMG submission 206715) | Soil microbial communities from Loxahatchee National Wildlife Refuge, Florida, United States - Lox_Sample_2.3 | ecosystem: Environmental > Terrestrial > Soil > Wetlands | place: USA...
CCGAGTCGACTCGCAGCTCGGCCTTGGCCGGAGCCGATGACGCCGTCGTCGCGGTCCCGACGACGCCGGCGCAGACCAGGATCGGCGAGACAATGACTGCCGTGGCCCGACCGCGGCGGCGCATCGCGGCTCCTCTACGGTTGGTAGGAAACTTTCCTGTTCGTGACGCTAAGGGCGGTGTGCGTGCCCGTCAAGGTGGTCCTTCACGTGTCGCCGCATCCGGATGACGAGGCGATCGCGCCCGGTATGACGCTTCGCGCGCTCGCGGCGCGCGGGTGGTCGGCCGTCAACCTGCTGCTCAGCGCCGGGCGCCCCGGTGACGAGGAACGGCGACTTGCGGAGGCGGTGGACGCGTCGAGGCGTGGCGGATACCGGCTCGAGCGTGCGGTCGACGCGCTGGCAGGCGGCGAAGCAGTGTGCGCTGAAGCCGTCGCTGACGCGATCCGGCGCGAACGTCCGGCGTTGGTCGTCTCGCCGCAGGCACGTGACGGGCACCCGTCGCACGAGGTGGTCGGGCGAGCCGTGGGCGCCGCGTTGCAGGTGGCCGCGACCCCGGCGGCGTGGTGGACCTGGGGACTCTGGGCATCACTCGAGCGGCCGACGCTCTACGTCCCGCACGGTCCGGACGACCTGCAGCGTGCCCTCGACGCGCTGGCGGCGTACCGAGGTGAGAACGAACGCAACGACTACCGCCGCCTGGTCGAAGGCCTTGCGGCCGCGAACGCCGTACTCGGCAGCGAGCGGGTCTTCGGCTTCGGTTCGGCCGCGGCGAGCACCAAGCCGTACGCCGAGCTGTTCACGGAGGCGATCCATCGCGACGGGAACTGGTACGCCGGCCGGTCACGTGTGCTCGACGTGGACGACCCGCTGAGAGGGCAGCCCGTCGGTGACCCGCTCGAACTGCCTTGATCAACGGGGCATGTTCGTGCTCAGCACTTGGTCGAATGGTCGCTGTGACTCATCGTTTCAGTTCGGCGCGGCCGAGACGGTTCAGCTCATGAACACGGTGATGCGCCCACGCTTCTGTGGACGCGGCTTCGCGTTTCAGCGGGGTATAGCAGAAAGAACCCCTCGACCGTAGGTGCCTTCTCGTCGTTGGCTCATGACGGTCGCGATGGTGGTTGTCAAAGGTTGGCGACGATCTGTGGACGGCCGCGTTCTCGTCCACAGCTGTGGACAAGAAATACCTCAACTTCCTTTGTGTACCAACGGTTTTCAGCCCGGAAACTGTCAGACCCTCAATCTACAGTTCTTCTCATGTACACGCCACGGCCCGCGGTCACTCGCATCGCCGAGGACGTGCACGAGCTGCTCGCCGAAGACCCGCACGCGTTGGCGGACATCGAGCTGACCAACTCGACCGAGATCCTGCTGCAGCTGCGCAACCAGCTCGACGCGGTCCTGGTCCGGCAGCTGCAGGTGATCGACGTGCGGGACGCCACTGTCGACGAGGCCGGCCGGGCGACCCGAGGTTGGCTGGTCGAGGACCTGCTGCTCAGCGGTCGCGACGCCAGCCGGTACCTGACCGTCGCAAGGAGCCTGCCCGAACACCGGGAGATCGACACCGCCTTGGGCGCAGGCCGGCTCACGCTTGAGCACGCCCGGGTGATCACGTATGCGGTCGCCAAGGCGCCGGCCGGGTTGCGGGATGTGATCGAAAAGGAGCTCGTGAAAGCCAGCGAGGTGTGTGACCCGGGCCGGCTCGGGCAGTTCACCGCGAGCTGATCACCCGGCTGACCGATGATGACGCTGAGGCCGCCGCGCAGCGGAAGTTCGACGCCCGCTGGGTCCGGTTCGCCGACACTTTCGACGGGATGGTCGCCGTTGACGGGATGCTCGACCCGACCGGCGCCGCCGCCATCAAAGCCGCCTTGGCGCCGCTGCTCGGCAAGGCCGGGCCGGAGGATGACCGGAGCGCCGGGCAGCGGGCCGCGGATGGGCTGGTCATGCTCGCCGAGCACGCGATGGCCGCCGGTGGGCTGCCCGAGACCGGTGGGGAGAAACCCCAGGTGATCGTCACCATCGGCTACGACCAGCTCAAAGCCGAGCTGGCCGCGCACACCGAGCAGCCCGGGAGCGGGCTCATCGGCGAGCCAACCAGCGGGTTGTCTGGCGGGGCGGGCGACCCGGTCACGATGAACGGGACCCCGCTCACCCCGGCCACCGCCCGGCGGATCGCGTGTGACGCCGGGATCATCCCGGCCGTGCTCGGCGGGGACAGCGAAGTGTTGGACCTGGGTCGCAGCACCAGGACCTGGAGCCCGGCGCAACGCCGCGCGTTACGGATCGAGGACAAGGGCTGCCGCTGGCCGAAATGCCAGGCGCCGTTATCCCGCTGCCGGATCCACCACCAGATTTTCTGGGCGCTGCTCGGACGCACCGACAAGACCAACGGGATCCACCTATGTGAACTCCATCATTGGGTCGTCCACCACACTCGATGGCGGATCCGCAAGGACGAACACAACAAGATCCACATCTGGCGCGAATGAACACGGCCCGCCCGGAACCATTTCGTAGCTGGATCGCGGCGTTGGTCGTGTCAGCGGCCGCCGGCGGTGAGTAGCGCCCAGGCTCGGTCCATTCCCTCAGCGAGGCAGCCGTCGACGACCGCGTCGTCGCCGAGGGCGCTGACGCGTACGTCGGGAACGACCGGGCTCATCGCGCGTAGCTGGGTTGCGACGGCGGCCGCGAAGCCCGGCGCCTGCCCGACGCCGCCGCCGAGAACGATCAGCGCCGGGTCGGCGACGGCGACCACCGCGCAGATCGCACGCGCGACGACGTGGGCCTCTTCGGCGACGACCGAGCCCGCCAGCCGGTCACCGGCTGCGGCAGCCGCGAACACGCGGCGAGCCGACAGCGCGCCCGGCATCCCGACCCGCCGGGCGGCCCGGACGATCGCGGCGGCGGAGGCCGCGGCTTCAAGTGGACCTCGCCGTCGGGCGTCCTTCAGGTCGGCGCCGAGGCCATCGCTGATCGGCAGGTATGCGATCTCGCCGGCCGCGCCGTGCGCGCCGCGGTGCAGCTTGCCACCGACCACGAGGCCCATGCCGATGCCGGTGCCGATCGAGAGGAAGGCGAAGCTCTCGACATCGCGACCGTGTCCGTGCTCGCGTTCCGCGATCGCGGCGGCATCGACATCGTTCTCGAAGACCACGGTCTCGCCGAAGGCCTCGCGCAGGCAGTCGAGCACCTCGGGTCGCTCCCAGCCGGGCAGGCTGCGGGCCAGCGTGATTGCATCCCGGTTGGGGTCGAGCACGCCGGGACTGCCGACGACCGTCTGTGTGATGTCGGCCAGCGAGATGCCGACCTCGGCGGCCAGCACTCGGCCGAGCGCGACCGCCTCGGCGGCTCGGGACGGACCGGTTCGGGCGGATGTACGCCGGGTGGCGGCGGCGCGGCGGGTTCCGGACATGTCGGCGATCGCACCCCGGACGAACTCGCGGCCGACGTCCAGCGCGAGGGCGTAACCAGCGTCCGGCTGCACCTCGTGCAGCAACGCGGCCGGACCGGACACCCCGGAGCGGCGGCCGGCGACCCGGATCAGGCCGTCCTGCTGGAGGTTGGCGAGCGCGAGCGTCACCGTCGGCTTCGACAGCCCGGTGACCCGGACGAGATCCGCCCGCGAGGCGGCACCGACACGGCGTACCTCGTCGAGGATCAGCCGTTCATTGAGTTCGCGGATCAGGGCGGGTCGCGCACCGGGGCCGATCGATGTCCCCGCCGCCACGCGGCCACCGTAAACCATTCGAACCGCCCTCTTGCTGACCCCGAACTGGTAGGGTACTTTCCTATCGGTTAGGTCGGCCAGCCGCAAGGAGGCTCGGTGCCCCGATCGGGTGCAGCAGGATGACCGTCACCCCGGTCGTGCTCGGCGTCGACTTCGGTGGCACCAAGATCGCGGTCGGTGCGTGCGACCTCGAGGGCCGGCGGCTCGCGTCGAACACCCTTCCGGCCGCGGGCGGTCAAGGTGCGGACGTCACGCTTCGACGTGGGATCGAGGCGGCGCGGGAGCTGCTCCGTGACCTTCCGGGCGCGGCCCTTTCGGCGGTCGGCGTCGCAACGTTCGGGATCCCCGCGGCCGACCATGTCGGGCTCGCGCCGACCATCGACGGCTGGGAGCGCCTGGCCCTCGAGGACGAGCTGAGCGCGGCGTTCGCCGGCGTACCGGTCAGCGTGATGACGGATGTAAAGGCGGCGGCGCTGGCCGAAGCCCGGTGGGGCTCGCTGCAGGGGTGTGACCCTGGCATCTACCTGAACCTCGGCACCGGCTTGGCAGCGGCGATCGTGGTCGGCGGGACGGTCGTTCGCGGCCGGCACGGCGCTGCCGGCGAGATCGCCTACAACCTGCGCACCCTCGACGATGTCGGCCGGCCGGTCGATCGTCGAGAGCTGCTGGAGGACCACGTGAGCGGTCGCGCGCTGGCCGCGTTGGGTGCGACTCTTCCCGGCCGGCCCGCTGACGCGATCGAGGTGTTCCAGCGCGCGGACTCGGGGGACTTCGCCGCGGTCGCCGTGGTCGACCGGGCACTGACCGAACTGTGCTTCCACGTCGTCAACCTCGCCACCGCGATCGATGCGCAGCGGGTCACTGTCGGGGGCGGGCTGGTGGGCTCGTGGTCCTGGCTGCAGCCGCGGTTGCGCGAGGCGCTGGATGCGGGCGTGCCGTTCCCGCCCGACCTGATGGTCGCGCATTTCCCGTACGACGCCCCGCTGGTCGGCGCGCTTGCCGTCGGCGTCGAGACCCTGATGGGCTCGGCGGACGGGCAGATCTCATCGTTGCGGAACTGGAAACCCTCCGTTCGCCCACCCGAGGAGAGGACAGCACCATGAAGCGGTTGCGGTTGGTGGCGGCCTTGGCCGCTCTGCTCGCGCTCGTCGCGGCTTGCTCGAGCGGCAGTTCCGGCGGTGGGTCGAAAACCTCGGGTGGCACCTCGACGGTGACCATCTCGAACGAGAGCGGCGGGTTGTGGAGCTGTGGGTTCAGCCCCTACAACCCGGACGTCAACTTCCAGTCGATCGGCTTCATCTACGAGCCGCTGCTGTTCATCAATGCGCTGAACAGCACGGCCGCGCCGACGCCGTGGCTCGCGTCGTCGTATGCGTTCAGCAACGGCAGCAAGACCCTCACCTTCACCATCCGCAAGGGGGTCAAGTGGAGCGACGGCCAGCCGCTCACGCCGGCGGACGTCGTGTTCACGTTCCAGCTGATGAAGCAGCACCCGGCGCTCGACATCAACGCACTGTGGGCGGTGCTGAACGGTGTCAAGCAGGTCGGCTCCGACCAGGTGCAGTTCAGCTTCAAGACTGCGGCCGTGCCGTACCTGTTCTACATCGCCGACCAGACCGGGATCGTCCCGGAGCACATCTGGAGCAAGATCTCGAACCCGGTCAACTACACGGACAAGAACCCGGTCGGCACCGGACCATTCGTCATGCAGAAGTGCACCGGGCAGAACGTGCACTACGTCAAGAACAACGACTACTGGCAGAAGGGGCTACCGAAGGTCGACGCGGTCAACTACCCCGCGTTCACCTCGAACGACCCCGCCAACACCTATCTCGCCACCGGGCAGGCACAGTACGGCGGGCAGTTCATCCCGAACATCCAGGCCTTCTACGGTTCGAAGAGCCCGAACCACCACTACTGGTTCCCGCCGGTGACCAGCGTCAGCATCTTCATCAACCAGACGGTCGCGCCGCTCAACGACGTGGCGGTCCGCAAGGCGCTCGCCTACTGCGTCAACCGGCCGCGGGTCTCGCAGATCGGCGAGTACGGCTACGAGCCGCCGGCGAACCAGACCGGCATCACGGTGCCGACCTTCGCCAGCTGGCTGTCGCCTGCGATGAAGGCGAAGGACACCTACGACTACGACCCCACGAAGGCGCAGTCGATCCTGACCGCGGCCGGCTACCACAAGGGTTCCGACGGGATCTTCGTCTCACCGAGCGGCCAGAAGCTGGCGTTCTCGATCATCAACATCAGCGACTACTCGGACTGGGTCGCGTCGCTGCAGGTGGTCCAGCAGGGGATCAAGGCCTGCGGGATGTCGCTCACCGTTGACAACCAGGCCGACAACGACTTCGACAACAACCTGTTCAAGGGCAAGTTCCAGCTCGCCTACTACGACGAGACCGGTGGCCCCGCGCCGTACTACGAGCTGCGGCAGTGGCTCTACGGGCCGAACTCCGCACCGATCGGCCAGCCGGCGGGCTCGAACTACGAGCGCTACCACAACCCGACCGTGGACCGGTTGATCAATCAGTACGCTGAGACCACGAGTCTGGCGACGCAGCACTCGATCGTGGATCGGCTGGAGCAGTTCATGCTCGACGATGTCCCTGTGATCCCGGTGACGGAGCAGGTCGACTTCTATGAGTACGACACGACGTCGTTCACCGGCTGGGACGATCCGTCCGACCCGATCGCGCTTCCGGCGCCGTTCCAGGTGCCGGACGTGGAGGTCGTGCTGCTGCATCTGAACCCGAAGTGAGCCGCCCGTGAAGTACCTTTTGCGGCGAATCGGCTTCTTCGCCTTCACGTTGTGGGCGGCGCTGACCATCAACTTCTTCATCCCGAGGTTGATGCCCGGCAATCCGGCGGAGGCGTTGCTTGGCCGGTTCCATGGCCGGGTCAACCCGGCCGCGCTCAAGGCGCTCGAGGTGGCCTTCGGGGTTGACAACCACCAGAGCCTGCTGACCCAGTACGTGGACTACCTCGGCAACTGCCTGACCGGTCACTTCGGGATCTCGATCTCGTTCTTCCCCGAGACGGTCAGCCACGTGATCCTCCAGGCCCTGCCCTGGACGCTCGGGCTGGTCGGCATCACGACGATCCTCGCGTTCATCGCGGGCACCGCGATCGGCGCGATCAGCGCCTGGCGCCGCGGCGGTGTCATGGACAACCTGCTCCCGCCGATCTTCGTGGTGACCTCGGCGTTCCCGTACTTCTGGGTCGCGATGATGGCGGTGCTCATCTTCGCCGTCGCGCTCGGCTGGTCGCCGGTGGGTTTCGGCTACAGCGCCGGCGCGACGGTGTCGTTCACGCCGTCGTTCGTCGGTGACGTCCTGAGCCATGCGATCCTGCCCGCCGCCACGATCCTCATCACCTCGATCGGCGGCTGGGTGCTGACCATGCGCAACAACATGGTCACGACGCTCGCCGAGGACTACATCCGCATGGCGCGGGCGAAGGGCTTGTCGTCGACGAGGATCATGGTCGACTACGCGTCGCGCAACGCGATCCTGCCGAACCTCACCGGCTTCGCGATGTCGCTCGGGTTCGTGATCAGCGGCGCGATCCTCGTCGAGTACGTCTTTGCCTATCCGGGTGTCGGCTACATGCTGCTGCAAGCCGTGCAGAACGAGGACTACGCGCTGATGCAGGCGCTGTTCCTTCTGATCACCGTCGCGGTCCTCGTGTCGGTGCTGATCGCGGACCTGCTGACCGCGTGGCTCGACCCGCGGACTCGAGCGGCGCAATGACGATCCATCTCGCGGTTGACCGCACGGGCACCGACGACCTGCCGGTCATGGTCGGGCGGCACGGCCACCGGTCGGTGCTGCTCTCGGCGGTGCTCTCCAACCGCAAGGCCACCGTGGGTGCCGTGCTCACCCTGATCTTCACGGTCGTGTCGGTCGTTCCGTCGCTGATCGCACCCGACAACCCGAACGCCGAGGTGTTCCGGCGCTTCGCCGGCATCTCCACGCACCACCTGCTCGGTACGACGGCCTACGGCCAGGACATCTTCTCCCAGGTCGTGTGGGGGACCCGGCAGTCGATGGAGATCGGCTTCCTTGTCGGGTTGCTCTCGACCGTGCTGTCGGTGTTGATCGGGGTGTCGTCGGCGTACCTCGGCGGGCTCGCCGACGACGTGCTGTCGGTCGTCACCGACGTGTTCCTCGTCATCCCGACGTTTCCGCTGGTGATCGTACTTGCGGCGTACGAACGCAACGGCGGACTCTGGCTCATCGTCGCGGTCCTCGTCGTCACCGGGTGGTCCTACGGCGCGCGGCAGCTGCGATCCCAGACGTTGTCGCTGCGCAACCGCGAGTTCCTCGAGTCCGCGCGCGTCCGCGGCGAGCGCTCTCTCTACATCATCATGCGCGAGGTGCTTCCGACGATGACCTCGCTCATCGTCGCGAACTTCCTCGGCGCTGCGCTCTACGCCGTGCTCGCCGCCGCCGGTCTGCAGTTCGTCGGGCTCGGGAACGTCAACACCGTCAGCTGGGGCTCGATGCTCTACTGGGCACAGAACAACGAGGCGCTGCAGACCGGCCAGTACCTCTGGGCGCTCGTTCCCGGCATCTGCATCGCCCTGCTCGGCGCGGCGCTCGCTCTGCTCAACTACGCCTTCGACGAGATCAGCAACCCCGCCCTGCGGCCGCAACGGAGGATCCGTGTCCGACGCCGCACTGCTTGAGGTCGGGGGCCTGACCGTCGACTACCTCACCGGGGGCGGGGTGGTCCGAGCGGTCGATGACGTGAGCTTCTCGGTTTCGCCGGGGGAGTTCGTCGCGGTGGTGGGCGAGTCCGGCTGTGGCAAGTCCACCCTGCTGTTCGCGGTCGCACAGTTGCTCAGCCCGCCGGCCGCGATCACCGCCGGCTCGGTGCAGTTCAAGGGCCACGACATGGTGGCGCTGGCCGGCAAGAAGCTCCGCGCGCTGCGGTGGCGGGACTTCTCGCTGGTGATGCAGAGCGCGATGAACGCGCTCAACCCGGTGCTCGACGTCGGCGCCCAGTTCGCCGACGTCATGCGCGCGCACGGGACGAAGGACCGGGCGGAGATCCGGCGCCGGTCCGAAGAGGTGCTGAAGCTGGTCGGGATCGACCCCGTCCACCTCGGCAGCTATCCGCACCAGCTCAGCGGTGGGATGCGGCAACGGACGATGATCGCGATGGCGATGATCTTCACGCCGGACCTGGTGATCATGGACGAGCCGACATCGGCGCTCGATGTCGTCGCTCAGCGCTCGCTCATGGTGCAGATCAAGGACTTGCAACGCAGGCTCGGCTTCGCCGTTGTCTTCGTGACCCACGACATGTCGCTCGTCAGCCACTTCTCCGACCGGCTGATCGTGATGTACGCCGGCCAGGTTGCCGAGGCCGGCCCGACGCGGCGGATCTTCGACGACCCGCTCCACCCGTACAGTCGCGGGCTGCTCGACGCCTTCCCGTCGGTTCGCGGACCGCGGCGGGAGCTGGCCGGCATCCCGGGCAGCCCGCCGGACCTCGGTACGCCGCCTCCGGGGTGCCGCTTCCAGCCGCGTTGCACGCAGGCGCTCGACATCTGCTCGTCGGTCCGGCCGGCGCTCTACCAACGGGACGTGACCGAGGTCCGGTGCGTGCTCTATGACCCCGATCGGCAGACCGTCGATGTCTGAGCCGACCCTGAACGGCGCCGGGCCGTTGCTGGAGACCAGGCGGTTGACCCGGCACTTCCAGATCGGCGGTGCGCTGTCGCGCCGCACGCTGCATGCGGTTGACGACGTCGACCTGTCGATCGGCCGCCGTGAGATCGTCGCGCTGGTAGGGGAGAGCGGCAGCGGCAAGAGCACGGTCGCGCGGTTGCTCGCGATGGTCTACCGGCCCACCAGTGGCGACATCCTCTTCGAGGGCCGCTCGATCGCGACGCTGAACGGCCGGAGCGATGTGCTCGGATATCGGCGGGCCGTGCCCATGGTCTTCCAGGATCCGTTCAGCTCGCTCAACCCGGCGTACCCCGTCTCGCACGGCCTGCTCCGCACGCTGGCGCTGCACCGTCCCGACCTGCATCGCAGCGACCGGCGCTCGGTCGCGGCCGGCGTACTCGACCAGGTCGGCCTGGTGCCCGGCGAGGCGATGCTCGATCGCTTCCCGCACGAGCTCAGCGGCGGTCAGCGGCAGCGGGTGGGATTCGCCCAGGCGCTCGCGATGCGGCCGAAGCTGATCGTCGCCGACGAGCCGGTGTCGATGCTCGACGTGTCGATCCGGATCGGCCTGCTGAACCTGATGGCGAAGCTCCGCGCCGAGGCGGACGTGTCCTTCCTCTACATCACGCATGACATCGCCAGCGCGCGCTATCTCTCCGACCGGATCGCGGTGATGTACGCCGGGCACATCGTCGAGGTCGGGCCCACCGAGCAGGTGCTGGCCGACCCGCGGCATCCGTACACCCAGCTGTTGCTCGACGCCGTACCGGACCCGCGGGCCCCGCTCGGCATCCACAGCTCGGACATCGGTGAACCGCCGCGCGTCGTCGACCCCGAGCCGGGTTGCCGGTTTCGCTGGCGGTGCCCGCTCGCCATCGACGACTGCGCCCGCATCGACCCCGAGCCGGCCGAGGTGCGGACCGGTCAGCACGTGGCGTGCATCGTCGCCCAGCGCGCGGTCGCCGAGGGAGAGCGGGCCAGCACGTGAGCGCGCCGAGCGAGATCCCGAGCCGGCTGAAGGTGTGCGTCGTCGGCGGCGCGTCGACCTACACGCCCGAGCTGGTCGAAGGCTTCGCCAACCGGTGGCCGGAGCTGCCGGTCGAGGAGCTGGTGCTGTTCGACATCGACGCCGAACGGCTCGCCGTCGTCGGCGGGCTCGCCGATCGGATCCTCACCGACCGCGGGTGGCCCGGCCGGCTCGTGCTGAGCTCCGACCGGACCGCGTCGCTGTCCGATGCGCACTACGTGGTCTGCCAGCTGCGCGTCGG
>Ga0335074_10015618_pt1 | contig 10678 bp, 9 predicted proteins | sample Lox_Sample_23_FD_206715 | JGI IMG/M metagenome (GOLD analysis project Ga0335074, IMG submission 206715) | Soil microbial communities from Loxahatchee National Wildlife Refuge, Florida, United States - Lox_Sample_2.3 | ecosystem: Environmental > Terrestrial > Soil > Wetlands | place: USA: Florida...
TACCTGGTGCCGTCAGCGGCCGACCTGCCGTCCTACGTCACCAGCCGGACCGAGAGCCCGGCCGCCAACCGGCTCGGCGTCAAGGGCGTCGGTGAGGCGGGCACGATCGCGTCGACACCAGCGGTCGTCAACGCGATCCTCGACGCGCTGCGGCCGCTGGGGGTGCGGGACGTCCCGATGCCGTGTACCCCGGAACGGGTCTGGCGGGCGATACAGGACGCCAGCGAGAGCGGAGGTGCGGCATGATCCCGGCCAAGTTCGAATACCTGCGCCCCGAGTCCCTGGACGAGGCCGTCGACGCGCTCAACCGGGCAGGCGAAGAGGCCAAAGTGATCGCGGGTGGGCAGAGCCTGACCCCGCTGCTGCGGCTCAGGCTGGCCCAGCCAGAGCTGCTGGTCGACATCGGCGGCCTCTACGAGCTGCGCGGCGTCCGCGATCAGGGCGACGCGCTGCTGATCGGAGCCAGCACAACGCTGTACCAGCTGGCGCACGATCCGGTCATTACCGAGAACTGCGGGCTGCTCGGCCGGACGGCGGGGCTGATTGCCGATCCGGCTGTGCGGCACCGCGCGACGATCGGTGGCGCGCTGGCCCACGCCGATCCGGCGGGCGACCTGCCCGCCGTCGCGCTGGCACTGCAGGCCACCTTCGCCGCCCGCGGTCCTGAAGGCGAGCGGGAGATCGCGGCCGCCGACTTCTTCCAGGACTACCTGACCACGGCGCTGGCGCCAGCCGAGGTCCTGACCGGCATCCGGGTGCCCAAGGCACAAGGCTGGGGCTATCACTACGAGAAGTTCCACCGCACGGCCCAGGCCTGGGCGATCGTCGGCGTCGCCGCCATGGTCCGGCGGGCCAACGGGCAGGTAGCCGAGGCCAGGGTGGGCCTGACTAACATGGGGCCTGTACCTGTGCGGGCGACGGTGGTAGAGGCAGCAGCGGCGGGCGCTGAGGCCAGCAGGGATGCCCTGCGGGCCGCGGCGGCCCGCGCGGATGAGGGCACCGAGCCGCCTGAGGACCTGCACGGGGCGCCCGACTACCGGCGTCACCTGGCGCGGGTGCTGACCGGGCGGGCGCTGGCTGCGGCGGCAGGAGTCTAGGCAATGGAAATGGAGCACTCGTTCACTGTCCCGCTCCCCGAGGAGCGGGCGTGGGAAGTGCTGCTCGACGTAGAACGGGTGGCGCCCTGCATGCCGGGCGCCTCCCTCGACTCGGTGGACGGCGACGACATCAAGGGCCGGATCAAGGTCAAGGTCGGGCCGATCGCGATGACCTACGCCGGCACGGCTCACTTCACCGAGAAGGACCCGAGCGCCCACGTGATCACGCTGGAGGCATCAGGCAAGGAGACCAGAGGCGCGGGTACCGCGTCCGCGAAGATCCGCTCGATGCTCGAGGGCAAGGACGGGGAGACTCAGGTCACCGTCCACACCACCCTGAACGTGACCGGGCGGCCGGCGCAGTTCGGCCGGGGCGTGATGGCCGAAGTGGGCGGCAAGCTGATCGGGATCTTCGCGACCAACCTGGCCGAGATGCTGTCGGCGGACCAGCACAATGGCGCCGCCGACAACGGCGTCGAGGACGCGGGCGACGATCTGGAGAGTGAGCTAGCCGGCCCCGCGGACAGGGGCGATCTGGACCAGACGATCGACGTGCTGAACCTCCCGGTCCGGTCCTACAACGGCCTGCGCCGTGCCGGCATCGACACGGTGGCTGACTTGACCTCCAGGACCGGCGAGGACCTGCTCGCGATCGACAACATCGGCCCGGCGTCGGTGGAGGAGATCCGGCAGAAGCTCGCGCTGCTGGGCCTGACCCTCAGCGACTCACCGGCCAGCAGCAACGGCGTTCCCGGCGCTGCGTCCCGCCCGGCCGCACCGGCGAGCGCCGCCCCCGCTCCCACGCCCGCCGCGGCTCCGGCGAGCGCGGGCGCCCCGTCCGTCACGGCCCCGGCCAGCCCGGCCGACCGCGGCCCGCTGCGGAACGCGAGCTACGGCGGCCGGTCGTCCGACGACGCGATCGACCTGCTGGGTGTGGCGGGCCTGCCGGTGCTCAAGCGCGCGCTCCCGGTGGCGGCTGCTGTCGCCGCCGCGGCGCTGATCGCGCTGGGGATCCGGAGCAAGCTCCGCTCCCGCCGCGGCTCGCGCGGCTGAAGCGGCGGCTCGCGCACGGCGGCCGCCCGAACGGCCCGGGCCAGGCCGCCAAAGGCAGGCACCCTAACCGGCCCCGGCGGGCCACCTACGGCAGCCGCCCATGACCGGCCCGCGGGGGCCACTATGGGTGCATGACGGAGTTCGGTGCCCTGGTGGTGTATGCGGGCGACACGGCGCGTACAGCGGCGTTCTACCGTGCGCTCGGGGTTGACCTGGAGGACGAGGACCACGGCGAGGGCCCGGTGCACGCCGCGGCCGACCTGGGTGCCGTTCATTTCGCCGTTTACCCGGCGCAGACGCCGGGCCGGGCCCCGGCCAGGCGGACGGGCGGAGCCTCGTTCCCGGGCTTCTATGTGACATCGCTCGACCGGGTCACGGCGGCGCTCGCTGAGCTCGGCGCACCGGTGCTGCAGTCGCACGAGAACATGCCGTGGGGCTGCCGGATCCTGGTCGAGGATCCCGATGGCCGCCAGGTCGAGGTCAACCAGCGCGGTCACTGCCCAGGCGGCCCCGAGGGAGAACCGTGACCGGGCAGCCGGCCGACAGGTCCTGGGCCGAGCGACTGGACGCCGCCGATCCCCTGGCCGCGTTCCGGGACCGGTTCGTGCTCGACGAGTCGCTGATCTACCTGGACGGGAACTCGCTCGGGCCGCTGCCGCGGGCGACGCAGGCCCGCATCGCCAAGGTGGTCGGGCAGGAATGGGGCCACGGGCTTGTCGGCTCCTGGCGTCACTGGATCGGGCTGCCCGGTCAGGTCGGCGATTTGCTCGGCGAGCACCTGCTCGGCGCGGCTCCGGGCCAGGTCGCCGTGTGCGATTCGACCACGGTCAACCTGTACAAGCTGGCCTGCGCGGCGCTCGACACAAGGCCTGGCCGCAGTGTCATCGTCACCGACGACGACAACTTCCCGACCGACCGTTACGTGCTGCAGGGCATCGCGGCCCAGCGCGGCTGCCAGCTGCGCATGATCGCCACCGACATGGACCAGGGCGTCGACGAGGACGCCCTCCGGCGCTCGCTTGACGAGCGCACCGCTCTGGTGTGCCTCTCGCACGTGGCCTACCGCAGCGGGGCCCTTGCCGACATGACGGCGATCACGCAGATCGCCCGCGACGCCGGGGCCCTGGTGCTGTGGGACCTGTGCCACTCGGTCGGCGCCGTCCCGGTGCACCTCGACGCATCAGGTGCCGACCTGGCCGTTGGCTGCACGTACAAGTACCTGAACGCCGGTCCGGGCGCGCCCGCGTTCCTGTATGTGCGGGCCGGGCTGCAGCAGGCGCTGCGCCAGCCCGTGTGGGGCTGGTTCGGCCAGCGGGATCAGTTCGGCATGGGCCCGGGCTACGATCCGGTGCCGGGCATCGGCGCCTTCCTGACCGGTACGCCGCAGATCATCGGGACTGTGGCGGTGCGGCAAGGTGCCGAGCTGCTGGCCGAGGCGGGGATCGGCCATCTGCGCACCAAGTCAGCGGCACTGACGAGCTATCTGATGAACCTGGCCGACGAGTGGCTCGCTCCCAGCGGCATGACGGTCGCATCGCCTCGCGATGACGAGCGACGCGGCGCCCACGTCACGCTGGCACACCCGGACGCCTGGCCGATCAGCCAGGCCCTGATCAGCCAGAACGTGATCTGCGACTACCGGACCCCGGACCGGATCCGCCTCGGTCCCGCCCCGGCCTACACCCGCTTCACCGACGTCTGGGATGCCCTCGACACCCTCCGCCAGATCATGTCCAGCCGCTCCTACCTGGACCAGCCGACCGCCCACTCGGCCGTGACATGACAGCCTCGCTGGGCCAGCAGTTCTGCGCGGCAGCGCGTCAGGTCAGTACGGCAGCAGCCCAGCGACCAAGCGCTCGGGTGAGACCTCGAACGGGAACGGCCGCTGAGTCCGGAACACTTGATCGCCAGTTACGTGCGCGGTCTCCTCGTAGCGGCCGTGGTGCAGCTCGAATGCGATCAACTCTGGCTTTTCGACATCTGGCACCACGATCCAGTACGAGCCGACACCGAAATCCTGGTACAGGCTCTTCTTGAGCGACCGGTCAAACATCCTCGTGCTCGACGACTGCACCTCTACTGCCAGCAGCGGCGCTCCTGTGATCCGCGGTCCCCGGAAGTCATCGAAGCGAACCGTCACGATGTCCGGGATGAGCTCGGTACTCAGCGACATCTGCACAGCGGCTCCGGCAACCGTGCGCAATCCGTGCGGGCATACCTCCCGAAGCAGGACAAGCAGTTCGGACACTGCTTCCTGATGAGGTATTCCGGGCGCCGGGCTCATGACCAGCACCCCATCGACGAGTTCATACCGGCGACCGTCATCAGGCGTCCGGTCCAGGTCGTCGACGGTGAGCAGTTGCCCGGCCGGAGGCCAGGCCTCGGCCATCGTCATAACACCCATGGTGCCTCCTCCATGACACGACTTCCACCATGGCATGGGGTGCCGACATTTCCTGGAGGCTGACCGGTGCCGGTGCGCTACGGGTAGACGCGGCTAACGTTCTGAATGTTGGGTTTTAGGGTTTTACTCCCACTCGATGGTGGCCGGGGGTTTGCTGGTGATGTCGAGGACCACCCGGTTGACCTGCGGGACTTCGTTGGTGATGCGGGTGGAGATCGCGGTCAGCACCTGGTCGGGCAATCGGGCCCAGTCGGCCGTCATCGCATCCTCGCTGGTCACCGGGCGGAGCACTACCGGGTAGCCGTAGCTGCGGCCGTCGCCCTGGACGCCGACCGAGCGGACATCGGCGAGCAGCACGACCGGGCACTGCCAGATCTGGCGGTCAAGCCCGGCCGCGGACAGCTCTTCACGGGCGATCGCGTCGGCGGCGCGGACGATCTCCAGGCGCTCGCTGGTCACCTCGCCCACGATCCTGATCGCCAGACCGGGGCCGGGGAACGGCTGGCGCCAGACAATCTGCGGTGGCAGCCCGAGCTGGCGGCCGACCTCGCGTACCTCGTCCTTGAACAGTGCCCGCAGCGGTTCGACCAGCTCGAAGGCCAGGTCATCGGGCAGCCCGCCGACGTTGTGATGGGACTTGATGTTGGCCGCGCCGGCTCCGCCGCCCGACTCCACCACGTCGGGATAAAGCGTGCCTTGCACCAGGAACCGGGCCGGGCCGTCATGGCCGGAGCCGCTGCCCGCTTCGCTGGCGATCTTGCTGGCGGCCTGCTCGAACGCGCGGATGAACTCCCGCCCGATGATCTTGCGCTTCTCCTCCGGGTCGGCCACCCCGGCCAGCGCGGACAGGAACTCACCCGCCGCCTCGACCACGGTGAGGTTCACCCCGGTGGCCGCGACGAAGTCGCGCTCGACCTGCTCGGCTTCACCGGCACGCAGCAGTCCGTGATCAACGAACACGCAGGTCAGTCGCTGTCCGATGGCCCGCTGAACGAGCGCGGCGGCCACCGCGGAGTCCACGCCGCCGGACAGCCCGCAGATGGCCAGGCCGTCGCCGACCTGATCGGCTATCCGCTGGAGGAGTTCTTCGATCACGCCGCGCATCATCCATGTCGGCCGGCAGCCCGCCGCCTGCAGGAACCGGCGCAGCACCTCGGTGCCGTGCTCGGTGTGCATGACCTCGGGGTGGAACTGCACCCCGTACAGCCGCCGGGCCTGGTCCTGGACCGCTGCCACCGGCGTTCTGTCCGTCCGCGCGATGACCGCGAACCCAGGCGGCGGCTCAGCGCACGTGTCGCCGTGCGACATCCACACCTGAAGCCGCCCGGGCAGCTCGCTGAGCAGCGCGCCGCCGTCCGGCATGACCTGCAGCGCGGTCGGGCCGTACTCGCCGCTGGCGTGCTGCACGCTGCCGCCGAGGTCGCGGATCATGACCTGGAAGCCGTAGCAGATCCCGAGCACCGGGACCCCGGCAGTGAAGATCCCTGCCGGGGCCGGGGGCGCACCAGCGGTGTTGACCGACGCCGGGCCACCGGACAGGATGATCGCCTTCGGCCGCCGCCGCAGCATCTCCTCGGCAGGCATCGTGTGCGGGACGATCTCGGAGTACACATGGCACTCCCGCACCCGGCGCGCTATGAGCTGGGCGTACTGAGCACCGAAATCGACGACAAGCACGGTGTCGTACGCAGGAGTGGTGCCGGACGCAGGGGCGGTGTCGCCGCTGGCAGCCTGGGCCGCGGCCTCGCCCCGGCGGTCGCCGGTTTCAGCAGGTGAGCCCACGCAGCCACCTTAGTCGGCCGGCGAGCCGAGCTGCCCCCGGCGCGCGTCGGCCGTAGCTGGCGGCTGCTGCCCGACCCGGACCCGGGCGATGCGGCGGCCGTCCAGCTTGGTCACGGTCAGCGTGCGCCCGGACACCTGCACAGACTCGCCGTCGTCAGGAAGGTGCCCGAGCGCGGCCAGCAGGTAGCCCGCCACGGTCTCGTACGGGCCCTCGGGCAGGTCGACCCCGGTCTGCTCGGCGAACTCGTCAAGGTTCAGCAGGCCGTCGACCTCGAGTTCGCCGCCACGCAACTGCCTGGGCTGCCCCTCGTCCACGTCGTACTCGTCGCGGATCTCGCCGATCAGCTCCTCGACCAGGTCCTCCAGCGTCACGATGCCGGCCGTGCCGCCGTATTCGTCGAGCACGATGGCCAGGTGCGCGTTCTCGCGGCGCATCTCCGACAGCGCCGACAGCACCGTCTTGCTCGTGGGCAGGAACTTCACCGGCCTGCAGACCTCGCCCACCCGGCGCGAGCTGTCCTGCGCGCCAGTGCCCAGCAAGTCGCGCGAATGCACGAAGCCGATCACGTCGTCGTAGGACTCCTGGTAGACGGGGAACCGGGTGTGCGGGGCAGTCTGCACGATCGCCGCTGCCTCGCCGACCGACATGGTCGCGGGCAGGAATTCGACCTCGGTTCGGGGCACGAGCACCTCGCGGACCTGCCGTGTGCCCGCGTCAAACACCTCGCTCACGATGTGCCGCTGGTCGGCGGTCAGGGCCTGGTAGCCGGCGACCACGTCACGCAGCTCCTCCTCGGTCATGACGCCGCGGCCAACCGCCGGATCGCCGCCGAGCAGGGCGACGACCAGGTTCACGCACCGCGACAGCAGCCAGACAACCGGCGTGGCCAGGGCGGCGAGCCGGTCCAGGACCGGAGCGGCGATCAGCGACACGCGCTCGTTGCGCTGCAGCGCGATGCGCTTGGGCGCGAGCTCACCGAAGACAAGCGTGCAGAACGATATGCCCAGGGTGACGATCGCTATGGAAAGAACGGAGGCCAGGCCGGCCGACATGTCGTGGATGAGCTCCGACCGGAGTTTTGCGGCCAGGGTGGCCGCCCCGTACGCCCCGGACAGCAGTGTGGCCAGGGTGACGCCGATCTGGACGGCTGACAGGAACCGGTTGGGGTCTTGGGCGAGCCTGGCAGCTCGCTGACCGCGCTTGCCGCGTTTGCCCAGCGCCCGGACCTGGCCATCGCGAAGAGACACCAGGGCCATCTCGGCGGCAGCGAAGAAGCCCCCGATGAGCACGATGACTAGGACAATGAGGACGTCCCAGCCGACAGCATTCACGTGTGGTTTCCCTGATCTCGGCAGTTCGCCCGGCATGGCCCGTCGGCGTCGGCACGGTGTTTGCTTAGTGTAAGTGAGCGGCGAGCGAGGTGACGGTGATGACCGAGGTACGCGATGATGCGCAGGCGATCGCCGGGGAGCTTGTGCGGCTGCGCCGGGCCATCCACCGGGAGCCGGAGATCGGGCTTACGCTGCCAGCGACCCAGGAAAAGGTGCTGGCCGCCCTGGACGGGCTGCCGCTGGAGGTCAGCACCGGGCGGTCGCTGAACTCGGTAACCGCGGTGCTGCGCGGGGGCTGTGCAGGTGCGCAGCGGCGGTCGGTGCTTTTGCGCGGCGACATGGACGCGCTGCCGGTGACCGAGCGGACCGGGCTGCCCTACGCCTCACGGGCCGACGGGATCATGCACGCCTGCGGCCACGACCTGCACACCGCGATGCTGGCCGGGGCGGCGCGGCTGCTGTCCGCGCGGCAGGCTGAGCTCCCCGGAGATGTGATCTTCATGTTCCAGCCGGGCGAGGAGTACGGCGGCGGGGCGGCCTTGATGATCTCTGAGGGGCTGCTGGAAGCTGCCGGTAGCAGGCCTGTGGCCGCGTTCGGGCTGCACGTCGTGTCGAGCATTCTGCCCCTCGGGATGTCCGCGACACGGGCCGGGATCCTGATGGCCGCGTCCGACACGCTGGAGGTGACGGTCCGCGGCCGTGGCGGCCACGGATCGCGGCCGCACGCCGCCGCCGACCCTGTCCCCGCCGCGTGCGAGATCGTGACCGCGCTGCAGGCCCTCGCTACCCGCCGGTTCGATGTGTTCGACCCGGTTGTGATAACTGTGGGCAGCTTCCACGCGGGCACGGCCGCCAACGTGATCCCGGACGAGGCGAGGTTCGAGGCCACCGTGCGGTCGTTCTCGCCCGGCGTGCGGGCGACCGTGCGGGAGGCCGCGACCGGCATTGCCCGGGGAATCGCGTCGGCGCACGGGCTGCATGCCGACGCCACGTTCGTCGACGGGTACCCGATGACGGTCAGCGATGCCGACGAGACGGCCTTCGCCGAGCGGACGGTGACCGAGGTCCTGGGCAGCGACCGGTTCGTGCCCATGCCCGACCCGTTCACCGGCTCCGAGGACTTCTCGTACGTGCTGGAGCAGGTACCTGGCGCGTTCCTGTTCCTGGGCGCCTGCCCGCCGGACGGTGACCCCGCCTCGGCCCCGTTCAATCACTCGGCCGATGCGGTCTTTGACGACGGCGTACTCGGCGACGGCGCCGCTCTGCTGGCCGAGCTGGCGCTGCGCCGCCTGGCGGCAGCGGCCTCCGGCTAGCCCGCCCCCCGCATTCATCACGCCCTGACAGGCGCGATGAATGCGGCTTTCGGTCACACCCAACTGCACCGTTCCCGCATTCATCGCTGGGCCGGGCTCCGCGGCACCTGGCCGGCCGGATGCCGCGGGGCGGCGCGCTACAGAGTAGCGACGTCGGCCTGCTTGGCCCGGACCGCCTCGGCCGCCTCGCGCAGCGACGACAGTTCGGTGCCGGTCAGGTCCCGCTGCACGACGCCGCGCACACCCTCGCGGCCGATCTCGGCCTCGACGCCGAGGTACACGCCGGAGATGCCGTACTCGCCGTCCACCCAGGCACAGACCGGCAGCACGGTGCCGGAGTCCTCGATGACCGCCCGTGCCATCCGGGCCGCGGCGGCCGAGGGCGCGTAAAAGGCCGACCCGGTCTTCAGCAGCCCGTTGATCTCGGCGCCGCCGTCGCGGGTGCGCTTGACCAGCGCCTCGATGTCGGCGGCAGGCAGCATGTCGGTCAGCGGCTTGCCGTCGACCGTGCACGCGGACGGAACAGGCACCATCGTGTCGCCGTGCGACCCGAGCGTCAGCGTGCGCACCGATCCGACCGGCACTTCCAGGCGCTCAGCCACGAAGTAACTGAACCGTGCCGTGTCGAGCATGCCCGCCTGGCCCATCACGCGGTGCGACGGGAACCCGGAGACCTTAGCCGCGAGCGCGGTCATCTCGTCCAGCGGGTTGGAGACCACGATGAGCACGGCCTCGGGCGCGTGCTTGACGACTTGCTCGGTCACGCTGCGCACGATCTTCGTGTTGACCCCGAGCAGGTCCATCCGGCTCATGCCCGGCTTGCGTGGCAGGCCGGCGGTGATCACGACGATGTCAGACCCGCCGATCGCCTCGTAGCCCTCGCCTTCGGGGCTGGTGGTCTGCCCGGTGACCTTGGTCTCGAAGCCCTCGATCGGCCGCGACTGGCTCATGTCGAGCGCGAGCCCCTCGGGCCTGCCGTCGATGATGTCGGTGAGCACGACCTCGTCGAAGATGTCGTACTCGGCGAGCCGCTGCGCGGTGGTCGAGCCGTAGAACCCGGCCCCGACGACAGTTACCTTCCCGCTACGCGTCATCTCTCCTGCCCTCTCGCATGGTTGATCGTCAGTCGGCTGTGCTGGTGCTGGTGCTGGTGCTGGTCAGGCCGGTGCCTGCCGGGCAGGCTACTGCGCTGGCTGCTCCGTGCCCGCCCGCGCGGCCCGCAGGTTCTCGTCCAGCACGGCGAGGAACTCCTCCGTCGTCAGGTACGGCGTCCCCCCGCCCACCAGCAGCGCCAGGTCCTTTGTCATCTTGCCGCTGACGACGGTGTCGACACACACCCGCTCCAGCAACTCGGCGAACGCAGTGACCTCGGGCGTCCCGTCCAGCTTGCCCCGGTGGGCCAGGCCGCGGGTCCAGGCGAAGATCGAGGCGATCGGGTTCGTGGACGTGGGCTTGCCCTGCTGGTACTGGCGGTAGTGCCGGGTGACCGTGCCATGCGCAGCCTCGGCCTCGACGGTGTTCCCGTCCGGCGTCATCAGCACGCTGGACATCAGCCCAAGCGAGCCGTACCCCTGGGCCACGATGTCGGACTCGACGTCCCCGTCGTAGTTCTTGCACGCCCAGACGATACCGCCGTCACCCTTGATGACCTGGGCGACCATGTCGTCGATCAGCCGGTGGTCGTAGGTGATCCCGGC
>Ga0335074_10015619_pt1 | contig 10677 bp, 10 predicted proteins | sample Lox_Sample_23_FD_206715 | JGI IMG/M metagenome (GOLD analysis project Ga0335074, IMG submission 206715) | Soil microbial communities from Loxahatchee National Wildlife Refuge, Florida, United States - Lox_Sample_2.3 | ecosystem: Environmental > Terrestrial > Soil > Wetlands | place: USA...
TGGCAACGGCACCAGCGGCATTCGGCGACTTTCAGGAATTTTACGATACTTGGCGGCTCAACGCGACACGGCTCTATCCGCTGCTCGAAAACATAAAACGCGCCCGGGTAATGCTGTTCTTCTTTCACGGCGACGACTTTGATCCGGGTGGGCGCGGGATCGAAGCACGCGCGATCCTGTCGCGGCGCGCGAGCGGATTTGACGTGGTCGATCAGCCGGCCTATCTGACCGGTCATTGGATCTCGTCGAGCGGGGCATTCCTGCGCCGGTTCGGCGATTGCATCCGGGAATTCGCCGACGACGACTCGCTGCACGGCAAATTTGATTGCAACCCGGTATGGGGCGAGAAGCCCAGTGCCGAGATGATCTTGCCGTCAGAGGTGCTGCATGCGCAGGTTCAGGCGCCGCGGCTGAATGCACTCCTTGGCGCCTCGGTACCGGTTTCACTCGTTGTGCGCGGCGACAAGGCCGACCCCGCCGCCGACGATGCCTGGTACGGCTTCTATCCCAATGGCCGCGAAGTGCTGCTTACGATCGAAGCGGTCAAAGGGCGTGAACTGACCGCGATCTACGCGATCGGACCCGGCATCGATAAGGGCGAGCCGGCGGAATGGAGCCGCCGCCGCGGCCGTATTGATGGCCACGAGCTGGTCTTTGAGCGGAAGGGCGAAAGCACATTGCGCTTTCGGCCGCTCGAGGATGGCGGGCTCAGCGCCACCTGGATCTCGCCTGATGGCGGAACCAAAATGAAGGCCGGGCTGCGCCGGATCGCCACCGATACATTGCCGATTCGCGCCGCTGCGGGCGACGAAGGCGGCGATCAGTTCCAATAAGGCCCGCTGCCGCCAATCGCGACGACGATCAACCCGAGGACGAGGTTGATCGTCACGATTGTCCGGATCTGCCCGAGCTGGCGTCCGCCTTCGACCCAGTCCTGACGCGCCACTGCGGTGTGAAATCGTCGCCACGGGGCGAAATAGAGATGCAGGAACAGCAGTATCATGCCGATCCCGATCCCTTGCATCAGGTTGACGTAGATCGGCAGCGTCGAGAAACCGCCGTAAACGACAAACACCAGCCCATAACCGCTCGCCAACAGCACGACGATCGCGGTGAACACCCACGGAAAGAAGCGAGCGAACACGCGTGACCACAGGGTCAGGCGCGCTTCAGGATCAAGTACGGCGGCTGACGGCCGCAGCACTTGATGGGCAAAGAACATGCCGCCGACCCAGATCACGGCGGCAAGAATGTGAATGATCAGCGCCGGGACGGCGAGAGCGGCGACCAGGGCCATGGCTCAGCTGCTGTAGCCCGGAGCTTTGCGCGCGAGGCCATTGAACAAATCGAGCAGCCGGCCGCGCCAGGCGGCAACCGGGTCATCGGCGGCGAGGAGCTCGAAATCGCTGATCGCGCGCGCCCATTGAAAGGCGCCAAAGACGACGTAGTCGGCATAGGCCGGAGCCGCACCGGCGAGAAACTTCTGCCGCTCGACGGTTCGGCGCAACGGCGCCAGGCTGTCACGGAACGCCGGCAGCCTGGCCGCGCGTTCCTTGACGACGTTTTCGAGCGTCGTCCCGAACCGTTCCTCGCGCGAGCGGCGGAAATATTCCTGATCTTCGGGCGCCGAATGGCGGCAGATATCGAGCACCACAAAACCGACAAGCCCGGGCTGCAAGACCGTCTCGGTCCAATTCTGGACAAACCGGGTCAGCGCTCTCGCGCGCTCGTCGCCAAACAGTGATGGCCGGTCGGGATATCGGGTTTCGAGATATTCGGCGATTGCCGAGGAATCATGCACCACTCGATCGTTATCGACGATGACCGGAACCCGGCCTTGGTTGGGTTGCGGCAGCCGGTCCTTTTCGGTAAAGCGCCATGGGATCGTCTCGACTTCGAGCCCCTTATGGGCAAGCGCCATTTTCGTGCGCCAGCAAAACGGGCTGAAGCGTCGGTCGGGCTCGGCGCCGGCGAGATCGTAGAGCGTGATAGCCATGGCTTGGGTCTCCCGAGATGGTGGTGCAGGGCAATATGGCGGCCGGCGGGCCCCAGGCAAAGCCCAGCCGCGAGCGGCGGGGGTTGTCGTGCCAGCCAGCCGCGGCGAACGCTGGCGGCGGGAGGACGGCTCCTCTCGCACCGCCTCGGCGCAGCGCGTACTATAAGGCGGCCCTGCTCGGTCGGGAGAGTTTGCCCTTGCCAACCGTGTTTATCTTGAACGGCCCCAACTTGAATCTGCTGGGGGTGCGCGAACCTGCGGTCTATGGCCGTGGCACGCTCGCCGACATCGAAGCGCGCTGCCAAGCCCGAGCCCAGACGCTCGGTCTGGAAATCGTTTTCCACCAGACCAATCATGAAGGCCAGCTGGTCGACTGGATCCAACAGGCGCGCGAAACCGCAGACGGGATTGTTCTTAACGCCGGCGCCTTGACCCATACCTCCGTTGCCATCCTCGATGCGCTTTCCACCGCCGGTCTGCCGGTCATCGAAGTCCATCTCTCGAATATCTTCCGCCGCGAACGGTTTCGCCACCATTCCTATGTCAGCCTCGCCGCGTCCGGGGTGATCTGCGGTCTCGGCGCGCATGGTTATGAGCTGGCGCTCGAAGCCCTCGCCAATTTGATCGTGAACCGATCGGGCGAGGGGGGGCAGTGAGGTTCAGCCGCCGCCGCCCGTCGCCGCTGTCGCCCGATCCCGATCTGATCCGCACACTTGCCGAGCTGTTGACGCAAAACGGTCTGACCGAAATCGAGTATGCGGTCGGTGACCGCCTGGTCCGGGTGTCGCGCCGCGTGTCGGAAACGGCCGCGACGTCCGGACCAATCGGCACCGATATCGCCGCCGTCCCGCCTCCGAAAACTGCCGCCAACGCTGCGGCCGATCGCGCCGGCGCGGTTTCGGCGCCGATGGTCGGCACCGTCTATCTCGCACCGGAACCGGGCGCACCGGCATTTGTCCAGCGCGGCGACACCGTCGAGGCGGGGCGGCCATTGCTGATCATCGAGGCGATGAAGGTGATGAACGAGATCCGGGCGCCGCGCGCCGGCCGGATCAGCCAGATCCTGGTGGAGGATGCGCAGCCGGTCGAATATGGCACGGTCTTGATGCTGATCGAATGACAGGACCGCACTCGCCCCGCTCTCCGCATCGCCGGCACGATGAGTCTCCTCCCACGAGGCCGGAAGAGGTCGGCAATGATGGTGGAGGCAATGTTTGAAAAGGTGTTGATCGCCAACCGCGGCGAAATCGCGCTGCGCATCCATCGTGCCTGCCGTGAAATGGGGATCAGCACGGTGGCGGTGCACTCGACTGCGGATGCCGACGCGATGAATGTGCGGCTCGCCGACGAGACCGTCTGCATAGGCCCGCCGCCGGCGCGCGACAGCTATCTGAACGTCGCCGCGATCCTGTCCGCCGCGACGATCACCGGCGCCGACGCGATCCATCCGGGGCTCGGTTTTCTCGCCGAGAATGCGGATTTCGCGGCGGCCGTCGAAGAGCACGGCTTTGTCTTTATCGGCCCGGCTCCCGAGCATATCCGGCTGATGGGCGACAAAGTCGCGGCGAAGACGGCGGCGACCCGGCTTGGGATCCCGACGGTGCCCGGCTCAGTCGGTGCGGTGCGCGATCTCGCGGCGGCGGAAACCGCCGCCGCGGCGATCGGTTATCCAATCCTGATCAAAGCCGCCGCCGGCGGCGGCGGGCGCGGCATGAAGATTGCCCATAACCGCGACGAACTCGCTCGGATGCTGCCGCTGGCCCAGCGCGAAGCGACGGCGTTCTTCGGGCGCGGCGACGTCTATCTCGAACGCTATCTCGAGCGGCCGCGACACATCGAAGTCCAGATCCTTGGCGACGGTCAGGGCGGCGTCGTCCACCTCGGTGAACGCGACTGCTCATTGCAACGTTCGCATCAGAAAGTGCTCGAGGAGACCCCCTCGCCGGGATTGAACGCGGATGAGCGCAACCGGATCGAGGCGCTCGCCGTCGCTGCGATGCGCGAATTAGGCTATCGCAGTGCTGGCACCCTCGAATTTCTCTATCAGAATGGCGAATTCTTCTTCATCGAGATGAACACGCGCCTACAAGTCGAACATCCGATCAGCGAAATGGTCAGCGGGGTCGATATCGTCCGCGAGCAGTTGCGCATTGCCGACGGCGCGCCGCTCGGCTATCGGCAGGCCGAAATCCGGCTGTCCGGTCACGCCATCGAATGCCGGATCAACGCCGAGACTCCCGATGATTTTCGACCCTCGCCTGGGTTGGTGACCGATTATCACGCGCCGGGCGGACTTGGTGTCCGGATCGATAGCGCGCTTTATCAGGGCTATCCGGTGCCGCCGTTCTACGACAGCCTGATCTCGAAGCTGATCATTCACGGCCGGACCCGCAACGAATGTCTGATGCGGCTGCGCCGCGCGCTCGAGGAATATGTGATCGGCGGCATCGAGACGACGATCCCGTTGCACCAGCGGCTCGTCGGCGCCCGCGATTTCATCGATGGCGATTACGACATCCACTGGCTCGAGCGCTTTATCGGACGCGGCGGATGAGGGCGCGACGCATCCGGCTGACCCCCGAAATCCTGCTCGCCGCCTACGCCGCCGGGGTTTTTCCGATGGCTGAATCGGCCGACGATCCGGAACTATTCTGGGTCGATCCCGACCATCGCGGCATCCTGCCGCTCGATGCGTTTCATGTCTCGCGCCGGCTGCGCCGGGTGATGCGGCAGGGCCGGTTCGCGATCAGTTGCGATACCGCCTTTGAAGCGGTGATCCGCGGCTGCGCCGAAGCGACCGAAAAACGGCCGAACACCTGGATCAACGACGAGATCGTGCGGCTTTACGCGGCTCTCTTCCGTAACGGCGCCGCACACAGCGTCGAATGCTGGCGCGAAGGCGCTTTGGTCGGTGGGCTGTATGGCGTATCGATCGGCGCGGCCTTTTTTGGCGAGAGCATGTTCAGCCGCGAGACCGACGCCAGCAAGGTCGCGCTGGTCCATCTCGTGGCACGGCTGCGGCAGGGCGGATACCGTCTGCTCGACACTCAGTTCCTGACCCCGCATCTGACGCGGTTTGGCGGCATCGAGATCAGCCGCGCCCGCTATCATCGGCTGCTGGCTGCGGCCCTCGCCTATCGCGCGTCGTTTCCGCTCGAATTGTCGGCAGGTGCAGACGGGGATGCGGGCGGCGATCCGCTGGCGTCTGCCGGCGCACCTTTGCAGTCGAGCAGGATCACGTCATAGACCGGGTGTTCCAGTGACGACAGCGCCGGGCTTTGCGCGAACATCCAGCCGCTGAACCGGCGGACGTTTTCTTCGCCCGGGCGTACCTCGTCGATCTGCAGAAAAGCGGCATCCTCCGGCCGATCGACCGGCTGGTTCTTTTCGCAATCGCGCACCGTGATCTGCAACGTGCCGAACTGCGCCGTCTTGCCGACCGGCACAACAATTTCAGAAACGCGTGCGGTAATCTTGTTGAGTCCCTGCAATACCGCGACCGATTCCTTGATCATGTCGGACTGGTCCGCCGTCGCGTCGGTCGCGGTGGTAAGTAGTGCCGCGGTGAATGCTGCCGCGAGCAAACGGCAGTATTTGCCAGACCGAGAAGTTTTACTGTCTTCCCCGCCTTTACGACGAAAGTCAGGACCCACTTCGACTGTGGATACCGGGGTTCGCCGGTGAAGCGAGGAGGAGCTAAGCGACGGCTTGTCCAGCAACCTGCAAATCTCCCTAAGCTCGTTCCGCGGACCGCATGCGGGTTGCGCGCGCGGTAATCGCGGCATCACGATCGAGCAACAGCCGGGCGCGTTCAGGCAGCGACGCGGGCCGCTGGCCGATCGCCGCCGACCGGCGAGGCGGAACCGGCCCCGGCGAGGATCATGTCAGCAGCCTTCTCCGCGATCATGATTACCGTCGCGTTGGTGTTGCCTGATACCACCGCCGGCATGACCGAAGCGTCGACGACGCGCAACCCGTCGAGCCCGCGGACGCGCAGTTCGGGGTCGACGACGGCGCGCTCGTCGATGCCCATCATGCAGGTCGAAGTCGGATGATAGGTGGTACCGGCGGTCTGGCGGATGTGATCGAGCCACTCCTCGTCGGTCTCGGTCGCCAAACCAGGCAGGAACTCGCTCGCTGCGAGATCGGCCATCGCCGGGCTCTGAAACACCTTGCGGGCGATGCGCAACCCGGCGATCAGCGTGTCCTTGTCGGTCTGGGTCGATAAATAATTGGGTTGGATCGCCGGCGGGATTGCGGGATAGGGCGAACGAATCCTGATCCAGCCGCGGCTTTCCGGCCGGCAGGGTATACAGCTCAGCTGGCAGCCTGGAAAATCGTGCATTTCCTTCCCCGGGGTCACAAAGCTGCCGGCGAGGAATTGATATTGCACATCCGGGGCTTCGAGACCTGGCCGGGTACGCACAAAGAGCCCGATCGGGGCCGCTCCCATCATCAGCGGGCCACGCCGTCCGAAGGCCCATTCGATCCCGGCGCGCGCCTGCAGCCACCGGCTGCGCGCGACCTCGTTCAAGGTGTTGACGCCGCGCACCTGATAGACCACCCGCGAGTTCAGGTGGTCCTGCAGATTCTCGCCGACGCCGGGCAGGTCGTGGACGACCGCGATGCCGAGACCGTGCAGCAGTGCCGCCGGGCCGACACCCGACAATTGCAATAATTGCGGCGAGTTGATCGACCCTCCGGCGAGGATGATCTCGCGCGCCCGGGCAGTGCGCAAAACGCCGTCCTGTCCGTATTCGAGCCCGACCGCACGGCGGCCCTCAAACAGGATGCGCTGCGCCAGTGCCCGGACCTCGACTTTGAGATTGTGCCGGCTCATCGCCGGGCGCAGATAGGCAACCGCGGTGCTGCACCGCCGCTTGTGGCGCACCGTCACCTGCAATGGGCCGACGCCGTCCTGCTCGCTGCCATTGAAATCGTGGTTGCGGCGATGGCCCGCCTCTTCCGCCGCAGTGATAAAGGCGTCGTGCAATCGGTGCTCGGCGCGCAGATCGGTCACATGCAGCGGGCCATCGGCGCCGTGATGCTCGTCGGCGCCGCGCTCCTGGGCTTCGGCGCGGCGGAAATAGGGCAGCACGTCTTCATACGACCAGCCGGTGTTGCCCAGCTGGCGCCACAGGTCGAAATCCTGGCGCTGTCCGCGGATATAGATGAGCCCGTTGATCGAACTCGATCCGCCCAGGACCTTGCCGCGTGGCCATGGCAGGCGACGGCCGCCGAGCTCGGGCTGCGGCTCGGTCTCGAACTGCCAGGTGATCTTTGGATGGTAGATGTTGCGGTAGAAGCCGGCGGGGATGTGGATCCACGGATCGCGGTCCTTGCCGCCGGCTTCGAGGAGCAGCACCCGGGTGCGCGGATTGGCACTCAAGCGATTGGCCAGGACGCAGCCGGCCGACCCGGCGCCAACGATGATGTAATCAAACAGCCCTTGATGTTGCATGCCGATACCGCCCTGCCCCGAAAACTCGCAAACCGCATTCTAACGGGTTTCGCACCGGGAGAGCACCCTGCCGCACTATTAGATCTGCGCCGCCGGGCGGCACCGGCGCGGCCCCGCATTTATCGCGGTGCAACACGGCCGATCTCACCAATCCGGCGGATCTAGAAAACGCTGCTGATCGACGGCGGTTGTCTCCCATCGGATGCCCCGGTCAAGACCGCCTTGCTGAAAGTCTGCCGGCGCCGCACGATCCTCGTCTGCCCGGCAGCCCGACACTCCCCCGATGCGGAGCTTGCCTCGGCTTAAATTCCCCGGTTCTTTGGACAGATCGACCACTGCCGTCGCTTCGCCCGCGCTATTGCGGGGGCCGCTGCAGATTGCCGGTCGGGTCGTATTGCCGGATTTGCAAGAATTGCAGGGCGTAGGCGACGTCGCCCGGCTGCACCGCGTTCATGTCGGTGCGGCAGATGCTGGCGTGGATCATGTAGATATAGCCGCCTTGCCAAGTCGGCCCCGCCTTTTTGACGGCAACGCAATGATGCGGCCCGTCCGAGAACGCGATCGACTTGTCTTCTCCGCTGCCGGTCATATCGTGCCAATTGGTGCCGCGCCGCGTCACCTGGTTCATGTCTGCGAAATCCTCCTGGTTATACTCGGGATGACCGTTCACATAACAATATGCGGAGTGAAAGCCGATGGCCGTAACCTTGTACGGATCGGTGATCGTCGTGTCGGCTTCAACCGCGAGGTTGCCGACACTGTATTCGGTCACGTCGAGAGCGATGTCGCAGTTGCTCCCCCCCTTCGGGTTGGTGATTTGATCGGTCGTCGCCGTGATCAGCCGATATCCTTGCAGGCATTTGCCGCCGGTAACCGAAGCAAGGCGGGTCGTTGCGCACGGGACTTCGGGGAATTTATCTTCTTCGACACGATAGCGGCCGGCATAAGGGTTGCGTGCATAGGACGAGCCAGGGTTGTGCAGATAAGGCGGCGCCTGGCCCGGCGCCGGCGCGGTCACGGTGACCTCGGGGATCGTCAGAACCTTGTTCTGGGCCACCGCTTCTTGGCTGAGGGATAAAGCTGTCGCGGCGGCGAGCACGGCAAAGAGAAAAGAGATCGGCTCTCGCATCGTCCCGATGTGTCGGCGAGGCCGCGCCGCCAACATTCTCCTGACCGGGACCTCGCGACGGCCCGCAGGTACCGATACTGTCGCTGCCCGCCCGGGCGATGTCGGTTGCATCATGGCGCTCCCAGCGGTCGACAATACGGTTTTTCGAAGTGTTGCCGTATCCGGTTTACCGGCAAAATGACGGCGGGCCGCCATCATTTTGCCGAATTTAGCAGAGATTGCCGCCCGTCTGGGGAGCTGAATCAGACGGACGGTTTACGCCGTCAATCGTTGTCCGTGCAGGCTTCGTCGCGAGGCGAAGCGGTCGCAACAGAACGCGTTGTCCCAAATTCCAACACGCGCGCCGACTAGGCGGCGCCGAGATATTCGAGCGCGGCGGTCACCCCGCCGGGCCGATGCGGGATGCCGGCGCGGTGAAGACCCATCTCGACCCCACTCAATGTGCCGCACAGCATCAAATCGTTAAACCATCCCAGATGGCCGATGCGGAAAATCTTGCCTTTGAGCCGGCCTAGACCGGTGCCGAGCGACATGTCGAACGCCTCGAGGATGATCTCGCGAACACGGTCGGCATCGTAGCCGTCGGGAACAACCACCGCGGTCAGCGAATTCGAATGCTCGCGCGGATCAGCGCACAGAACCTCGAGACCCCAGCCGGCGACGGCACGGCGGGTCGCCTCGGCATGGCGGGCATGACGCTGGAAGACGGCACTGAGCCCCTCCTCGTCGAGCAGCATGTGCAAGGCTTCGCGCAGACCGAACAATAGATTGGTCGCCGGCGTGTACGGGAAAAAACCGGTATGCGCCGTCTCGCGCATCGCCTGCCAATCCCAGTAGGAGCGGGTGATCCTGGCGCGTTCGCTGGCCGCCCAGGCCTTTTTTGAGACCGCGTTGAAACCCATGCCGGGAGGCAGCATCAAGCCCTTTTGCGAGCCGCCGACGGAGACGTCGACGCCCCATTCGTCGTGGCGGTAATCGATCGAGGCCAGTGATGATATGGTATCGACTATAAACAAGGCAGGATGGCGCGCACGGTCGATTGCGGCGCGGATTTCGGGGATGCGGCTCGTCACCCCGGTCGAGGTTTCGTTGTGGACGACGCAGACCGCTTTGATCTGGTGAGCGCGGTCAGCCGACAGCTTTTCTTCGACTTGCGCCGGGTCGACCCCGTGCCGCCAATCGCCCGGCACAAAATCGATGTCGAGCCCGAGCCGCCCGGCCATCGCCCGCCACAGGCTGGCGAAATGCCCAGTCTCGAACATCAGCACGCGGTCGCCCGGCGACAAGGTGTTTGACAACGCCGCCTCCCAGGCGCCGGTGCCGGAGGACGGATAGATCACAACCGTCTCTTGCGTCTGAAAGACGCGTTTCATGCCGGCGATGACTTCCTTGGTCAGTTCGGCGAATTCCGGCCCGCGATGGTCGATCGTCGCCGCCGCGATCGCTTGCAACACCCGATCGGGTACATTGGTCGGGCCTGGGATCTGCAGGAAATGCCGGCCGCTATGGACCGCCGGGGCGTTGCTTTTCATCGTTGCTGCCTCGGGCACCGGTTACTCGGCGGCGTCGCGCCGTTGCGGGCCAGCGGCGCGGGTCGATGCGTGGCGGTCGATTTCCTTCTGGATCGCAGCACTCGCCTTGCCGGTAAAGTCTTCATGGCGGCTGGTGGCGAAATCATAGCTGCCGCGCAGCAATTCACGGCTCTTCTGGAAATGCGGATGAACAAAGCGGGCCATCAGTTCGTAATGCTTTTTGGTCGCGTCCCAATCGGCCCAGTTCTGGGCCAGTTCGCACAACACGCCAAAGCCGCCGGAGCCGTCGACCAGGCGATCAACATAGGCGATCGCATCATCGGGCGTGCCGATGCAGGCCGTGCCGGTTTCGATCAGCCATTCCGCCGGATCGCCGACTTCGGGCGGGATGATCGGGAAGGTCGCGACGTCGCGGAAATAGTTGGCAAAGGCTTGAACCCCAAATTGCACATTGCGGCGCGCCTGTTCGCGGGTCTCGGCAATATGGAACATGCCGACGACGCGCCAGTCCTTGCGATCGGGAACATGGCCGTTGGCGCGCGCGGTCTCTTCATAGAGA
>Ga0335074_10015621_pt1 | contig 10677 bp, 9 predicted proteins | sample Lox_Sample_23_FD_206715 | JGI IMG/M metagenome (GOLD analysis project Ga0335074, IMG submission 206715) | Soil microbial communities from Loxahatchee National Wildlife Refuge, Florida, United States - Lox_Sample_2.3 | ecosystem: Environmental > Terrestrial > Soil > Wetlands | place: USA: Florida...
AGCTGAACTCCATGTCCTTGAGACCCCCGTATGGCCCAGCTTGCGTGCCATATCCACCAAAATCAGTGGGCTTGAGCTTTTGAGCCATCTTGAGTAAATTAAGTAGAGCAGAAGCCGAGAAAAGTGAACACAGTGAAGGACAAAGACAATGAAAAGTGAGGTGATCAGAGTTCAAAGCGGGGCTCAGAGGGTTGCAAGAATTAACTGAGAGGATTACTGACTTGGTGAAGAAGAGAGGAGATTTAGAGAAGTGGTTACTAGGTAGCGAGAATCTGGTTCGGACTGGTCCTTCCACGCTATCGTGACTCTTACTAATAAGGCACAAAAAGCTAAAAAAGCTGCAAAAGCTGAGCGTGCTATAAAGACTGCAGCTCGTAAAGTGGTTTCTGAGGAGACGAAAGCCCGTATGCTCGCTGCGATAGCTCAAAAGGCAGCGAAACAGTCGTCGTCGATGTCAACGATGCTGGTAGTCTTTGTTCGGACTCGGGCAAGTTGGGATTTTCACATACTTACTATCCTAGACCTATTCTAATATAATCCTTAACTTGAGCCAATTCTCGTTGAGTTATAATCAAGTGTTTGCATAGTGTTTGAGGTGACCACCCTTAAACGTTTGCATCTGTGCTTCCAAACTCTGGAAACCAGAGAAACTAAGGTTAGGCACAACAAGATCGTGAATTTCTGCCAAGTCGAAAGCACGCGCCAGGTTAAGCGCGCTGCTAAGGCAGACTTCAAGGCAGAAATTATCTGCGCAGTGATGCTTCACACTCTATGCATAATCCCGCACCCCTTAACTCTGCTTATTCTTCAACCCTTTGCCAGTAGTAGGCGTACAGTACAGAGGTATGTTTTGCTAAAGTATGCACGCTTTTGATCCTAGGCTCCCGAAAGAAACTATAGTGTTTCGAATTGAACGGTCATGCGATTAAACAGCTCAAATTCCATCCTTTCAGCAGCCTTCGGGCCCTTGAGTATACTACCAACCATATCAGAGCCAGGCGGGAAATCATGCTCGAATATAGGCTCGCCAGCACCCTTCATATTAACTAGCACAGCCTGTCTAAAATGCCAACGTAGAAGCTGATCGACTGGTCGTTGGGGATCATCGAGGAATCTTTGGTCAAGATGCGTACCAGCGACACCGTCCGCATCTTCCATAAAGAACACAATCTTGTAATTATCCTAAGATAATTATTAGCTACTTATATCTTTGTCGAAAATATAAGAGACACATACATCCGGATTAATCGAGAAATCATACATATCAAATAGCTGGTGCATATTGCTGCGAAGCAACAGCCCATTCTGCACAGAATTAATGTCTACTCCGCTCTCTGGGTGAATCGAAATCCAACGGCTGAAATTGTTTTTAGTCCAGTCCTGCTCCCAGGCCAGCGGAAAGATATGGGCGGCCTCAAAGCTATGCCAAATGCCGCGATGAGCAGCAATTGCCTCTCTCCCTGTTACAACGCATCGTCTATCTCGCGAACGGACGGCCTCACGGAAGGCTTGGACGCGAGATCCAGTTTGTAAAGAAATTGTACGGACTAGTGGTTTCTCATTGTTAATGTCGAAGGCGTCTGTTTATAATTTAGCTACTTATCTACATATAAATGAGCAGTTGTGTAAAAACTTACTAGCAGCAACAATGTCGTATTTCCCAGGCTGAAGCGGATGGTCATCCTTCTCAATCTTGATGTTGCCTTCATTCCGTAGAAAGTATTCGCTTGTGACTATAACTATGATCTCTACCATAGCGTAGAGGTTGGCATTTGTAACCCCGTTCGTAAGAATTAGACCACCAAGTACAGTGTCAGGATCGTTCGCATTGAAAATATGAACGTTGCGCCCTTCGGCGCGGCTGTAGCTAGGCATAGTGGAGGGTTCAGGCGGCGTGGGAGGGTTGGAGGAAGAGGAGGAAGGGGACGACATGGTGGAGATGGTAATAGGGTTTGGATATGGTAGGTGTAGTATAGGCTCCTTCCTAAGTGTTGTAGCTTTGTTGCTTGGGCAAGGATGAAACCGAGGAAAGCCGAGGGGTGCCAATATCATGTCGATATTTAGGCTCCTACTAAGTTCACCGCCTACCTATTTAAGTTGTGCTAGATATTTAGAGTCAAGATGCAGTATGCAACACTTAGTATAACAGAACAAAATGTGAGTGAAATTTCCTAAAGCTCAAGAACAACTCAGAAGTGCTTTTTCTCTATTATCTGTGAAAGTTTCAGCTATATTTAATGATTCACATACGTTGTTCTGTCAAGTTGAATATCGACTGTTGAATTTGATGTTCCTCGCCTACCCTCTCATCGACCACTAAAGGCTTTGAGCTATGGTAATCCGTTAAATAGTGAGTGAGGAATCATTAGAACTTACACTCAACATTTTAACTTAACAAAACCAAGAGTTATAGTCCCAACTAGTTCTGTTCATACGTACTTGCAATAAGTCGCAAAGTGCCTTTCAAGAGTACCTTAGTTTGGCAGAAAAATGGCAGAAAAATAAACCTACTTTGATAGGCAAGCGGTGTAGTTAGTAGGACCTAAAAATCGACACCACGGCATTAACACAAAGCCGAGACAAACCCTTAACATATTTAGGTGAAGCTGTGCCTCCTGTTGTCCAGGCGCTATCCGTGGGCCCCCACCACGCGAGCAAACCTTGCTGTTGAACCTTTGTTTGCGTGCCTCAATGAGCTGCATTGATGCTTGGCATACCAGATGGTGTAGTGTCGGACATTCTCGGCATTTTGCCTTGAGTAGCAGCCGCCTCGAACAATGAGCCCTATTAAATGCTTTTACGTTATTAGCGCTAGCTTGGCACAGACAAAATTAGAATAAAAAAGTGAGGCGATCGGTGCTCAACCTCGCTTCTTAATCTAACCGCCAACTTTAGCATGCAATTTGTATACATTTTGCCCCAAAAGCCGAATGTTACCACAAACTCATCGCGTTACTGCTTCTCGAACTTCAGATGGCTGATCCGCTCACAACTTTGGGTCTTGCTTCGAATATTAGCGATCTCATTTCCAAAGGTCATGAGATCTCCAAGTCCGTAGATGGAACCCTTGTCGAAAACCTAGAGCTTGAGACCAGTCTCCAAGAGCTCAGCAGCGGATTGACCCTTCCGACTAGTGTGGTGGGGTTCCCGTGGTTCCTTATAAAAATCACATGATCAGAGCCCGCACAGGGTTCGTAGACTACCTTGATGTCTGTTACGGTTCGGATAGGTTTTACGGAGGTTTTACGGGTTTTACGGACAGAGAGAGAGAGAGTTTACGGACGATATACGGGTCTTTGGACAGAGATTTCTTTACGGACACGGAATACAGTTGTTTCTTTTGTATGTTTTTGCTTCGAGCCTATACGCTGACCTACCCATTGCCCTGACGATCGTGCGATTTGACGGCACACCCGTTCTATCCCTCCACACTAGTGAGAGAGGATCGTTGGGGGAAACCGAAAAGCAACTTCAAAGACTTTGCGACGACTGCATGAACGTGTCAGTACAACTGCTAGATGTCATACAAGGTTTAAAAGCCAAGGGCAAGCACGTGAGGTGGAACAGCTTTCGCCAGGCTCTGAAGTGTGTCTAGAAAGATGGTGAAATAGAAGCATTGTCAGAGCGGGTAGAGCGATACAGACGCTAAATAGATACAACCCTGCTGGTATCTCCCAGAGAACATATTCAGCGCACAAGTTCAAGCTTCAATAGACCCGACGAACGTGTTAGCTATTATATTTTTGGTTCTGCCGGAGACAAAAGGCAACGGCAAGTAGACCTCATCGACGACTTACATCAAATCAATTGGAAATTGCAGAACAAACATGACATGGCTATGTTCTCATCTAAATTATCAGCTATTGCAAAACATGAGAGGGAAGAACTCATTCGGTCACAAATTTTAGAAAGGTTACGCTTTACTAGTATGGACGATCGTTTTGAATGCATTACGGAGGCGCACAAGAGGACTTTCGACTGGATAATCCTTGATGAGGAAAACCCAACACGGCCAACCTTAGATACGCTTAATGGAAAGAAAGCATTAAGGGGTGAGGTGATCCCAAGAGGACAAGAGGCTGCGGGGCGGGACCCACGCCTAGAAGGAAATCATCGCCGGTGGAATAGCTTTGTCCAGTGGTTGCATGGGGAAGAGACTCTATATTAGATCACGGGAAAGGCTGGGTCTGGCAAATCAACACTGATGAAGTATCTCTTTAGAGACCATCGAACTCTAAAACACCTACGTCACTAGAGTGGAGAGACTCCAATTGTGACTGCTAGGTTCTTCTTCTAGAATTCGGGTACGACAATGCAAATGTCAAAGATTGGTCTATTGCAAACTCTTCTTTATGAAGCAGTAAAGTATCTTCCGGAACTTATACCGCTCCTATTCTCAAACAGATGGAGATATTATGAATTGTTCGGTGGCGATCTCCGCCCTTAGTCGTTTTCCGAGCTCAATCGAGCATTCAAGATCTTAATTTCAGACCACTCAAAATGGTTTTTCTTATTCATTGAGGGACTGGACAAATTTAGCGATGACAATGCGGAACTTGCTAGTTTTGTTCTCGAAATTTTATCGTCCGGGCCAAACATCAAGATGTGTGTTGCAAGCCAACCCTAGCTTGCGTTCGAGGACTCTTTCCAGCACATGCTATCACTTTGACTAGAGAACTTAACCACTAGAGATATCCAGCTTTTCGTATCTGAGAATCTTTCTCGGAATCGCATGTTTTTCAAACTTCAAAGATTACAACCGAACTATGCTAAACATCTAATCATTAAAGTCACTAAAAAAGCGTGCGGCGTATTCCTCTAAGTTCGCTTGGTCGTATCATCTTTGCTGGAGGGACTCCGAGATGGTGATAGCATCTCAAACTTGTAGAAGAAGCTTCTGTTTCTCCCTTTTAATCTTGAAGAGCTCTTCTCAAAGATCTTAAATCGCTTAAACCCTTCCCACTTCAAACAGGCATCAAGCTTCTTCCAACTCGTTCGAGCAGCGTTAGAACCTCTATCGATACTGTCTCTCTCATTCGCAGTAGATGGCTTCGACAGACCAATGTCCACTGAAATCAAGCCGATGCCTTCAAGTGAAATAATGTTTCAAGCTGAAAGGATGAGGCGTTATTTGAACAGTCGTTGTAAAGATCTCATCGAAGCGCCAGCCTTTGAATTAGAGGGATCGGCAGCGAAGGTACAGTACCTGCATCAGACTATTAAAGACTTCCTAAGTAGGAGCGATATTTAGGAGTATTTAGTTCCCTGCACACACAACTCTTTCGATCAAATATGACCCATTATGGCGCTTCCCTTCTTGAAGTTAAGACTATTACGCAACGACACTTAAGTAAGCTGGATTATTTTTGGACTGTATTCGAGTGGTACGTCAACTATTCCATCCGGCTTGAATTTAGAGCGAAGGATGTTCACATCGCCCTCAATGAGTTAGAGCGAGTAGCCAATAATCTGTTTGAAAACCCTCACCCTAACGGCAGAACGTGATTTGAGGCCATTCTGACAGAAAATAGAACCAAGGTTTCTTAATTCTGTCGAGGTGCCAACATTGGACTACAACAGTATCTACGGTAAGCAGAGATGCCGTAGAAATGTGATCCTATTTTGATTATGCTTTCCAATATCCGCTCCACTCTTATATACTATACAGGCTGGAAAAATGGTTACCCTGTCAAGTGACAAATTAATAGCTCCAATCTACTCTACACAGCGGTAATTCGACAAGACACTAAAATGGTCAAACTCTTACTTGGGCATGGAGCAAATCCCAATCTTCCAGATCATACAACCTGGACTCCGTGGCAGCTTGTGCTGTGGAATGCTGGCAATGCTGGCAACTCCTCGAAATCTGAGATGATCCATGTATTTCTCGAAAGTAATGCTGATCCTCGAATTACAGTCAGAAATTTATCTGCGGATGCGATGATCAAGAAGGCTTTCCAAAGCTGGAATCAAGCAAAAACTAAAGATTTCTTTTGCCGGTTGGCTGAGTTGCGGAAAACGCAATAGTGGTCGAAGTGGTATTCTTGTGAGCTGAGAAGCGTCTTCAAACGATTTAATAACAAGGATTAGTAAAGCAGTTGATATGGCTGAACGATGAGCATGAATTTGAAATTAAGTAACTACAGACCAAATTTAATACTATACATAGTGTTTGGCACTAGGTATCCAGATATTATTTGAGTGGGTAGGGTAGGCAGATACTTGATCTAGGTCTTAATAGATATCTAAATAGTGTGGAGGGAATGAATGGGTGTGCCGTCGAAGTGCACGATCGTTAGGGCAACAGGTAGGGCAGCGTACAAGCTCGAAACAAAACCCACTAAAGAAACAACTGTATTCCGTGTCCGCAAAGAAAGCGCTGTCCAAAGACCCGTATATCGTCCGTAAATTCAATCTGTGTCCGTAAAGCCTCTAATCTCGTCCGTAACTAATTCCTATAACAATCACTTGTTCTGTGCACATCTGTAAAACCGTCTATTCCAATTCTCTGATCCCGTCGTGGATGCTTCCCTCTAAGGAGAGTCTACAAGCTAACTAAATATCCCTAAAACAACTATTGCCTAAATCATGTGATTTTGTAGGGGACCACGGAACCCCATCACAATAGTAGTTAGATATCTCCATATAATTATTAAGGGAGGCTTGTATATTCTTATTCTAATTATTCTTGTCGTCCCCAATGTCCTCGTTAGCAAGAATACTCCAGCCCTTAACGAAAACCAAACTGGACTTAGATATGCTTCGTTGGAATGAAAGTCTTAAAATTCATAGATATGTACAGTACTCTTTCCCCCTATTTACGCGGTAACCGGAACCCCACGAGCCAGGGCCGTCGGATCACCTGGATATTGACCGCCAGGAGTAGGGCAACATAGCTTAATCCATTCCACAAGCATTGAACCATTTGATAGCGTTGAAAGTTGAGTACGGCGTGTTGATTGGCACCGGCAAGAAATGCAGATACGCGTTAAAGCTGAGCAATACCTCTCGGCATTTACTCGACAGGGACGAGACCGCCATTGAGTTGTAGAGGCAGGAGGATCAGTATGTCCAGAGATTCCCTTTTACGTACAGCAATGCCAGCATCTCACTGCCATTTAATAGATTGTCCCCGCGGCCTGTTATCCCCATCGTGGATGGGTTTGCGTGCACTGCGGAGTCACGTCGCAATGAGGAAGCACGCTAATAAGACCCACGACAAGAAGGGAGTTGTTGATGAAGATATTTCTAAGATGGTGCGATTGCAGTCGTGGTTTGGTGAGAAGAGGGAGCGGTGTTGAGTAGTGAATGATAGCTGGCAGCTCAGCAAGTCCGCCGGACCCGCAAAGCCGCAACCCAGGACATAGGCGAAGAATCAGACGATTCTGAGCACAATCTAGACAGCGGCAGTGACGGTAAGGACAGTCAGGATGAAGCTAATCACCAGATCGTTCAGGATATTGAGGATTGGTTGACCGGACCCAGGAGCGGCGGCTAAAGGCCACGAGGAATATACCCGCTGCTAAGATAGATTCATAGCTGCAGTACACCGAGTGGCATGCGGTGCTGAGCCAGTCTAAGCATATCTTTGGTCGGAAATCCAGAAATAGTTCTAAGAAGAGGGACTCTACTGTTAGAAATGTCTAAGAATAGTTCTAAGGAAGGCGGCTCTGACTATTCCTAGACATTTCTATTAGTAGAACTCCCTTCCTTAAAACTCACCCTTGCTCTCGTGAATGAAAGTTACTGGTAGAATTGTCGTGTGCGAGATTTCGGAATCCAAATTTCAGGGTTATGTTTGTAGGCGATGCGATTTTATATGTACAGTACATGGCCTAGGACTGTGTGTGATTGTGTAAGTGTATGGCCTGGGAATGTAGATTATCATAACGGGGGTATATAGCCAGGGGATGTGTATGGTTGCATGAGGCGGTGCATACGAGGGCCTTGGGATGTGCACGATCTAGGTAACGCATAGAGCTTAGGGATGTATAGATCTGTGCAGCCTGGGAACATGTAAGCTTGTATGACCTGGGGTACGCGCATGATCTATATTAGACGTGCTGCTTAGAGATGTATAGAACTGTACTACCTAGGCTACATATGTGATCTGGGGCTGTATTTGCCTTAGTACGTACTGGAATCATGAGAATAAGATAGTAATTCAGTGCGCAGCATGAAATAGAATTGTATTGATTATCTTGAACTTAATGGGGAGCTAGCTCCATATATATTTCCGTAGAGATGCCACTATTCACCCCCGAAGCCTTCGCCGCCGAGTAGCAAAGCCGATTTGACAGACCAAGTTGATAGACCGAGTACACCCCCGAGTACAATCCCGAGTAGTTATTCAAACCACATTAGCTGTCATTCCAACAGTATAGCCTCGGCTACATGTATGTAGGTTCAAATAGCCTAGGGATATGTTGTAACCGAGATCAGATGGTCTTAGATAAGCGTTACCTGGAACATTTGCATATTCTAGGTAATAACATTTGCTGGAATAGGCTGTGTAACGCTTTACCACACTTCTGTTTTGGATTTGCTTTAAATAACGCTTTGCAATCATGGCGGTTAAACAGTAGTCTAGGTATGCTGATGGTACCACCCCTGCTCCCCCGACCCACACACAGCTAATGCTAATGTCGTAGGTTCTATCAGAGAATCCGAATGCCATACGGCTGACAGAATCGTTCTCAAATAGGTTAGATAAGATAGCTAGCAAAAGGGGTACGATAGGTTCTGGATTCTGTCAGCCAGTGCCCAGAAATCAGGGCCAGCAGAGCGTGGGCCGAGCGGCAGGTGCTTTCTACTACCAGAATGGGCCACATTATAGAATAAGCTACGCGCGGGGGCGGCGGCCCATATATATGACTAGAAAGCGGGCATCGCGTATGCGTAGTAAGACGGTCTGAAACTGGGATAGCTGCCTATATCTTCCACTCCTAGCCGATGCAAAGTAATGAAGAATCTCATAGTTGAACAAATAGATTTAGAATGAAACCGCGACTCAAATGCCTATGCAGGTGTCAAGCGCTCCAAGGCAATCCCGCTCTCTTCCGGTTCAACAAGCAACAAATAATAAGTGTTCTGCCCACGACATTGTACCTCTACCACCTTCGCCCTTTTCCCCCGTATCGCCTTTGGAATCGCACATGATCCGGCGTTTGTGAGACCTTTCTCCTGTGCAAGGTCAGGGAGAGTAGAGCGTGTAGACCCGTGCTCTGTATCGCGCCCAGACTTTGAAACTATATCCCACTCTGGAAAGGCAGATGGGTCGGTCAACATCGGGGTTCCGTTGAATAAAATCCACCCAAGAATGCAGCCAGCCCACAAGACTAGCACACTGCAAATCGCGATAAATGTACAGACTGTCCAAAACTGTCCTATGAATCGAGGCGTGATCTGAGCTCCAGAGGCAGTAGCTTCAAGGTAGGAAGGCATTGCAAAAATTCCGGATCCGGGCAATATAGCTTGGAGAGTGGCATTGGAGAATTGTAGCGCAGTGGTGGAAAATTGGATAGGTATCATCAGGAAATTTTGAAGTAGATTAAGTGGGACTTGTCCGGCGCCGTTGAATTGGTCTTCATATAGCCGCAGGTACCACCCGAGCTCGAACATCACTGAGTTGACCATCACTGCATTATCCGATGTGTCATTCGAGCCCGGATTGAATAGCTTTGCCCATGTTGCCTTAAAGTCATCTGGGTCAAGCGTAATTGGCTGTGGAGAAGAAACAGTTTCGAAACTGATGATTGAGAGGTTTGTTCGTTCATATACCGTTGTAGCGCGTTGTGTGTAAGCGGACAATGAGGTTTGCTGGTTGGGCTGAGAGCTTGACCAGCTCTGGTCAGTGCTGCACCTTTGGATTGTGTATACATCTGTAGGACATATAGTCCAACCTAGAAAGTTAGCTCAAGTGGGAACCATTCACTTGGGGTGTATTCACCAACTACTAAGGAAGAGCCTTCGGCTGTTATGCATATTTGAATCGAATCGTTGCGTAATGCGTACAACTGACAATCATTCTCCATATCGAATTCGAAGCTATCAGAAGGCGACGAGAATTCCAGACCGATTCCCGTCGCATTGTTCAACAGCACGGCATCGGCGTCCCCGAAAATATCTCCCTCAAGCAGGGTTGCATTCAGATCTGGACCGAATACCCTCGCTAGTTCAAGACCACCCGGAAGAAAAACCGCAGTGCAATCACCAGCACAATTGCTTGGAGAAATTCCTGTCACATATTTCGAGACGCCCAGAATGCTAGGAACCCACGCAAGGTAGTATATACACATAACAGAGGTCGGTATGTAATCGAGAACGCGTTTATCCATGAGAGCCAGTCCAGCAAAGGCTGGCACCGTGATGTTAGTGGGAGTAACACGATTTTCGAAATTTGCATTAACTGAAAACTCCAGGTTACCTAAGGGACTATAATTTAAATAGAATAGGTGTTACCATACCTTTCAGAATAGCTCCTATGAAGATCCCGAGGACTGGTAATACCAACCTTTGCATAAATTAGTGTCATTCTTATTCCATGTCAGGGGAGGTGCATTTATTACCTATGTAAACCCCAAACGTGATGGCTTCCTCTAATAGCTACCAGACAGAGAACGCCTAACCATCCCGTAGCCCCACTTAGTTGAAGAAATGTAGGAATAGACACTCCTC
>Ga0335074_10015623_pt1 | contig 10676 bp, 3 predicted proteins | sample Lox_Sample_23_FD_206715 | JGI IMG/M metagenome (GOLD analysis project Ga0335074, IMG submission 206715) | Soil microbial communities from Loxahatchee National Wildlife Refuge, Florida, United States - Lox_Sample_2.3 | ecosystem: Environmental > Terrestrial > Soil > Wetlands | place: USA: Florida...
TGATCATCGGCGACCCGTCGACCGGGGGCACATGCTCGGCCACGCCGGATACGGACGCGACGGGGAACGAGGCCGACTGGGGACCGGAGATCACCGGGAACGTGGCGGTGCTGGGCACCGCGCCGGCCCTGGCCGGCAGCGCGGGCACGGCGCTGATGCAGGACGCGATCGCCTACGCCGCGTCCGGTCCGTCCGGGACCACGGGCCTGTACATCTCGCTGAACTGCGACTATGCCAGCTCCTCCGAGTCAGATGCCGACGCGTCGCTGCTGAATGACGTGTACGGCGGCGGGTTCGACGTGACCGGGCACGTGACCGGGAGCGGCCCGGCGTGCACCGACTCCGGCACCGTGAACACGCTGGAGGCCGACACCTCCGGCTCGTTCGCGAGCATGCCCGGCTCGGCGCTGTCGGCGTCGTCGTGGGGGTCGACGGCGTGCCCGGTGCAGGAGACGTTCAACACCTGGCCGGCGAACTTCACCCCGGTCGGCTACGACGCCTCGGCCACCCCGGCGGACTTCACCGCCTCGTCGGGAACCTCGGGCCAGCCGTACGTGCTGCTTGGCACCCCGACGCCGACGGCGGCGACGAAGGCGGCGACCCCGACCACCGGCGGGGAGGTGCCGCAGGCGGCGGAGGTCGGCGGTTCCAACGCGGCCTCGCACGCGGTCCAGGCGATCGCCGCGTCGGCCGCCCCGGTGAACACCGAGAACGGTGACTTCACCCAGACCGGCACCGATCTGTCGGTCCTGGGGTTCGGGCCGTCGCTGGCCTTCACCCGGTCCTATGACTCCCAGACCGCGCAGGCGCAGGAGCAGACTGCCACGCCCGGCCCGCTCGGTTACGGGTGGACCGACAACTGGGCGTCGAAGGCGACCGCGAACGTGCCGGTGCCCGGGGACATCTATGCGCTGGACGGGCTGGCCGGCGCGGCGAGCACCGGCGACGGGCTGACCGCCTACGCCGCCGGCGCGCAGGCCCCGGCGTCATCACCGCTGGGCTACCCCGGCGGCGTCCTGTACAACGGCGGCAACATCTACTTCTCCGACACCGGCGGTAACCGGGTGGAGGAGATCCCCGGCGCCTCCGGCACCCAGTGGGGCATCTCGATGACCGCCGGGGACGTGTACACGATCGCCGGGTCCAGCACCGGCGGGCAGGGCTCGGCCGGTGACGGCGGCCCGGGATATGACGCGTACCTGTCGGCGCCGATGGGCCTGGCGATGGACTCCAAAGGCGATCTGTACATCGCCGACTCGGCGAACTGGCGGGTCCAGGAGCTGTTTGCCTCCGGCGGCCAGGAATGGGGCCAGTCGATGACCGCCGGTGACATCTACACCGTCGCCGGGCACGTGCTCGGCGACTCCGGGGACGGCAGCCTGGCCACGCAAGCCGACCTGGGCACGGTGACGTCGGTCGCGGTCGATTCCTCCGGCGACCTGTACCTCGCCGACGCCGGCGACAACCAGGTCCAGGAAGTCCCGGCGGCGGGCGGGACGCAGTGGGGCCAGACGATGACCGCCGACGACATCTACACCATCGCCGGGTCGACCGCGGGCACCTCGGGCCGCAGCAGCAACGGCACCGCCTCAGGCAGCGCGCTGCTGAACGACCCGCAGGGCATCACCGTGGACGGCTCCGGCGATGTGTACATCGCCGACACCGGCAACAACCGGGTCGCGGAACTAGCCAAGGCCGCCGGCAGCCAGTGGGGCATCTCCATGACCGCCAGCGACCTGTACGACGTGGCCGGCAGCGCGTCCGGCACCGCCGGGCACACCGGCGACGGGGACAGCGCCTACAACACCGCGTTGCTGGACGCCCCGCACGGGGTGTCGCTGGACAGCGCCGGCAACCTGGTGATCGCCGACACCGGCAGCAACCGGGTGCAGTTCGTGCCCAAGTCCTCCGGCACGAACTGGGACCAGTCGATGACCGGCGGCGACATCTACACCCTCGCGGGGTCTTCCTCGGGCACGGCCGGCAACAGCGGCAACGGCGGAACCGGGACCTCGGCGCTGCTGGACGGCCCGGCGTTCGCGGGCACGTTCTCGTCGGGGAAGCTGTGGATCGCCGACGCGCTCAATAACCAGATCCGCTATGTGTCCGACTCCACCTACGACATCGCGCTGGAAGCCGGCGACGGGCAGACCCTGGCCTCGGCCGGGAACGGCGGCCCGGCCATCAACGGCGAGTTGGCCCGGCCCGGCGGCGAGATCGCCGACAGCCACGGCGACCTGTACATCGCCGACACCAGCAACAACCGGGTCCAGGAAATCGCCGCCTACACCCACACCCAGTGGGGCATCGCCATGACTGGCGGCGATGTGTACACCATCGCCGGATCCGCAACCGGGCAGTCCGGCGACGCCGGTGACAGCGGCCCGGCGACCTCGGCGCTGCTGGACTACCCCGAGGGCCTGGCCTTCGACCCCAACGGCAACCTGCTGATCGTGGACCAGTTCAACAACCAGGTCCGCGTCCTGGCCGCCGGCAGCGGCAGCTTCTACGGCAAGTCCATGACCGCCGCCGATATCTACACCATCGCCGGGTCCACCGCCGGCGCCGCCGGCACTGGCTCGGACGGGGTCGCTGCCACGTCGGGCCTGCTGGACCACCCGTTCGGCATCGCGGTCGACTCGGCCGGCGACATCTACGTCGCCGACAAGGTCAACAACCGGATCCAGGAGATCTACGAAGGCGGCCAGTCCTGGGGCCAGACCATGACCAGCGGCGACATCTACACCGCCGCCGGCTCGGCGGCCGGGACCTCTGGCGACTCCGGCGCCGGCGCCGCCGCCACCTCCGCGCTGCTCGACGGCCCCGAGGGCGTCGCCGTCGACGCGCACGGCGACCTGTACATCGCCGACACCTCCGACGAGCAGGTCCAGGAAGTCCCCGCCGCCACCGGCGGCCAGTGGAACCGCAGCCTCACCAAGGACGACATCTACACCATTGCGGGGTCCACCGCCGGCACCGCCGGGTACGCCGGCGACGACGGCCCCGCGGCCAGCTCGGAGCTGCACACCCCGGTCGGCATCGCCACCGACACCGCCGGCGATCTCTACATCGCCGACGGCGCCAACAACCGGGTCCGGGAGATCGCCGCCGCCAACGGCGCCCAGTGGGACCAGCAGATGACGGCCAACGACATCTACACCGTCGCCGGCGACCCCGGCACCCCCAGCAACACCGGCAACGGCGGCCCCGCGTTCACCGCCACCATCGACTTCGCGATGAGCAACAGCACCGACTCCTACGGCGACCTGTACATCGGCGACTGGTCCTCCAGCCAGCTCCGCGAGGTCGTCTCCGCCACCCCCGCCACCATCGACCCCTCCCCGGCCGTCACCTACCCCAGCGCCCTGTACCCGCCGCCCGGCTCTGCCATCAACGGCACCAGCTTCCCCGGCGGGATCACCATCAGCGAAGCCGGCGGCGGCCAGGTCACCTTCTGGCCCCAGACCAGCGGCACCTGCGCCACGCCCCAGGTCACCGCCGGCGGCTACTGCGTCCAGGCACCGTTCGCCGGCGCCACCCTCACCGCCAGCGGCACCACCAGCTGGGCCTTCAGCCCCGCGCCCGGCGCCGACACCTACACCTACTCCCAGGCCACCGGCCAGCTCACCGCCATCACCGACCCGGCCGGCGTCACCCTCAGCGTCACCTACAACTCCCCCGCCCCCGGCGCCGCCACCACCGGCACCTCCACCGCGATCACCTGCCCGTCCACCGCGACCAGCTGCCAGACCATCACCGCCGCCTCTGGCCGGGCCCTGGTCATGGGCTCTGACGCCACCGGCCAGGTCACCTCCGTCACCGACCCGCTGGGCCGCCAGTGGACCTACACCTACACCGGCTGCACCACCTCCAGCCCGGTCGGTGACTGCTACCTGGCCACCGCCACCGACCCGATGGGCAACAAGACCAGCTACACCTACAACACCGGCAACGCCAACCCGCTGCTGACCGCCGGCCTGACGACCATCACCAGCCCCAACGCCCAGCCCGGCGGCCCCGACGCTGGCGACGACACCACCATCGCCTACAACACCGCCGGGCAGGTCACCACCCAGACCGACCCCATGGGCAACAAGACCACCTTCAGCTACACCGGCTTCGACCCGGCCACCGGCGACGGGGTCGTCACCACCACCGACCCCGACGGCAACACCGCCGTCTACACCTACGAAGACGGCACCCTCGCCGCCCAGGACCAGCTCACCAGCGGCAGCACCGCCGTCACCTCCCAGGCCAACTACATCCCCGACACCACCGTCCCCGGCACGGCCAGCAGCACCTGCCCCGGCAACACCGACGGCAGCCTCCTCGATGTCGCCAGCTTCGACGGCGACAACAACCAGACCACCAGCTGCTACGACACCGACGGCGACGTGACAAGCAGCACCAGCCCCAGCGGCGGATCCACCGCCAGCGGCACCGAGACCACCACTACCGGCCTCACCCCCGTCACCTCCGGCAACGAAGGCGACCAGCCTAACTGCACCGCCGACGCCGAAGCGACCACAGCGTGCACTTCAAGCTCAGGTCCCGCGGTGGTGGCCGCCGCCGGTGTCATCAGCCCGCCCGCCTCAGCACCCCCCGAGGGCCAGACCTGGACCCTGTACGACACCAACGGCAACCAGCTCTACCAGACGACCGGCGTCTACAGTCCCAGCGGCAGCTACCAGTACTCCAAGACCACCTACCAGCTCTACAAGGGCAACAGCATTACCCTCAACAGCACCAACATCACCTGCACCTACACCCCGCCAACGGCGTCGCTGCCGTGCGCGACCATCAACGCGGCCGGTGTCGTGACGCAGCTGGAATACGACAGCGCCGGGGACCTGGAGCTGTCGTCGACGCCGGACGGGAACGGCGGCGGGCAGCTGGCAAACACGAGCTACACCTACGACGGCGACGGCGAGCAGCTCACCGAGGTCGCTCCCGACGGGAACGTGTCCGGGGCGAACGCGGGCAACTACACCACCACGACGGCCTGGAACGCTGACGGGGAGAAGATCTCGGTCACCGAGGGCAACGGATCGGAGTACACCGACACGCCGCGGGTCACGGAGTATGGCTACGACGGCGACGGCAACCAGACGACCGTGGAGGACGCCCGCGGGTACACCACCACGACCACGTTCAATGCCGACAACCGGTCCACGGTGGTCAAGAACCCCGACGGCGACTCCACGCTGACCTGCTACGACGGCAACGGCAACGTCGCCGAGACCGTGCCACCCGTCGGCGTCGCCGCAAACAGCCTGACCCCCGCCAGCTGCCCGGCCTCCTACCCGGCGGACTACAACCCGGCCACCAAGGCGCCGCTAGCCAGTGACGCCACGATGACCACCTACAACGCAGCCGGCGAGCAGACCGCGGCATACACGCCGGCACCGGCCGGACAGACCGGGTACGAGACCACCACCTACACCTACGACGGCAACGGCAACCTGCTCACCACCACCGCCCCTCCAGCCACCAATGGCGGCAGCAACCAGGTCACGGTGGACACCTACAACGCCGCCGGACAGCTGGCGTCCCAGACCGTCGGTTCGGGAACTTCGGCGTCCACCATCAGCTACTGCTACGACCCGGACGGCGACAAGACCTCGGTCGTCTACGGCAACGGAAACACAGGCGGTGCCGCGGCGTGCTCGACGTCGTCGCCGTGGACCGTGACCGCGACTCCGCAGGCGAGCTATCAGACGACTAACTCCTACGACTCCGCCGGCGACCTGGTGTCCACGGTGACGCCGGCGAACACCGCGTCCAGCACGCCGACGACCACTGCCACCTATGACGCGGCGGGGCAGATGCTGACCCGGACCGACCCGGACGGAGTTGTCACTACCTGGACCTATGGCACGGACGGGAACGTCATCGGGATCGCCTACTCCAGCGGGACCGCCCACGCGGTCACCTACGGATATGACGCTAACGGCCAAATGACGTCCATGACCGACGCAACCGGCGCGTCGAACTTCGTATTCAACTCGTTCGGAGAGCTGACATCAGCGGACAACGGCGCGGGCCAGACCGTCGGCTACAGCTACAACGCCGACGGTGACGTGACCTGGATCACCTACCCGCTGCCGTCGACGGCAACCTGGGCAACCACGGACACTGTCACCTACGGCTACGACAATGCCGACGAGCTGACCGCGGTGACCGACTTCAACGGCCATCAGATCTCGATCGGCAACACCGCCGACGGGCTGCCAGACTCGGTCGGCCTGGGCTCCACCGGCGACACCATCACCACAAGCTACGACAGCATCGACACCCCGTCGGAGATCGCGCTGAAGAACTCCAGCTCCACGCTGCAGTCCTTCAGCTACTCCGACTCCCCGGCCGGGACAATCCTGTCGGAGACCGACACTCCCTCCTCTTCGGACTCACCCGCCGACTACACCTACGACGCGCGCGGCCGGGTCACCTCCATGACGCCGGGCACAGGCACGGTGAAGGACTACGGCTTCGACGCCTCGTCGAATCTCACGACCCTGCCCACCGGCGCGACCGGCACCTACAACGACGCCGGGGAGCTGACCTCCTCGAGCCTGTCCGGGACGACCACGGACTACACCTACAACGCCGACGGCGAGCAGCTGTCCTCAACCCAGGGCACCACCACCGAATCCAGTGCGACCTGGAACGGCGCCGGAGACCTCGCAACCTACGACAACTCCGCCGCAGACATGACCGCCGCCACCTACAACGGCAATGGCGTGCGGGCCTCCACCACTATCACTCCGTCGGGCGGCTCAGCGGTCACCCAGGGGTACGTGTGGAACACAAACCCGCAGGTGCCAGAGCTGCTCATGGACGGCACCAACGCCTACATCTACGACGGCGGCTCGGCCCCCGCTGAGCAGATCAACCTCTCGGCCGGGACGATCAACTACCTGGTCACCGACTCCCTCGGCTCCGTCCGAGGCACCGTGAACACTAGCGGCAGCCTGAGCGGCACCACCTGCTATGACGCCTGGGGCAATCCCGAAACTGCTGGCGGGCTCACCGCCACAACCCCGTTTGGGTTCGCTGGCGGCTACACCGACCCCGACGGCCTCATCTACCTGCTCAACCGCTACTACAACCCGCAGACCGGTCAGTTCATCTCAGTGGATCCTGCCATCGCGCAAACTCTCCAGCCTTACGAGTACGCTGGCGGGGACCCGGTCAGCACCATCGACCCATCCGGGGACCTTCAGATAACCAGCATGTACTCCAGCGTGTGGCCCTATCTGTGGGATGGATTGCGTTTCTGGTTTTCACGGGGCGAAACTAGGGCTATAGCCAAGACATTCGAGGAAGGCGGATCGGTCCTCGATATCATCACCGATATCCTGGAAGGACTCGGGCTGCTCACTGACGGTGTCAGCGAGCTGGTCGCGTTCATAACTGATTATTACGGAACGATCATAGGCGGAGCGGCCAAGACAACAATCGATAACACAGGCAAGTGCCTCGATGTTAAGATCTGGGTCTGGGGAACCGTCAAGCCGTATCAGTATAAGCACCCCCATGACTGGTGCCATCCCCATCCTTAAGGAGCTGTCGATGTCTGGTGATGACGACTGGACGGCGGCGGTTGCGGACCGCATGATCCGGGAGACCAATCTCGCTGCGGAACGGCTCAGGGAATCCGGTGTTCAGCCAATAGGCCTGGTGCCGGGCTCTGACCACCCACCGGCCGGCCACATTGCCGAGCAGACTTCCGGCCCGGCCGCTGACCTGCGACCAGGAGGTGTCATCACCTCAGTCCGTCTGCGGTACGGCGATGCCGCCGACCAATCTGCCACGGTCGTCGACATCACATCGGACTTCACGCCAGACTTTAAGAGCTTCTGCCCACTCGAATACGAGCTAGTACGCGCTCAGAACGAGTATCAGGCCATAGCAAGGGGCGAGCTGGACATATCAGATCCTCCCGATGAGCCCGAGGGCCCGTTCACGCGGGGAAGCGCCGAGATCCTACTCAATGGAGCGCAGCAGACAATCGCGACTCTCACCTATGCGGACTACCATGCCTTGCGATTCGAGTTCAACGGCGTACACGTAACGGTAGTCAGCAGATACGAAATGCCAGGACCACTCAGCTTCGAGCCTATTACCGACCTGACGCCTTATCTTCCTGGCGCTCTGGATCGAGAAGATCTGCGCAGGCACCTGCGATCAAGGCCCGGCCAGATCTTTGAGTGAACGGTGTCGCAGACGTCACTCGTCCTAGCGAGAACGAGGGACGAATGCCGCCGATCGCCGACGGTTTCTCCGGTCAGTGCGAGCCCTTGACGGAGGCGCTGCGATTCCACTTGGATGCGGGCACTGAGGAATTACGACCCGGCACCGGTTTGCCCCATAAGGTCGTGACCAAGCTGAGGTTCTTACGGCCGCGCTGATGGTGATGGCTGCGGGGATTAGCCCCGTTTCGCCGTAAGGAGTGCCTACCTAGCGGACGCATTGCGGATGCCTCCGTGCCAGGCCGTTGCGAGTCCAGCAGCCAGCGTGGCAGGAAGACCCAGAAGGCCAAGCGCTTCGATCCCCAGGAGAGTGCGCGGCCGAGGCAGAGCACGCCGGCGATCGCGCAGTAGAAGGCCACAAAGCCGACCGTGACCGAGATGGCGGCGCTACCCGAGACGTGGGAGTACGCGTAGGACACCGGGGCCAGTACAACGGTCAGCGCGAAGAAGCAGAGGCCGGCCAACCCATAGGCAAACCTAGGCACCGGGCGCGTTGAGGCGGTGGCGGCTTTGTTGGCGGCGATCCGCATGCAGTACCCGAAGGCCAGCGTGGCGGCAAGTATCAGCGGGCTCAGCGTGTCCACCGCGACGGGATCGTCGAGCTTTAGCAGGCTCATTAGCGATACGGACCAGGCCAAGGGAAGGACAAGGGGCACCGCGATTTGCATGAACTGCCGACGCGGAGTGATGGGGGGAGGCTTCCTGCCGGTCTGCCTGTCACGTGAAGGCACGAAATATGCTATCTGGTGCGACGAAGCAAAAGCTACAAACTGCATGGCATCGCGGCGACTTCTAGCTAGGACTTGCTTCGCCGCCCGCGAGAGTTGTGGCTATGTGTATTGAAGGGTACCGGCACAAGCGTCGCGCTACGCGGGCGGGCGTCAACGCGGTCCGGCGGTGCAGCTTCCCACGCCCGCACTTCCACACCTCGGGAGATCACGCGGAAATGCCGCGAGTTTGAGACTGATCTTGGTGACATCGCGGTGAGACAACTGAGAAAGCCGAGGTCAAGCGAGATCAACATGTCGTCGGATTTGAGACCCTACATGTACTGCGGTAGGGAACCGATATACCTGAGCATTTGGTGCCGTAGTTGAGCACTACGTGAGTAGCGCGCGGGATACCTGAGCATTGGCTGCTTCACGGTCACAGGTTGTCACGGCGTCGTCGGCCGGCCTCGACCGTTTCGAGTCGTCAGGTCCCGGTCGGTGGCGCGCTCATCGCTGCCGCCAGGAACGTGATCGCCCAGCGCCGGGCTGCCTCGCCCGGTACCGGGGTCACGCAGCCCGGGGTGGGCTGGTTGTAGACCTCGACGCGGTCCACAGCCACCACGGCGAGGATTCCCCGCATCCGGAACCACAGCTCCTCCGGGGAAAGGCCGGGCAATGCGCGCCCGAAGGCCGCCAGGTAGCGATCGCGGACCGTGTCCTCGGCCGGGCCGGTCCAGCTGCGCACTTCCTCAGCCGGGTCGGCGATGATCGCCACGATCAGCCGGGACGTCCGGGTGCCGCCCTCGTCGCCGGCCTGCATCTCGTCGAACAGCGGCCCCGCGAATGCCGCCACCAGTTCGGCGGCCGACGGGTCCGGGGTCCGGGCGAGCAGCCGGTCGAGCCCGGCGCGCTGCGCGGCGTTGATGGGCTCGATCACGCGGCGGGCGACCGCGGCCAGGAGCTCCGCCTTCGAGCCGAAGTGGTACCCGACAGCGGCCAGGTTCGCCCCGGCGAGGTCGGTGATCGCGCGGACCGAGGTGCCGCGGAAACCGCGCTCGGCGAAGAGGCGCTCGGCCGCGTCGAGGATCCGGGTGCGGGTGTCGAGTGGCGCCATGTGTGCGTACTATACCTACGTTTGAATCAAACGAACGTATGACTGAAACGAACACGCGAAAGAGGATGGTCTTGAAACTGCTCGTGTACGGCGCCGGGGTTACCGGGAGCCTGTTCGCCGCCCGCCTGCACGAGGCCGGGCACGACGTCTCGATCCTCGCCCGGGGCGAGCGCCTGGCCGCCCTGCGCCAGCACGGCGTGCAGCTCGCCGAGGGGGACAGCCCCGCCGTCAGGCGGGTACCGGTGCCGGTGGTCGAGCACCCGGCCGACGGGTACGACCTGATCGCCGTCTTCGTCCGCGCCCATCAGGCGGACGCTGTTCTGGAGTCACTCGCCGGACTCGAAGCCGACGTGCTGTTCGCGCTCAGCTGGGCGGCCGGCCCGGAGCCGCTGGGCGCGGTGATCGGCCACGAGCGGGTGCTGCTCAGCTTCCCCACGGACGGCGGCACGATGGACGGCGACGTGGTCCGCTACCGCCCGGCCAGCTTCCTGACCCGCCGGGTCCCGATGCCGGTCGGCGAGCCCGACGGCCGTGCCACCCCGCGACTGGACCGGATCGTGCGGGCGTTCCGCGCCGCCGGGATCAACGCCAAGGCCGAGC
>Ga0335074_10015625_pt1 | contig 10675 bp, 11 predicted proteins | sample Lox_Sample_23_FD_206715 | JGI IMG/M metagenome (GOLD analysis project Ga0335074, IMG submission 206715) | Soil microbial communities from Loxahatchee National Wildlife Refuge, Florida, United States - Lox_Sample_2.3 | ecosystem: Environmental > Terrestrial > Soil > Wetlands | place: USA...
TGGAAGCGCCGACAGCGGCGCCGCGGGTGTGCGCCGCGGTGCGGGCGTTGAAATGGGTCACGCCGGCAGGCGGCGCCACGTGCCGCGCAGTGAAGTGCGGCGCCGCGTGCCGCGCGGTGAAGTGTGGCGCCGCGTGGCGCGCGGTGAAATGCGGCGCCGCGTGGCGTGCGGTGAAATGCGGCGCAGCGCGGCGCGCCGTGAAATGCGGGGCTGCCCGGGGCGCCGCGAAATGCGGCGCGACTGCGTGCGCTGCCGGGTGCGGTGCACCACCGCCTCTTCGCGGCGGCGCCGCATTGGCAACCCCGACCGCAGCGGAAATGCAGACGATTGCGCCAATAGCGAAGGCCCCGGCCCCAATCTTCCTCACCATGGGTGATTCCTCTGCGCCGCCACCGCCATAGGAACGCAAAGCCGATCGCACGAGTTCCATGACGCTTCTAAAATGTGGCGTTGAAGGGCAAGGCCGCGCTTTGCCCAGGTCGACCCGGCACCCGGACCCTGCGTAAGCTCTAACTCATTGAATGCCAATGAAAAAGGGTTCTACACCAAGAGAATTTGGTTAACCATAACGAGGCCGTTGGCCAAAACGGCGCCGGTCAGGCGGCAAAAACGGTCGACGCGGCCATTTTTTGCCACACTGAAACGTTAACGGTCATGGTGGTCGGGGGTGGGGTGACGGAAAGATCACGTTAACCCTTCCCAAGTTAACACTCGTTAAGGTTGTCTGTCGCGGCTTGCCCGAAGCGGACAGCCAGTCAACGTGTCAACGCGGGGACGCCGGTGCTGGTGGGTGGGGCGCGCCTGGAAGCCTGTCGTATTGTCGCAACGCACGCGTTCTATTCGTGCGGATTGGCCGTTCTTCTCCTGCTCTTCGGTGGGCGGGCGCTGCAGAACGCGATCGCCGAGGGCGACACGCGCACCATTTCGATGCATCACGCCCATACCGGCGAAGACATCACCATCACCTATAAGCGCAATGGCCGCTATGACGAGGCGGCGCTAGAAAAGCTCAATTGGTTTTTGCGTGATTGGCGGCGCAACAAAGAAATCCGCATGGATCCGCACCTCATCGACCTAGTCTGGGAGGTGCAGCGGGAAACCGGATCGAAACAGCCGATCTGGGTGGTGTGCGGCTATCGCTCGCCAGAGACCAACGCCATGCTCCGCCGCCGTAGCGGCGGCGTCGCGCGCTTTAGCCAACATATGCTGGGCCACGCCATGGACTTCTTCATTCCGGGCGTGCCGCTCGAGGAGCTTCGCGTCATCGGCTTGCGCTTGCAGCGCGGCGGCGTCGGCTTCTACCCAACCTCGGGCTCGCCGTTCGTCCACATGGACACCGGCGGCGTACGGTACTGGCCGCGAATGACGCGCGAGCAATTGGTGCGCGTATTTCCTGACGGCCGCACCGTCCATATCCCAAGCGATGGCCGACCGCTTTCCGGCTATGCGCTCGCGCTCGCCGATATCAGAAAGCGCGGTGGCAGCCCGTCGGAAAGGTCGATTGAAGCGGCGCGCAACGCCGGCATCGAAGTCGCCGACCTCGGCATCGAGCATCATCGCGTCAATTCGATCGCCCAGTTTCTCGGGCTAGCGCATGACGACGAAGAGGAGGAAGTCGCTGCGGCGACGCCTGCGCCTGCAGCCGTCGCTGCAACGACACGGGCGCCGGCGACCGTCGCCCGGCCGTTGCGCATGCGCGCCAGGGCCGCCGTGGTCGCCGCCATCGATCACGCCAAAGACAAGCTCGCGGCAGAGAAGATCAAGCTGATCAAGATTGCCTCGAAGGCGCATGTGATCTCGCGCGCCGAAGCGGCGCCGCTGGCGGCGCCGGCGCCGAGCCAGATCGTCCTCGCGCGCGGTTACTGGCAGGCTTTTCCCGCCGGCGTGACTGCAGCACGCCCGGCGCCCGCCAATCCGCTTGCGGCCATCGCCAACCCGCCTCGCACCCATCTTGCGAGCGCTGAGCCCGATACGACCGCTTCCGTTGGGCCGTTTTCCGCTGCGGAAAATCCCGCTCCCGCCGATCTCGCCCTCGCCTACGTCGAACAAACCGAGCGCGACGCGCCAGCTTCGGACGCATCAACCGTCGCAGTAACAAGCGCGCTGCCGCCGCAATTGGTCGCGTCCCGATTCGTTCCGGTCCAAACCGGCGGCAATGACATGACGATCGCGGTCAAACGCGTCAACGGCCAGCCGGCCTCGGCCATCCTCAGAGTGGCGAACAAGCGACAGGCAACGACACTCGCCAACACCAAGCGCCTCGACGATCCGTGGCTGCGCGCGATAGTGGTGTCGCCGAATGTAAACCGTTCGCTTTGCGTTACCACGCTCGGCGCGCGCGACTTCCGCTCTCTGGAAGCCTTGATGGTTAAGCCGGATAATTCGGTGATGATGTCGTTTACGGACGATCCCAACGACGGTCTTGCCAATGACCACTTCAGCGGCAGCGCAATCGTGTTCGTATCGACCGTGAGCTACCCGATGCGCACAGCGGATCTACGGTAGCCCGCCGTCAGCCCAACATGCCCAATGCATGCATGTAGGTTTCCAGTACGGCTTCCTGCTCTTTGCGCTCGTCCACGTCCTGCTTGCGTAATTTCACGACTGTACGCAGCGCCTTGACGTCGAAACCATTGGCCTTGGCCTCCGCGTATACGTCGCGGACATCGTCCGCGATTGCCTTCTTTTCCTCTTCCAGCCGCTCGACGCGCTCGACGAACGCCTTGAGGTGATCCTTGGCGAAACGGTGGGCGGGCTGGTCGTCTTTGGCGGCGGCAGTGGCCATCGGGTACTCCTGGCGATGCGAGCATGATCCCGAACGTAGATACCGGTTTTGCGAAAAGGTCATGCTCAAGCTGAAGCCCGAACCTTTCGAAAGCGCGCGGCCTCAGGTCAAGCCGCGTCGGCGTTCATCCACACATTGCACAGGAAATCGCGGCGAAAACTTCAGCCTCAATGCTTTTGGCTTGCTTTTTCGAATGCCAGCTTCTGGCCCGCGGAGGCTTCTTTCTGATACTTGGCGCGCCATTCGTCATACGGCATGCCGTAGACCATCGTGCGGCTTTCTTCCTTGGTTATCGCTATTCCGCGCTCGTCTGCGGCGTCCTTCATCCAGTTGGAGAGGCAGTTGCGGCAAAAGCCGGCCAAATTCATCAAATCGATGTTCTGCACGTCGGTGCGCGCGCGCAGGTGCTCGACCAGCCGGCGGTAGACGGCGGCTTCGAGTTCCACGCGGCTTTTCTCGTCGGTAGCCATGATAACCTCCGCGGCGTAGTTATGCGCAAGATAGAGACGTGGCGGGCGTCTTGCCATACCGGCTGCGGGATCGTCATGAACAAATGCTGGAAACGGTGACCTCCTCGACGCGCGAACTGCTCGAAGCCCTGTTTCGCAGCGCGGTCGGCGCCGCGCATCCGGCAAACTGCCTGCCGCCGAATCTACCGGACCCGCCGGCGCGTGGGCGCCTCGTCATGCTCGCCGCCGGCAAAGCGGCCGGGTCGATGACGCAAGTGGCAGAACAACGCTACGCCGGACTGCCGCAGACCAAACTCGCGGGCTTAGCAGTGACGCGGCATGGCTATGGCCGGCCGACCCGCCGCATCCCGGTGATCGAAACCGCGCATCCGGTGCCCGACAGTGCGGGCATTTCGGCAACCAAGCGCGTTTTGGCGTTGGCCGACGCGGTAGACGGCAATGATCTCGTCCTCGTATTGCTCTCCGGTGGAGCCTCGGCGAACTGGGTCGCGCCGGCACCAGGTCTCGCGCTCGAGGAGAAGCAAGCGGTAACGCGCGCTCTGCTCAAGAGCGGCGCGGCCATCGGCGACATCAACACCGTGCGCAAGCATTTGTCGCGAATCAAGGGCGGCCGTCTCACGCAACGCGCTCATCGCGCCAAAGTCGTGACCTTGGCGATTTCCGACGTGCCCGGCGACGATCCCGTCGTCATAGGGTCGGGACCGACGGTTCCCGATCCGACGACGCTTGCCGACGCGCGCGAGATCGTGCGCCGCTACCGCCTCGATTTGCCCGATAGCGTGAAGCGCGCGCTCGACGATGCCGGCAACGAGACGCCTAAACCGTGCGATCATGTTTTTGCCCGGTCGGAGTATCGAATCGTGGCGCGGCCGGCCGACGCGCTGCGCGCCGCCGCGGAGCGAGCGACCGCCGCCGGCTACGAATGCATCGTGCTCGGCGATCGGCTGCAGGGCGAAGCGCGCCGGATCGCGGCCGAACACGCCCGCCTTGCGCTCGAATTGGGCACCAAGCACCGCCGAAGCGTGATCCTATCTGGAGGCGAGCTTACCGTGACGTTGCGCGGAACCGGCCGCGGCGGCCCCAACCAGGAATATGCGCTGGCGCTTGCCATCAATCTCGACGGCGCCCCGGGCATTGCCGCGCTTGCCGCCGACACCGACGGGACCGATGGCGGGAGCGGCCGCACGGACGATCCGGCCGGAGCGTTTGCGGACGCCAGCACGCTCGCACGGGCGCGGGCGGCCGGCCTCGATCCCGCCGCCTTTCTCGCCGACAACAATTCCACGGGGTTTTTCAATGCTATCGGTGATTTGTTCCGGCCGGGTCCGACGTTCACGAACGTCACTGACTTCCGCGCCATCGTCATTGACAGGTCTCAAGAATTGACCGGATTCTGAACCGGAAATGGGCGAGGCGATCGAAACGACGGCGAGCGCGTTGGCCGCGAGCCTGTTTGGGGTGCTCGTGCTGGCGGCTTCGGCCGGCCCGGCGGCGGCCGATTTCCGGTTGTGCAACAACACATCGAGTCGGGTCGGCGTCGCTGTGGGCTATAAGGATGCCGGGGGCTGGACCACGGAAGGCTGGTGGAATTTGCCGTCGCGCACCTGTGAGACCGTGCTCAAGGGCAATCTCGTCGCGCGTTATTATTACGTCTATGCCGTCGACTACGATCGCGGCGGCGAATGGATGGGGCAAGCCTATATGTGCACGCGCGATAAGGAGTTCACTATCCGCGGCATCAGCGATTGCCTGGCACGCGGCTACGATCGCACTGGCTTCTTCGAAGTAGACACCGGCGAGCAGCGCGCTTGGACCGTGCAGCTGACCGAATCGAGTGAACAATCGCCACAACGTCCGTTGCCGACCGGCAATCCGCTGATTCCTGCGCCCGCTGCACCACCCCCGGGCGATATCCGCGCGGCTCCCGAGGCTGCGCGCCCGACCGTGCCACCGGAAAGCCAAAGCCGATGAGGCGGCAGCGGCGCACCAAAGTGGTAGCGACGCTGGGACCGGCCTCTTCGGGGCGCACCGTCATCGGCCGGCTGTTCGAAGCCGGCGCCGATGTCTTCCGCATCAACATGAGTCACACGACGCACGACAAGATGCGCGAACTGGTGGAGACGATCCGCGCGATCGAAGCCGAATGCAATCGGCCGATCGGCATCCTGGTCGATCTGCAAGGGCCAAAGCTGAGGCTTGGCAGCTTCAAGAACGATTGGGCGCAGATCGACACCGGCCAGGATTTTATCCTCGACACCGATCCGGCAGCGGGAGACTCGCGGCGCGTAAACCTGCCGCATCCGGAAATCTTCGCCGCCATCAAGGCTGGCGATACGCTTCTGATCGATGACGGCAAACTGCAGTTGGTGGTCACCGAGGCGTCGGCGCAGCGAATTGTCGCGCATGTAAAAGTCGGCGGCAAAGTCTCCAACCGCAAGGGCGTCAGCCTGCCCAAGACCGTCGTGCCGGTTGCAGCATTGGCGGCGAAAGATATCGCCGACCTCGAAGCCGCGCTCGATGCCGGTATCGACTGGGTGGCGCTGTCGTTCATCCAACGCCCGGAGGACGTCGCTGACGCGAAGAAGATCACTCGCGGGCGCGCCGCGGTCATAGCCAAGATCGAGAAGCCGCAAGCGGTGGCGCGGCTGAGCGATATTCTCGATCTGGCCGACGCGCTCATGGTGGCGCGCGGCGACCTCGGCGTCGAGATGCCGCTGGAAAAGGTTCCCGGCATGCAGAAGGAGATAACCCGCGCTTGCCGCAGCGCTGGAAAGCCGGTCATTGTCGCCACGCAGATGCTGGAATCGATGATGACGAGCCCGGTGCCGACGCGCGCCGAAGTCTCCGACGTGGCAACCGCCATCTTCGATGGCGCCGATGCGGTTATGCTGTCAGCGGAATCGGCGGCCGGCCAATATCCGGTCGAAGCAGTGGCAACCATGAACCGCATCGCCGAAGAGGTGGAGAACGAGGCAATTTATCCGCCGGCGCTGCACGTCCTGCACACGGAGCCCGAACCCACTGGAGCCGATGCCATAGCCGCAGCAGCGCGCCAGGTCGCGGAGACGCTCGATCTTGCCGCCATCGTCTGCTGGACCTCGTCGGGTGCGACCGGCATGCGCGTCTCACGCCAACGGCCGAAGCCGCCGATTGTCGCCATTTCGCCGATGGTCGCCGCCGGCCGCAAATTGTCGCTGGTCTGGGGCATTCACTGCGTGGTTGCCGAGGACGCCCGCGATCAAGACGACATGGTCGAGCGCGCCTGCCGGATCGCGTTCAAGGAAGGCTTCGCCAGGGCCGGCCAGCGCGTCATTATCGTCGCCGGCGTGCCGCTCGGTATGCCCGGTGCCACCAATATGATGCGTGTGGCCTTCGTTGGCGCACCAACGGCCGGCGAAGCGTAAATTTAGGCAATGCGGGATTTCGCCGCCACTTCCTCAACAGCCGCGGCGACGCGGTCGGCGGCGCTGTGGTGGAGCATGTGGCCGAAGCCGGGCAACACTTCGACCTTTGCGACCGGCACTGCGGCGGCGAGCTTCATGACGTGCTTCTCTGGCGGTACCAGCGGGTCGCTGTCGCCGGCAAGAGCGATCGTCGGCACGGTGAGCGCGCCGTAGCGTCGGAATTGCTGTGCGAGAAAGTTATCGAGACCGCCGATGTCAGCCCAGTTGGCCAGCAGGGTCGATGGGCGCAGCACCAGCGCGGTGGCGCTGCGCTTGACGTAGCCGTGCGGCATCGACTGCGGCAAGAACGCGCTGCGGCAGCCGCGAGCCATCAAGATCGCTCCGAATGGCAGCGCCAAGGTGTGCGCGAACAACCATCCAAGCGGCGTCGCCAGCAATGCGTTGACCCTGGTCAGCCGCCAAAGACCGGGATGAGTTGGCGGCGCGATGAGGACGAGCCCTGCCGCTCGCTGTGGATAATCGAGCGCAAAGGTCAGCGCCAGCGTGCCGCCCCATGAGTGGCCGACCAAAATGACGCGATCGATGTTGAGGCGATCAAGCACTTCGCGCAGCACGGCCGCCTGATAAGCGGGCGAACTTCCCTCTCCAGCTTTGCGCGCACTAAAGCCGAAGCCCGGCCGGTCGAGCAGAATGACGCGATGACGGGCGGCGATGCGCTCGCCAAGTGCAAGATACATGTCTTCGAGATTGCTGCCGGCACCGTGCAGTAGAATGATGGGCGGTGGCGCGTCGGGCGCATCCGGGCTGCGGTCAAGCTCGATCACATGCTGGCGAAAGCCGCCGACATCGATGAAGCGGCCGCGCGGCAGGTGCGCCCGCTCGATCAGCCGCGCGCCGATCAAAGTAATGACAGCGCCGGCGCCGAAGATCGCGACGACAACAACGAGCGTGGTCATTGACCATTCAATCCGGATGTCGATGAAGGAACCGCTCGTCCCGCACAAGCGGAAACTCGGTTTCGTCAGGTCCTGTATAACGCGATTACGCGAAAATCATGGCACCGCTTGCTGCACACGTCTCAGAGCGCGTCGCCTTTCAGCCAGCCGGTTCCACGCCCATACAGTTGAACGAGTTCCGGCCCCTCGATGCCGGGCATGTCGAGCTTCACCTTGTAGCCGATCTTGGTCTGCAGATAAGCGAGATGACGGTAGCCTTCCGGGAAGCGATTGAGCAGGCCTTCGTCAAGCGCGAGCCTGGCGCCAGGATCGACCGGGTCGAGCCGATCCTTCTCATAAATGGGCTGGCGCAGCACCAATCCCCAGCGGCCTTCGCGCTTGGCGAAGAAATCGAAAAATCGGCCGGTGCAGACCACGTCGCAAACGACGCCCTCGACCGGCGCGCGTTGCGAAATCGTCATCTTGGTCTGTGCGATGGCGCGGTCCCCGGCGACGTCGATCGAGCTGCCACCGAGAAAGTGCAGGATGCGCACGCCGCGCGCCCAGCCTTCATCGTTGACCTTGATGAATTCTTCAAAGCCGCCCTGGAACCAAGTGGCCATCATGCGGCCGTCGGCGTGCCAGACGGTGCGGAAACGGTCCCAAAGCCGTGCATCCCGCCAGACAGCCCAGTTCTCTACCAGTTCACGGACGACAACCTTATCGGCAGCGACATCAACCATTTGCGTTTTCTCTCTATGTCGTCATCAGGCCGCCCGCTGCTAGGCCTTGCGCCGAGCCCCCGGTGATCAAACTACCTAAACGAAATGAAAGCGGATGCGGGGTCAAGCCCCGGCACTGACGAAGGCCGGTCAGATATCGCGCCCCTCGACCTTCTCGGTCAATGTTTTGACGGCGTCGGAGAGATTTTCGAGGTGGGGATCGATGGCGAGCGCCTTGCGATAGGCTTCAAGCGCATCCTTGTCGTCGCCGAGTTCTTGCAGAATGAGGCCGAGGCCGGATAGCGCCCCGAAATGCCGCGGCTCGAGCGCCAGCACCTCGCGAATGTCGGCCAGCGCGTGACCATAGTCGTTCTTCAAATAGTAGATCGTGGCGCGCCGATTCCAGGCTTCCGTATAGTCGGGCTTAAGCGCAATGACGGCGTTGAGAAGCTTGATGGCGAGCTCGTAATCCTTTTCATCGGCGGCCGCCTTCACCCGGGTCATGAGCAAATTGCAGGTATCGCTGCCGGACACGATCCACACCGCCCAGATACGATCCTCGATCGCCTTGGCGCTTTCGGCGTCCGGCGCAATCTTGAGCGCATCGAACAGCGTGTCGAGCGTGAATGTCCGATCGCCGCGTTCGGCCCGTGGCAAGTTGCCGGGCGCCGTGAGCCAGCCGGGCCCGGGCGAGCCTTCGTGCGGATTTTGCGCCGGCGCCTGGGCAGCGGCGAGCGCTGGCGCGAAAAGGGCGGCGCCGAGGATTTTAGCGGGCAGGAATCGCAATGCCATGGCCTATGAGTCTAACGACGCCGCGGCGGCCAGCAAGACCGAGATATGCTCACAGCCCCGTGAACAATGTCGCAGCTGCGGGCACGAAGCCGGCGTGCAGGCTTGACTCGGCCTTGTTTCACTCAGCTTTGCTTCATTCAGCCTTGGCGGGCTTTGAAGCGCCGATGCGTCTTGTTAATGACGTAAACACGGCCTTTGCGGCGCACGATACGGTTATCGCGGTGGCGGCCGCGGAGCGATTTCAACGAATTGCGGACTTTCATTCCTAATGTCCCACCTTTTGGCGGTTGCTTAAGGATGCGGCAGCGGCTTGTCAATGATGCCGCGCGAAGCCCGATGCCGTGCTGCGCGGACGCGATGCGCGCGCGCTTGGTGCAGCACGCCGCGAACGCCGCATCGGCCGCTGCGCCGACGCGCGCCGGTCCGCCTTGCGGCTCTGCAGATAACCCATCCAGTTTTGGTAGAGGCCGATTGCCGAGCGGCTCCACGTGTTGGCAAGCCCCGCTCCGATCGTGCTCATCGGGAAGTCGGTGATGAGATTGGCTTGGCGCTCGTCGATGGCGCGGGCGCGAAAAGCATCGACGAGCCTGGTCGCTTGTTCGCTGAAGTAGCCTTGCGGTGTTGCCGGATAGTGCGCTCGCTCGCCGCGCAGGAAGCGGGCAACGTCGCGGCGATACTCACGAAGGAGCGAACGGTCGTCGTATTCCGGATGCCCTTGCAAGAAAACAAAGAGCGACGAACCGCTCTGCTGTTTGGCGAACGCATCGACCCCGGCGGCGACCGATCGACTGAGCAGACCATATCCGCAAGACGTCAGCGCAGCCTCGGGCAAATCGTTGTGGCGCGAATGCGGCACGCGCAATTGCGCCGCATAGCTCATCAGCGGATGCCCGCCGATTATTTCGCATTCGAACACGCCGGAAAGCTTGTCGGCGAGAGCAAGCCGCTCGATACCGTCGGCGTGGAGAACGGCGGCATGCGCTGCAAGGCACGACCAGATGGTCGAACTGGTGTTTTCCCGCGCCCAATCGACAAGCTTGGTCAAAGCCGGCCAATACGGTTCGTCCTCGAGCTTGGCGGCCCGCGGTTCGGTGCCGGTCACGATCAGCCCGTCAAGCTGCATATTCCACAGGTCGGAAATCGCGTGGTAGCGCGGGGCGAGTTCGGTGCGCAGGTTCCTGGCGCGCGGCACATCCGGGATCGAGAATAGCTTCAGCTGGACGTCAATTGCGGGCGCCGCCGCCCCGATCAGATCGATGAATTGCCGTTCCGTCGCGTCCCAGGCCGCATCGGGCATGTTGTTGACGAGCCCGACGGTCAGGCAGTTCCTGCCGTACCAACCGGCCGCCGAGCCGGATCGCATCGTATCGAAGACAAGCGGCATCGGCTACAATCCAGAAAATCTATTCGGCCGCGACAAGCCGCGAAGCGCGCCGCGACTGCGCCGCGTCCAACGCCTGGCCGAGGTCGGCAACAATGTCATCGATGTGCTCGATGCCGACGGAGAGCCGGATCATCTCCGGTCGCACGCCGGCGTTGGCTTGCTCTTGCGCCGACATCTGCCGAT
>Ga0335074_10015626_pt1 | contig 10675 bp, 10 predicted proteins | sample Lox_Sample_23_FD_206715 | JGI IMG/M metagenome (GOLD analysis project Ga0335074, IMG submission 206715) | Soil microbial communities from Loxahatchee National Wildlife Refuge, Florida, United States - Lox_Sample_2.3 | ecosystem: Environmental > Terrestrial > Soil > Wetlands | place: USA...
ACATCGGTCACCTGACGTATATCGATTCCGCCTGGCACGGATGCCCGTAAGCTGGCGCGGACGGCCCACCGGCGTGAGGAGAACTCGCCACAATGTCGCAGCGACGTGTGCTTTTCGGCGCAAGCCTTGGCCAGTGGAACGGCGCGGATGCCGGTAACGTGCCCGGCGTCCTGGAGATAGCCGCCACGGCCGATCGCGGCGGCCTTGACCTGTTCACGATCGCTGATCACCTGTATTTCGGCGACAAGCTCGACGCGTATTCCGCGGTCGGGTTCCTGCTGGGCCGCACCACCGCCATCTCCGGCGCCGTGATCGTGACCAACCTGCCGACCCGGCCCGCGCCCGCGCTGGCCCGCACGATCAGCTCGCTGTCGGCGCTGTCCGGCGGTCGCGTCATCCTCGGCATGGGCGCCGGGGCAATCTGGGACATGATCCCGCAGCTCGGCATCCCGCGGCTGACGCCCGGTGCCGCGGTGCGCGCGCTCGAAGAGGCGATCACGCTGATCAGGGCGCTGTGCGGCGGCGGCGAGCCGGTTACCTTCGACGGCTCGTTCTACCAGGTGACCGGCCTGCAGCCGGCTCCGGTCCCGGCGCCGCCCATCTGGACAGGCTCGGTGGGCCCCAAGTCGCTCGCGGTGACCGGGCGGGCCGCCGACGGCTGGGTTCCCTCGATGGGGTCTGACTGGCGCAGCCCCCGGTTCCGCGAGTCGCGGCCGCTGATCGACGAGGCCGCGATCGGAGTGGGCCGGGACCCGGCCGAGGTCGCGAACATCTTCAACTTCGGCGGCCGGATCACGGCCGAACCGCTCACGCAGACCCGCGACGACGACGGGCGCTGGATCGGCGGGTCGGCGAAGCAGTGGATCGAGGAGATGACCTCGGCGGTGCTCGAGCATGGGGCGGGCGGCTTCATCTACCGCAGCACGGACGACACCCCGGCGCCCATCGCGGTGAGCCGTTTCGCGCAGGAGGTCGTGCCCGCGGTCCGCGAGGCTATCGGCACAGCGTGATCGCTCGCGGCCGCTTGCGGCGCCGCCCGGCCGCTGAGGGCCGGTCACCGTGGCCGCTCCCTGCGGCGAAACCTCGCTGCGGCCCAAGGCCCAGAGAGGTTTCGCCGCATCCCCCCCACAGGGTTCCGGCCACGGCGACCGGGGCATGACTGTGCGGGCCGGCCCCTCACAAACCAGCTAGCACAAGGCACAAACAGCATGCGGAACATGTCGTCGCACTTACCGGGACAAAACGGACCGCGGAAAGCGCCGAGCTGCCTAACAGGCAGCAGGTTAAACTTGCCCGGCGCTAGAGTGCATCATCACAATTGTGTAGGTATATGTGTAAGACACATTCCTGCTTAGTGAGGGAGCGGACATAAGCGCATCCCTGCCCCAGGAACCCAACAGCTTTGTCGGCCGTGAGCGGGAGCTCGACGAGCTGCGCAAGCTCGTGGGCGGCACTCGCATGCTCACGTTGACGGGTCCTGGCGGCATCGGGAAGACCAGGCTGGCGCTGCGCACGCTGACCACGATGGCCGCCGAGTTCCCCGACGGGGCCTGCTACGCGGACCTGGCCGACCTCACGAATCCGGACCTGGTCGTCTCCCGCGTCGCGTCCGCCGCAGGCGTCGCCGAGGAGAACGGGCGGCCGCTGCTCGACACGCTGGCCGACGCGCTGCGGCCGCGCAGGCTGCTGCTCGCGCTCGATAACTGCGAGCACCTGCTCGACGCGTGCGCGCGGCTGAGCCAGCGGCTGCTCGCGAGCTCGGCCGAGCTGCGGCTGCTCGCTACCAGCCGCGAGCCGCTGCGGGTCGCGGGTGAGGCGGTCTGGCCGGTGCCGCCGCTGCCGGTCACTGCCAGCGGCCCGTCGCCTGGGGATGCTGTCCAGCTTTTTTCTGAACGGGCGGTGGCTGCTGCCCCAGGTTTCGCGCTTACCCCGGAGAATGCGGACGCCGTCGCGGAGCTTTGCCGTTCGCTCGACGGGATCCCGCTGGCGATCGAGCTGGCCGCCGCCCGGGTCCGCACGCTCACCGTCGATCAGATCCGGATGCGGGTGGCCGACAGGTTCGGGCTGCTGACGCTCGGGGACCGGGCCGCGCCGCCGCGGCAGCGGACGCTGCGCGCCGCGATCGACTGGAGCCACGACCTGCTGACGCAGCAGGAGCAGGTACTGCTGCGGCGGCTGTCGCTGTTCGCCGGCTGGTCGGTCGAGATGGCGGAGCACGTCTGCCCGGACGAGCAGCTGCCGGCCGGCAGCGTGCTGGACACGCTGGGCGCGCTGCTGGACAAGTCGCTGGTGGTCCGCGAGCCGGCGGTGCTCGGGCAGGCCCGGTTCCGGATGCTCGACACGATCCGCGAGTACGCGGCCGACTGGCTCACCGCGGCAGGCGAGACGGCCGCCATCGCGAGCAGGCTCCGCGATTACGTGCTGGCCGTGGCGGAGCAGAACTTCGCGGTTGGCATGGCGCTCGTCCCCGCGCCATGGCAGGACCGGGTGGACGTGTTCCGCAGGTACGACGTGGACGCGCCCAACGTGTGGCTGGTGCTGAGCCAGTGCCTGGCGGACGGCGACGTCGAGACCGGGCTGCGGATCTGCACCGCCATCCGGCCCTGCATGATCGTGCGCGGCGAGTTCGCCCTGGGCTGCGAGTGGGTCGACGCGTTCCTCGCCAGGGACGAGGCCGACGACGCGGACCCGGGGATTCGCGGTCCGGCGCTGATCGGCCGCGCCCAGCTCACGCTGTCGATCGACCCGGCGGCCGCCGAGCCAGCGGCCCAGGCGGGACTGGACCTGTGCCGGGACGCCGGGGATGAGTTCTGGATCGCCGCCGGGCTGAACCTGCTCAGCGAGATCGCCGTGCACACCGGGCGGCCGGACCGGGCGGAGGAGCTCGGCAGGGAGGCGGCGTGGATCGCCGAGGCGGCGGGCGACCGCTGGAACGAAGGCTGGGCGCTCGGCATCAGGGCCGCCGTGGCCGGGCTGCGCGGCCGGATCCGCGAAGCATCAGAACTGGCCACCGCGTCGGTGGACGTCATGGGCGCCATCGACCACCGCTGGGGAGTCGCGCGCGCCCAGCTCGGGCTCGGCGACCTGGCGCGGGTGCGCGGTGACTTCACCGAAGCCCGGCAGCGGTACACGGAGGCGCTGACATACCTGCGGGAGATCAACGCCCGGCCGGAGATCGCGCGCTGCCTGTCCGGTCTCGGCCGGGTAGCGACGGAGGCCGGGGCGACGGCGCTCGCGAGGGAGGACCTCACGGAAAGCCTGCGGCTCAGCCGGGACATCGGGACGCGTATCGGGGTGGCGCGCGGGCTTGAGTCGTTCGCCGCGCTCGCGGTCCGCGAGGACGACCCGGAACGCGCCGTGCTGCTCACCGCCGCCGCGGCGGCGCTGCGCGCGGCGGCCGGGCTGCCGCCGCTATCCGGCGCGCGGGCCGACCGCTACCTCGCCCCCGCCCGCTACCTCGGCGACGCCGCCGTCGCCACGCTATGGGCGCGGGGCCTGGAGCTGTCGGCGGAGGCGGCCATCGCGGTCGCGCTCGAGCCGCCGGCGGCAGAACCGGCGACGCCGGCGGAGGCGGCGGTCGCAGTTTCCGCCGCGCCCGCGCCGCCCAGCGGGCTGACGCCAAGAGAGCTGCAGATCGCCGAGCTCGTCGCCGACGGCCGCAGCAACAAGGCCATCGGTGATGAGCTCGTCATCAGCCCGGCGACCGTGGCCAGGCACATTGCCAACATCATGGGCAAGCTGGGCTTCCGGTCGCGCGCCCAGATCGCGGTCTGGGTCGCGGGCCGGCGGTTATCGTTCCGCTGTTAGCGGTTCTGCGCCTCCTGGGCGCGGGCCTCTTCCACGGTCAGCTCCGCCGCCGGGTCGGCCTCGAGCCGCTCGTCAGGAATCGGCTTGCCGCTGAGCACGGAACGCCCGTACGTGCCAGCCTCGATCCGCGCCAGCGCGCGGTTGATCGCGTCGAGCCGGTTCTGCAGCTCCTCGGCGACGGCCTCGTCGTTGGCCTGCTCCGTGAGCGGAAGCGCCTCATCCCCGTAGTCACGGGGAATGTCGTCGTTCGTCTCGAGGCCGGTCTCGGCCTCCTGCTCCGTGCCCCGCAGCAGCGGAGTGACCTCGTCCCGCTCCTTGAGCAGCAGCTCTCTCGCCCGGCTCTCATCCATAGCCCGCACCCTACCTCTTACCTGTCTGGGTGCGGGCACCGGAGGTCAGGCCGGATGGCGCCCGGTCCATGCGTCGATAACGTCGAGCACGGTGCTGGGCGGCTCCGGGGGCACGAAGCCGAGCATCTCCTGCAAGATCGGGCGCACGACGGGGTGCAGCCGGTGCTCGGCGAAGGCCTCGTAGTCGTCCTTGGACTCCCAGACATCGACGTAGCGCAGCCCGGACTCGGTCCGCCAGGCCAGGTGGGCGATCAGGCCGGGCGGGCGTTCCGTGCCCAGGCCTTGCTTGATGCGGGCATAGATCTCGGCGCTGATCGGCACGTCGTAGGTGAACGCGTACGTCATCGGATCCTCCCTGATATTAATCCGAATTACCTTCGGACGAATACTGGTATCATGACCCGCGTGACCGGCCCCGTCAAGAGGCGCTACGACGCCAGCCGCCGTCGTCAGGCCGCTGCCCGCACCCGAACGGCCATCCTGGAGGCAGCCCGCCAGCTGTTCAGCGAACGCGGCTATACCGCCACCCCGATGACCGCCATCGCCGACCGGGCCGGGGTGGCACTGGACACCGTCTACGCGACAGTCGGCCGCAAGCCTGCACTGGCCCGGCTGCTCATCGAGACCGCCATCTCCGGTACCGACCAGGCGATCCCTGCCGAGCAGCGTGACTATGTACGCGCCGTCCAGGCCGCCCCGGACGCCGAGACCAAGATCGCCGTGTACGCCGCGGCGATCACCGCGATCGCCCCCCGCATGGTCCTCGTCCTGGACATCATCCAGCAGGCCGCCGCCGCGGAGCCGGAACTGGCCGCACTGCGGACCGAGATCGCCGAGCGGCGCGCGGCGAACATGCGCCTGTTCGTCGCCGACCTTGCCGCCGCCGCCCCGCTGCGACTAGATCAAGGCGAGGCCGCCGACATCGTCTGGGCGACGAACGGCGCCGAGATGTACCAGCTCCTCGTGGGCCAGCGCGGCTGGACCCCGCAGCGCTACGAGCGCTTCCTCACCGACACCTGGCGCCGCCTGCTGCTCGCAGACTAAGAACTAGCGCAGTTGCTGCCGTTGAGCTGGAACACGGGTGGCGGGTCGGCCCCTGAGCCGCTGCTGTTGAAGCCGACGGTGACGGACGCGGACGGCGCGATGGCCGCGTCGTAGGACGCGTTGGTCACGCTTACCCGCTTGCCGGATTGCGTATAGGTGCCGTCCCACAGGTTGGTGACCCGCTGATCGCCGGCAAAAGACCAGGTCAGCTTCCACCCGCTGAGCGGCTGTGAGCTCGTGTTTTTCAGCACCGCTTGCGCCTGGAACCCGTTGGGCCACGTGGTCGCGACCGAGTACGTGACGGCGCAGGAGGCGCCGGCGGCCACCGGAGCGGAACTCGGCGCCGAAACCGCCGCGGCGTCGTCCGCGGCGAGCGGCGCGGAGCTATCCCCAGGGACGTTCACGGCGAAGCCGTTCGTGGCCAGGCCGGTGCCGCCCTGCCATATCTCGAAGCCGGCCTCGACGTCGATGAGATACCAGGACTTCTGGATCCAGCCGCGGCGGATCGCGTCGGCGGTGAACTGACCGATGTCCAGGTTCCGCACCGAGGTGGTCCCTGACACCGCCGAGTAAGAGATCGTGTTCCAGCCCTGCTGGCCGAACCACACCTGGTAGGCACGGCCGCCGATGGTGGCCGTGGTCACCTGGGAGCCGTACGGCTCGATGGGACCGTTGTGGTTGATCCAGATCATCAGCTCGGCGCCGTTGGGCTGGCCGCTGGTGGTCGGTGTCTTGTTGAACCAGATGTCGTAGGCGACGTCGTAGGAACCGGTCTGCGGCTGGACCGTGTCCCAGGTGGTGGTGACGGTTCCCGGTGACAGCAGCTTGGAGACCTGCACCGGCAGGCCGCTGCGCGACGTGCAGGTGCCCCAGTGGCAGCCCCGGTAGATGGACGGGTAGCCGCCAGGAGAACCGCCCGGGGCATTGGTGATCGATGACTTCGACACGCTGAAACCGCCGCCGGACGCCACGGCCACGCACTCCGGAGCGGAGGAGCCCCACTCGTTGTTCTGCACCATGTACACGCCGCCGACCACCGCCCGCCGCTGCGAGGTGCACAGCGCGCCGACCGTCTGGCCGCCCGCCGTGCCCGTGGCGGACGCGCTCGGCGCACTGGCCGGCTGACTCGCTGGACTCTGCGTGGCGGCGGACCCTGGCGAGTGACCGCCACCGGTCACGCCGGCCGCGATCGCGGCGACACCGCCGACGAGGATCACGGCCAGCACCGCGACCACGACAAGAGTTGCCCTACTACGCGGCACGGTTCTCATAGCCCGAAGCTCCCCTGACGCTACGTCTTCAGCCAGGGTACGTGGCGTCACCGCGCCAGCCGCAAACTCGGTTCTCCGGGTTTCCTCTGAATCAGGGAACGGGACGGTCCATGGCTCCGATGGGCAGCTGAACGATGACTAGCTGATTGCCCTCGGTGTCCCTGATCCAGGCCGCCCAGTGGTCGCCCACCAGGGCAATGCTCGTCGCCTTATCGAAGCCAGGAAAGTCAAACTCCTCGAACTGCACGCCCCGCTGTTTCAGCTCGCGCACTTCGGCCTGGATGTCCGCGACGCTGAGGCGCATCTGGTCGTGTGAGCCGGACGCCTTGCCGCTGCTGGCGAAGAGCAGGAACTCGGTACCGCCGGGCCCTTTATAGAAGATCCGGTCGGGCATGACGCCGACGGGCACGAGGCCGAGCTTGTCCTCGTAAAACGACTTCGCTCGCGCCAGGTCGCTACAGGGAAGAGCGGCGGCATAGTGAGCGTCCGACAGCATTGCTCCCCCACCAATAGGACAGGTTCTCCGGCATCGCGATCGTAGCAGTGGCCCTCGCGCCATAATCAAGCGTGAACTTGCCCGCGGGCCTGGTCGAGTTGCTGCGCCAGCCCAGCCCCTGCTTCCTGTCCACCGTGATGCCCGATGGCTCGCCCCAGCTGACCCAGACCTGGGTCGATACCGATGGCGAGCATGTCGTCATCAACTCCGTCCAGGGCCACCAGAAGGTCAGGAACGTCGAGCGTGACCCGCGCGTGGCGGTCAACGTGTGCGACGTATCCAGCCCGTCTCGCTATTACGCGATCCGCGGGCAGGTCGTCGGCATGACAACCGAGGGCGGCGCGGACCACATCGAGGCCCTCGCTCGCCGCTACACGGGAACCCCGTACCCGTGGTACGGCGGCCGCGACCAGGTCCGCATCATTCTCATGATCAGGGCGGACAAGATCCGCGGCCCTAGATCCTGATACGCCGACCCGCCCAGCAGCCGCCCACGACGGCGACGGCGAGGGCAAGGACGCCGAAGGCGACCGAGTACGAGGTCGCCGTCGCGACCGCGCCGGCGGCGAACGCGCCCAGGCCTGTTCCGGCGTCGAAGCTGAGGTTCCACACGACGCTGACCGTGGATCGCGCGGATTCGCCTGCCGCGGTGAACGACTGCGCCAGCGTCAGGTTCTGCAGGCCGCCGTACGCCACGCCCGCGAGGAACAGGCCGGAAATGACCAGGGCCTGGCTTGCGGCGCCGTCAGTGCCGTCGGCTCTGAGCGCGATCGCGGCAAGCCCTAGCGCGCCAGTGAAGAGCAGCGGGGCTATCCCCCTCGTGGGCCCGAAACGGTCGGCGATGCCGCCGGCTCCCCACCTGCTGGCCGCCGCCGCCCCGGTGAACGCGAGCAGCCCCAGGAACCCGGATGCGGGGCTGGCGAGTATGCGGGGAGTGAAGGTGAGGATGGCGCCGCCGGACGCGGTGATCACGACCAGCGCCGCGACCGGCCCGAATAGCGCGCGCCACAGCGCGACCGCCGTGCCAGCGCCGGAACGGTCGACCGAGGCGTGGTCCGTGCCGCCGATCGCTCGCGCGATCGGCCACGCGAGCGGTATGGCGAGCGCCGGGGCGACGGCCAGTATGAAGACCAGCGAGAATCCGGCCCGCTGAGCAAGCCAGGGCGCAACCGGGACTAGAAGGAACTGAGGCGCGGCGGCGGCTAGCCCGAGCGCGCCGATGGCCCGGCCGCGGCGTGCTGGCGGCGCGAACGCGGCGACCGCGGTCGCCCCGGACACGGTGACGATGCCGAAGCCCAGCCCGCGCAGCGCTGCCAGTGCCGCGACGGGCCACAATGCGTCGGTCGCCAGCTGACCCAGCGCGGGCAATCCGAGCAAGCCAGAGCCGAGCACGAGCGTCCAGCGCCACCCCAGGCTCGCCAGCACGCGGCGCATCGACAACTGGGCCAGCACGGTGCAGGCCATCATGACGCCGGTGATGAGCCCAGCCCCCAGGTCATCGCTGCCGCCGTGGATTACCCAGAGCGGCGCAACCGCGACGAGCAACGAGAAGCCGGAAAGCCACAGTGCCGCCGAACCGAGCAGCCATGGCATCCCTGGCAACCGCCAGACCGAACCAGGCTCCGGCGCCTGGATAACGCCTGCCTCGGCATCCCCGGCGCCCTCGACGGCCGACGCTCTATCGCTCAACTGACGGTCTCACAGGCGGCCTACCGTTGAGCAGCGCGGACCGGGATCTGGACCCGGAGGACCGTGTGGCCTGGCCGGGAATCGATGTCAATGGTTCCCCCGTGACGTTCCGTGATGATGCGGCGCGCGATATCCAGGCCGAGGCCGGTGTTCTCCGCGGCGTCCTTGGTCGTAAAGAAGGGCTCGAACGCGCGGGCTGCCACCTGCGGCGGCATCCCGCCGCCGGTGTCGGCGACTTCGACAACGACAGAGTCCTGGTCGGCGCGGGTCGACAACCGGAGCGTGCCCTTGCCATCCATTGCCTCCACGGCGTTACAGATGAGGTTGGTCCACACCAGGTTGAGCTCACCGGCGTGAGCCTCCACCGGCGGGACGTCCGCGCCGTAGTCGCGCTCCACCGTGATGTCGTCGCGCAGCACGTGACCGAGCATGACCAGCGTGCTCTCCAAGCCGTCGGCGACTTGAGTGCGCTGCATCGAGGCACGGTCCATCTGGGTGTAGGACTTGACCGCGGTGATCAGCGCTGAGATGCGCCGGGTCGACTCCTTCACCTCCGTCAGCAGCGTGGCGGCGGACAAGGCGCTGGCCGCCAGCTCCAGGCCCGGCTCTAGCGCTGGCCCCTCCAGGATCGCGGCGGCCCGCTCGCACCAGCTGGTATCCGCTCCGGCCGCCGCGAGCGATGGCGCGATCATCCATTCATGGCCGACGCCATGGCGGGTAAGCCATTCCGTCAGCGCGTCCTCAAGGTCCGCCAGGGCCAGCGCGTCTGGTGCTGCCCCGGGGCGGGTCGCCTCTTGACGCAGCATGTCGAGCGCGGCGAACTGCTGGGCTGAGACCTGCTGAGCGGCGAGCCGGCCGACAGAAGCGAGCAGTTCCTGGCATGCGTCCTCCAGCGCGTCCGCCGCGCGGACGGCGGCGGCTGCCGGGTTGTTCAGCTCGTGTGCCAGGCCCGCGGCGAGGGTGCCAAGGGTGACGAGGGACTGACGCTGCCGTGCGGTCGCCTCGATGGAGCGCGCGGTCCGGTAGAGCCCCTCAATGAGGTACCCGCCGAGCGGGAACCAGGCGGCCATCCGGTCACGCAGCACTTCGGCCGGTACCCGCAGCACGCGGCCTGTCGTCGCCGCGCGGCCGGTGGCAAGGTAAACGCCCTGGTCATCCCAGGCACGGAAACCTCCAGCCCACCGGCCTGGCACATCCATCTTCGCGACCACGCTCTCCTGGCCGCCGACGCGGCGGACCAGTTCGACGACTCCGTCAAGAAGCACCCACCAGAAGTCGGCGTGCTCACCCTCGCGGAACAACTCCGTTCCCGGCTGCAGGCTAACCTCGCCGCTGCCCGCTACCAGCTCTGAAAGCTGCTGGTCAGTCAGGCCGCCGAACAGGCCAATGGAACGTAGCTCAGTCAACCGTGCATCCATGGACATAGTGTGGACCACCGGGTGTTAATGGACGGCCGCGGGCGGGGGACGCCATGCTTGCCAGCCGGGGTGGACGGCGAAGAAGCGGGACGGGCCTGGCGGTATGGCGGCCAGCTCTGCCCTGGGGCGCAGGTCAAGGCCGGCCGGGACCGGCTCCCACCATGGCCGGTCATGGAACAGTCTGCTGAATACCTCCCAGTTATGGCCCGCCGGCCCGAGGACGAGCTCGGACGGAACCGGGTGATCGGGCAGCTGCCAGCGGAAGTCGCCGGAGATCCGGAGCACCGAGCCGGTGTTCGGCAGCGCCGCGTGCGGCGTAAGGCAGTGGAAGATGAGCACGTCACCGGGCTGGTAGTTGGTCGTGGCCCAGCCTGGTTCAGACTCGCCGAGCGGGCGCGGGGGCCGCGGCGGCCAATGGTGACCGCCCGGCTGCACGGCCAGCCCGCCCAGCCGGACCGGGATGTCCATCAGCGGCAGCCAGCTAGTCAGCATGTCCTGGCCGCCGCCGACCGCGTAGTCGTAGTGGACGTAGCGGCCGCGGGCGCGCGGACCGGGCCGCTCGGGGTAGACGGCGCGCAGCACCTTGACCGGGTAGGAGAA
>Ga0335074_10015628_pt1 | contig 10675 bp, 8 predicted proteins | sample Lox_Sample_23_FD_206715 | JGI IMG/M metagenome (GOLD analysis project Ga0335074, IMG submission 206715) | Soil microbial communities from Loxahatchee National Wildlife Refuge, Florida, United States - Lox_Sample_2.3 | ecosystem: Environmental > Terrestrial > Soil > Wetlands | place: USA: Florida...
ACGCCGGAGGCGTCGAGGGTGAGGGTGATCGGGTCAATCCATAGTCCCTCCCTGCACCAACACACCCGCTCCGCTTGCCTGTCCGCCCCCGCGCCCCCACACTCCATCGGATGACACCCGGGCCCCACCGCGCATGATCGACCCACGCGCCGCGTTGGAAGCGATCGGCCTGCTGCCCGATACCGAAATCGACCTGGCAGGCGCGGCCTTGCAGCTCGCCCGCGTCGATGCCCCCAAGGCCGATTGGCAGGCAGCCAGCGACGCGCTCTCCGCCATCGCCCGCGACGCCGCCGCGCTGGCTGACATTGCCCGCCTGTCCCACCGCGCCGACGCGCTGGCCGAACTGCTGGGAGTGCGCCACGGCTTCCGTGGCGACGCCGACACCTACGACGACCTCGCCAACGCCAACCTGATCCACGTGATCGAGCGCCGCCGCGGGCTGCCGGTCGCGCTCGGCGTGATCTGGCTGCATGCCGCCCGCGCCGCGGGATGGGACGCGAACGGCGTCGACTTCCCGGCGCATTTCATGATCGCCCTGCAAGGCAAATCGACGCAGGTGGTGCTGGACGTCTTCCATGGCGGCGTCGCCATGGACGCCGGCGACCTGCGCGGCCTGCTGCAACGCATCGAGGGCGACCACGCGGAACTGCGCCCCGGCTTGCTCGCGCCGATGAATGCGCGGCAGGTCCTGATGCGGCTGCAGAACAACATCGTCACGCGCCGGCTGCAGGCGGGCCACCTGGACGGCGCACTGGCCTGCATCGAGGACATGCTGCGCATCGCCCCCGACCAGGCGGAACTGTGGCGGCAGGCGGCGATGCTGAACCAGCATCTGGACCGCGTCAGTGCCGCGCTGCGCTGTTTCGAACGCTGCCTGGCGCTGGTGCCACGCGGCGATACCGCGGCACGGATTCGCTCGGCGATGGTTGGGCTGCGGGGAAGGTTGAATTGAGGGGAAAGCAGGCTTCCCGGCGCATGTGCGGCTCGCGATCGCGTACAAGTAAGGCCGACCCTCCCGATTGGTCAGAAACTTCTCGACCATGGCCCTTTCTGTCGTCAGGGACTCACCGGTTGCCCGGGATGAATGTTGCTGATGACACCGGTCGGAGCGGCAAGCCAAGCGGCGGCAACGCTGCTTTGGCCGGTTAGCAAGTCGAACCAGGCTCCATTTGATCCAAATCAAGGCACGCCGCAGCGTCATGCTGCATTCTTCGCAACGATCTCTGGCTCGCGGTGCGGGAACACCGCAGCATCCCTGCGCCTTGCCTGCACTATCCCGCCGCCCGGGTGCCCTTCCCGCCGCCGCGACATAGCGGAAGGAAATGCCATGACCTGGGTCTCCAAACTGGTCTGGGCGGCGGTTGTTGTGCTCGGCGCCGTCGCCATGGGCATTGTCGCGCTGACGCGCGGCGAGCCCGTCAATGCTGCCTGGCTGCTGATCGCCGCAGTCTGCATCTACTTCATCGCCTATCGATTTTATGGGCTGTTCGTTGCCAACACGGCCTTGGGCGTCAACGCGGCCCGGCAGACCCCGGCGTACCGGCATAACGACGGCATCGATTACGTGCCGACCAACCGCTACGAATTGTTCGGCCACCATTTCGCTGCCATCGCGGGGGCAGGACCGCTGGTCGGCCCGGTGCTGGCCGCGCAGATGGGATACCTGCCGGGGACCCTATGGATCCTCGCCGGCGTCGTTTTTGCCGGCGCGGTGCAGGACATGATCGTCCTGTTTCTCTCCACCCGGCGGGATGGCAAGTCGCTGGGCGAGATGATCCGCACCGAAATGGGACCCGTGGCCGGTGCCGCGGCCGGTATCGGCGTGCTGATGATTTCCGTCATCATCATCGCCGTGCTGGCGCTGATCGTGGTGAAAGCCCTGACCAACAGCCCGTGGGGCACCTTCGCGGTGTTATCCACCATCCCGATTGCCTTGATCATGGGTGTGTATGAACGGTTTGTGCGCCCAGGCCGCCTCGGCGAGGTCTCCACCATCGGCTGCGTGCTGCTGCTGGCCGCTATCGTGTTCGGCAAGAACATCGCGGAATCAGCGGCGATCGCCCCATACTTCACGTGGTCCGGCCAGACGATGGCGCTGGTCATCATCGGCTACGGCTTTGTTGCCTCGGTGATCCCAGTGTGGCTGCTGCTGGTGCCGCGCACCTACCTCTCGACCTTCATGAAAGTCGGCGCGCTGGTGCTGCTGGCAGCCGGTATCCTGATTGTCCACCCCTACCTGCAGATGGCGCCATTCACCAAGTACATCGACGGCACCGGCCCGGTCTGGGCAGGCCACCTGTTCCCGTTCCTGTTCATTACGATTGCGTGCGGTTCGGTTTCAGGCTGGCATGCGCTGGTGTCCTCCGGCACCACGCCGAAGATGATCGAGAACGAGAACCAGATCGCGTTCATCGGCTATGCCGGCATGCTGACGGAGTCCTTCGTCGCCATCATGGCAATGATCGGTGCGTCCGTGATCCATCCTGGTATCTATTTCGCAATGAACAGTTCGGCTGGCGTGATCGGCACCACGGCGGCGCATGCGGCACAGGTTGTCTCCGCCTGGGGCTTCGTGGTGACGCCGGACATGCTGACACAAATGGCACACGACGTGGGTGAGACCAGTATCCTGTCGCGCACCGGCGGCGCTCCGACGCTGGCGGTTGGCATGGCCAGCATCTTCGCGCAGTTCCTGGGCGGCCGCGCGATGATGGGCATCTGGTACCACTTCGCGATCTTGTTCGAGGCCCTGTTCATCCTGACCACCGTCGACTCGGGCACCCGGGTCTGCCGGTTCATGGTGCAGGACTACATCGGCAACGTGATTCCCTCGTTCAAAGACACCAAGTCCTGGACCAACAATATCGTCGGTACGGCGATCGCCTGCGCGATGTGGGGCTATCTGCTGTATGCCGGCGTGAGCGACCCGTACGGCGGCGTCTGGACGATGTGGCCATTGTTCGGCGCCACCAACCAGATGCTGGCGGCGATCGCACTGATCCTCTGCACCGTCGTGCTCTTCAAGATGAAGCGGCAGCGCTATGCCGCGATCACCATCGTGCCGGCAGCGTGGCTGGTCGTCTGCACGGTGACGGCGGGATTGCAGAAGGTGTTCGATCCGAATCCGGCCGTCGGCTTCCTCAGCCATGCCGCGAAGTTCAGCCAGGCGGTGGCGGCAAAGACGGTGCTGGCGCCGGCGACGACGCTGGCGGAGATGAATCGCGTGATCTTCAATGACTATCTCGACGCGGCGCTGGCGGCGCTGGCGGTCGCCCTGGTGATCGTGATGATCGTCTATGCGTTCATCGATATCGCGAAGGCGCTGCATACGCCGAAGACCACCACGCTCGAGATCGGCGGCGCCGAGGTAGCGGCGGGCGATGATTGATCAGCTTCATCGCTTCTGCCAATGCGCCGCCCGTACGGCACACCGGATGGTCGGGATACCGGATTATGAAAAGTATCTCGACCGTCACCGGACCCTGCATCCGGCCGTGGTTCCGCTGACATACGAGGCGTTCGTCCGGGAAGTTCAGCAGCGCCGCTACACGCCGGAGAAGGGCAAGCTCACCTGCGGTTGCTGCTGAGGCGGCAGTTGCGCTGATGATCGTCATTGCGTGGCGCGCAGCGACGAGGCATCTCCGTAGAGAGGGGATACGGATGGTCCTGGCACCCCTCGGAACGAGGTTGCTTCGTCGCTTCGCTCCTCGCAATGACATGGGAACCTCGATAGCGGGTGCCCGTCAGCAGCAGTGACCGAGTCGCCACCTCCTGCAAAGTGCCCCTATGATGCTGCGGGGACAGGCTTATCCGGGAGACGGTCAGCATGAAATTCGGCGCTTCGATGTTCTTCACCGACTACTCCATGGCGCCGGCCGAGCTGGCGCAGGCTCTGGAGGAACGTGGCTTTGATATCGTCTGGGCGCCGGAGCATTCGCACATCCCGCTGTCGCGCAAGACTCCGTTCGTGTTGGGGGGTGACCTGCCGAAGCGCTACTATGACGTGATGGATCCTTTCGTGTCGCTGACGGCGGCAGCGATGGCGACCAAGACGCTGAAAATCGGCACCGGCGTCTGCCTGATCGCGCAGCGCGATCCGATCCAGACCGCGAAACTGGTGGCCTCGATCGACCGGGTGTCCGGCGGGCGCTTCGTGTTCGGCGTCGGTAATGGCTGGAACCAGGACGAGATGGAAAACCACGGCACCGACTTCGCGACCCGGCACAAGCGGGCCCGCGAGAATGTCGAGGCGATGCAGGCGATCTGGTCCCAAGATGCCGCGGAATACCACGGCGAGTTCGTGGATTTCGGCCCGATGGTCAGCAACCCGAAGCCAGTGCAGTTGCCGTGGCCGCCGATCCTGGTGGGCGGCGCGTTTCCCTATAGTGCGCGGCGGGCGGTGCGGTACGGCGATGGCTGGATGCCGCAGGTGACCGCAGGTTCGCCGACGCCGCTGACCGACCTGATCCCACGCTTCCGCCAGATGGCAGCCGAGGCCGGACGCGACCCGATGGGGTTCGATATTTCCATTGGCGGCCAGCCGGAGGATGTGGACCTGATCAAGCGCTATGAGGATCTGGGCGTCACACGGGTTTCCACCAGCCTGCCGTCAGAGAAGGCAGAAACCATCCTGCCGGTACTGGACCGTTGGGCGACGATCATCCGTGCGGTGAATGGAGGGTGACGCGACCGCCGCGCGGGTGCCGATCGTCAGGCAGCAAGCGCCGCGTCGTGAGCAGCGTAGCGGTGTGGCGAGACGCGTGACGATGAGCCCCGGCTTCGGCCGGGTGAGCCACGGCATCTGCGCTCCCCGCTCTCTCGTTTGGTCCGGGGCATCGGAAGCAGCGCGGTGACGAAACCAGGGTACGTGATCTTCTGCTGCCGCGCCGGCCGCACGCGCCCATGGACGCCGCGGCCGGCGCTATCAGATCACGCCTGAGATGCCGAAACCTGAAACGAAGTTTCCTGGGCAGGCGCGCGAACGAAAACCGCGACCGACGCGGCGCCGAGCAAGGCAATCGCTCCGGTCAGCGCGAATGCACCGGTAAACGAACCACTCGCCTGCACCATGTACCCGGTCGCGGCAGGCGCCACGATCCCGGCGAGATTTGCGACGAAATGCACAAATCCGCTGACGCCGCCGACACGACGGTTCTCGATCGTATCGAGGATCAAGGTGAAATACGTGTGGCCGGTCAGGTACATGAAGAAGACGGATATCGTCATCAGGGTGACCGCTCCCGTGACGCCGGTCGTCGTGCCAGCCAGAGCGACGCAGACGGCGGCGATCAGCAAGCCGATCACCAGGACCAGCTTGCGGGCGAGCACCGCGTTGCCGGTCACGCGATAGATCGCATCGGAGACCATGCCGCCGCCTGCCAGGCCGATAAAGCCCAGGAACCACGGAATGGCACTGACGAAGCTCATGGACCTGATACTGAGATGCTGCTGCATCGTCAGGTAGGAAGGGAACCAGGACAGAAAGAAATACAGGATATAGGCATATCCGAAGAACGCGAACGCCGTGGCCAGCACCCCGGGACGGATCAGCAGTTGCCCCAGCCCGAGCGGCGGCCCGGACGGAGGAGCCTCCTGATTGGACAGGATTTCGGAGCGCTCGCTGGCACTGAGCTGCGCGCTATGCTCCGGCCGGTCGGTGACAAGCATCATCCAGGCCAGCGCCCAAACCAGGCCGATGATGGCTATGGCGATGAAGGACGCGCGCCAGCCGAATGAGAGGGCGACAACGCCCACGATCGGGCCCGCCAATGCGCCGCCCAGTGGCGTTCCGGCATTCGCCCAGCCCACCGCGCTCGCCTGCTGGCGGCGCGGAAACCAGTTGCTGACCAGCTTGTTGGTGGTGGAACCGTAAGGGCCCTCGCCCATCCCGAAAACCAGGCGCACCGCCAACAACGAAGCATAACTGAAGACGAATGCCGTCAGGCCGCAGAAGATCGACCAGATGATCGACGCGATGGCATAGACGTTGCGTCCGCCAATCCGGTCGGACGCATAACCGCCGACGAAGCAGAATGTCGCGTAACCCAAAAAGAAGGCGCTGAACACCCAGCCCAGTTCCGATGGAGTGAGTGACAACTGCTTGGTCAGGAATGGTGCCGCAATGGCAATGGCGGAACGATCAAGGTAGTTGATCATCCCGCCGACAAATAACAGCGCGACGACGACCCAACGTACAGTTCCGAATAACTTCATAGTCCCCTCCCCTTTTTAGGAATTTTACGCATTCGTGCCGGCGTTCCGTGCGCCGGCGCGTTGCAGCATCGTCCGCTGCCTTCGCTGCTGGGTCTCGGCAATCCCGGCCACCCCGATCCGGCACCGCGCATGCATGACACGGCGCGCAATCGGTTCAGCTCAGGCCGCTGCCTCACGGTTCGTGTCGCGCATCAGGATCTGCTGGTGTGCGCCCGTGATCTGGGCATGGAACGCCCGGGCCGCCGCAGAGAAATCAGCGTCCGGCTGTTGCTCCGGCGCAAAATTTCCGAACGTGTCCACGCCGCGGACCAGCGTGGCGCTGTCGTGCGGTCCCACGACCTGACGCACATAGGTCGGCAGATATCGAATGGCGAACCCGATCCGCCGCTTGTCCGACGGGTTGGGATCCGAGCCATGAATCAGCCGAACATGGTGGAGCGACATCTCGCCCGGCTCCAGCACGAGTGTCTTTGCCTGCGAGGCGTCCACGTCGACTTCGATCTCCTGCCCGCGCGACAGAAGGTTGCCCTCGGCAAACGTGTCGCGGTGGGCGATCTGGTCGAGCTTGTGGGTGCCCGGCACGACCCGCATGGCGCCATTCTCAACAGTACTTGCCGACAGGGCCACCCATGCCGTCACGATTTCCGGCGGCTCCAGCCCCCAATACGTCGAATCCTGATGCCACGAGACGTAACTCGCGTCCTGCTTCTCCTTCACGAAGAAGCTGGACCCCCAGGCCAGGATGTTCGGGCCGATCAGGCTTTCGACGGCGTCCAGAATGGCCGCATTTCGAATCAGGTCGTCCAGCCAGGTGAACAGGAGATGGCTCTTGTGCCGCAGCGGGCCCTGCAGCCTGCCATGCTCGGCCTCATGCGCCTCCAGCTCTGCACGAACCGCGGCTGCCTGCGCTGCAGTCATGACCCGTACGGGTGAGCAATAGCCCTGTTCCTGATAGAACGCGATCGCATCGGGGGATAAACGCGGCATCTTCAGGGTTCCTCCGGCAGCATGTTTGGGGCAATAGTTTTGCCAATGGATTACAGATTTCACCTATGAAAGCCGATCGGTGGCCGATGTCAATCCCTGCTGAAGCCGATGAAGCCCCGGCCCGGGGTGGGGGCGCACCCGCGCTGGAAAAGGGGCTCGACGTTCTGGAAACGCTAGCCGCGGAGCCAGCCGGCCTGACCCAAAAACAGCTCGCGGAGCGGCTCGGCCGGTCGGTCAGCGAAATTTTCCGCATGCTCGGTGCGCTGCAGCGCCGCGGCTATATCGTGCGCGATGTAAAGAGCGGGGAATACGCGCTCACGCTCCGGTTGTTTCAGCTCGCCACCCAGCATCCGCCGATACGGCGCCTGCAGCAGGTCGCCCTTCCGGTCATGGATGCACTGGCCGTGAAGACCGGCCTGGCCTGTCATCTCGGCATGGCGAGCGGCGAGCAATTCCTGATTGTGGTTCAGGCGGAAGCGCCTCGTCCCATGGGATGGATGGTCCGGCTTGGCGCAGCGTTTCCACTATCGATGGAATACGCCTCGGCGCGCGTGATCGCCGCCTTTCAGACCGGAGAACGACGCGCGGACATGGTGCGTATCCTGGTTCAGAACAGCGCCTTGGCGGAAGCGCAGGTGTCCCAGCGGCTCGATGCCATCGCTGCCCTGGGGCATGACATGGCACCGAGCGAGGTGGCCGGTGGTCTGATCGATCTGAGCTGTCCGGTCCTCGACCAGCGTGGGCACGCGATCGCTGCGCTTACATTGCCCTTCGTCCCGCGCATGGGGCTCCATGCCGAAGCGATCGATGTCATTCCGCTGCTTTGCTCTGCTGCCGGCACGATCTCGCAAAGCATCGGCGGGGCGGCGACGGAATGCTGAACAATGGATTGCTCACGCGCAGTGGGCAGCGCTGACGGGGGCCATTCAGCGGGCAAGCATGCAAGCCCGATAAAGCGCGCGCGCTGCAATAAGATGGTGGCCGGGGTTCGGTTCCGGCCACCACCGCACATCCCGAACCGGCTTATTCCGCCGCTGGGGCCGGAGCCAGATCGCCTTCGGCATCGGCGTTGATGTCCTCGAGAGAACGCTGCGCCGTTTCCGGAATCACCACCAGCGTGCAGACCGCCCCCACGATCGACACGGCTGCCAGCAATCCGATCACGCCGGTTTCCCCCAGCACGCCGAACAGCGGCGGGAACAGGAAGGCGCTGATCGACGCGCCGATGCGGCCGCCTACGACGGTGACCGACTGGCCAATCGTGCGGATGCGGGTCGGGCTCAGTTCCACGCCCAGGATGCCGGCGCCGGCCACGACGTTGGGGCCTGCGGTGATCAGCAGGCTGTAGAGGCCGAACAGGAGCATGCCCAGCAGCGGCGTTGCCATGGCCTCGTCGCGCCGCCAGGCGAACAGCGCCAGCATGACGCCTGCGCCGACGAAGCCCCAGAACTGCAACTGCTTGCGGCCGATGCGATCGATCAGCGCGACGCCGATCAGCGTTCCGGGAATGACGAAGACGAAGGATGTGATCAGCGAGAAGGTGGTCGGCGCGAGCCCCAGGCCTTTGGCGATCAGCGACGGGCCGAACAGGATCCCGGAATACACGACGATATCGAACAACATCCACAGCAGCGCGGCGCCGAAGATGGCCCGCGCGTGCTGGGCGAACACCTCATGCCAGGCACGGCGGTCCAACAGGGGCGACACCGAGGGCGCGGCGCCGACGACCTGTCGCACCACGGCGTTGGCGCCGGCCGTGTTGCCGGCGACGCGGCCGAGAAAGCGTGCCGTCTCCGGCATCTTGCGCCGCAGGTACAGCACCGAGAGCGCGGGCACGCAGCCGAAGGCGAGCACGATGCGCCAGCGCAGGTCGGGCGACACGTGCAGCGACAGCAACACCAGGGACAGCACGGCGGCGAAGGCAGCGCCGACGGACCACATCACGCCGAAGCCCAGGCCGATCTTCTTGCCACGGTCGCGCCGGTTGGCATGCTCCGCCATGATGGTGGGCGACAGCACGTAGTCGGCGCCGATGCCGATGCCCAGCAGGAAGCGGATGAAGATCAGGCTCCACAGGTTCGGGGCGAAGGCCTGCGCCAGCGCCATGGTGGCCATCACCATCACGTCCAGGCCGTAATATTTCTTGCGGCCGTTCTGTGCCAACGCACCGAAGATCAGCGCGCCGATGCCGGCGCCGACCAGGGCTGATCCTGCGAGCAGGCCGCTTTCCAGCCCGGTCAGCTTCGCCACGCCGAACGTGCCGAGAACCAGAGGCAGCACCAGGCCGATCGAGGAGAGATCATAGCCGTCGGTGAACACGCCCATTCCGGTTGTGAAGAGTGCCAGCCAATGGAATCGTTTGAAGGGCTGCTCATCGAGTTCCGCGAAACTATGCGGGCGGGCCATCGTGCATCTCTCCATTGGTCAGATGCGGCGATGCCTAGTCCATGCTGCGTGGCGATGGAATTTCAATTCAGTGAAGGTTCAGTGACGACAGTACAAATATAAATTTGGACCTTCCGGCAAATGACATGCTTTTAACAATGCTCGATAACTACCGATCTTGTCGGGTGCTACCAGCCGATTTGTCCGTATGCGGCGGAGATGGAACAGATCGAGATATCGAGAGAATTAGCCGCACGGATAAGAGGCGCAGATAACGGCCTCATGATGTCGAAGTTCAGACCTTGCGGTCAGCCGCGGAATCTATGGTTACAGCATGTCAATTAATTTGCTGATACGCTGCCGACTCTGCGTCGCAGTGTTGTTGCCGGCGCTGGCGGTCACCGCGCCTGGTCCGGTTGCTGGCCAGCAAGATCCGGTTTCAGATCCGCAATCATCAGTCGCCGATCCGCGATCCGCGCCTCTTTCCGGCGAGCGCCGCCGGTCACACCCTGCCTGCCACTGACGCCGAATTCGCCATCCTGCCGTCGTGCGGCTTCGGCACCGGGCAGGATGCCAAACGTGCGGCCTTGCAGGCACGGCGCGCCACCGGTGCCAGCAATATCACCGGACAACGCGTACCGGGCGCTTTGTTCGCGCAAGGTGGCGGCGTGGAGCAACGCTGGCCCGACGCGATCCGTTGCAGCCGCAGCGCGGCGGAGCAGGGCGAATCCGGAGGGGACGGCGGCTTCAGCGCCCTTTCGATCCAATGCTCCCGGCGCCGAACAGCCAATCGGCCCGGGCCGTTGCCCCTTTGCCCCTGCTCCGTTAGGTTCCGCGCCCGCTTTTGTCGGGAATCCACCCAATGTCTCTTACCGCCGAACGACTCGACCGCATCCAGCCCAGCCTGACCATCGCCATTGCCACCAAGGCGCGCCACATGATCGCCGAGGGCAAGAACGTGATCAGCCTGTCGCAGGGCGAGCCGGATTTCGACACGCCCCGCAACGTCAAGGACGCGGCGATCCGCGCGATCGAGGCGAACGAGACGCACTACACGGACGTCGCCGGCACGCCGGCACTGCGCAAGGCG
>Ga0335074_10015629_pt1 | contig 10674 bp, 7 predicted proteins | sample Lox_Sample_23_FD_206715 | JGI IMG/M metagenome (GOLD analysis project Ga0335074, IMG submission 206715) | Soil microbial communities from Loxahatchee National Wildlife Refuge, Florida, United States - Lox_Sample_2.3 | ecosystem: Environmental > Terrestrial > Soil > Wetlands | place: USA: Florida...
CGGCCCGGTCATGTGCGGCACGCTGCTGCTCCGGGTCGTCGACGAAGACGAACTTGCCCCAGTGCCAGGCCAGCGCGGCCCGCTGCCAGGCGCCGGCGGCGGTCTGCTGAAGTCCCTGGTCGTCCGCGGCCTCGGCGATCTGCTCGTAGTGCGTCGCGGTGACCCCCCACTCGCGGCACCAGTCCGCCCAGCGGCTGATCCTCGCGAGGGTCGCGGTGAAGTCCGCGTAGTCGGTGCCGTTCGCGGTGAACCGGTATCCCCAGTGCGCGGCAGCGCCGGCGACACGGGCGTCGCGCTCGTTGTCCTGCGGGTGCCCCGCCCGCTGATCTCGCGCCATAGGGCGATCCTAGGCCCGGTCAGGGCCTAGCACGCCAGCAGGTCACTCTCAGTGAGCGGCACTACCGGGGCGGTGGCCAGGTCCAAGGAAATCCCTCCTCGGGGACAATAGACGCATGACCGAGCACCAGGAGGCCATCCCCGCGCAGGCCAGCCCGCCGCAGGGCGACCGCGACAAGGCCAATGCCGGCCGGGCCGTCACCGCTCAGGCGGCCACGACCCAGACCAGTACCGCCTGGACGTCAAGCGGGAGAACGCCGCTCCGCCAGTTCCTGCGCACCGAGACCGGCTCCGCCACGATCCTCGCCGCGGCGGTCCTCATCGCGCTGATCTGGTCCAACGTCGCGCCGGGAATCTACGAGCAGTTCTGGTTGACGTCCCTGGGCGTGCGGGTCGGCAGTCACGGTATGGCGATGGACCTCAGGGAGTTCGTCAACTCGGGCCTTATGGCGCTGTTCTTCCTGGTCGTCGGCCTGGAGGCGCGTCGCGAGTGGGACATGGGCGAGCTGCGGGTACGCAGCCGGGTGGCGCTGCCTTTCCTTGCCGGGCTCGGCGGCATGCTCGTTCCGATCGCGATCTACCTCGCGTTCAACGCGGGCAGGCCGACGGTGCACGGCTGGGGCGCGGTGATGTCCACCGACACCGCGTTCGCGCTCGGCGCGCTGGCGCTGGCCGGCGGCAGCCGGCTGCCTGACCGGGTGCGCACCTACCTGCTGACCTTCTCGGTCGTCGACGACCTGGCTGGCCTCGCGGTCATCGCCATCTTTTACAGCAGCAACGTCCGCTGGCTGCCGCTGCTCGTCGGCGCCGCGCTGCTTGTCATCGACGGCGTCCTGAGCAGGCGCGGCGTGCGCAACGCACCGGTTTACCTGCTCATCGGGCTCGGCTCCTGGATCGCCTTCTACAACTCCGGGGTCGACCCGATCGTCGCCGGCCTGGTCATCGGACTGCTGACCTGCGCCTACCCGGCGGCACGGGAGGACCTCGAGCAGGCCACGGACGCCTTCCGGCTGTTCCGCGAGCAGCCCACCGCCCGGCTGGCGGCCGAGGCCCGCGAGGTGGCGCGCCGGGCGATCTCACCGAACGAGCGGCTCCAGGAGCGGTACCACGGGTGGACCAGCTACGTGATCGTCCCGCTGTTCGCACTGGCCAACGCGGACATCAAGATCACCGGTTCGTTTCTCGCCCACGCCTATACGGCGCCGGCCACGCTCGGCATCATGATCGGCTACATCGCCGGCAAGCCGATCGGTACCGCGGGCACGGCGTGGCTGGCGAGCCGCCTGACGAAGGGCAGGCTGACGCCTCCCGTCGGCTGGGGCGCGGTGGTCGGCGTCGGCGCGGTCGCCGGGATCGGCTTCACGGTGTCGCTGCTGATCGCCTCGCTTGCCTTCTCCGGCACTCAGCTCGCCGAGGCCAAGCTCGGCATCCTGTCCGGCGCGATCGGCGCCACGCTGCTCACCTGGGTGATCTTCCACGGCCTCAACCGGCTCTCCCCGCGTACCCGGCTGCGCGCACTGCTCGGCACCGCGATGACGGTCACCGACCTGGCGGTGCCGGTCGACCCGGCCCGGGACCACATCCGCGGCCCGAAGAAGGACGCGCTGGTGACCCTGGTCGAGTACGGCGACTTCGAGTGCCCGTACTGCGGGCAGGCCGAGCCCGCCGTCCGCGAGCTGATCAGTCAGTACGGCGAGCTGCGGTTCGTCTTCCGCCACCTGCCGCTCACCGACGTGCACCCGCACGCTCAGCTCGCCGCCGAGGCCGCGGAGGCGGCGGACCTGCAAGGCAAGTTCTGGGAGATGCACGACGTGCTGATGGACCACCAGGGCGCGCTGAACGCCCCCGACCTGGCACGGTACGCCGCGGAACTCGGCCTCGACGTCGCGCGGTTCACCGCCGACCTGCGCAGGCACGCGGGCGCCTACCGGGTCGCGGAGGATGTCGACTCCGCGGACCTGGCCACGGTTTCCGGCACGCCGACGTTCTTCATCAACGGCATCCGCTACTACGGCGCCTTCGACCTGGACGCGCTCTCGGAGGCGGTGCATTCCGCGAAGGGACGCGCGGTCCTTGGCGTGTAGTAGGGCGGCCGTTGACCGCGCGTGATGAAAGGCGAGCCTTTCATCATTCTGCCGTCCGCCATCAATTTAACCTGTTTCTCACGGTCGGAGACGAGGGTCGCTAGATACCGATTTCTCACGGTCGGAGCAAAAGGCCGCTAGATACCGAATTGACTGCACGAAAGGGCGCGGCGTGACCGACAGTCATCTTCCGGGCGAACGACTCCCGGTACCCCCCGTGTCTCCGGCAAGCTTCGCCATCACCGGCGGGCGCGTTGTCCCGGTGGAAGGCGAGCCCATCGACGGCGGCACGGTCCTGGTCATCGACGGGCGGATCGCCGCCGTCGGCGGCCCCGACCTCAAGCCTCCGGCTGGCGTTGACGTGGTCGACGGGTCGGGCAAGTGGGTGCTGCCCGGCCTCGTCGACGCGCACACTCATCTTGGTGCGCGGGAGGAGGGCGAGGGCTGGGCCGGCCACGACACCAACGAACTGACCGGCCCGGTCCAGGCGCACGTCCGGGTGCTCGACGCGATCAACCCGGCCGACGAGGGGTTCCGCGACGCGATCGGCGGCGGCGTGCTGACCGCCGGGGTGACCCCGGGCTCGGGCAACCCGATCGGCGGGCAGACGGTCGCGATCCACTGCTGGGGCCGGACCGTCGACGACATGGTGCTCCGCTCCCCCGCCGGGATGAAGTCGGCGCTCGGCGAGAATCCCAAACGGGTACTCGGCGAGCGCCGGGTCAACCCGTCAAGCCGGCTCGGCACCGCCGCGGCCATCCGTGCCGCGCTCGTCGACGCGCTCACCTACCTGGAAAAGGAACAAGACCGAGACAGGGAGCAAGAGCACCAGGACGAGGACGAGGAACGAACGCGGCTGACCCCGTCCCGCGACCTGAAACTCGAGGCGCTCGGTCGCGTGCTGCGCCGGGAGATCCCCTGGCGCCAGCACTGCCACCGCGCGGACGACATAGCCACGGCGCTCCGCCTTGCCCGTGAGTTCGGCTACGACCTGGTGATCGACCACGGAACCGAGGCGTACCTGATCGCGGACAAGATCGCCGCCGCCGGGGTGCCCGTGGTGACCGGCCCGCTGATCACCGCCAGGTCCAAGGTCGAACTGCGGAACCGGACGATGGCGAACCCAGGGCTGCTCGCCGCGGCCGGCGTCACGGTCGCGATCGCCACCGATCACCCGGTCGTTCCCGTCCACCTGCTGAACGTCCAGGCGGCCCTCGCCGTCCGTGAGGGCCTGGACCGGGAGGTGGCGCTGCGCGCCGTCACCATCACCCCGGCGCGGATCATGCGCGTGGACAACCGGATCGGCTCACTCGCCCGCGGGAAGGACGCGGACATCGTGGTGTGGTCAGGCGACCCGTTCGACGTGATGTCCCGCGTCGAGATCGCCTACATCGGCGGCCGCGAGGTCTACCGGTACGACTACGCGACCCGCTCCGGCGTGTTCGCCGCTCCCTGACCCGGGCGTTACAATCGCCGCGTGAACTCCTACTGGCACGTCGTACTGCCACCCCTGTGCGCCTGACCGGGCGCACGTACTAACGGCTTGATCCGCGGTCCCGGCCAGCGCGTAGCGCGGCCGGGGCCAAGGAGCCGCTGAATTAGACCGTTCCTGGAGTACTGCACGCTGAGTCTTGCCTGGTCAGCCCGGAGGCTGCCGGTCCAGGCGTCGCTCATTCTGCAAATTCCTAGGGCGTGTGCCCGTTCCGAATCCATATCCCGGTATTCGAGACGGAAGTTCACGACCGTGCCAGATCGCATTTCTTCGCAGGTTCCCGCCTGCCCTTCCCCGGTTCCCGCCCGCCCGGTCCGGCGGCCGCGCGGCCGCCGAACCGGCCTGGTCAGCGGGCCCGGTCCCATCCTGGCCGCCGCGGTGCTGTGGGGCACCACGGGCACCGCCAGTTCCCTCGCACCCGCGGGCGCGCCGGCGGCGGCCATAGGCTCCGCCGGACTGGCTCTCGGTGGCCTGCTGCTGTTCTGCTCCACGCCCGGCGCCCGCTCTCTGCCCAGGACGTGCACGCGCCGCGAACGGTGGCTGCTTGTCCTCGGCGCGGTGGCCGTGGCCGGCTATCCGCTCACCTTCTACCCGGCCGTGGCGCGCTCGGGAGTGGCGGTCGCCACGGTGATCGCGCTCGGCACCGCCCCGGTCTTCGCCGGCCTGCTGGCCTGGGTCACCAGGCAGGCCAGGCCGGCCCGCCGCTGGGTCTGCGCCACCGCGGCCGCGGTGGCAGGCTGCGCCGTCCTGGTCCTCGGCCCGGGCGTGGCCGGCTCGGGCAGGCCGGTCAGCGTCGCCGGCGTGGCGCTGGCCGCACTCGCCGGGCTGTCCTATGCCGCCTACTCGCTCATCGGCGGGAACCTCATCACGCGGCGGCATCCCTCAGGCGCCGTGATGGGGGCCATGTTCGGCGTCGCCGCCCTGCTCGTCCTGCCCGTGCTGCTGGCGGCAGGCACCCAGTGGCTGGCCACTGTCCGGGGCGCGGCGGTCGCGGTGCACCTCGCGGTCGTCACCACGTTCCTCGCCTACCGGCTTTTCGGGCACGGGCTGCGGCACACCCCCGCCCAGGTGGCCACCACGCTGACCCTTGCTGAGCCTGCCATCGCGACGCTGCTCGGCGTCGTCGTGCTCGGCGAAACCATGCCGGCCGTTTCCTGGTGCGGGCTTGCCGTGCTCGCCGCGGGGCTGGCCGTGCTGGCTATGCCGGCCGGCACCCGCCGCCCGGCACCGGAATCTCTCCCTGGAGACGGGCCGCCCGCGGTGCGCGGCCCTGCCGGATAGGGCGGGCATCCGGGGGTAAGCAAGTGAACAGGCTGCAGATGGCCCGGCCGCTCGGGACGGTACCGAGGCGGTATCGGCTGGCCCGGCGGAAATCGAGGCGAGTTCCCTCGCCCCGAGAGGCGCGATGGGCTAGCTTGGAGCGGAATGTCCCGAGATGTGCAGGATCCCGAGATGTGCAGGCCGGGGGCGCATTTGACCGCGAAAGCGTGGCGACAGGTTGTCCGGGTACCGGCCGTTCTCTACGGTTACCGGTACCGGCGGTGGGTGCTTGACTCGCTCAGGTACGTCGATGTCCAGGACCTCGCGACCGGCGGCGACCACATCCCGGAACTGAACGACGTCTACATCGATGTCGCCCTGGTCAGCCGGGCCCCAGACCAGCTTTCCGCCAGCCCGTTGGGCCAAGCGGCCGGGGACAGCGCGGACCGGCACACGATCAGCGAACTCCTCGACCGCCGCCCGCGCGTGGTCCTGGCGCTTGTCGGCCAGCCCGGCAGCGGCAAGACCACCCTGCTCGCCCACGCCGCCCGGCGCAGCGCCCAGCCGTTCGTGCGTGCTCCGCTGGCGCGGCGGCGCGTCCCCATTCTGCTCGCGCTGCGTGAGCGGGCCGAGTCGATCGTCGCTAATCCGGCGATCTCGCTGCCGGATGTGGTGCGGGCCGCGGTCGGCGGCGCCGCGGGCAGGGAACCGGGCGAGTGGTGGGAACGCCAGCTGGACCGCGGCCGGTGCCTGGTGCTGCTTGACGGCCTTGACGAGATCGCGAGCGGCGACCAGCGCCTCACCGTGGCCGACTGGGTCGAGCGGCAGATCGCCGCCCACCCGGGCAACCACTTCGTGGTCACGTCAAGGTCGTACAGCCTGCCAGGTCCGCTGACCGCCCTGGCGGACGTGTTCGTGGTCCGGCCGTTCACCGCGGGGCAGGTGCAGTCTTTCCTTCACCGCTGGAGCCTTGCCGCGGAACGGCACGCGACCGGCGCGTCCGGCGTGGCCGCACGGCGCGCGGTGCGGATGCGGGCCCGCGAGTCCGGCGACAGGCTCACCACCCTGCTCCGTGAGCATCCAGCCCTCTACGACCTGGCGGTCAACCCGCTGCTGCTGACGATGATCGCCACGGCGCACCGGTACCGTGGCGCGCTGCCCGGCAGCCGCGCCGACCTCTACGGTGAGATCTGCCAGGTCCTGCTTTCTCGCCGCGCGCAGGCCAAGGGCCTGCCAGAACTGTTGTCGTGGCCCGCCAAGCAGACGCTCCTGGCCGCGCTCGCCTTCCAGATGATGCGCGACCATGTCACCGACCTGCCCGCGGACCGGGTCGCGGAGATCCTCGCCCCGCACCTGGAACGGTTCCCGGCATCGGTCACCGCCGAAGCGTTCCTCGATGACATCTCGCGCAATGGCATGCTCGTGGAGGTGGCCGCCGGCCGGTACGCCTTCACGCACCTGACATTCCAGGAGTACCTGGCCGCCCGGCATGTCAGCGCCAGCCCCGACGGCGTGAAAACCCTGACGGCCAACGTCGGCGATCCGTGGTGGCACGAGACCATCCTGCTGTACGCGGCGACCGCCGATGCCAGCCCGATCGTCCGTGCCTGCCTGGACAGCGGCACGATCCCCGCCCTCACGCTCGCCTTCGACTGCGAGGAAGCCAGCACCGAGATCGATCCCGACCTGCGCCGGCGCCTCGACCTGGAACGGATGCGGGCGTACGAGCCGGACTGCTCCCCCGAGCACCGGCAGCTGATCGCCGGGGTCCAGGCGGCGCGCCTGGTACGCCGGACCCTGACCACCGACACCGGAACCAGGATCTGCGCCCGGCCTGTCCCCGCCGACCTTTACTGGCTCTTCCTCGCCGACACCCGGGCGCCCGAGCCCGACACCCCGAGCCTCCCCGGTGCCAACCAGCCCGCCACCGGCGTCTGGGGCACCGAGGCACAGGCGTTCGTGACCTGGGTGAACTCGATTACCGTGCCCGCCATGGGCACCGAGGTCAGGCTGCCCCGGCACGAGGAACTCCAGGAGGAGGCCATCGCCGCTGCCTTGACCGTCCGGCTTCCTGCCGCGGTGACGAGCGCCTGGACCCAGCCGCCGGCCCCCGCAGCCAAGCCAGCGGGCGCGCCGCTGCTATGGCTCCGCCCCGGCCAGCCCGACCCGCACGAGCTGACCGGTGCCGCGATCCGCCAGGCGCTCACCGCGGACGCGCGGAGCACCACCCTGCTGCCGCAGATACTCACCGCGGCGGTCCTCGATGCCGCCCTCAGCATCAACCGCGACCTCGACGATATCCGCGCCCTTAGCAGCGCCCTCGCGGGCGACCTCGTGGCACGCACCAACTCCGACGGGCAGACCGTCGACCTTATGCACGCGCACGCGCACGCGATCGTGCTGACCTACCGCCACGCCCTCGATCTGACCCGCTCCGATGCCATCGCTCGCACCTGTGCCGCCGCCCCTGAGGTCGTCCGCACCCTCGACCTCACCCACGCGCGCGCCCTGGCCGAGGCCGTCGCCAACGACCTGGCCGCCGCCCTCGACCTGGCCCGTGGCCGCGCTATCGACCTGGCCGCGGCCATCGACCTCGATCTGAGCGTGCTGAGCGCCTTCGACTTTGACATCCCGCACGCCCACGAACTCGCTCTCGCCCACTCCGCCGACCTCGACCGCGCCTATGCGCTGGCGCGCAGCATCCCCGACGCTCCCGATCCCGATCTCGTCCGCGTCCTGGGCCTCGCCGGCCTGCCGGTACTCGACCCGGCGCTTCCGCTTCCCGGACTCCTCGGCTTGCCGCTGCGCTGGGTCGCCGACGGACCGCTGGCCGCCACGCTGCTCCGGGTGCTCGCCGACAACCAGCCGTCGAGCGCGAGCGCGCGGTCGCTGCCGGGCGACCCGTACCTGGCATTCGCGCTGGCGCTGGCATCCCTGGCGGGTATTGAGGAGACCACCCGGATCGACGCGGCCCTCGGCAGCCCGCTCACCGACACGCTCCGCGACCTGACCGCGGCCGCCTCGGCCAAGGCCGATGGCTCTTCCGGCTGGAGCCAGGTGACGGGCCTCGGCCGTCTGACGGACGCCGTGGCGCCCATGTCCGGCACGCACCGGTCCCCGAGCCCGCCCGAGGCGGCGGCGCTGAGAGCCGTCGCACTCGCCCTGACGCACGGCGCCACCGGGCCGGGTACCGACGCCCCGGGTGTGCTGCGAACGGTCGCCGCGACGGTCACCCTGGTCGAGAACCGGAGTAAGGGGACGTCCCCGACCGGCGAGTCCGTCATCCTCGCCCTCGGCTAGGAGTTTGCCGAATTAGGAGTTTGCTGAATTAGCAACCCCGCCTCATATCCTGGCTTCACGTCCGCTGCCTGTCCTCGCCCGCCGGCGACCGGGTCCATCGCACCGTGCCTTACCAGTCATGGAAGGACGCGGTGGCCAGGACGGTCCCATTGGTGTCAACGAGCCGCGCGCCGACCAGGGTCCCGACGTTGCTCGGGGCCGGACTGCCCCACGCGCCGTACCCGTCGTCCAGCCGGAACGCTCCGATCGTGGTCGCCTTCCCGTCGGTACCGACGACCTGGCACCGCACGAGCTCCTGACCGGAGGCCAGGTCGACGGACATGTACAGCCACCGTGGCGTCCCCGAGTAGAGGAAGATGCTCCCGACTTCCTGGTGAGTCGCCGACTGCAGCGTGACGGAGGTCAGCGGTGCCGCGGCCGGGCTCGCCGACGGCGATGCGGCGATGCCGATGCGCCAGCCGCCGAGACCCGCCGCGACGACCGCGACGCCCACGGCGACGGCGGCCAGCGCCCGGCGCAGGCGGCCGGCCTGCCTCGCTCCGTCGGATCGGCCCGGGGGCGCACCGGGTTGGCCGGCGCCGGGCCTGACCCGGTCCCCGCCCGGCCGTCGCGGCCCCCCGCCGTTCCCCCGCGGCGAGGCCGGGCGGGAATGCGCGTCTGGCCGAGACTGCCCGGGCAGCCCGAGCCGGTCAAGCACCCGTGTCTCGAAGCCGGCCGGCGGCTCAGCCGCCGGCAGCAGCTCAAGCAGCTGCTCGCCTGTCGTCATCAGCTGCCGCACTGCCTCGCGGCACGCGTCGCATTTGTCCAGGTGAACGACCGCCATCGCGCGCTCGCGCCCGGTGAGCACGCCAAGGGCCAGCTCTGCAGCGACGTCAGCCAATTCCGCGCAGGTCATGTCGTTCGGCTCACTCATCGCCCGCCTCCTCAGGGTGAAAGGCGGCTCGCAGTTTCTGCATTCCGTCTCGGATCCGGGTCTTCGCGGTGCCCAGGGGAATCCCCTCGGCATCGGCGACCTGCCGTGCCGTCATCCCGTAGATCCCGGACATCGCCACCGCCCGGGCCTGCTGGAGCGGCAGTCCGGCAAGAGCCTGCCGTAGCCCCTCCGCTGAGTCGTTCGCTACCGCCATCCGTTCCGGGCTGTCGGTCATCGCGGCGAGCAGCACAGGCAGCTGGTCCGGGTCCATCGGCAACGCCGAGCGGGCACGGATAAGGTCGATCGCCAGGTTATGCGTGATCGTTGTCATCCAGGCCCGGACCGATCCGCGCCTGGAGTCGTAAACCGACGCGTGCCGCCACGCCTGCTCGAAGGCCTGCTGCGCGACATCCTCGGCGGTGCCCGGGTCGCTGGTGACGGCCAGGGCCACGCCGAAGACGATTCGCTGGAACCGGCGCACGAACGCGACGGCGAGTTCCGCGTCGCCCGCGCCAAGCCCGGCTAGCAGGGCTTCGTCAGGAAGCCGTTCTCCCGAGGTTCCCACAGTTCCCATTGAACGCGCCCCTCAGGTACGGGACGGCACCGGTGCAGGCATGCTCGCAGTCCGGGCCGGAGCGGCAAGCGCGACCAGCATCGTGGCCGCCAGCAGGACGAACGCGGCGGTGAACTCGACGGCGAGGGACAGCATCGCGTACGGGACGGACAGGCTCTCGGTGTACCCGAAGAGCCCGACGTTCACGCTGAGCAGCAGGCCGACGGCGGTCGCCACGCCGGCCACGGCGCCCGCGGCGAGCAGCGCCAGCCACCGCAATGCCACGATGGCCGCCGCGAGGACGATGCAGGCGATGCCCTGCACAAGGAAGAGCGGCCCGATGACGCTGATGTCCTTGTAGCCGTCCGACCACAGCTCCAGGTGGATCACGGCGGACCAGACGAGGAAGCCTGCGCCGGTCCCGGCCAGCGCCAGGACCGTCCAGCGGGCGGTGCGGGACTCGAGCGCGCCGGGCCTGCGCAGCAGGAACTGAATCACGCGATCTCGGTTAACCATGACGTCTCCCAGGAATCCCGGCATCAGTACCCCCCGCCGCCGGCGCTCGACGACGCCGGCGTGGCGGGCGCCGAGCTTGACCCGCCCACGGTGAACGAGGTCACGGAGGCGGTGACGGCGCTGCCGGACGGGGAAACCAGCCACCATTTGGCGCCGAACCCGTCGCTGCCCTGCCCGGCGGCCGTCCCGGGTCCGGAGTCACCAGAGAAGTAGTACAGCG
>Ga0335074_10015630_pt1 | contig 10674 bp, 9 predicted proteins | sample Lox_Sample_23_FD_206715 | JGI IMG/M metagenome (GOLD analysis project Ga0335074, IMG submission 206715) | Soil microbial communities from Loxahatchee National Wildlife Refuge, Florida, United States - Lox_Sample_2.3 | ecosystem: Environmental > Terrestrial > Soil > Wetlands | place: USA: Florida...
CGCAACCCGAACCATCACCAAAACCGCGCTCACCAGCAACGCCGCAACCAGCCCGATGACGCTCACCCTGAACGGCGGCTAACACAGGACACGGACCGCTTCGCGTGCCCTGTCCTCGATGTCATCGCACGGCCCGGCCGGGGCGGCGGGCAGCGCCCGGGCCGACAGCGGGAAGATCAGGGCCGCGCTGGCCATAAGGTATGGGCGCGCGGCGGTCTCGTCGTCGTCCGGCTCGCGGTAGTACACCGTGTCGCCGCCGTGAGGCTGGGTCGGCCAGTCCTCCCACCAGGCCTCAGCCGAATGCCAGGCAGGTGACTGGGCCAGCGGCTGCGGCCAGGGCGTGACCAGCCGGACCAAGCCGTTCAGCGTCCCATCCCAGCCGTTGCAGGCGACTGTTCCGGTCAGCACACGCGGGTGATGGCGCACATACCCAGGGACCATCACCGGTCCCGTGGCGGTCGACCACGCCGCAGCGGCGAACCGCACCTGCCGGGTGCCCGAGTCGTCCCACGTGCCGTCCCAGCACTCCGCTATCGCGGTTGACTTCCGGACGTAGGCGCCGAACCGGCTGATGCCGTCGCTGGCCTGGTCTCGGTCATACTCCTGGTCGATCCAGAACGCGGCAATTTCGGCTGGCCTGCTCACCGCGCACCCCCGAAGATGGCCAGGATCTCCGCTCCGACCCACGCATCGGGTGACCCGGCCCGGGCCAGCGCCGACGCCCGGGCGCGCAGCACCGCCAGGTCCGTGTCGCCGAGCAGCTGGCCGCGGTGACCGCACCCCTCCGGGCCGGTCTCGCACGGGCACCAGCCGCACGCCGGGCAGAGCCACCCGCCGCACTCCTCGTGCCAGGCCCACAGCACCGGCGCCTGCATACGACCGACGTACCCGGGAAGCCGGAACTCGCCGGTCACCGCCCACCGCAGCAGGCCCACGGCCAGGTCCCGCGTGTCGTCGTCGGCCAGCACGTCTGTGCTGAACGCCTGGTCGCCGCTCATCACGCAGGTAAGCACCAGGTCGGACGCCACCGCGGTCTCGAAAACGGCGCGCAGAGAGGGGTTCAGGACCGAAATCGCGTCGCTCAGCGCGGTGAATGAGGCATAGGGCAGCTCCCAGGCGGGAGTGGTCCGGTCCTCTACGCCTTCCACCACATGCAGGCCGATACCGGCCCGTGCGGCGAAGCGCTCCGTGCTTTCGAGGTATCCCGTCCGAGCTGCCCGCAGCACACACGCTGAGAGGACCGCTACCGGCCGTGTACCTGAGATCCGCGCAGGCTCTCCGGCCTGCCCGGTTGTAGTTTGATCATGCATCGAGAGACTCCTGAAGCGATCGGTGCTCCGGGTCTCAGCGGGTGGCACCCCGCTGAGACCCTTCTTGGATGGCCTCACCGTACAGAGGGTGAACGATACCGTCAACCCCCTGAACGATCAGGGACTGTACGCTTGTGGCGTGGAGGACATCAAGCGCCAGATTGAGGCCGCCCTGGAGGCAGGCCGCGCCGCTCTCGCCAGCGTCCGCGCGATGCCCAGGTCCCAGGACCGCGCCGACGCTGCCGTCCGGCTCTCCAGGGAGCTCCGCGCCGTCTCCGACGAGGCCTCCGCCGTCCTCCACGAGGAGGCGATCCGCATCTACTACGCTGAGGGCTTGTCGTTCGGCCAGGTGGCCAGGCGGCTGGGGATCAGCAAAACCCTCGCCCACCAGATCATCACGGCACGAGGATTGGAAACGGACCTGGAGACTGAGCCGTCCACAGTGCCCGAGCCGGGTCCCGTGGTGGCCGCGATCGTCACCAGTCATCTGGGCGTCCTGGTGGGCAGGCGTAATGACGGCAAGCCGCCGTGGACCTTCATCGCCGGGAAGATCGAGCCGGGGGAAAGCCCGGCCGACGCCGCCGTGCGGGAGGTCAAGGAAGAGACAGGCCTTCGCATCGAGGCCGGCGGGGTCATCGGGCGGCGCGTCCACCCGAAGACGGGCCGGACCATGGTGTACATCGCCGCCCAGCCGACCCACGGGACGGACGTGTTCGTCGGCGACGAGGAAGAACTGGCCGAAGTGCGCTGGGTCAGCCTGGCGGAGGCCGAGGTGCTGATGAACGGCATGATCTTCGAGCCCGTCCAGAAGTACCTCGGGCAGGCCTTGGGAAACGGGACTAGCGGTCACGAACGATGACCATGTGTCGCCGCGGCGCTTGGCAGGGCTGGCACAAGGCTGCCGTCCCAGCCGCTGCGCTGCCGCCCGGCTGCCAGCACCCAGGGGTGCCGCGGCGATCACGGCACTGGTCGCGAGGGTGAGCACCGGAAGATTCACCTCCCTACTGGGGCCGCCCGGCGTAAGGAAGATTTAACCGGCTGGCCCACTTGCCAGGATCTGCTGATAGATCAAGAAAACCGCCATTGTGACCGGCAAGTCGATGGCGGAAGCCTGGGCAAAGCGATGGCACGCGTAGCGGCGTTCGCGGCAAATGCGGCAGCGCTGGGTTACCGTTTACTCACACCACGGTCAGGCTTGAAAGGACTCGATGGTGGGAGTCGAGAGGGCCAAGGCGCCCAATGTGGTACTTCGTCGTATCCGTGAGGTCGAGCGGCGCGAGACCCGCGAGGAGTTCGCCGCTGCCGTGGTAATTGCGGGCAGGCAGCTTGGCGATGACCACCTGGGGTGCGATGCCCGCCTGGTTGCCAGGTGGGAAGACGGCGATGTGGGGTGTCCGCGGCCCGCCTACCAGCGCGCTTTGGAAGCTCTCACCGGTCGCCCATTCGCCGAACTCGGCTTCCGCCAGCGAAATGCCATCGAACTGCCATCGCCTTGCGAGCTCACACCCGAAAGACTGTCATTCCGTGTCGACGAGGAGGGCCGGGTGTGGGCAACAGTAGATCGCAGGACGTTTCTCGTGGGCACCTCGGCCGCGTTGCTCGCGCAAGCAGGCCTCGGACTGGCTGACGGTTCGATCCAGGGTCAGCCATCGTCCGGCGATACGCGCTGGGTAGCGGCTGGTGCTACGGATCCGTTCGGCTTCGCAACCTTCGCTATGCAACGGTGGCCTGACCTTCGGCTATCCCGTCCGCAACCGGACTACGGCATCGACTTCACCGCCCTTTTCCCGGCCAGCCGGGCCGTCGAGGGAGCAGTACTTCAGCTCCAGCTCCACGACGCCGAGGTCATGGACGGCCGTGCTCTGGCGGCTGTCAAGAACCTGCTCCGGTGGGAAGAATTCTCCCGCGGCACTGGCCGTGGCCTGCTCGTCGCCGCTTGCCAGTCGCCGGAAGGGCCGAGGTTCTTCGCTCTTGACAGCCGGGAGGCGGCTCGGCGCGCCGCGCATAGCGACACCCCTGCCGTTGCCATCCCCGATGCGTACGAGCTTGACGATCTCACCTTCGCCCTGCTGTGGGCCTGCGCCAGCCTTGATACCGGGCTCCAGATGGACGACCAGGAACTGACCATGGCGGTCGGCGAGCTCGCGTCCTATGAGAGCTTGCCGTCGTCTGCGGTCAGCCGGGAGGCCGCCGCGGGGCTGGGGATGACATCGCAGATATGGCTCGGCTCGGATTTCTGCGCACGCCATATCCTGCGGAATCTCAAGGACGTGGCCGGCCCTCCGGCCTTCTGGACCCGCGAGCAGACCGGCGGCGAAGCCTGCCCATGGCTGTTGTTCGAGCACAAGCACGCCTATCTTCGCGCCACCCGCGACCGCTTCGGGGAAAGCTCGCTCTCCCGGATGTTCTGCGTCCCTCACAGCGTGGTCGCCAGTTCCGCGCCGTTCGAGCGTGTCCTGCTTCTCCTGGCGGTCGCCCTGATGGAAGCGATGGGAATCCAGGTCAAGGTCTGTGACGACTCTGCGTATTCAGACGTCGAGGGCTTCGTCCTCAGCGGGCACGACAAGGCGATCGTCGCGAACTGGGTCCGCGGCGACGGGATCTGGCACGTCGATACCGCGCGGCGCCCGTCTGTGCTCAGCGACTTCCGCGAGGCATCCGAGCACGCCAGCGCGCACTCCGTCATTGACGCGGAAACCGCAGCGGGCCGGTTGCAGGCGCTGGCCCGGTATCTCGACGTGGACTGGTCGTGGATTCAGGACCGGTGCCGGAGCCTGGCGCGGGTGGGGACCGCTGGATTGCTGCGCCCCCGGAGCCGCCATATCTCCACGGCTGGCGTCGATATTGCATGCTCGTACCTGGGCCAGTCTCAGGTGGTTCCCGCCTGACCAACGGTAAGAAAGAATCGCTGATGCATTCATCTGGCAGCCCCTGCGTGGCTGTGTTCGGCCTGGGCGGAACGATCGCCATGATCCAGGCTCCTGAAGGCGGCGTGTCACCTGTCCTGACGGCATCTGACCTGCTGGCTGCGGTTCCAGGCCTCAGCGGCGTACAGGCCGAGGTCCGGGTGCGAGACTTCCGCAACAAACCGGGGGCGTCGCTTGACTTCGCCGACCTGTACGAGCTGGTGGCTGCCATCGACGAGGCGCTGAACGATGGCTGCGTTGGCGCGGTGGTGACCCAGGGAACGGACACGATCGAGGAAGTCGCTTACGTCCTCGACTTGCTGCTACACACGGATGCGCCGGTGGTGGTGACGGGCGCGATGCGCAACACGACGGTGGCCGGGGCGGACGGGCCCGCGAATATCCTCGCCGCAATCAGGGTGGCCGCCAGCCCGTGCGCGCGGGGCCTGGGATGCCTCGTCGTGCTCAACGACCAGGTCCACGCCGCCCGCTGGGTCCAGAAGGCGCACACCGGCAGCCCTGCTGCCTTCCTCTCACCCGATCATGGCCCTCTCGGCCATGTCATCGAAGGCCGCGTTCACATTCCTGTCCGGGTCCGTCGGTCACCAGCCCTTAGTCCGGTACCGCGCGGAAGCGCGAAAGTGGGCCTGGCAACCATCACTCTCGGCGACGACGGCACCCTGATCGAGGCACTAGCCGAGCACGTTGACGGCCTGGTCGTAGCGGCTTTCGGCGCCGGGCATGTCCCGGCCGACGTCGCCCCCGTGCTGGGCAAGCTTGCCGAGCACATCCCGGTCGTGCTGGCATCCCGGACAGGCGCAGGCCCAGTCCACCGAGTCACGTACGGCTTTCCCGGATCAGAACGCGATCTGCTGGCCCGGGGCTTGATCAGCGCAGGCTGTCTGGATCCGCTAAAGGCCCGCGTCATGCTCCGCCTGCTGATCGCCTCCGGAGTAGGCAATACCGGGATACGGAAGGCTTTCGCAGCAGCGGATGATATTTCTGCACTGAACGCATGCGAGGAGAGCGGGGTGGAGGCCTGAGATGAAGGCGAGCGAGCTGAAGGCCGGGCGCACGTTCGGGGTGACGTTCCAGCACGGCGACGACTTTATGGCCAGCCTCGCCGACTTCTGTTGCGAGAACGAGGTCCGGCAGGGCTACATCCCGATGTTCATCGCCGGGTTCGCCGCGGCCGACATCGTCGGCACCTGCGAGAAGCTCGAAGACCCGCAGGCCCCGGTATGGACAAAGGTGAATGTGACGAACGTCGAAGCCCTCGGGTGCGGCACGATCGCCCGCGACGATGCCGACGGGGTTCTCCCGCATGTTCATGTCGCCGTCGGGCTCAAGGAACACTCAGCCACGGCCCACGCGAGCCACCTGCTGTCGGCCAAGGTCCAGTTCCTCACCGAGATGCTCGTCGTCGAGATCCTCGCGCCTGACATGACCCGCCCCAGGGATCACACCTTGTACGACGTACCTCTCCTCACCTTCAAGTGACCGGACACCTGGCTCGGCAAAGTCGGCCACGCCGGCGCGAGTCCAGGCCGAAGCCCATGCGCGGGCAAAACCGGGCCGCTAGCTGAACGTTCAACATCGGCCGGAGATGGCCGAAGATCACGGCACTTCGCAGCTTGACATAAGCGGCGTTCCCGGCATTATCACTCTTATCTGGCAAGCGAAACGCTAACTCCAGCAAGCGATCCTGACTGCAAATATCTGCAGCCTGCCCGCAGGTGCGGCCTACGGAGCAGGACCGGCGGCAGCGACACGGGGGAGTAGGCGAGGTGTAGTTGCCGCAGCTAGCTGCTCGGTGTCAGCATCGGGCCGTTGGGCGGCTGGTAGCGGCTTGTCAGCTCGATCGCGGGCGTGACGTCCGGAACCGCCTCCAAGGTTGGAACGTCCCACCGCCACTGCTTATTGTGCGCATCCCAGCGAGACTCTAGCTCTGGGTAAAGGTCCGGGATGTCGTCGCCGAGACGTCGCAGCTCGTTGACCGCAAGGGGCAGCTTGATCCAGAAGTCGACCGGGCGTCCGCGGCGGATGTCCACCCCGGCGCAGTGGTAGCCGCCGGGCCGCTGGAAGCCGAAATATGCTGACCTCAGCACCGGCACCCAGCTGAGGCCGCGGTCCTCGACCGCCTTCTCTATCCGGTCGTAGAGACTGCGCACGATCGCAAGCCGATCCGGCTGCAGCTGTGCCTCGTAGTAGTCCCAGCCAACTTGGGGGCTCGGGGACCGGCCGCCGATCTTCTGGACCCGCGCTTGCTCGGTCTGGCCGACTACGCGCGGCACGAGCGTGGTCAGGTTGCCCTGGCCGATGTACTGCTTGATCTCGACGCCGACCACCTCGGTCGGGCTCATGCGCTCATTGAGGAACTCGATCACGCGGCGCAGCTCGGGCGGGATGAGGTCCGAGACGAACACCAGCCGGATGCGACCTGAGAGCAGGTTCTGCCCGACCTCGCCCCAGAACTGGTCCGGGTCGAGCTCGTCGCCGAGGCTGTCCCGAAAGACCTCGTCGGCGTCTTTCCCCTCCTTAGCGCAGCGGGCTTCGAAGTCCGCCCGCAGTCGCTCGGCGGGCCAGTAGACCACGCCATTCGCGGCATAATCGAGCATCTGCCCGACCACCTCGCGCCGGATCCTGGTGTCATCGCTCCGCTTGACCTCGACCAGGGTGGGGACCGCCTCTTGGTCGATAAACAGGTGATCAAGCGACCAGCGGCTGCCGCCGGCCTCCCGGTCCGGCACGCCCGCCTCCCGCCTGACCAGCAGCCAGCGACGCGGCGATCCCGCAAGCTGGTCCCCGGCCAGCAGGTCCGGGTATTTCGCGAGCAGCTCCTGCAGGAGATCCTCGGAGTCGTACGCTTGCTCGCGCATTTCCACGAGCTTCTCGCCGCTCAGCAGAAAGATCCCTCCGCTCACAGGCAAATCCTAAGCATTCGCTCCCGGGCGGCGCTGGCTAACGTCCGGCGCGTCCAGGCCGAGCTCCTCCTCGAGCTAGGGCGGCTGTGATGCCGGGCCAGCGCGAGACTCTCGGGACGCTTGTCGACCAGAGCCGGTAGGAACTCGCCCAGGCTTCGGCTGAACCGCTGAGCAGGCCTGATAGGGCTGATAGGGCTGCGGAGCCTGCCGAGCAGGCCCTGCTCGCCGCCGAGGCCTCGTCGAAGGCGGCACCGGCGGCGGCTGACATGACCATGCGGTCCTGGTACATACCGAAGGCCTCGGCCGACCGCCTGGCCGTGCAGCGGCGCAGGCCGAGGATCGCCGCTGGCTCAGCCCTGGTCGCAGCCGGATCGGTGGCCCGGCTGCGGGCAGCATCGGCTGAACCGCTCCGGTAACAGCAGGCCCGCGGCGGCGGCCACCGCGATAACAGGAGACCGGGAAAACTGCAGAAGGCGCTCGTAGTGCAGGGGATTACCAGGGTTCGGTTCTCAGGCCGGTGGCGGCCAGGCAGCCGTTAATCTCGCTGCTTCTGAAAGCATCCGTTAATAGGCCTCAGATCTCCGCACGTGCGCTGAGATCGTTTTCCAGAGAATCTGCAGGTCCAGGGCGAACGACCAGTTCTCTACGTACCTCAGGTCGAGCCGGACCGATTCGTCCCGGGACAGATCTGACCGCCCGCTGACCTGCCAGAGACCGGTCAGGCCCGGCTTGACCACGAATCTGCGACGCACATCCTCGGGATAGTTCGCCGCCTCTTCCGGATCAGCCGGACGCGGCCCCACCAGTGACATGTCCCCGAGAAAGACGTTGAGGAGCTGCGGCAGTTCGTCGATGGACCAGCGCCGCAGGTGCGCTCCCACGGCGGTGACACGGGAATCTTTGCGGAGCTTGAATAGGACTCCGTCCGTGTCATTGCTGGCGAGAAGCTGCGCCCTGCGCTGCTCGGCGCCAACGACCGCGGTGCGGAACTTGTATATCCGGAACGCTCGCCCGTCCTTGCCGATCCTGACCTGCGTGAAGAGCGCCGGGCCGCGATCAGAGAGCCAGATCGTTACCCCCAGGATGGCCATCAGCGGGGAGAGCAGGATCAGCGCCGCCGCAGCAGCGCACCGGTCGAACAGATCTTTGAGGACCAGGCGAGGACCGGATAGTTGTGGGTGATCCACGTGCAACAGGGTGAGCCCGGCCGTCGGTCTTATCGGCGGCCGGAGGCCCGCGACATCGGACAGAGCGGGTGAGACGCACAGGTCTGTGCCGGTCTTCTCCAGCTCCCAGGCGAGGCTCCTGAGCGTTGTGCCGTTCATTTCCGGGCTGGCGAGCACTGCCACCGTATCCGCACCGAAAGCGCGCACCGCCGCAGTGACGTCACCGATCCCTCCGTACACCGGCACCCCGGCGACCTCAGCGCACCCTGATGGCCGCGGCACGCAGGCACCGACCACCGTCAGCCCGTGGTACCGCTCACGGCCGAGTTCCCGGACCAGGTCGGCCACCGCCGACTCGCGGCCCACCGCTACCACATTGAGCATGCAGCGGCCCGCTCCGCGCTGCTTGTGCAGCCGTTTGCGCATGGCGTACCTGGCAATCAGGTCGAACAGCGTGATGCTGGGCAGGGCAATGAGCAGGTAGTTGCGGGACAGGTCGAGGTTGAACGCGTAGGAGAAGAGCGCAACCGCTGAGGTAAGGCCCACTCCGGCATTCAAGACCTTGCGGAACTCCTCCGAGCCGGTCCCGATGAAGCGGGGGTCATACCCTCCGGCCAGCCAGACAGCGATCATCCAGAGCACCGGCAGTGCAAGGCTCAGCGCCACATAGGTTCTGGCGACACTGTCGCCGAAACTAAGCTGAGCGGCCGCAAACGCGGCAGCGATAGCACAGCCGAGATCGGTCAGGGCGGCTTGACGCAGGTAATTCGCCGTCCAGCTAGATGGACGCCGGACGTACCCGGTGAAGGGGTTCCGGACATACCCGGCGAACGGGTTATAAAACGCAGGGCTACTTGGGAGGGCCATAACACCTGCCGTGGACATTCCATGATGACCACCGCCGCCGAGGCCGGGATTTACCTTGTCTGTCCGCTTGGCAGACTCGGCCGCGGCGCCCAGGGCAGGTACCCGAGCCGCCGCAGATTTCCAAGTCCGGCCGATACTGCCTGTTAGATTGAGACTGCGGTACCGAGGCTGTGATGGCGTAACGTCCTCCGACGCTACAGGCGGCCGCATGACATTCTCGGCTTCTGCGGCTTGGGTAGGCACTTTGGTAGTAGTCTCCGGGGCCTGCGTCCTAACCCAGGCTAGCCATTCCTCATCAGAAGGTGCCCGAAGCAAGTACGTCTGTGTGAGCGTCTGGACGCTGGCAACGTAATGTCCGTAGAGATGGGCGGTTTCCTGCTCTAGACGGGCGGCACGCTTCCGGGCCGCGATCCAGGCCACACTGAGCGCGGTTGAGGCGAAAATGATTACCACGATTAGCCAGATCATGTCGTCTTCTCCCTCAGGATCTTCCGGGGTTCGGCGACGCCCAGTTCTGTTCGCATCTTCTTCTTCGTCCGGTGCAGCGAGGTGCGCACCGATTGAGGATTCATGCCTAGCTGGATGGCAATCTCTTGTGGCTCCAGACCATCGATCCACCGCATCACCGCGATCTGATGAGCTTGGGGGTCGATTGACGCCACGAAGGCCAGTGCGCTCTTTACGATAATCTGGTCGGCGACCTCATCGGCGAGGTCTCCCGCCGGGGGAGCCAATACTCTGGAACGCTTATCCTCCGCGGTCTGACGCCGGTACCGGTCGATGATGTAGTTGCGGATCACCGTCTTTGACCATGCGACCGGGTCACTTCCTTTAGGGCACAACGTTCCGTGCATGTCATGGTGCTCCAAGATCTTCAGCACCACGTGGGACACTGCGTCCTCGGCGTCCGGCCAGCTGCGGGTGCGGGTCATCGCGTAAGCCAGCCAGTCCCGACGCTGCTGGATGCAGAACTCGCCTATCTCTGGACCTGAGTCAGCACCGGGGTATTCGCCACCAGCACGCGCTGGGTCCGCCCCCTCCTCGTCATCGGATCGCATAACATTCCGTGATTCGGTCCTCAGAACCAGCGCCGGGGCTTCCGGCGACCGACCGATACTCAAGTAGGTTGCGTCCCGGGCGGCGCGCAGATAGGCCAGCACCGAGATCCGTTGCAAACGAGCATGCAGGAGATCGAAGGCCTCCTTGGCGACCACGGCGCCGAGCGCCAAAGGGATAGCATGCGGATCGACAGCTGACACCGACATGGCGCTCGTCCAGACCGCCGCCCTGCATGCTACTGAAGGCTCCATACAACATGAACGCACCGACATGCCCAGCGTTCTCTGCCACTTCTGAGATGTTCCCGTCGGCGGGTTTTCGGTCGCAGCCGACTGGATGCCATCCCAAGCGCTCCCCCTCCCTGTAACGGACAGATAGAACGATAACGGTCATTAGAATTTTGTGGATAACACGTGCGCGGGCACACCTCGATGGCGAGCCC
>Ga0335074_10015633_pt1 | contig 10673 bp, 10 predicted proteins | sample Lox_Sample_23_FD_206715 | JGI IMG/M metagenome (GOLD analysis project Ga0335074, IMG submission 206715) | Soil microbial communities from Loxahatchee National Wildlife Refuge, Florida, United States - Lox_Sample_2.3 | ecosystem: Environmental > Terrestrial > Soil > Wetlands | place: USA...
CAGCGAGGCACCATCAACCGCTTGCCTGACGTTTCGCTTGACACACTTGCATGGAGGCCATGAAACTTCCAGCAAGGCGGATGGGGCGGGGGTGGGGCCGACGGCCCACTTCGGCGGAGGCGGAAAGCAGGCCGGTGAGTCAGAACAGCAGAGGAAAGCGGAGTTTCCGATTACCGTCAACCATGGAAAGCGTGGAGGTGGTGGAAGCGGCCGCAGATCAGCTGGCCACTGAGGCTGGCCTCGACGAAGACCAGCGCTTCCACATCGCCATGGCGGTGCGCGAGGCCGCCATTAACGCGGTCCTGCACGGCAACGAGTACGACAAGACGCGCGAGATTGAGGTTTCGCTGGAGAACACGGGCGCGGACCTGGTGATTTCGATTGCCGACGAGGGCCGTGGATTCAATCCCGACAAGGTTCCCAATCCGCTGGCCGAGGAAAACCTGCTTCGCGGCAGCGGCCGCGGTATCTTCCTCATCCGGAAGTTGATGGATGAGGTACACTTTCGACAACTGCATCCCGGGACCGAACTGAAGATGGTGAAACATCTGGCGCCTGCGGTGGGGAAAACTTAACCTGACGGCGGTGGCGCGGAATGGTTGATTCTGCACCGCGAGCAGCCCGGCCGAGAAGTTTTCCTCGGGGCGTGGCGGGCGCCAGGATGCTATAACCTAATTACCGACAAGGAGGATTTTCCGTGGCACTTGCAATAGCTTCCCGTGAAGTGGATGGCGTGACAGTATTGGATCTCAGCGGTCGGATCACACTGGGCGAGGGCAGCGTCCAGCTGCGCGACGCCATTCGCGACCTGATTGGCAAAGGAGAGAAGCGCATCCTACTCGATCTGGGCGAGGTGAACTATATCGATAGTTCAGGCCTGGGCGAACTGGTGAGCGCTTACACGACGGCCAAGAATCAGGGCGCAGCCCTGAAACTGCTGAAGCTGACAAAGAAGGTCCACGACCTGCTGCAGTTGACCAAGCTGTACACCGTCTTCGACATCTACGACGACGAGGCCAGCGCCATCGCTTCCTTCAAATAGGCTGGTTCCAAGCCGGGGAGGCCATGCCGCAGATGCGGGATGGCCTTTTTGCGCTGGCTCCGGCAATCCAAATTCTAGAAGCTTACCTGTGGCACGTTTTGCGCCGCCGGGCTGGCGGTGAAATATGCATTGTTCACCTTGAAGCCGGCAATCCCCGCCCAGATATTGTTCGGAAACTGGAGTATGAACGTGTTGTAGTCCTGGATTGCGTCGTTATAGCGCTTGCGCGCCACGCTGATGCGGTTTTCGGTTCCGGCGAGCTCGTCCTGCAGGCGCATGAACTGGTCGCTGGAACGCAGTTGCGGGTAGTTCTCAGTGAGCAGCAACAGCCGGCCGATGGCGCCGTCGAGCTGGTTATTGGCCGCGATCTTTGCCGCCGGCCCCTGAGCATTCAACATGCCTGCCCGCGCATTGGCAATGTCGCCAAAGACCGTGCTTTCTTCCTTGGTGAATCCCTTCACCGTCTCTACCAGGTTGGGAATCAGGTCAGCGCGCCGCTCTAACTGCACATCGACCTCTGACCATTCGGCCTTGACTACCTGATCTTTGGCCACCATCTGGTTCCGCGCGCTCACGTAGCTTTCAAAGACCATGAACACAGCCAGAAGCAACACGGCCACAACCAACAGCCCAATGACAAGTCCACGCTTCATAGAATTCTCCTTAATAACAGCTTTCAGCTCCGACCTTCGGCTCCTGACCCCGATGACACCGCCTCGCGCTCGAAAAACAAGCTAAGAGCTGGAGGCTGGAAGCCTCATTTACCAACTGCCTCCGGCGCCGCCGCCGCCAAAACCGCCACCCATTCCGCCAAATCCGCCAAAGCCTCCACCGCCTCCTGATCCGCCGCCGAAACTACCGCCGCCAAAGCCGCTGCCGCCGCCCATCCATGTTCCGCCTCGCCTGCCGCCCAGGCCGCCAAAGAGCAAGCCGTATCCCAATAGCATGCGCAGGATAGATCCTCCACCGAAAAAGACCAGAATAAAAAGGATGAAGATGAGATTTCCCCATCCCGAGCTATGATGCCTGCCGGTATCGACGGGCTGATCCTGAGGTTGCGGCTCGGTTTGGTTCAGAGTCACGTTTGCGTCAGCGGCAATCACCTGGGCCACTTCGCCCACGGCAAGCGTCACGGCGCCGTCATAATCGCTGGCGCGCAGGTCGGGAACCATCTCGCGGCCGATATCGCCGGTCTTGCCGTCGGGCAAAATGCCTTCAAGGCCATAGCCCACCTCGATCCGGTACTTGTGGTCGGCAACCGCCAGCAGAACCATGACGTACTTGTTCTCGCCCTTGTTGCCCATCTTCCAATGGTCTTCAAGCTGGTTGGCGTAGTCGGCGGCGTCATCGCCATTGAGGTCGTGAACGGTGACAACAGCGATCTGCGCGTTGGCGGGCGCGCGGTCGAGTTGCTGGCAGATTGAGTCGATGCGCGCAATCGCCTCGGGCGAAAGCACGTGGGCGAAGTCGCTGACGTAATCGGTGGGCTGAGGAAGGCTTGCGACGGCCTGAGCGCAGCACGATGGGACGAGCAAAACGAAAAGAACCGCCAGGCCAGGCAGCAAAACGGCGAAACGCGGGCGGCAAGAGCCTTTCATCCTTCCTCAATTGTACGTGGGCGGCATGGCTCCGGCTCTGGCAGCCGGTAGCTCTACACTGGAAAAGAGATGACCGATTCGACGCTTCCAGCACCGCCAACTGCCCGCAAATACCACACTGAAACCGAAATGCACGGAGTCGTGCTGAACGATGACTACGCGTGGCTGCGCGACAAGGAAAACCCCGACGTGACCGCGTATCTCGAGGCCGAAAATGACTACGCCGAAGCGGTGATGGCGCCGCTGAAAGGCCTGCGCGAAGAGCTTTATAAGGAGATGCTGAGCCATGTGAAGCAGACCGACGTTTCGGTTCCCTATCGCGACGGCGACTGGTGGTACTACGCGCGCACTGAAGAGGGCCTGCAGTACGGTATCTATTGCCGGAAGCGGGGTGGGCCGGCGGGACCGGATGCCGACGCGGCGGAGGAAGTTCTGATAGATGGCAATGAGTTGGCGAAGGGCCATGCATTTTTTTCAATCGGCGACACTGACATTACCGACGACGGCCGCTGGCTGGCTTACACCACCGACACCAAGGGTTTTCGCCAATACACGCTGCGCATCAAGGACCTGGAGACGGGCGAGACGCTTGGGGGCGAAGTGGAGCGAGTTGGTTCCGTCGCGTGGGCCGCGGATAATCGCACACTGTTTTACACCGTGGAGGACGAGCAGCAAAAGCGGCAGTTTCAATTGTGGAGACATGATCGCATCGAGCAACCCAACAAGGATGTGTTGGTATATCAAGATGACGACGAGCGCTTCAATGTCGGCGTTGGGCGCACGCGCGACGGCCAGTACATGGTGCTGGAATCGGCGAGCCATACCACGAGCGAGGCGCGGGTTCTGGCTGCGGACGATCCCACAGGCAGCTTCACGCTGATTTCGGCGCGCGAGGACGAGCATGAGTATTCGGTCGACCACCGTAACGGGCTCTGGTTCATTCGCACAAACAACCGCGGGCGGAATTTTCGGCTCGTGACGGCTCCTGTGGCGACGCCGGGTCGCGAGCACTGGACCGAGCTTATTCCGCACCGCGATCGAGTGATGCTGGAGGGCGTGGATCTTTTTGCCGGCTTCTTCATCGCCTGCGAGCGCGAGGACGGGCTGCCGCGCCTGCGCTTGTGGAAGTTTGCCGGCGACGGCGCGGAAGCTGCGCCGTCAGGGGAAATTTCCTTCCCCGAGCCGGCGTACAGCGCGCACCCGCATGTCAACCGTCTCTTTGAAACGACAACGTTTCGCTACGCATATCAGTCGCTGGTTACGCCGAGTTCGGTGTATGAATACGACACTGCCACCGGCTCATCCGCGTTGCTCAAGCAGCTTGAGATTCCCGGCGGATTCGATCGCACGCTCTACGCGAGCGAGCGGATTCATGCCAAAGCGACGGATGGCGTCGAGGTTCCAGTTTCAATCGTGTATCGCAAAGATAAAAGAGAGCCGGGCAAGAATGCACTTTATGTGTACGGCTATGGGTCGTATGGCTATTCGCTGCCGCTGGGATTCAGCTCGAATCGGCTCAGCCTGCTCGACCGCGGCGTGGTGATGGCTTACGCGCACATTCGCGGCGGCGGCGACCTGGGCAAGCCCTGGCACGATGCCGGCAAAATGCTCGTCAAGCGCAATACATTTACTGATTTCATTACTGCCGTCGAATATTTGACCGCGGAGGGCTACGGCGATCCAAAGCGCGTGGCGGCTGAAGGCGGTTCTGCGGGAGGGTTGCTGATGGGCGCCATCGCCAATATGCGCCCCGACTTATTTCGCGCCATCATCTCTCATGTGCCGTTTGTCGATGTGATGAACACCATGCTCGATGCTTCGCTGCCGCTTACCGTTCCCGAGTATGAGGAGTGGGGCGATCCGAACCAGGAGACTTACTTCAGATACATGCTGAGTTACTCGCCCTACGATAACTTGCGGGCGGCGAGTTATCCGGCGATGTTAGTCAAGACTTCGCTTCATGATAGCCAGGTAATGTATTGGGAGCCGGCTAAGTATGTGGCGAAACTGCGCACGCTGAAGACCGATAGCAACTCACTGCTGCTGGTGACAAATATGCAGGCTGGGCATGGCGGGGCCAGCGGGCGCTACGATTACTTGAAAGAGATTGCGCTGGACTACGCGTTTCTGCTGAAAGAGCTGGGGATCGTGTGATACATTGATTGCGTTTACCGTTCCGAGAGAGTGGGAGCGCTATGCGTAAGGCAATTCTGGCGTCATTTTTCATCGTCCTAGCAGCGACCGCCGTCTGGTCACAACAGGCCCCGGCGCCCGCACCGGGGCCTGCGCCGGCACCGATTGTTCGGGACCCTCACTCGACAAGCGCAGATTTGGTCGTACCACTTTGCCCTGCAAATTCCGACGACGACATTATTTCGACAGACGGAAATGTACATCCTCCCGACCGGGATGTTACTCCTCCGAAGGCGACACACATTGTAGACGCCAAGTTCTCTGACGAGGCAAGGCGCCAAAAACGCTTTCTTCGAGCAAAACGATTTCAGGCTACTCTTAGCCTCATTGTGAATGTCGACGGCGAACCCGAGAACGTTTGTTTAATGCAATCGGCTGGGTACGGTCTCGACGCCGAGGCGGCAAAAGCGGTCCAGCAGTATAGGTTTGCTCCGGCAACCAAAAATGGTAAGCCGGTGCCCGTACGCTTACACATCCGAGTGGACTTCAAGCTCTACTAATCGGATTCGCGACGCTTGGAAAGACCCCAGGAACTTCTTCGCAAATAACGCAACAAGGGCTCAGGCCACGCCCTTCAGCTCCGCCAGCGTCTTCTCCAAACTCGCCGCGTCTTCTACGTTCAGCGATTTCAGCTCAGGATCGATCTGCTTGAGCAGCCCGCAGAGGACTTTGCCGGGGCCGACTTCGATGAAGAGATTCGCGCCCGCGTCCTTTAGCGCCGTCATGCAATCGACCCAGCGCACTGCTCCGGTGACCTGGCGAATGAGGGCATCGCGCGCGGCATCGGCTGTTGTGACGAGGCTGCCGGTGACGTTGGCGGCTACGGGAATGTTTGGATCGTGGAGCGTGAGCCCACTCGACACCCGCGCCACTTCTTCCTGCGCCGGCTGCATGAGCGCGCAATGGAAGGGCGCGCTGACGGGAAGCATGACGGCGCGGCGCGCACCTTTGGCCTTGCACAATGCGGCAGCTTTTTCGACGGCCGCGAGGGCGCCGGAGATGACGGTCTGGCCCGGTGAATTGAGATTGGCGGCCTGGACCACGAGCCCGGTTTCGCGCGCAGCTTCCTCGCAGGCTTCGGCCACCTGCGCCGCGTCGAGCGCGAGCACTGCGGCCATGGCTCCCTGGCCCGCAGGGACGGCCTGCTGCATGGCCGCGCCACGCGCCTTCACGGCGCGCACGGCATCGGCGAAATCCAGCGTCCCGGCGATCACGTGGGCCGACCATTCGCCGAGGGAGTGCCCCGCGGCGAGTTCCGGTTTCACGCCGTGCGCGGCCAAAACGCGCGCCGCCGCAACGCTGACGGTCATGATGGCAGGCTGGGTGTTTTCGGTGAGACGAAGTTCTCCTTCGGGTCCGTCAAAACAGAGTCGCGAGAGAGAAAATCCGAGCGCCGCATCGGCTTCGGCAAAGGTTGCGGCTGCCGCGGGAAAGCGGCCGGCCAGTTCGCGGCCCATGCCAACGGCCTGTGAACCCTGGCCGGGAAAGAGAAATGCGATTTTTGGGTACATTCTAATGAAATTTTATCGCGCCGGACGTGGCGCCTTTCGATTCGGTCGCAGGTTAGCTTTAAGAACCGCCCCACAGTGGCTAAAGCTCCGCACTCATTTTGCGCCCGCTGCGGCCCGGCTGAAGCCGTGCCCTTGTTACAAAGCCGCCTCCGATTGAGTTTTTCCGCAGCTTGTGGAGACCGGCGCTACAACCGAGATCCTATCGGATGGGCCACGATTTCTATTCCCCCATCCCCGTTTTCTTGTTCCCTTGTTCCCTTAATCCCTTGGTCCCTGCTTTATCAGTTCCAGCGTTTCTTGTCGTCGGCGTCTTCGTCGATGAGGCGGCCTTGGCCGTCGAACTTCACGGTGCGGCCCTGGCGGCGCATGTAGACCTCGAATTTGCGCGCAGCGCGGCGGCGCTTCCGGCGGTAGTAGCGATTGCGGAGGCCGTACCAGATCTCGCTGAACATGAATGATGCGCCGCGCCGGGGCGCCATGCGCACGTAAAGCATGCCGGCGAGCGCCCCGCCCAGTTGCGCAAAGGCGTAGATCCGCTCCGGGCCAAAGAGCATGGCGACGGCGATGAGCGCGTAAATAACCACGAGATAGCGCGCCTTGATACTGATGGGCAGAGGAAAGAGCATGAACTGGACGTCACCGTAAAGGAGTCCGATGGCTGCGAGCAACCCGAAGACACCTCCGAAGCAGCCGTAAAGAGAACTCGCATTGCCGAGCAGCGAAGGCGCCAGCGTGCTGGAGACGATGTAGAGCGCGAGCGCCGCCGCGGCCGTCCCAAGTACCGAGATCGCGTAGAGGCTTGTGACCCAGTTGGCGTTATGAAAGCCTTCGAGAAATCCGGCCAGAAACCACAGCGAAAGAAGTTCAAACAGCGTGCCCCACAAGCCGGGATGGACAAAGCTGTAAGTAAACGGCTGCCAGAGGGCGCCATGCAGGAAGGCATAGGGATCGAAGGTTAACGCTCCCGCGACCTGCATCGCGACGGCTGAAAACGCCAAACCGGCGAGTAACAGCGCGAAATAACAGCCCAGGTTGATGAGGATGAGCCGGCGCGTGGCGCCTCGGAAATCGGGGAAGGCCAGCGGGCTGGAGCCAGACCTGGGCATCGCAGTCAACAGGGTAAATGTTTCAGCGGTGTGGTGTCATGACGCCGGCGCACTCGGGGCGAGGCAGGCAAGGCTATTGCAGCCTGCGCATCGATGAGCGCCGGGAGCCGGCGACGGCCGGGCACATTGCAAACAACCCAGTGCCGTGGAAAAATCGTCTTATGTATACACGGCGAGGACCCTCTTGACCTGAGGCCGGTTTCTCACTAAAACTAGCGTTGGCCGCTGAATGCGGCTATCATTCCGCCATACGAACAGGCATGAAAGTGAGGAGGCTGCCGTGCCCAGCTGCCCTGAATGCGAAAACGACCTCGACGTTGAAGTCGACGAAATTGAAGAGGGCGATGTGATCGCCTGCGAAGAATGTGGATCGGAGTTCGAGGTGGTGGGTGTGGACCCGCTGGAGCTGACTCGTGTAGAAGAAGATATTGAAGAGGAAGATGAACTGTTTAAAGAAGACGAAGAGGAGTAAGAATGAGGCGCGCGAGCTGGTTGCAAGTGGCGGCATGGATTTTTGTGGCGCTGGGAGCGGCTTCTTTGGGGCCGCGGAGCACGCTGTTTGCGCCAGCCACTGCATGGGGCCAGAATCTTGGCGAGCGCACGGTGAAAGGCACGGTATTGAACGAGAATTCAGAGCCTGTCGCCGGCGCCACCGTCTTCTTGAGGAACGAGAAGACCAAGGCGATTCGCAGCTTTGAATCGATCGCGAATGGCCACTATCAATTCACCCAGATCGACATGGACGTGGACTACGATTTGTGGGCGGAGAAAGACGGGAAAAAGAGCGCGACGAAGACCGTGAGCTCGTGGGACACGCGCAAGGAGTTTGTATCGGACCTGAAGCTGAAGTAAAACAGCTTCTAGCTCCCAGCTTCTAGCGTCTAGCTCTCAGTGCCCTGCCCACGATTCCATAGCGCCCGTCCCTTCGTTCCCTGCCCTTCTGATCACTGATCCCTGTTCCCTGTTTTTAACTCTCCAGCTTTTTGACTACCAGCTCGTTGAGCAGCGCGGGGTTGGCCTGGCCCTTCGAGGCCCGCATCACCTGGCCGACAAAGAATCCGGCCATGGTTTTTTTCCCGGCACGATACTGCTCCACCTGTTTAGGATTGGCTGCGATGACTTCGTCGATGAGCTTCTCGATGGCCGCGGCGTCGGTGATCTGCTGCGGCTTTTCGCGCTCATAGACCGCGGAGAAGTCCTCGCCCTTCTCAAAGCACACGTCAAAGAGCTGCTTCATCTGTTTGGAGCTGATCTTGCCCTCGTCGAGCAGATCGGCGGCTAGCACAATACCGGCCATCGACACCGGCGACTCCTCCTGCTCCAATCCCAGCGCTTTCAGCCGCCCACCCACTTCGCTCAGCAGCACATTGGCCACGCGCCGCGGATTGCGCGCCGATTTTGCCGCGGCTTCAAAGCGGTCGGCAAACTCGCGCGAGGCGGTGAGGGTGTGTGCATCCTGCGCCGCAAGCGCGTACTCGGCAATCATGCGCGCGCGCCGAGCCTCCGGCAGCTCCGGGAGTTTTTTTCTGGTTTCGGAAAGCAGTTCCGGCGAAACGATCAGCGGCGGCAAATCCGGCTCGGGAAAATAGCGGTAGTCGTGCGCCTGCTCCTTTGAGCGCATGGAGTAGGTGCGGCCTTCGTCAGCGTTCCAAAGGCGGGTCTCCTGAAGCACGTGCCCGCCAGCTTCGATCACGTCGATCTGCCGCTCGATTTCGTATTCGAGAGCTGCTCGAATGAATTTGAAGCTGTTGACATTTTTTACTTCGGCTTTGGTGCCGAATTTCTCCCGACCCACGGGACGAACGCTGACGTTGGCGTCACATCGCAGCGAGCCCTCTTCCATGTTGCAATCGGAAACGCCGGTGTAGAGAAGAATTTCTTTCAGCCGCGTCAGGTATTCGAAAGCCTCGTCGGGCGTGCGGATGTCGGGCTCGCTGACGATCTCGATGAGTGGCGTGCCGCAGCGGTTCAGGTCGAGATAGGTGCGCGTGGCGGAATCGGCAAAGCCTTCGTGCAGGCTCTTGCCCGCATCCTCTTCCATGTGCACGCGCGTGATGCCAATTCGCTTCCACCTCACGGACATCGACCCGTCCGCGTGGACCCCGGGGTTCTCGCCGCCGGCCGTTGGCACTTCGATCCAGCCGAACTCAGCCAGAGGCTTGTCGTACTGCGATATCTGGTATCCCTTGGGCAGATCGGGATAGAAATAATTCTTGCGCGCGAAGATGGAGCGAGGGCGCACCTGACAGTTGAGGGCCAGTGCCGCCAGCGTCGCGAACTCGACGGCCTTCGCATTCAGCACCGGAAGCGCACCGGGCAGGCCAATGCATGTGGGGCAGATGTTGGTGTTGGGGTCGGAGCCGAACCGGTTAGCGCATCCGCAGAAGATCTTGGTGGCCGTGAGCAGTTGCACGTGCACTTCGAGGCCGATTACGGGCTCGTACTTGGCCTGAACGCCAGAAGGTGCGGCTGTGGCGGGCATGATTGGATTTTAGCGCGAGCGCGCGGGCTTTGGTGTGTGCGCGAGTGGCAGGAATGGGGCGCGATTGCCTACAATCGAAGCGCCGCGAAAATGCTGGTTGGCTGTGCTGCCGGCATTCCGATCTGGATGGGAGGACTCCCGTGAATTGGTTGAAGCTTTGCAAGGCTGCTTTTTTTGGAGCGGCCCTGGCAGGATTGTTCGCAGGCGCTGCACTGGCGGCGCAAACGGCCGCAACGCCAGCAGGGCAACCGGCGGTAGCCGCGCAGACTTCGCCCTCGGGCCACCCCAACAATGCGTATTGGATGGAGCACGACCGGCAGATGCTGGTCGACTTCGGCGGGCTGGAGCATTTCAAGGAGGCCGACATGAAGCTGGGGCCGCCGGCCACCGGCGAGGACCGCGTGGTCTTCATGGGCGACTCGATCACAGAAGCCTGGAAGCTGGACCTATCCTTCCCCGGCAAAGCTTACGTCAACCGCGGCATCAGCGGGCAAACCACGCCGCAGATGCTGGTGCGCTTCCGGCAGGACGCGATCGATTTGAAGCCGAAGGTGGTGGTGATCCTGGCCGGCACCAACGACATTGCCGGGAACACGGGCCCGATGACGCTGGCGCAGACGGAAGGGAACCTGGCCTCCATGGCCGAGCTGGCCCGGGCCAACGGAATCCGCGTGGTGCTGTGCTCGGTGCTGCCGGCCTTCGACTACTGGTGGTCGCCGGGCCACGAACCCGCGCCCAAGA
>Ga0335074_10015634_pt1 | contig 10672 bp, 11 predicted proteins | sample Lox_Sample_23_FD_206715 | JGI IMG/M metagenome (GOLD analysis project Ga0335074, IMG submission 206715) | Soil microbial communities from Loxahatchee National Wildlife Refuge, Florida, United States - Lox_Sample_2.3 | ecosystem: Environmental > Terrestrial > Soil > Wetlands | place: USA...
TCTGCCGCAAACACGGGCGGCTCCCTCCAAACGTCTCTATCTAAAGTGACCCGGCGCTCAGCTCCTCGCCGCGCTTCAGTCTTTCTGCGCCGTGTCACTCCAGATAGAGTCATAGCGTTAAGCGTGATCTATTCGATTTCGATCCGGGCGGGCTGCAAACCGAATCGGATCCCTACAAGGCCATTTTTCGGCAGCTTCAAGACATTGTCGCGCGACCCGGGCAGAGCCTTTGCAGGGCTAGATGCGGTGTCCGCGATACAAATCGGCCTCGATCAAGTCGGCTTAACAGGCGAGAATTAGGTAAAGGATTGCATACGGCGCGTCATCTTGCATATGATGTCCGGCGACTCTTACGCACCAGCTTGCCAGTGGGTACGGCTGAGCTAGCCCGGTATCTTATTGGCAAGACTATCGTCCGCAACATGGGGCGATACAGAATGAGTGGCCGCATTGTCGAAACGGAGGCTTACCCGCCAGGCGATTCGAGCGGGCATGCTTACCGTGGACAAACGGCACGCAACCACTCGCTTTTCTTGGGCGCGGGGTTCGCTTACGTGTACTTCATTTATGGAACGTCCTTCATGCTCAACGTTACGGCGGAACAGCCCGGGATTGGCGCCGGCGTACTGCTGCGTGCGCTGGAACCGCTCGATGGAATCGAACTGATGAAGCGGCGCCGCAAGACCGACAAACTGATTGATTTGGCGAGAGGACCCGGGCGGCTTGCGGCTGCATTGCAGGTTGACGAGCGTCTCGATGGAGTTGACCTGTGTACTGATGGGCCGCTTTGGCTAGGCACTCCGGTTCAGAAGAGTGCGCATATTGGCAACAGCGTGCGCATCGGCATCACCCGCGAGGTCGGCCGGTTGCTGCGTTTCTTTGAGGTCGGTAATCCCTTCGTTTCTGGTCCGAAGGCATGAGCCGTCAGCGGCATTGTAAAAAAGGCGGCAAATCGGAATCGTCATCGATTCCCCGATTTGAACAGACCCTACCGCGCGATTAGGCCGTCAACGCTGTAGCGTCCCGGCCCCGAAAAGATCAGCCAGACGAGAATCAGCACGTAGAGCACCCTCCCGAAGATAGAGGAAATCATCGACCCAGCCGAGTACTCCGATTCCCTGGATGCTGTGGATTCGGTTGGTCGCAACGGCGACGATCATATCGACGACGAGCACCGCCGCACACGCTGGGGCGAGCAGGCCGATCACCAGACCAGCGCCCGAGGCGAACTCAACTAGCGATACGAAGATCGCATTGGCGTGCGGAAATGGGATGTGCGACTGAACCAACGTTTGCTCCATCGCGCTAAATCTAGCCGGTACAAACAGCTTGGTCGCGCCAGAGATACAGAAGAAAATGCCAATTAAGACGCGCACGGCAGTCATCGCCATCCATTCCGCTGCGCTTAGCGTCCGCAAGAAGTTTTGGATATCGTGCCACATTCGGATTGCTCCTTCGATGCTCTTGCTCGTCCCCAATTGCGCGTCGCATTCGTTAGCCCCTCGGAAAATGTCACCTGGTGCAATGTCACCTCCAATTTAATCGGTCTGACGGCATCACACCACAAGGCGGGGAACTCGACAATTAGACGATAGTATCGCCGCTATCAAGGCTAAAGGACGCCCTTGAGCAAGCGCCGCTAAAGAATGTATCGACTGATACCTTCGTCCAATTGCTTTGCCCCTGCATCGGTGCGTTAATTGAGACTGAGCGAATAGGATTGATCTCATTCCACACTAAATTCTCATCGCAGGCAGGAGGCTAACTCATGGCTAAACCGGTAGCGAAGGCCATTTCACCACAGTGGGCCAACGAAACGCGTTCAGCGCCGGAAGACGAAGGGGCTCTCCAAGCAATTCTCTCCGAAGATATCGAATGGAAGGCTTTCGCTGGATTCCCTCCCTCGGCGCGCCTTGCGGTCGTTGTGGGCAGGCCCTCTGAACCTGGACTCTACACGGTGCGGGTCAAGGTGCCGAATGGCGTCAAACTAATGCCTCATCGGCATCCCGAGGATCGCATTTACACTGTCATTTCCGGCGTCTTCTACATCGGTCTGGGCGACGAATTCGACGCCGACAAACTGCAGGCATATCCGCCCGGTGCCGTGATCGTTTTGCCTGGCAGCACATCCCATTTTCACTGGGCGAAGTCCGGTGACTACATCACCCAAGTGTCGGCTATTGGGCCCCTGGGCATGGAATACGTCAATCCGAAGGACGATCCGAGGAATCAGAACTTCAGCGTGTAAGACACGGCACCGCAACTCAGGAGGGGGCATGGGAAACAATGAGTTCGAGACAAGAAACGCGCATGAGGCTACTGCACGGATGGCCTACGAATTCTGGGTACAGAGAGGCCGTCCATTTGGCTCACCTGAAGTTGACTGGTTTGCCGCAGAGAAGGCACTGTATGGAAATGGAGCGGCCTTTTACTTACCTGCGGTCGCCATGGAACCAGACGAGGGCCCATATTGGCGATGAGCATGCGAATACCGCGAGTTCTCTAATCCTGGATTTGCGATCCTGAGCTGCCCGCATTAAACAAGTGTGTCGTCTACTTTTTCCGTTGAATCGAAGGCGTTACCACATGGGCCTGTTGACTCCATCCGTGGAAACGGGACAGGTCTCCTGTGATCCATGCCTCGCGGAGTCCAGGGGCGCTCAGATCCCAGTCTGGGCGGATCTCCCTCGTCACGGAGCGCAGATCGTGCCAGAGATCGACAACCGACGGACGGCCCCAGAACCAGTAACCGTTATAGATGGTGTAAATGACGAGGCCCGGCTTGAGCACGAGCGTGTGCGGAATCATCGGGTTATGTTCGGGATCGGTGTACTCTTGAATCTCAAGATCTTTCTGAACCGTCCGGTCTGGATCCGAAAGGAAGGTCCACTGGGCTCCGACCGATGCCCGAAACTCCTGGAGGGTGTGGTGGTTGTCAGTTGAAATCGTGGCGACCTGCGCGTACGCCACTGCAATCTTTGGATAAAACGCGGCGAGTTCCGGGCACAATGTCATTACGCATATTCGATCTCCTCAGACTGGATTGTTTTCTGGGCTAAGCATCCACGAACTGCTGACCACCATCGATATCGTAAGTCGCACCTGTGAGAGCCGTGTTGATCATGATGTGCACGGCGAGCGCGGCGACATCCGCCGGCTCCATAACGCGGCGTATGGGAAGCGGCCCGAAGCTGGTGGGAGCGATTCTCCAGTTGATCGCCGAGGACTGATCCGGACAAGGGTGAGTCGACGAATCCGGCGGCGATCACGCTCGAGCCCGCCGGGCGGTCTCAAGCCCGATGCTTGAGCTTCCACCGATCACGATAACGGTTTGATCCGGACACCGAGCCTCACCTCTGGGAAGACGCCATAAAGCCTTTCACCAAGGCGGCGATCTCATCGGCAGCCGTGTCCAGCGCGAAGTGGCCACCGTCGACAATGTGGATTTCGGCGTTCGGGACATCCTTCCGGTAGCTCTCCGGCTCGCTCGGGTCGAACGATGTTTCGTATTTGCCCCAGATCACGAGCAGCCGCGGTTGTTTTTTCCGCATCCAGGCCTGCCATCTCGGATAGGACTCCACATTGGTTCGGTAGTCGTAGAAAAGATCGCTCTGGATTTCGGGCTGACCACGCCGATTCAGAAAATAAAACTCATCGGTCCAAAGGTCTGGATCGTGGCGCTCCGCGTCGGGATCGTTTCCGACGTGTCGCGCACGCGCGGCCTCGAGCGATAGGAGATTGGTGCGCAATGCGCTCTCATTGGCAGCGCGATCAGCCCAAAACGCCCGGCGCGTTTTCCAATTTACTCCCAGGCCTTCGTTGTGGGCGACGGCGTCCTGCACGATCAGCGCCTCCACTCGCTCTGGATGCGCCAGTATCATGCGAAAGCCGATGGGGCCGCCGTAGTCCTGCATATATAGGGTGTAGCGCGCGAGTCCTATCGCTTCAGTGAAATGGTTCATGATCTCGGCGCAGTGATCGAACGTGTACGCGAACCTCTTCGGGTCCGGCCAATCACTGTGTCCGAAGCCGGGATAATCCGGCGCGATCAGATGGTAGCGATTGGACAGCCGCGCGAGCAGCGGTTCAAACATGCGCGACGACGATGGAAGCCCGTGCAGCAGGAGAAGCGTTTCTGCATTCTTCGGACCAGCTTCCCGGTAGAAAATCGATAGGCCATCGATCTGGATGGTGCGATAAACCACAGGATTCATTGGCAACTCTTTCTCCACGACTTCCGCTCCTGCCGGGCGGTGCAAGATGATCCTAAAAATGGTATTAAGGACCAGCAAGCGCTGGCCCCACGCAGCCGATCTGAAAATATTCATCGTTGTCTCCACACACCGGCCATTCGCTTGCGTGGGGACGCTCATCTGGACGGGCGACACACGGTCATGGCTGCGGGAACCCGAACATCAACCACGACTGATTGGCTACCCAATGCGGATATAGCTCCGTCATCTGATCGAACAACTCCTGCTCAGATTTCGCGGTTTTCTGCACCCGATCGAAGTCCTGCAGGTAGCGCTTCGTGTCCGCGATCGCCGAGGGAGAGTCGGGCGCGCCAAGCTTCTTATGACCGGCGACAACAATCGCCGGGTTCAGCGCCGCTAACTTGTCTAGCGACGCGATCCAATGCTTTCGGCTCTCGGGGGTGGTGTCGCCGACGTACATGCGGCATTGGTTGTACACGACATCACCAGCGACGATCAGGCCGATCGATGGAACGTACAGAGAAGTTGTATCGGGACTATCGGTGCGGCCCTGCTCGATGATGCGCAATTCGTGGCCCTCGAGAGTGAACGTGTCGTGCTCATAGGGCTCAGGTGCAACCAACTTAGTGGGCACTTGCCCAGGAAACAACCGGCGGGCTAAACGCTCCACTGTGGGAGAGAAAGACATCTGCATGGCGTTCACCGTCTTCGGCGTTGCGATCGCTCGAGCGCCCGGGAACCGATCGAGCAGAATGCTCAGACCGTAGAAATGGTCGAAATGAGCGTGCGTTATATAGATAGTTTCCAGGTTGCGGTTGTGCAGAGCAACCCAATGCGCGAGAGCCTCGGCCTCAGCCACCGTCATCATCGCGTCTACCAGCACCGCGTCGTACTCGCCGAAGATTAAAGTCGACGTGATCGGGTCAAAGCCGAACGCTTCACCGAAGGGCTTTGGCCGCTCGCCGACCATGGCCTTTCCCGGCGCCGTAAAAACGTTCACACCAAGCGTGTTCGACGCTACAGAAGCACTCAAGCGCGTGCTCTCTTTCAGCCCATTTGTGCCAGCCATTGGTACTCCTTTCGATATCAAAGCGAGTGACTTCAAGGGAAGGTTGGCAGAAGCGTGTCCGCCGATGGGAGGTGGGATCAGTATGGTGCCCGCACTTGCCTCCCATCGGCGCCACTCGATTTAACGGAGAGATGGGGCAGCAGCCGCCTGTTTACCAACTCGCATCTTCTCCCGGTTGAGCGCCGGTAGAAGAAGTTTCAGAAGCGCTTCATCAGAGAACGGGTTCTGACCTGAGATCAACTCGCGATCTTGAAGGACGTAGCTCTTCCAGGGAGCGACCACACTGACGTCACCGCCCGCGGTACGCAAGGCGAAGTCCGGGTAGAAGAGAACCTTTCCACCAATCTCAAGGGGCTCCCGCTGCTGTTCTTCCGCCGTCGAAAAGATGGTCATCTTATACCCGGAATAGATCCAACCTTGAGCCTTTGCGCGCGCTCCAGCGGCATCGCCCGCACTCAGCGCGGCAACCACCTCCGTCGAATTCGGAAGAGCCGAGAGTAGTGAAATCGGGCCATGGCAAAGCACTGCCGTCGGCTTGGATGTTTCATGAAAGTGTCTCATCACGGTGCCAGCGTCGGGATCATCGAGAAGATCTATCATGGGGCCATGGCCGCCGGGGACGAAAACAGCGTCGTATTGATCAAGGCCCGATGCGATGACATCCGAGATGCGAGTTGGATTTTTGAGCCCAGTGAGGCTCTCGCGGAAATTCAGATAGTCCTGAAGCCTAGCCTCGTCCCCGCCAAAGAAATCGGCGACAGCTGAATGGACGTCCATTTGGGGCGTGTTGCCTTTCGGGTTGGCGAAAGTGATTTCGTAGCCCTCCGTCATCAGGGCGCGAACTGGAACCGTCAGCTCATTGAGATAGTAGCCAGCGCCGGCATAAACCTTGCCATCTTGCAAGGGCAAGCCGTGACCGCTCGAGACTAGCACCAAGACTTTTCCTTTTGTTGTCATTTTTTTTTTGTTTCCTCTCTGAAATGGAATCTGTTTCCCGAGACCTTAGCTTGTGCAGAGCAAACCAATTTACGAAAGCCTCGGCCTTAGCCACCGTCGCCATTGCGTCTACCTGCACCGCAGTGAGTGTTCAAGGCAACATTGCGAAAAGCACCGATCCGGCGAGGGCGTTAACCGTACTTAAGATCGGTGCTCTGTCCGACTTCTATGATGTAGCCGTCAGGATCGCGGATGTAGCAGCGAATCTCGCCGTACTTTGGTATCGGTTCCGTAATGAACTCCGCTCCTCGACTTTTCCATAATTTGTAGCAGGCCTGAATATCCGCGACGCGGAAATTCATAAAGCAGTTGATGTGATTCGGGTCGGGGACGCTGAGCGTTACCGTCGGCTTATCCGGGGTCGGCCCGCCTCCAACATTCAGGATCATCCAGATATTCGCGAGCTGAAGATACCCAGGCGCGTTGCCGTCACCCAGGCTCAGAATGCGGGCACCGAACACCCTTTCGTACCAGCGAGCCGATCGGTCGATATCGGCGACGGTGAGAAAATATGCGATGCTGATCCCCTCTCGCGGGGGCATCTCATAGCTCTTCTGCTCGATTTCTACGCTGCTCATTGACGACTCCAATTCCGATGCCGTGCTCATTATAAATGCCGCGTCTCAGGAGTTCCGTTTTCCCCTGGATGTGACGGGGCCGAACTACGGTACTCATAATTACTGTGATCAATTTGATTAAGCCAGAAGCGTAAAGACGAGTCTATTGGACGAAGGTATCGATCAATATTAAGTATCCGGGTCTGCTTGGACCCGATGTCGAGGGATTTGACGCGGTGAGTTCGGCTTTGTCTCTTCGCACGGTAAGGTCGACGACACACTGCTAGGCACTACCGCAAAGCCAATGGCCCGCCAAACTGTCTATCATTTTTTGGAGTAGGGAAGATCTTGTGGAAATGTCAATAATGGCCGGGCCGCTGCTCTCGTTAGCTGTGACCGTCACATCAGAGCAGCATGTTGAGTTCGTGTTGCGAAAAATTGTCGACGGGCTGGCCTCCCAGCCAGGCGTGGCATTGGTTCGCATTTGGTTATTGCCGTCTGTTCACATTCCCACGGCCTGGCAGGAAGGTGCACATTATCAAAACGAGATAGAGCATCTTCGCCTCGTCGCAAGCGCCGGAAACCCCATCAGGTCTCCAGGAGAGGACTGGTCATTTCTCCAGGGACGGTTTTCCCGATTCCCGCTGAATATCGGAAAGGTTGGTCAGGTGGCAGCCGATCGGCATCCGATCTTTATAAAGGACTTCGCTCCTCAGGACACTTGGGTCGTTCGACCAGAATGGGCAGAGCGCGAGGAGATTCGGAGTTTTGCAGGCCATCCCTTGATTTTTCAGGAAGAGTTGCTCGGTGTTATTGGTCTGTTTAGCCGTAGAGCGCTGGATGAGCAAGAGTTCACCTGGTTAGGGTTGTTTGCGAATCACGCTGCTGTCGCTATCGCCAACGCACGCGCATTTGAAGAGGTGGCCGAACGGCAAAAGGGAGAAGCAGAAGTGCGTGAACTGGCAAGTGGGTTGGAAGCCAAGATCCGACGGTTGGTGGAAGCCAATGTCGTAGGGATCGTCATGTTTAGTCTCGAAGGTGCAATCACCGGGGCCAACGACGCATTTCTCCAAATGGTGCAATACAGCCGTGAAGATCTCGCCACCGGTCGCGTGGTTTGGATGGACCTGACGCCCGCCGAATGGCGCGCTCGTGATGAACGAGCAATAACCGAGCTACAGACCACCGGCGTCTTTCGACCATTCGAGAAAGAGTACTTTCGGAAAGATGGGAGCCGGGTGCCTGTATTGCTCGGCGGCGCGCTCTTCGAAGAAAGTGGGAACGAATGTGTGGCTTTCAGTATCGATTTGAGCGAACAAAAGCAAGCAGAGAGAGCTTTACGACGCAGCGAGGCGTTCCTCGCGGAAGGCCAGCGTCTCGGTCAAACAGGCAGCTATTCCTGGCGCGTGGCAACGGGCGAAATCACGTGGTCAGAGCAGCTCTATCGCATTTACGAGTTTGAGATTGGCGTGCCGCTAACGCTTGACCTGATCCGCACTCGAGTTCATCCAGAAGATCTCACCTTGTACGAAAAAATGGTCGAACAGGCGCGAAATGGCGAAAACGACTTTGAATGGCATTACCGCTTGCTGATGGCTGACCACTCGGTCAAGTACCTGCATGCGGTCGCTCGCGCGACCCGGGACCAGAATGGCCAACTGGAGTACATCGCGGCGATTCAGGACGTCACGGCTCGCCGCGTTTCGGAAGAGGCGCGCGACAAGGCCAGATCGGAACTTGCGCACGTCGCCAAAGTGATGAGCCTCGGAACACTGGCAGCATCAATCGCTCACGAAATCAACCAGCCGCTGTCAGGCATCGTCACCAATGCCGGCACCTGTCAGCGGATGCTGGCCGCCGCGCCTCCCAATGTTGACGGCGCTCTCGAAACTGCGCGTCGAACGATTCGCGACGCCAACCGTGCTTCTGAAGTGATCACACGCTTGCGCGCGCTCTTCAGCAGGAAAGAGACTGCGACTGAATCCTTGGACTTGAATGAGGCCACACGAGAAGTGATTGCGCTCTCGTTAAGTGGACTTCAGAGAAACCAGGTGGTTGTGCAGGCAGAATTGGCCGAACACCTTCCACTCGTCATGGGCGATCGCGTCCAGCTTCAGCAAGTCATCCTGAATTTGCTACGAAATGCTGCGGACGCAATGAGCACAATCGACGATCGCCCAAGAGAGTTGCTGGTTAGAACTGAACGAGCTGAAGGGAACCAGGTTCGGCTAAGCGTGAAAGATGCGGGAATCGGTTTCACACCTGAGGCTGCGGACAAGATCTTCGAGGCGTTCTACACGACCAAAACCGATGGTATGGGAATCGGGCTTTCCATCAGCCGCTCCATCATTGAGACTCATCAAGGACGTCTCTGGGCGACACAGAATGATGGGCCCGGATCTACGTTTTCGTTTGCGATTCCTTGTGCACTCGAGCGTGTGGCTGATGCCGAGACTCGCGTCAACCGAACTGATACATCGACGGGCGCCGTATAATGTAGGTCCACTGCTCACAATCTGGGGAGAGGCAATACTAAAGCACAATGGACTGTCCGTCACGCAATGCCGCATTCTTTTGTTATGGGGTGCCCCAAGAGCGGGAGCAGGAACAGAGGTCCGCTTCTATCGGTTGTTGATGATGATCAGTCGGTGCGCGAGTCGCTGCCTGACCTGATTAGGGAACTCGGCTTTGCGGCTCGAGTTTTTTCGTCAGCAGAAGACTTTCTCTCATCCGGTTCAATCGATGAGACTAGCTGTCTGATCCTCGACATTGCCATGCCGGGCATGAGTGGACCGGAGCTTCAACAGGAGCTAAAGAGCCGCGGGCAGAAAATCCCGATCATATTCATCACCGGTCAAAAAGATGAGGCGATACGTGCTCTGATGCACAAACAAGGCGCGGCTGGGCTTCTGTTCAAGCCATTCAGTGACGCAGATCTGCTTACGGCCATCAAAACGGCGCTGCGGCCGCTTGAGGTTCCACCCGGTTAATCTTTGGAGGATACGATGAATTTGGCGCGCACACGTGGCGTGGAAATGACGACTTTGCCAATGTCGACCGCTCTGCCTATCGTATTCATTGTTGATGACGATGTTTCCGTGCGCGAATCGCTGGAGCTCTTGGTCCGGAATGAGAACTGGAAGCCGGAGATATTCGCATCCGCACAGGAATTTCTAAGCTACCCAAGAACACTCGTCCCGAGCTGTCTTGTTCTTGACCTTTCACTTCCAGGCTTGAACGGTCTTGAACTACAGAAGCAACTCGCCGTCGAACAGATCGACATTCCGATCATCTTCATTACCGGATATGGAGATGTACCGAAGTCGGTGCAAGCCATGAAAGCCGGTGCTCTCGAATTCTTGACGAAGCCGCTCAATACCGACGCCCTGGTGAGCGCGATCCGAAACGCCCTCCAACGAAGCCGCCTCTCCCTCGCTGAAGACGCGGAGATGCAAGAGCTTCGGGACCGTTACGCGTCACTTACTCCCCGGGAACAGCAGGTGATGGCGTTAGTAGTCGCTGGGCTACTGAATAAACAAGTTGGCGGCGAGCTAGGCATTAGCGAGATCACGGTTAAAGCACATCGTGGACGGGTCATGCAAAAGATGAAGGCCAAATCCCTCGCTGAGCTGGTTAAGATCGCTGCCAATCTCGGACCTGCGCGTCGAGCAGCTCACGTGACGTGATTGCGGCTCAAGCCGGGCTGAGTCTGACGTGACCCCGGTTTCCGTCCACTAAGTTATACGAAATCTCGCAGCATAGTTATCCGCATCGCCTTCTTGATGGAAGGTGTGACCACGCAGCCGGGGCTGGGTCAAGGCCGCCGCAGGCGCCCG
>Ga0335074_10015635_pt1 | contig 10672 bp, 12 predicted proteins | sample Lox_Sample_23_FD_206715 | JGI IMG/M metagenome (GOLD analysis project Ga0335074, IMG submission 206715) | Soil microbial communities from Loxahatchee National Wildlife Refuge, Florida, United States - Lox_Sample_2.3 | ecosystem: Environmental > Terrestrial > Soil > Wetlands | place: USA...
AACTCTCAATCACCAGACGACTCATCAGCTTATGCCTTTTCCCTAATTCATCCTGCAAGAATATCCGGGAGCGCATGACAGTCATAGCAGAATAAATCTTCGACGCACGACAGGTAAATGTAATCGAAGGGAAGTGGTCCGCATGAATATAAAAACTCCATTCGTGTCGAAAGAATAGATATCCCTATTTCGTGGACAAGCGGAACTGTGCCGAATACAGAACTCGAGACCAGAAGCTATATCGTCGCTGCAGGTTCCAGTTACTATTCCGAACGTTAATACACGTCAAATTGAAAGATCAAACCTTATGAAACAATGCATGGCTTCTTTCTCCGAGAATACGGTGTTGAAAATTAGTTACCTTGGATGCGAAATATTCTTGCCAATCATTGGATTGTTCAAGGATCTGCCTGTGAACTTCCTTTCTCCATCGGCTTGTGGAAGGTAGCCGAATTATCGCATTTGAAAGCTGATTTGAGACAATTTCGGAACACCTAGGAATGACTGACTGAGGAATAACAAATGATCCTTTGGCAACTCGATTTAGGTTCTGGTTTGTCCTTAGGATTCCGCTGAGGCGCAATATAGGGATCGATGGTCGCATAGCGGTGTTTTGTGGCCATGGATCTGAGCAAGTGACATTTCTTTGATCTTGGCACCAACTCCGAATACACCTGAGGCCACTATAATCCAAATACTATGAGACCCGGATATAACCCAAAGTCCATAAATCTATCTCTCCCCAACACTTTCCAGGAATGGATTCTCGATCGTCAACAAACCTTCCAACTTCCTGATGACCACGCGGCAGGTAATATGGTGTATCGCCAATCGGGTTGTATTTCCAATAATGCGTGTTGGAGTTGGTAACGTTTCGCTAGGGCTACCGTTGCGACGAGAATCGAGTTGGGGAATTGAAGTTCTACTCAAATGCAGACAATTGTGTGGAACGTGACAAGGTCATTCGAGGTGGTTTGTAAATGCCCGTTCACTAAGTCTTGCATTTTGAAAGAATAGGGGACGTCTGCTTTTCTTCGCCACAATAGGACGTCTGAGACATTTTCAAAGGAATTTCGACTTTCCGCACATTGCACGGTTTCGTTTCCAAAATACAGTGGACACTAACGTCAGATGGAAGTTAAAGAGGGAAGTGTACATACACTTTTCGAACTTCTGGCCAATTTCAGAGCTCGCTGAAAGAACGACACGGGACGTGATATTGCGCGACATGAGCGAATATTCAGGACTGGGTAGAGAACGTAATACTTCGACTTGGTATTCGAATTAAGGATTGGAAGGACAGCTTATCCTGTGCGACTATGTGGAATTCGTCAGATGTATTGCATAACTGGTTGCAAAGATCTGAGGAGGAACTCATATTGAAAGTTCTCCTTCTTTAGGAGACGTGGCGAATAATCCGTGACGTTATCCACGTTGTTTTGGGGGAATTGCTTTAGAGAATTATGAACTTATTGCTAGAGACCATCAGCTTTATTCCAATGAGGCAGATACAATTTGTAACTCCACGAATGACCTAAAGCAATAAAACGTCGCGCAGATTTATACGGAGTGGCAGGATACCCAAAGATCGTAGATGGAAAAGGAAGACAGGATAGTTTCCTGCGCATTGTTGGAGTTGTAGCCAGGGTTCGTCCTCTTTATCACTTGGTTATTCTAAGCAGCTCTCGCTTGAATATCGAAGAGTTTAGTTGCTCGAGCAATTTGACACTGTAATTTTGTCGGTTTGAGTCTGAGAGCAAGATGAGCGTTTTAGATGTTGATCGTTGGCATGCTGGCCGCATCTTGTATCTTCGTCATGCCTGTTAAGATGGTTCAAAGTTTCGATGAGGGCTCGGATTTGGACGGCGTTGACATTGCGGCCGTCCTTTTATATGAGCCGTATTTCGAGGATGAACCCAGGAGGGTTCGCTTCTGTAAAATATGTTTTCTGAAGTAATTTCTTGTTGCGAAAGCGTTTTAGATATTTGGTGGTCATTTCCTATTAACGAAATGCTTTACTTCCTAGCATTTAAACAGCATCACAGTACAAATACAAATTTGGTGTATTCCAGCCCCCCCCTCCCCCCCTCCTTCATACACCTTACAATGAAACATTTTTTCCAACCCGGCACCTCATCCGCAATTTGATGTCTCCTCATTTATCCTTAGGCGAGGGAGGGATCTTGACTACGATTCTATCTTTTGTCAGCGAACATCCTTGAAACAGAAAAGTGAAATGTGCGAAAGGAAAAAAGAAAACTATCAAAAAGGAGGGGGGGAAGATTAGAAGGGTAGAGGGAAGAAGAGAAAGTACTTTGTGGCTTGTGTCGTGGTTGCTTGAGATCGCGAGGGTGGATTAGCGGTGGACGAAGGGGCAGCAGAGCTTGTGGACGCAGGGGGTTCCCCTTTCTCATTAGAACGAGTCGGTTTTGCTCTTTGTCTTGTTGATCTAGTGGAGCTAGGTGTTTGGGAACGTTCGGAGGGGGTTTCTGTGTGTAATTGTAATGAAGATGGCTCGGCGAGAACCAAAAGTTTTTGTTCAAGTCGAACAGCATAGTCCAGCGTATATGACGGAAGGATCATAATAACCTGAGCAAAGATGGCAATAAGGATTGCCTGGAGCTGGCTTTTGTGAGTGACTTGGGAAAGGAATACCAATGCCTGCAGGGTCTCGACAGTAGACAAAACACTAGAGACCCTGCAGGCTGTTAAAGAATTAGCACAATTTGCTGTAGATATGGAAATTACCCTGACAGTCCAAAACCTCTTCACCAGGAGCATGCACCTCCTTACCGTTCTCTAGACAATCTTGTGCCTTTTGAATGGCAATCTGCATTCGGAAAATACGATGTCCCAGTCCCAAATTTTCATTTTGTGACATCTGTTTCATTTCCTCAAAGGCAGTAAAACTTTGAATGCAGTCTGTAATCGCTTTCTTGGTTGCTGTTGTTGCTTTGAGAAAGTGGCTTCTCTCGCCGATGGAATGATGTGGACAAAGATTTCTTAACACGTTAGTAGCACACAGCGTATGGAATTACTTCCAAGAGAGCCTTTCACTCGACTGTCCCAATCTACGAGCTCCATCGCCTGGCACGAAGATATTATTTTCTTTAATCCGATACCCGCCGGACCTTCTCAAAGCAGCGGCTTCCCATTCAACTATCACCATTAGCACAGTCTTGAGAATGGGAGAATACGTCGTTCTTGCATTTCACTAATCTTCTCCTGATCGTCTTCACCGGCCATCAAAGCAAATCTTGGAAAGCGGACTAGGATGGATATATCTCGTTGGAGTTGAGGATTGATGTTGGACTCCATTTTCGAAGTCGCGGAAATCAGTGAAGATAGAGCTATAGAAGCTGGATGAAGATCGATACTCAGTAGACGGAGGGAGCTTTAGAAGAGGAAAGCTACTTGGTGTGTTGAGGTATTAAGGAAATAAAGGGAAAGAAATTTCAAATACGAGACAAGGTTTGATCTGCGATTGCCTGCACCATTCCAGCATACTTTTATTCCTGTAAATATAATAGTTTTAGAGTTTGCCACCGTAAATCCCACCGATTTCTAACTAATAAGGTGACAACACCGCTAATTTGTCACGTACAGCTGTTTCCATCTATCAAATTCCAATATTTCTCATCCCGGCTTAATCGCAAATTGCTGGCCAAAATCTAGGCAATTCTGCAGTACTGTGTACTTTGAGTGTTAGCTAGCAAGCAAGCACTTTACGTAGTCAGAAGAAAGAAAATGTAGAGTCCTGCGTCCCATGGTTTGGTAGATTAAGATACATTTGTTTGCCTGCACGCTATGCTGCAAAGCCCACGTTGCGGAGGAACTCCATATTGAATGAAACACCCGAGTCATTGGTTCACAAATTCCGCTTCACCTTAAATATTTAAATAATGGTTACTTTTGAATTAGGCCGTTTAACCAAACCATGAATATGGGCCTAAACTCTCTCTCCTGGGTAAAGTGAAAAGAGCGGATATCCTACCTTATTACAATGCTTTTCTGTCGACATTCTAGGAGCCACTGAAGGCCACAAGCTTATGCATATGACTATGACCAGCCTGCTCCAGGCTGCTGACCAGGAATTAAATATTTAAGGTTGGTGTGAGAGCCAAAAGTCGAACCAGTCGTACATCAGCCACGATCCACGATCCAAATTAAAAATTATTTAAATAAATAGTTACAGTACTTTATTTATCTAAAGGCAGATCCGCAAATACTGATTGGTGGAGGCGCTCAGATCGCGCAAAAGATCAGCGGGGCGTGTTTTCGTTCCAGCAACTTGCGCACGCTGAGACGAAAACATCGAAAAGGAAAGAAAATACGTTCAATGGCGTCGGGGCTGTTAGGAACTACAATAGTTGCATATGCAAACACATTAAGACTCGGTTAGCTATCTATAGAATCGTATTATTCATTAAGCCGGGTGGCAAATACTCGAGTCGCTCAGAAAGAAGCAGCTTTCCAAAGTCTCGGACGCTGCAAAGACAGCCATGGACCGCGAAATTGCAAGAGGCAAGAAGAACAAAGGAACACGGGCAGTGGGCCTCCTAATATCGTGGCGCCCCCCAATTCTATATATCCCCCCTTCTGCGACTTGCGCGTCTCGTCCTGTCATGGCTCTTCCTCAAGTGCCCTCCTCTGCTCCTTGGGTGGAAGTCACTGAGAACACAATTGACCTCTCCCATATCCCTCCTCAAACACCTAAAGAACGAAATGCTTCGAAAGCAAACATTAAACGAAACCAGTTACTTTTGGCTTCTCCTTCGTCTCCCTCGAAAAACATAAAAGTATACCGATGCCTCATATCCGACGATCAAAATCCAAACTTCAAAGACTCGGTTGAAGAGAAAGACATATTGAGTGCAATGAGTCGGATGATTCACCGAACGACTAGCAACATATATCCAGGTCTGCCCCCTTGCAACCTCCTTTCTCCTTTCCTTTCCGCTCCACTTGTGGAAGGTTACCGTTGGATTTTGACCCAACTTTGGTTCTGTCAATTTGAATATGTACGTATACTAACGTTCGGGTGTAGTTACCGAGTCGTCCAACGAGGGCTTGTCCTTCTCTACAGACCTTTATCATTGTCTCTCCGCTGCAGTCCTCCTCCTCAAAAGACTCCCACAAACGGCATCCCCCACTGTCTATCAAATCTACGTTTTCGTGAGACCGCTACGCTTCCATTTCGCTAACAGGATAGGCGGTGGAAGTGCAGGAGTTTGTGGGTCTAAACAACATTGTATTTGTTCAAGATGCAGGTGATGAACGTCACATGTTGATGAGACCCATCGAAATGTCACCTCTAGACGAACTCAAAGTAAGAGTTCTTGAAAAAGTCAATACTATAAATGCAGAAAGGCAGTTATGGAAATATGATAGTAATACTAAAGTAGCCTCTAAACAGTAGTGGAATAAGATGAGTGAAAATGTTTCTAAAGTTTCCGCGCTATGTATGTTTGCATATCTTGTTCTTGTTCGCTTCATTCTGCAGCTGAACGCTTCATTAATCACAAACACGATGGTACGATTCCGTCGTCATAATTGACCACCTTGGCACTATTCGTGAGTCTTTCTGATAATGTCTATTATTATGGTTCATTCCTCAAGTATATAAATGAAACCCCAGTCCCTAATCCGAGGAAGTGTTTGCTATTCAGGGGCAGTTATCTCATGTTCCCAAATTTGCGCTGCTTCAATTGCATCATTATTTCAGCCGCGCATTATTGATGGAATTTTCGGTTTCTAGAGCCGAAAATGGGGTGGATAAGGGGTAGATAACTGATAGCATGCGCGAAATGGGAGTACCGTCTTGCGTTACCCGACTCCATCAAAGCGCACGACAAACACTTTTGAATATTGGCACTTAATGCAAGGAGAACGGCAGGACCATGCATCGATTCACTCTCAAAGTCTTGAACTATCAAATCGCCCATGGGCGTCTAACTTTGTTGGGCCTTTTCAGCTTCAGCCGATTCTCGAGATCCCGACTCCTTTCATGGATAACTTCAGTTTAACCATAGCCACTGGGGAATTTCCAAGTTTGTCTGGAATTGTGTTGTTGACGGAAAGTGATCCAAAGATCGATGAAAAGGGATTTCAAGAGGTTGTGATAACTTTCGCTGTTCTCCAGATGCTAACTCGATGGACTGTTGTTGAACAATAGACTCCTGTTTAACCCCAATTGTATGGGTTTCTATTCGTCAACTGAAGTCCTTGGAACAATGGTGGGGAAGTACAGCGTCACTCAGATAATAGGAATAACAGTTGAGGAGATGGGACAATGGGAAACAAAGTCGCGTACATTGCTTTGAATTTTCTTACAATTAGAGACAGAATGAAGTATCCGAATACGTCAGATTTGATCTTGCTCTCCACCGCGAATTTGGGGATTGTTAGATCTTTCCACCAGAATTGGTGGTTTGATCTCAAAAGTCCAAGGGATTTGCCAAATACTTCTTCTCCTTTGTATTTTCCCGGTCGATTAATTCGCAGTCGCTGGACAATATTGGCCAAATAATTTTGGATGTACGAATTGTTGTATCCATTGGAATGTTATACAATCATCTATGGAATAGTTCGTAGTGTGAGAACTGAATTCTGTCGGCACAGACGTCGAGCGAAAGAGAAATTGCAGGGAATAAAAGCACCAATGTAGCCAGTCGTGGATAATTAACAGGGATTGTTACAATTTGTTGAGAATGCCAAGGGTCGACTTCGCCAATATTGCTGTAAGTGTATTAGCTTGATAGACATGAGGAAGATACAATCTCGAGATGACAAGGCCACTGATCAAGTATAACCGATGTATAGCAGCCTAGTGAATTCTTTGTTATTAGGACTCAGTCACTGAAGACTATTCCCATGAAAACCCAAGGAGAATGGTTTCGGGGCTTGACTTCATAACGAATTCGAATCGGTTCTGTTTGGATTTTAATTGCAATTGCGGAGTGAAAACATCTGAGAGAAAGAGGATATGAAGATGGGCAAAATTCTTTTGGTCTTTATGTCTTCAGCCGGATTCTCGAGATCTGACCCCAATGAACGGATTTTCCTCGATTCCTGTATCCTTTGAGATTTCTGGTGGCAACTGGCGAATTCGGTGGGTATATTCGTGTTGTTAGCGGAAGTGAGCCAAATAGAAGACGACGCTTTGAAGAGAAGGCGAATAGACTAGTTTTGGCTCGTTTATTTAAGATTACCCTCAGTGGTCCGCGCTAGATGGACGGATCAGGGATTCTATTCGTCAGATGAACTCCTTAGAACAGTTGTGGGGAAGTACCGATGCAATTTAAGTCGAGTAACGATTTCCACATTGTGATAGTGAGTTGAAAGTGATAGTCAATTGAAGGTTCGTATTGAAAGAATAAATATACTTTAATGGCCGGGATGTTGATTCATGGCAGCGTCGAGGAAGAAAAAGATCACGACGAGCTGAGACAACTGAATTATCCACACTCACCATTGAATACTTTTCATTTCTACGATTAGACAAAAACAATTATTTAGATACCTCCAAAATGTCTCGCTCTCAACCGAGAATTAATTAACATCCTGAAGTGCTCAATGGGTTCATTTTGAATTGCAAAGTGTGTGTGCAATAAAGTAAAAGGTGATCGCTTTTATCGTGGAATAAGCTCGACCATAATCTGACAGGCGTTTACTCGTGGACATCGCAATTGCTATAAACTAGCTGTAATGCGTAAGGCTTATTTCCTTTGCGTGATAGAACCGCAAGGAGTGTAGACGAGGGGATCTGACGAAGGAGAAATCGTAGGGAATGAATCGACTCTTTCCCTTGGCGCAGAGAATTCCGGCGTTGTCTCTGAGCTGGAACAATTGGTAACGAATTATTGAGCCGACTGCTGCAGAAGATTAGCTTGATGGGTATGAAGCGGATACCATATAACCACAGCTCGGCGAAAGGCAGCAATAACATTAATGACATATATGTTTTGCTGATTGGTTTACCTCTTGGCTTGGTGTCCGAGAATAGAAGGTCACTATAGCAGTTCGCATGGAAATTGAAATAGACTTTTGTTGTGTAATATCGTCTTGCAACCACTTCCAGTGCCTTGCTTTTGAACAGTATCTCTCCAGGGAATATGCGTATCCAAAAATAAGGGCATTACAACCAGCGTTCCGTCTTCTGTTTGGAAACGATATAACCGAAGTAATCGACGATGAGATGAGATGATAGGGGCCTCCTCGCTGGTACTTGGTAGTAAGCGTACCCTCGCGTGAGATGGAAATAATTTCGTCTATACTCTTTCAGATGAAATGAATATGTGGCCAGCGAGCAGGCGGAAAAGATAGCTGACCAGAGACAAGTGGGGAATATGACCTTCGCCCTGGTAGCTATTGACGGTAACGCAGTAAAAGAGAAGAAGTGGCCGAATATTGGCAACTCATGACCGCTAAGGAAGATCATATGGAGGTTCTCAAAGGTAATAGAGTAGGCTGGAGGCGAGGGCCACTTCAGGAATCCATCCATTGAATACAATTGCCACCTGAATAACAGTTTTTGTAGGGCGGTTTAATGTCGCGGATGATGTATTAGAGATGGCGAGATTGCAAGAAAGCTGGTTTGGCGAACTTCTAGGTAATCCCATAACGGCATCCGACTTGAAATGTTGATGACAGTCAGATCTCAAAAGACAATACACGAGTCAATACAGACCATTCTTCTAGATGATGATGTGTTCTGGATGAGATGTGTGCTCGTTACTCAGAGTGTTTGGATGCACCCCTGAATTCGAAGATGAAGCGCATGTGATTCGACCAACTGCATTTCCGCACTTATAATTTCATCATGCATATTTGCAGCCATTCTTAACCGAAGTGCATTCCATAAGCGGAAAGTTTTAGCGCCTGTGACATGACAGGATCTCCAAAAGGCTACCTTTTTTTTAAGGCTTCGTCGGTCCGTCTCCGGGATTTAATCTGTAGATTAGCGAGACGCCCCCTGACGCCTCCACTCCAACTTTACAATTTGCACCGCTTACCTCCGGTTTCTAAGGTTTTCTTTTCTTTACATCCTGAATTTTTCCGTTTTGGCTTTTCTTCTGTGTGATGCGGCATGTTCTCCATTTCGGGATCGAAATTCGCCGATTTCCAGTGCTTTACAAAAGGATTTACGATCTGATCATGATGATGATAATGTTGTACTGTAAATAAGAAAGGTATTTCCTTGGAGCCGATGGTCGCACACACTTAAATTAAGTGGGAGCCGAGACCCCGACGGCCGGGTCTTGCGAAGTTGCAGTGTTTCTTCAAGCGAGCACAAGCTGGCTGATCGATCATAGGCTTTCGGTTCTTTCTGCTGATGAGCCGCAGTACATCAGTTGTAGCACTGACTTGCTGAGCCTTAATCTCTTCTGGCTGTTTCTACCAACTGCGCAACACTATCATATATATATACAAGTAGGCAATTGACTGTAAGACATATCTCCTACCTCTCATCGTCGCAATAAGAATTCCTAAGCCCTCGAATTGCCGTGGCTTCTGTTCGTCTGCGCAACGTTACCTGATTTACGTGGTTTTCTTTGATTTTCGGTCGTCCGGGGGCCCTCCACCGTCACCCAACCAACCACCTCCCGCACCGACACCTCCTAAGCGAGAAAATAAAAACTTAAACACTACAGATCCTCCGATCCAACCCATCATACCTTATAAGCGCAATCAATTAAGCGAGAAAAAAACCCACTAGCGCCTTTTCACATGTCCTCTAAATAAGACGTCACTACGGCGTTTTACCTTTGACTGTTTTACGTTTGTTAAGCGGACCGTGGAGGGAGGACAAAGTTTATCCCGTGGGAATCCGCCAGTAAACGAGGTTGTTAATCGAGGCGGCGACCAACAGCAACAAGACAAGCCGGCAAAGAAAATACCGGTTCGGAGTGGGCACACGCATTTGGAGTAGATACAGGCAACGGCTTTAAGAGGCTTTAAATAGTTTGTGGTTCCGATGGATCCTACTGATTCGACTTCGGCGGCATTGGTGTTGCAGCATTTAGGAGGGTATACCAGCAATATTGTAGGGATACCGCAAGGACAGTCGTTCGGTGGACAACAGCAACCGAATAGAGGGGCGCTTGGGGGATTAGGAATACAGCAACAGCAGCAGGCGATTCAAAGTCATCATCACCACACACTTCATCAGCAACAGCAGCAGCAATTTGGAGTAGGAATGACGGCGACGACAACCGCAAATGCTGGGTCAACCCAGAATTCGAGAATGTATAATGAAAAACAAATTAAACGGAGGACAAAAACTGGTACTCTCCCTTCATCTCGATCTTTCTCTTGTATCGTGGCTATGGTTGTGAGTAAGTACTGATGGAAAGGATGCATGACTTGTCGAAAACGAAGGATCAAGTGCGATGAAGCTAAACCGACTTGTATCAACTGTCAAAAATCTCGACGAGAATGCGAAGGCTATCAAACAAAACTTCACGATCGTTCGTCCACAGACAGTACTTCTCCACCTGTACTTCATCCATCCTCTTTCCCTTCTTCCGAGTACAGCACACCCTCCACATTAAGTGGGCCAGCATCTGCCAGTTTCTCACCTGTTAACCAACGGCGATTGGCAGGTACACATGAAAGTCCTCGATTTGGAAGTCCTAGATTTACTCCGTATGAAATATACCCTCGAACGCCA
>Ga0335074_10015636_pt1 | contig 10672 bp, 10 predicted proteins | sample Lox_Sample_23_FD_206715 | JGI IMG/M metagenome (GOLD analysis project Ga0335074, IMG submission 206715) | Soil microbial communities from Loxahatchee National Wildlife Refuge, Florida, United States - Lox_Sample_2.3 | ecosystem: Environmental > Terrestrial > Soil > Wetlands | place: USA...
AGCACGTGACGATCCTCGGCCTCTCCGCGCGAGCAGAGCTTGAAGGGTACGCCGGCCTCGGCGAGCGTCTTCTGCATGGTCTCGAACTCGTCCTGCCCCGCTACGCGCAGCCCCAGCGCGATCAGATCGTCGCTGCCATCCTCGTCGAGCACGAAGCGGTGGTGCCAGAAATCCATGCGTAGATAAGCGCGCCGCGGCTCGCCTTCATCGACAAACTCCAGCCCGAGGATCTCGGTCGCGAACTCCTTCCAGCGACCGAGGCTCTTGACGCCGAGGGCCATGTAGCCGAGTTCGGTTATCCCGCTCATTTCCTACCTCCCTTCGTCTCTGTGCTCGTGGTTATCGCAACAGAAAATCTGGGCTCCTTACTCACGCGGGAGCAGCTCGGCGGCGAGCTTGGAGAAGCCAGTGAAGGTGCGCTCGATGTGCTCGCCGAGCAGCCGGCAGGCGAGATCGGCGTCGCGCGCCAGCGCTGCCTCCATTATGGCCTTGTGCTCCTGGCGCACGCCGGGACGGATGTCGACGACGGTGAGCGTCAGCATGCGGTAGCGCTCGGAGCATTGGTAGAGAATGCGCCGGAAGTGCCGCACCCAGCGCGATGTAGAAGCGGCCAGGAGGGCCTCATGGAAAGCATGATTGCGCGCCGACCACTCGCGCCCGAGCGCCAGGGATTTGTGCGAACGGCGGGTGTCGACCAGGTTAAGCTTGTGCAGGGCGGCGACCACGTCGGATTCCCAATTGTCGTCGCCGGCTTCGATCGATTCGCGCAGCGCCATCGTCTCCATCATCTTGCGCAAGGTGATGATCTCGCGGAATTCCGCGATCGACACCGGCGTGACCCGGAAGCCGCGCTGGCCTTCCGAGGTCACCAGCGCATCGGCAACCAGGAGCAGGAGCGCTTCGCGGAGGGTGCTGGAGCTCACGGAGTGCTGCGCCCGCAGCTCCTCGATCGGCAACTTCGCGCCCGGCGCCAGCTGCCCGCTGATGATGCCGACCTTGATCTCGCGATAGACCTGCTCGATCAGCGTCTTGGCCGTCGGCAGTTCGGCTGCCGCCGGCGCTTGCTCGATCTTCCTGGAACGCGATGCCACCATCGTCAGGCTCGTCAAGGACTCGCCGCGAAACCGATCATAGCAGGAAGCGGCCGCGACGTTATCGAAATATCGAACGATATCGATTTAACGGCAGAGCTCGGTGCCGTGGCGAAATATCGATAACGTCGTTGACCCCTCGCAAGCGACGGGACTAAGCTTCAGAAAAAGCGCCTCGCCCGAACGGCGAGGCTTGCGGCGGGCAGGTCCGCGCACGAGGGAGGTGGCAACTTAGTCAGGCTCGGGAGCGAAGCAGCGCGACCATGGGCGTCCATGGGCGCCCCGGATGCTGCGGCCCGGCAAGATCGATCATCACCATCAGGCAAGGGGAGCGACAATGCCCGCACGCACCGGAGCGCAATTTCTCCGTGGTCTGGCCGACGGCCGTGAGATCTGGGTCGGGGGCGAGCGTGTGACCGATGTTGTCGACCACCCGGCCTTCACCGGCGCCGCGCATGCGCTGGCCGAGGTCTTCGACCTGCAGCATGAAGCGGCCGGCGTCTGCCTCATGCCGGACCCCGAGACCGGCGAGCCGATCAATGTGAGCCACATGATCCCGCGCTCGCGCGAGGATCTGCAGCGGCGTCACCTGGCGCTCGAGCGCATCTCGGAATATTCCGTCGGACTGATGGGCCGCACGCCGGACTATATGAATGTGACCTATGCCGGGTTTGCCGGCCGTTTCGACGAATGGGCGGTCAACGGCAACGAGCAGGGCGCCGAGAATCTGGTGAAGTATCAGAAGAAGCTGGCGCGCGACGACGTCAGCCTCACCCACACCATCGTCCACACCACCGTCGACCGCGCCAAGGGCGAGACGCCGCTCGGCTACGACGACGTTCAGCTGCACAAGGTCGAAGACACCGAGCACGGGATCCTGGTGCGCGGCTCACGCATCCTGGCGACCTTGGCGCCGTTCGCGGACGAGATCGCGGTCTATCCCGGTCATCCCATGCCGAACGCTACCGACGTGCATGCACTGTCCTTCAACATTCGCATCGACACGCCCGGCCTCAAATTCCTGTGCCGCGACAGCACCTCGGTCAACACCAACCGCTTCGACAACCCATTGTCGAGCCGCTTCGACGAGCAGGATGCCTTCGTCATCTTCGATGACGTCGAAGTTCCACGCGACCGCATCTTCATCAACGCCAATCTGGCGGTCTACAACTCGGTGATGCTCACCGGCTGGTGGCCCAACATCATGCACCAGACGATGATCCGCGCGCAGACCAAGCTGGAATTCGCCTATGGCCTGGCGGCGCGCATGGCCGAAGCGGTCAACGTCAACTCGCCGCAGGCGCAGCAGATGCTGGGCGAGATCTGGTGCTTCGCCGAGTTCGCACGCTCGGCGATCCTATCGGCCGAGCAGGGCGCCTACGAGTACGGCAACGGCGTGTGGTTCCCCGACGGCCGGCCGCTGGTGGCGCTGCGCGCCGCGCTGCCGGTGTGGTTCCCGCGCGTCAACGAGATCATCCGGCTGCTCGGCTCGCATAACCATTTCACCGCGCCGAGCGCCGCACAGTTCGCCGATCCGACGCTGCGGCCGTTGCTCGACAAGTACCTGCCGGGCGCCGGCGGCGTGAGCGCCGAGCAGCGCGCGCGCATCTTCCGCCTCGCCTGGGACTATGCCGGCGGCGCGCTCGCCAGCCGCAACGAGCAATACGAGCGCTTCTATCTGGGCTCGGCCGGGCGCAACCAGGCGAACGGGCATCTCTACTCGGACCGCACCCGTGCCAACCGGCTTGTCGACCGCTTTCTCAACGAGGACGTGCCGGAGCTGCGGCGGGAGCCGCCGCGCGAAGGATTGCGCGCCGCTGGCTGAAGCGGGAGAAGCTAGAGAGGCGCACAACGCGTCGAAGGGTCGATCAGGGAGAGGCGGGCGTCATGGCGGAAGCGACGCAGTTGGTGGTGATCGTCGGCGCCACCGGCACGATCTGCGAGCGACTGCAGCGCACCGGGCTCGCGGTGATCGCCGTCGGCCAGACGTCATTACCCGATCAACCTTGTCGCTGGACTATCGGCGCCGGCGCGGCCTACCGTGACGGAGCCGGCGCTGCCATCGCGTAACCATCCAAAAGGGAGATCGTCGAGATGAGTGTGCTGGAAGGGCCGAGAAGAGAGCTGCGCCACGTCGTTTTTGGCGGCAGCGCCTATTGGGCCGAGTATCGCGAGGGCGAGCTTTATCTCGGCGATGGGCGCGTGGTCTCGGAGCGCGCGGTGCAGCATCTGCCGCCGTGTTCGCCGACGAAGATCCTGTGTGTCCATCTCAACTACCGCTCACGCCTCTATGAGTTCACCGGCGGCGACAAGCCGCCGCCGACCCCGACCTATTTCCAGAAGCCGGTCACCGCGCTCAACGCGCATGGCGCCGAGCTGGTGCGGCCGGAGGGGTGCAAGTACCTGAATTATGAGGGAGAAGTCGCGGCGGTGATCGGCAAGGTCACGCGCAACATCGGCCGCGACGAGGTGTGGGACCGTCTCGCCGGATTCGCCGTCGCCAACGATGTCGGTCTCCAGGACATGCGCGACACCGACGCTGGCTCCATGCTGCGCGTCAAGGGGCCGGACGGTTTCTGTCCCATCGGACCCGGCCTGGTTTCTGGCGTCGACGTCCGAAAATCGATCCTGCGCACCTACCGCAATGGCAAGCTCGTGCAGGAGGGCGCCCTCGGGGAGATGCTCTTCGGCATCGACTACCTGATCGCTGACCTGGCGCGCCACATCACCTTGTTGCCTGGCGACATCATCCTCACCGGTACACCGGCGAATTCGCGCCCGATGGATGTGGGCGACCTGATCGAGGTCGAGGTGAGCGAGCTTGGCCGGCTCGGCAACCGCGTGGTGTCGGCGCCGGCCTCGCGCGAAGCGGTCGGCCACCAGCCGACGGATACGGAATCGGTTCGCCGCGTTGCCCTCGGCAATGACGAGCGGCTGCCGCCGAACATCAAGGCGGGAGGATGAGGACGCTTTAGAGAAAAAAGTAAGTCCGGTCGCAACGTCGACCGCGACGAACGAAAGGCAGGGAGGAGACAATGAGGAAGGCCGTCAGCCGTCGACAGGTCTTGCAGGGGGCAGCAGCTGCCGGAGTTGCGGCGGCGTCAGCACCGCTACCGTTGCGAACCGCTTTTGCGGTGCCCGAAACCGTCAAGATCGGCCTTGTCGGGCCCAAGACCGGCGCGCTGGCGCTGTTCTATGAGGAGATGTCCTGGGCGATCGAACACGTTAAAAAGGCCACCGGCCATGCGATTACGATCAACGGCACCAAGCACCCGCTCGAAATCGTCGTCAAGGACAGCCAGTCGAATCCGAACCGCGCATCCGAGGTGGCCCAGGAGCTGATCCTCAACGACAAGGTGCACATTGTCACCGCCTTCGCTACGCCGGAGACCGTCAACCCGGTCTCGGACCAGTGCGAGGTCAACGGCATGCCGTGCGTCACCAACGACGATCCGCTCGAATCCTATTTCTTCGGACGCAAGGGCGATCCCAAGAAACCCTTCGAATGGACCTACAATTTCTTCTTCAGCGGCGCGGAAGCGACGCAAGGGATCTTGGGCGCCTGGATGCGCGTCAAGACCAATCGCAATCTCGGCGTGCTGTGGGCCAATGACGATGACGGCCGCACTTTCGCCAAGGTGATGCCACCGGTGTTCAAGGAGGCAGGCCTCAACCTGATCGACCCGGGCCGCTTCGACCTGCCGTCGAGCGACTACACGCCAGAGATCACGACGTTCAAGGCGGCCAATGTCGAGATCGCCTTTAGCGTCATCCCGGGACCGGACTTCACCATCTTCTGGAATCAATGCGCCCAGCAGAACTTCAAGCCGAAGATCGTCACCGCCGGCAAAGTCGGCGAGTTCCCGCAGGGCATGTATCCCTATGGCGACCGTGCGATCAACATGGTCACCGAGGTCTGGTGGTCGCGCTACCACCCGTTCTCCTCGAGCCTGACGCGGCAGAGCTCGCGCGAGTTGGCCGAGGCTTATGAGAAGGATGCCAAGCAGCAGGCGTCGATGGGGTTGGGCTTCCGCCATTCGCTGCTCGAGGTCCCGATCGCGGCCTTGAAGAAGACGCAGAAGCTCGACGACCCGGCAGCGATCCGCGATGCCATCCGCGACAACGCCTTCAACACGATCGTCGGCCCGGTCGACTTCAAGAAGGGGCCATTCCCCAATACCAGCCTCACCCCGATCGTCGCCGGACAGTGGCGCAAGGGCACGAAGTGGCCCCTGGAGCTGGTGATCGTCGACAACAAGCTGGCGCCGGAAGTTCCGGTCGGCGGTCAGCCGGAGCCGATGCCGTACGGCTGATGCTTTCCGATCGAGAGGGTACGGCGGGATGAAGGCGATGCTGGAACTCGCGGCGGTGTCCCGCAGGTTCGGCGGACTGACCGTCATCGATCGGGTCGATTTCTCGGTCGGAGAAGGCGAGATCGTCGGAATTCTCGGGCCGAACGGCGCCGGCAAGACGACGCTCTTCAACATGATCGCCGGCGTCCTGTCGCCGAGCTCCGGCCGCATTCTCTTCGGCGAGCGCGACATCACCGGGATCCGGGCGTGGGGCCGTTGCCGTCTCGGTATTGGCCGCACCTATCAGGTGCCGAGGCCCTTCACCCATATGACCGTGTTCGAGAATGTGCTCGTTGCGGCGACGCATGGCGCGCGGCTGCCGCTGCCGCGCGCGCGTGGCGAAGCCGAGACCGTGCTGGAGCGCGTCGGCCTCGCCGATCGCGCCATGGTCACCGCGGGACGCCTTGGCCTGCTCGACATGAAGCAGCTCGAATTGGCGAAGGCGCTGGCCATGCGACCGCGGCTGCTCCTGCTCGACGAGATCGCCGGCGGCCTCACCGAGGCGGAATGCGAGTTCCTGCTCGGCATGATCGGAGAGGTGCATGAGAGCGGCGTAACCATCATCTGGATCGAGCACGTGATCCAGGCGCTCAGACGTCTCGTCACGCGGCTCGCCGTGCTGGCCGGCGGCGGCTTCATTGCCGCCGGCAAACCATACGAGGTGCTGGCCGACGCCCGCGTCAAGGCGGCCTATCTGGGGACGTGAGGTGATCACGGGCACGGCACCGGAGCCGCTCCTCACCCTCAGCGGTGTCTGCGTATTTTACGGCAACTTTCGCGCCATCGACCAAATCGACATTGCCGTGGGCGCCGGCGAAATCGTTTCAATCATCGGCGCCAACGGCGCGGGCAAGACGACGCTCCTCAAGGCGATCATCGGCCAGGCCGATCGAGTAGAGGGGCGGATCTGCTTTGCCGGCGCCGAAATCCTCGGCAGTACCACCGCGGCGATCGTCCGGTCCGGCATCATGCTGGTCCCGGAGGGCCGTCGCCTGTTCCCGTCGCTCACCGTCGAGGAGAACCTGCAGCTCGGCTGGGAAGTCGGGCGACGCGGCCAGATCGGGTTCGATGACGTCTTCCGGCTCTTCCCGGTCCTGCGGGAACAGCGCCGGCAGCGCGCGGGATGGCTCTCGGGGGGCCAGCAGCAGATGGTCGCACTCGGCCGAGCGCTGCTCGCCAACCCGCGCCTGCTGCTGTGCGACGAAATCAGCCTCGGCCTTGCGCCGCAGGTCGTGGCGGAGCTCTATGCCCTCATTCCCGCCATCAAGGCGCGCGGCATCGGCATCCTGATCGTCGAGCAGGACCTCGAGCGATCGCTCTCGGTCGCGGACCGCTTCTATTGCCTTCTCGAGGGGCGCGTGTCGCTTGCAGGCCGCCCGGCCGAGGTGACCCGCGAGACGGTCATCCGCCACTATTTCGGCCTGTGAAGGAGCATGCTGGTGCCGTGGATCAATCAGCTGCTGCAAGGCATCCTGCTCGGCGGGCTCTATACCATGTTCGCGACCGGCCTGTCGCTGTCGGCGGGCGTGATGCGCTTCGTCAACATCGCCCATGGAGACTTCATCGTCCTTGCGTGCTTTGCCTTGCTGGTCCTCACCACGGCGCTCGGCCTCAATCCGGTGGTGGCGACGTTGATCGTGCTTCCCTTGGCCTTTCTGTTCGGCTTCGGGCTGCAGCGCTTCCTGCTGCAGCGCGTGGTCGGCCAGAACGTGCTGCTGGTGATCCTGGTGACCTTCGGGCTCTCCATCATCATCGAGAACGGGCTCCTGGAAGGGTTCGGTGCCGACACGCGCAAGGTGTCGGGCGGCTGGCTGGAAACAGCGACGGTGGCGCTTGGGCACGGGATCAATGTCGGCCTGTTCCAGGTGCTCACCTTCATTGCCGCTGTGGCACTCGTCGCCGTCCTCGACTTCCTGCTCTACCGCACCGGCATCGGCGCCAAGATCCGCGCAGTGTCTGACGACGTCGCCGCCGCCGACCTGATCGGCCTCTCCTCGGGCCGCATCTATGCGATCGCCATGGGCATCTCGTTCGTCACCGTCGGGATCGCCGCCGGTTTCATGTCGGTCTGGACCAATTTCGATCCGGCCTCCGGCCCCACTCGGCTGCTGATCGCATTCGAGGTCGTAGTACTGGGCGGGCTCGGCAGCCTCTGGGGGTCGCTCGCCGGCGGCATCGTGCTCGGTATTGCGCAGTCGATCGGCGGGCAATGGGACATCACCTGGCAGATGCTGGCCGGCCATATCATTTTTCTCCTCGTCCTGGCGGTGCGGCCGCAGGGCCTCTTTCCCAGGTACTGACCATGCGCTCTGCCTCCCGGTTGAGCTTGATCCTGGCCCGCCTGGTGTGCGCCGCCGCCGCCGCGGCCGCAGCTGCGGCGCCGCTCCTGCTGAGCCAGAATGATGTCGTGCTGCTGACCGAGTTCATGTCGATGCTGGTCCTGGCGATCATGTGGAACCTGCTCGCCGGCTATGCCGATATCGTTACCGTCGGCCAGCACGCCTTCGTCGGCGTCGGCGCCTACGCATTTTTCGGTTTATCGGCGCTCGCCGGGCTCGATCCTTACCTCGCGATCCCCCTCGCGGGGGGCGTCGCGCTGGCCATCGCGGTGCCCGCGATGGTCCTGGTGTTCCGCCTGCGCACGGCCTACCTCGCGATCGGCACCTGGGTGGTCGCCGAGGTGTTGATGCTCATCGCCGGCAAGCTCGACGCGTTCGGTGGCGGCTCCGGTACGAGCTTGCCGATCTCGATCGTGCTGTCGTTCGGTCGGGCGCGCGGCGACCGGCTGGCGGTGATCTATTGGCTCGCCTTCGCGCTCGCGGCGGCGGCGATGCTAGCGACATACGTGCTACTGCGTTCGCGCATCGGCGTCGGGCTGACGGCGATGCGCGACAATGAAGAGGGCGCCGCCGCGGTCGGCGTCAACATCACCTACGCCCGCATCCTCTGCTTCCTCGGCACCGCGCCGTTCCTCGGGATGGCGGGTGCCATCATCACGGTGCAGAAGCTGCGCATTGCACCGCCGGCCTCCTTCAGCATCACCGATTGGACGGTATTCGTCATCTTCAACGTCGTGATCGGCGGCATCGGCAGCTTTGAAGGGCCTATCCTCGGCACTATCGTCTATTTCGCGCTGCGCCAAAACCTGTCCGGCCTCGGCCCCGTGCATCTCATTCTGCTGGGGAGTTTCTCCATCATCACCATCCTGGTCGAGCGCCGTGGCCTGTGGGGCCTGGTGCGACGGATGCTGGATGACGATTTGCTCCCGATCGCCCACAAGCCGTCGCCGGCGTTTCGTGCTAATGCCCTGCCGTTGCGGGCCGCCAGGCGCTAGATTTACTGATTGGCGTTGGGTCCCAGAAGAGACGCGTCGCTGGAGGTCGATACGCCGCGTTTCTGGCCGGCGATCGGCCGCCTTCCCCGCGGCAAGATCCGGTTCCGCTCGAGCCCGCCAGGACCGAAGCGCTGTGGCCGGTGTTCCGGGCGCTTTGGAAGGGGTCGAAGACATGCCCGCCCACTACCGACCCGGTCAAGGGATTGGACCGACGGCCCTGTTGTGCCACGGCTTTCCCGATGCTGGTCACCAGTTGTGCGCGCTTGCGAAGTCCGTTTGCGATTGCCACGGGCGCGACTTCCGTTATTGGCACCGAGCTGCCCAAAAGAGCGCGCTGAGGTTAGTGCGCTCTGCGCGGGTGCTTCGGACATCGACAGGCTCGGGGATGGAAAAAACGTCGTCGAGTTCGATGCAACTTGCATCCGATCAGATGTCCGGTTCTTCGGAGTCGGACGTTCTCAAGGGCGATGCAGCTTCCTGTCCTGATGTCCCAGAGCCGATGCTGGCTAGGTCGTATCTCCGGCGCTTCGCAAGGTGCAGGATGGCGACTGTCAGCTCTGCGCGGATTGAGCGGAGATTCTGACCAACAATGTGAAACGACGTCGGCTTTCAGAACAGTGCGGTTTTGTTCCAGAGGCATTAGAAACCCGGAGGTCGGGATCGTGCCGATTTCGTTGCAAAAGTCGGGGGTGATCCGGTCTACGGCGCGGGCTGGTGATGAGAATGAACGACTGTTTAGTGTGGCGGCCACCTCGGGCCCGCGTCCCCAGCACTAAGCTGGCGCAGCGTCTGCAACGGCCAAGGGCGGTGCATCCGCAACCAGCTTGGCTAAGCGTCTCAGGTTCTGCGCAATAGCCGCCAGTACGAACTCGTCTTGGGCACCACGTGGCCCTCTCAGACGCAATCGGCCGAGCCGCAGGATGCGTTTCAAGTGCGCGAACCGGACATCGATCCATCGATCAGATAGTTGTCGGCATATGCAAAGAAAGCTGGCCCCTTGAGAGCGCCGGTCCATTGAGCCGCCGGGTCGGACGGCGAGACGAACTTCGGCTCGACCTCGGTCGCGGCGCCAAAAGCCGCATCATTGAGCGTTGCGAGATATTCTTTCACTGACCGGCTGGCCGCTGCGGGATCGATTTCTTTGCTCCACTCCTTCCCCGCAATCGAGCGCTGACGGTTGGCGTCGGCCTCGATCAGGCTGGCATCCACTGCAAAGGCTTCGCCACCAACCAGGCCGGCGTCGATGCAGGTCCCAACCACGCGCTCGAACATGCGGCGGAAGATGCCGCTTTCACGGAAGCGCTCGTTGCGAGCCCGAGAGAAGGCAGAGTGATCGGGGATCGGATCTTTCAATCCCAGGTCACAGAACCACCGATAGGCCAAGTTGACCTGGACCTCCCGGCAAAGCTGTCGCTCCGATCGGATCGCGAACACATATCCGACGATCAGCATCCGGATCATCAGCTCCGGATCAATCGAGGGGCGACCGATCCGCGGCTAGTAGGGTGCGAGCTCCGCTGCACCCACGACAAATCCAGCGCAGCGGCGATCTTCCGGACAAGATGGTCGTCCGGGACCGCCTCATCGAGACGAAACTCATAGAACAAATGCTCTTGGTTGTGGACGCGTCGCCCCATCATCGTCCAGTCCCGCCCTCAAATCGCTCTCGGGAAACGGAATCACGCCGCACGGCCGCTTTCAACGGACTTCTGCAACAATATCGGCCAGGACTGGAAATCGCTGGCTTTCAATGACGATCAGACGGAGCCGCCGCGCAAATAGAGCCGCAGTAGTTCCAGCGTTACGGCCGCGGCGCGAGCCAGATGCGCGCGGGAAGCGCTGCGGGGTGTGACGCCATGCCGTTGAGAAGTGCGCCCAGGAGTCCGTCGACCAAA
>Ga0335074_10015637_pt1 | contig 10671 bp, 10 predicted proteins | sample Lox_Sample_23_FD_206715 | JGI IMG/M metagenome (GOLD analysis project Ga0335074, IMG submission 206715) | Soil microbial communities from Loxahatchee National Wildlife Refuge, Florida, United States - Lox_Sample_2.3 | ecosystem: Environmental > Terrestrial > Soil > Wetlands | place: USA...
ATCGGCGTCTGCGAGTCCCGATAGATGCCAATGAAGCTGTGATCGCCGCGGTCGGACACGAAGGCGAGCGCCTTGCCGTCCGGTGACCAGCGCAGATCGGAATCCTTGCCGAGATCGAAGAAGAGGCGCTGGGCTTTCTGGCTGCCATCGATCGGAGCGAGCCAGACGCTGCCATCCGTTTTGACGAAGGCGACGCTCTTGCTGTCGGGGGATGCCATGGGCGTATCCCCCTCACCGAGCGCCCGTGGCGCGCCGCCGGCGAGCGCCACCGACCACACCTGCATCTGCGGCTGCGTGGGACTCGCGTTGGGGTCGGGCTCGACAGGCTCGGGCCAGTTGGCATCGTGATCGCCCCCGCGCACGTAGATGAGATATCTGCCGTCGCGCGAGAAGTGAAGATTCGTGAGCTCCTGTCCGACATCGCCGCCATAGTCCGTGAGCCGGCGCGCGCGGTAGTCCGGAGCCTCGGCCACCCAGATGTTGCGGACTCCGCGCGCGTCGGAGGTCCAGGCGAAAGCGCCGCCGGAACGCCAGGCGACGAGGTCCGACGGGTAGGGGTAGCCGAGCACCTGCACCATGGTGAAATGAGCGGGCTGGGGCGCCGCGCACACGCCGCTCCCCGACAGTGCGCCGACGGCTGCGACAAGCGGACCCAGAAGCGTCGATGCGCGATGCGACAAGGTCGCCTCCTTCCCATCACGGCGGGGTGGTGTGGGAAGGTTAGCAGAATCCCCGGGCACGGCTGCCTCGGGTCGGCGCGCCCCGCGACCCTTCAGTCGCTCATCGAGGCCTCACCAGCGCAGGAGCCGCCTGCCCGTGACGGCGCCGAGCGCCGTTGCGGCGGCGATTCCGAGCGTGTACCAGGTGGCGGCGAATGCGGCCGCCTGCTCCGGGCAGTGCAATCCATAGAGAGTCGCCGCCAGCGCTCCGGCGGCGAAGCCCGCCGCGGCGCCCGTGAGCGTGAGCCGTGTGGGCGCGAGAGCGCGCAACGCCGCGATCAGGCAAGCGTAGATCGGAAGCGCGAGCAGCAGAATGAGCGGCGAGCAGATCTTCCAGGTCTGGCCCAACCAGAGCGCCAGGCGTGCCTGCGGCGCGGTCGCGAGGATCTGGCCCGCGCCGAGGGCGAGCATGGCGAGGATGATGAGCGCCGCGGCGAGGGGCGCCGCGCGCAGGCGGGCGCCTGGAATGGACAGGCGTCTGACGCTGATGGCACCGGCGAGCGTGAGGAGCCCCGTGTAGCCGGCCTTCATCCAGAACCACGGCTGCTGCGCTGCCGCGAGCAGCGGCTGGCAGCGCAGCCAGAGTGCCACGATGGCGAAGGTCACGAGGCCGCCGGCGATGAGCGCCGTCAGCAGCTTACGGGTGACGACCCCGCGGCGGATCGCCCTCGCATCGCCCGCAAGGAGCTCTATGAGATCAGCCGTTCTCATCGCGTAGAGCCTGATTCAGCCATTTGAGACTTCGATGCAGCATGACCCGCGCCGACACGGCGCTGACGCCTCGCTTGCGGGCCGCTTCCTCGACGGAGAGGCCTCGCAGCTTCACGTCCTCGATCAGAGTTCGCTGCCGGTCGGGCAGACGTTGCAACAGGCGCTCAAGATCGTTGCGAACTGCGACTTCCTCCGCATCTTCCGCGGCGAAGAGGGCGCCCGCATCCTCGAGCGGGACCTGAATCGAGCGATGTCGGCGGCGCAGATGATCGATGAGCTTGTAGCGGGCCAGGGCATACGCCCAGGGCGTGAAGGGGAGCGAGCGGTCGTAGCTGTCGCGCTTCAAATGTACGGCAAGGAGTGTCTCCTGAACGAGATCCTCGACCTCGGCGCTCGCGCTGCCGATGCGGCGGGCGAAATAGCCGCGCAGATAACGGCCCAGGGTGCCGAGGAGCTGGCGGTGCGCCGCCGAATCCCCCTCGAGACTGCGCATCATCAGCGGGCGGAGGCGCTCTTCGGTCTCTTCCTGCTGCAGCACTGGGGGGCGACTCACTCGCGACGCGCGACCCGCCTGATTCTAACGGAAAAGACACCCCGCCTGTAACGTCGCTCGCGCCGGCGGCGAAATACGCTGAGCCCCCATCACGGAGATCACCATGCAGCTGCGAATCTCGACCCGATCCATGGCCCGGCGTGCCGGTGTAACGGTTGCCGTCTCCTTTCTCGCGGCCGGTCTGGCACTTGCCGGCGAGCCCGATCGCGGCGTACTGGTGCTCACGAGCACGAACGACCCGGGCACCAACCAGGTTCTGGTGTTTCAGTTGGAAACCGGTGCCACGCCCGCGCTCGCTCTGGTGCAGACGCTGCCGACGGGCGGCCGGGGAGGTGCCGGCGGCAATGCCGGTATTCTGCAGATGAAGGACGATTTCGGCGCGGTGGCGAACTATGGCTCGAGCAACGTGAGTGAGCTCGTGCGGGACGGCGACTTCATCGAGGTCCGGGGACAGGTCAAGCTCGCCTCCGGCTGTGTGAAGCCCGACTCGGTGGCGCTCAGCAGCGAGCAGCTCTATGTGGCGGGCGCGAATTGCCTGGAAAGCCATCTCTGGCCATCGGGAATCCTGGACGGTGCGGTCGTGCACCTCTCCGATGCCTCCGCCGCGCAGGTCGCGGTCGGCAAGAGCTGGGGCGCGGTCACGTTCACCTCCGGGGCGCTCGATGAGGTGGGTCTCACGCCCTGGGGTGCGTTGAGCGGCTCAGTCGCTTCGGTCGCGCTGCCGAGCGATGCCGACAACACGCCACTCGGCGCGGCATTCTGGGGCGACATTCTCGGCTTCACCCCGGCGCACAGCCCCGACAGCTTCGCCATCGTCGATGCGCAGCGGAACGTGTATCCGATCGTCGGCCCAACGCCGCCCTATCCGACCAATGCGCCCTGCTGGGTCGCCAAAGGGCCGGGCAGTGTCTGGTATACGGGCAACAGCCCCGGCGAGGCGATCTCCATCTTCTTCACCGACGCCAAGGGCGGAGTCTTCTATAAGTCCGTGCCGCTGCCCGGAGTGCCGACCGACCTCGCGGTGTCGAAGGATCGCAAGTGGCTCGCCGTCATCTACTCCGCGAACGGCAGCGGTTATGTGGCCGTGTTCGCGATAGACCGGTATGGCGATCTGACCGCTGAAGCCAGCTCGCAGCCGATCGGCGTCGCGGTCTTCAACGGTGTTGCGGTCAGCGAGTAAGCGTGCGACGAGCGCGAGGCATACGGCTGCTGGCGCTGCTCGCGTTTGCGACGGGCCCGGCTTTCGCGGCGCAGCGGCCGGTGGTGGTGCAGCTCTTTACCTCCCTGGGTTGCTCCGACTGTCCACCGGCCGATGCGCTGCTCGCCCGTATCAGCGACCGCGATCCCGATGTGCTCGCGCTCGACCTGCACGTGACGTACTGGAACGACGCGTCCTGGGCCGATCCCTACTCGCTCCCGGGTGCGGATCGGCTGCAGAGCGAGTATGCCGCCCTGCGGGGTGACTCGGAGGTCTACACACCCGAGGCGGTGGTGGATGGCGGGCCGCCCTTCATCGGCGCGGATGCCCGCGCGATGGCGGCCGCCATCGCCCGGGCGCGGCTCACGGCGACAGCAGTCATCCCGGCCGCGATTCACCGGGCTTCGCGGCAGCTCGACATCACGATCGGCGCCGGCACCGGTGCGGGCACCGTATGGCTATTCGGCTTTGACCCGGTGCGCCGGACGAGCGTCGCAGGCGGCGAGAATGCCGGCGTGACGGTGAGCGAAGTGAACGTCGTGCGCAGCATCGTGCGGCTCGGCGAGTGGCGGGGCCGCACTCTGCGGCTGCGGGCGCCCCGACCTGCGGGCGCGAGCTTCGCCGTCATTCTGCAGCAGGCGGATGGCACCATCCTCGCCGCCGCCCGCACCTCGGCGGCCGCCGCCGCGAGTTAGGCAGACGCCCCCGCCTGGCGTAGTATCCTGCTGCCGCGGCCCGGCGTAAGCCGTGGACGGCAATGACCAACACGCCTTGACACCCAAAATAACTAAGACAATACTCAGCCGCTTGCGGTAGCGCTACCAATCACGCCGGTCCGCGCCGACGGCGTGCGCCCGAAGGGGAGGGTCTTTGAGCCAGCCGAGTCGTCTCGTCGCGCTTTGCGCCTCGGCCCTCATCCTGTGCGCCGCGGCGGCCGCCGCGCCGGCGCGCGCCGCCCGTGCCGCCGCCGTCGCGCTCACCGTGCGGGCGAACGCACCCGGAGCGAAGATCGATCGGCACATCTTCGGGCAGTTCTCCGAGCACCTCGGGCGCGGCATCTACGGCGGCATTTGGGTGGGACGGGGCTCCTCCATTCCCAATACGCGCGGCATCCGCAACGATGTCGTCGCGGCACTGAAGGCGCTTCACGTGCCGGTAGTGCGCTGGCCGGGCGGTTGCTTTGCCGACGAGTACCACTGGCGCGATGGCATCGGCCCGCGGTCGCAGCGCCCGGTCCGAATCAACACCCACTGGGGCGGTGTCACCGAGTCGAACGCCTTCGGCACGCACGAGTATTTCGATTTCCTCAGGATGATCGGCGCCGACGCCTACATCACGGGCAATCTCGGCTCGGGCTCGCCGCAGGAGATGGCCGACTGGGTGGAATACATCACCTCCGATTCCGACAGCACCCTGGCGCAGCTGCGGCGGCGGAACGGGGCCGAGCGGCCGTGGCGGCTGCCGTTCTTCGGCATCGGCAACGAAGCCTGGGGCTGCGGCGGCAATATGAGGCCCGAGTATTATGCCGACCTCTTCCGCCGCTATGCCACATTCGTGAGGGACCATGCTCCCAAGGGAATAGAGCTGGTCGCGAGCGGCGCGCACGATGACGATTATCACTGGACCGATGTCGTGATGGCCCGGGCCGGCGCCTACATGGATGCGCTGTCGCTGCACTATTACACGATTCCGACCGGCAACTGGCAGCACAAGGGCGCCGCCTACGGATTCGGCGAGGGTGAGTGGGCCTCCACGCTGCAGGCTGCGGAACGGCTCGATCGCTACATCAGCGGCCACGCGGCCATCATGGACAGGTACGACCCGCAAAAGCGCGTGGCGCTCTTCGTCGATGAGTGGGGCACCTGGTACGACCCGCAGCCCGGCTCGAATCCGGGCTTCCTCTATCAGCAGAATTCGCTGCGCGATGCGCTGGTGGCGGCGATCACCCTCGATATCTTCCAACGGCACGCCGATCGCGTGCGCATGGCCAACATCGCGCAGATGATCAACGTCCTGCAGGCCATGATTCTCACGCGCGGGAGTCAGATGATCCTCACGCCGACTTATGACGTGTTCCGCATGTACGTGCCGTTCCAGGGCGCGACGTATCTTCCGGTGACGATCGAGTCACCTTCATACCGATACGGATCGATCGTGTTGCCCGCGGTCGATGCCACGGCCGCGCGGGATGCCTCCGGCACGATTCACCTGGCGCTCGTGAACCTCGATCCGCACCACGCCGCCACGGTGTCGGCGCGGATCGAAGGCGCGCGCGCCCGTGCGGCAAGCGGCGAGGTCCTCACCGCGAGCGCGATGGACGCTCACAACACCTTCGCGCATCCCGATGCGATCGGGCCGGTCCCATTCAGAGGTAGAGACGAGCACGGCACGCTGGTGTTCCGGTTGCCGCCGAAGTCCGTGGCGGTGGTGGCCGTGCACTGAGGGTGTGGCTCCGGCCGCCCCGGAGTGGCGCTCTTAGACGAAGATCACGGAACCGAGCCCCCTGCCGTGATGCCGGTCGCGGTGTGGCGCTGACGGATGCGGAATCCTGGATCCCCTGACGGTCGCGGGGACCAGCCGGTGGCTTTCGTGCTTTACGTCTCGAGCCTCGCTCTTGCGACGATGGTCGCGGTCGCGGCGTATCTGCTGGTGCATCGGCGGCGCATCGGCCGGGAAGCGGCCGCGGCCGCTGAAAGGCAGATGCTGCGCACGCTGATCGATAATCTGCCCGACCTCATCTACGTCAAGGATGTCAACGGCCGCTTCCTCCTCGCCAACGTCGCGGTCGCGCGCATCATGGGGGCGAAGAGCCCGAGCGAGCTCCTCGGCAAGAACGACTTCGATTTCTACGCCAAGGAGCTCGCCGCCCGCTATCACGAGGACGAGCAGGCGGTGATCCGCTCCGGCAAGCCGCTCCTGGCTCGGGAGGAGGAATGCCGCGATCCTTCGGGCCATCTCATGCACCTCGAGACGGCCAAGGTGCCGCTGCGCGATGCGGCGGGCAAAGTGACGGGCCTGGTCGGCATCGGGCGGGACATCACGCGGCGCGTCGCCGAAGCGCGGGCGCTGGAGGCGGCGGTACGGGAATCGCAGGAGGTCATTCAGGCGGTGCTCGGCGGCGCGAGTGATCGGCGCATTGCGATCAGCGGCAAAAGCGGCAGCCTGTTGCTGCTCTCGAAGAGCATCAACGAGCTGGTGGACAGCGTTTCCACCACGGTGGCGGAGACGATGCAGGTCGTGCGCCGGGCCGTCGACGGCGATCTCACCTCGCGAATGAGCGTCGATGACAAATCCGGCGACTTCAAGGCGCTGGCCACCGCGGTGAATTCCATGGCTCAGGCCATGATGGAAGTGGTCGCGGGGCTCGGCAAGGCTTGTCGCGCGGTGCAGGGAGGCGCCGAGGAAATCACGCGCGGAAATCTCGAGTTGAGCCAGCGTACGGACGAGCAGGCCTCGAGTCTCGCGCAAACGACTTCCTCGATGGAGCAGATGACCTCCACGGTGAGGGACAATGCGGACAACGCGGTGCAGGCCAACCGGTTGGCCGTGACGACACGCGAGCACGCCGAGCGCGGCGGCAGCGTGGTCGGCTCCGCCGTGGCAGCCATGGGCGAGATCAGTAAAGCGAGCAACCGGATCGCGGAGATCATCGGGGTCATCGATGAGATCGCATTTCAGACCAATCTCCTGGCGCTGAACGCGGCGGTCGAGGCGGCACGCGCGGGCGAGCAGGGCCGGGGATTCGCGGTCGTGGCCGCGGAGGTGCGCAATCTCGCCTCGAGGAGCGCCGGCGCGGCCAAGGAGATCAAGATGCTCATTCAGGATTCGGTCGCCAAGGTGAGCGAGGGAACGAAGCTCGTCGATGAGTCCGGCAGGGTGCTCGGTGAGATCGTGACGCAGGTGAAGAAGGTGACCGACGTGATGGCGGAGATCGCGCGCTCGAGCCGCGAGCAGGCCTCCGGCATCGAGCAGGTGAACAAGTCCGTTGCCGCCATGGACGCGATGACGCAGCAGAACGCGGCGCTCGTCGAAGAGGCGACGGCGGCGGCACAGGCGCTCAACGAGCAGGCGACGAGCCTGATGGGGCTGATCAGCCACTATCGGCTGAGTCCCTCCGCCGCTGCCATGAGTGCCACGCAGAGCGGGGGCGCCGGCGGCCGCGCGGCGGCCTGAGCCGACGCGCCGGGTCAATGGACGTAAGAGCCGGCGTTGATGTCGATCGTGCAACCGGTGGAATGATCGGCGAGGCCACTCGCAAGGAAGACGACGAACGGGGCGATGTCATCCGGTTCCGTCAGCCGCGGTAGCGCGATGTCGCTCGTGGCGTAGTCCTCGCCGTACTGATCGAGGAATCCCTGCGCCATCTCCGTCCGGGTAAAGCCCGGCGCCACGTTGAAAGCGAGGATGCCGGCCTTGCCGTAGCCTCGGGCAATGGACCTCGTCAGCGCGACCAACCCTCCCTTGGAGGCCGCGTACGCGAGATAGGGCGGCTGGTCACCGCGAAAAGCCGCGCGGGAGGAAATGTTGATGATCCGTCCGCCGCCTCGCCCCACGAAGTGCTCGATGGCGAGCCTGGAAAGAAGGGCGGGCGCGCGCAGATTCACCGCCATGGTCGTATCCCATCCTGCCAACCAGTCGGCCGTGGCGCTCTCCATCGAAGAGGACAGGGCGATGCCTGCGTTGTTGATGAGGGTATGCACGCGCCCGTAGCGCGCGATCACGGCGTTCCAGAGGGCGGTGCACTCTTCGACCCGCGAGAGATCGGCCTGAAAGATCTCGGCGGCGCCGCCGATCTGCGCCGCGACAGCGGCAGCCGCCTGTCGCTCGCCCCGGTAATGGATCGCCACGCTGGCGCCGGCCTTCGCCATGGCGCGCGCGATTGCCGCGCCGATTCCCCGGCTGGCGCCGGTGACGAGCACGCTGGTGTTGCCGAGATCGATTTTCACGGAGCGTATTATAGAGGCGAGGACGGGTGCGCTAAAACGCGCCGAGCCAGGCGAAGAGGATCAGGTATTCGACCACATCGCTCACGTTGTGCCCGATGATGGGCGCCACGATGCTGCGCGACTTCTCCAGCCAGTAGGCGTAGAGGACCCCGAGCGCGAAGGCGTAGAGCTGTTGGCCGAGTGCCTCGGGCCACTGACGGGTGTCGAAGCTGGTCGCATGCAGCAGCGCGAAGATCACCGCGACGATGATGCCGGCCCAGTTCATGTTGAAGCGTCCGAGGCGCAGCCTTCCCGGCATCGTGGTCGCAAGATAAGTCACGAGCAGGGCGCGGAAGGGAATCTCTTCGGTGGGCCCGACATAAATCCCCTCGAAGAAAAGCCAGCCGCCGACATTGCCGGGGGTGAGGGGATAGCCGACGGAGGGTTTCGTGTGCGCGATCAGGTTCGGCGCGTAATCGACCGCCGTCATCAGCACGCCGAAGAAGAGGCCCCAGAGGAGAGCCGGTACGAGGTATGTCTTCTCGCGCGGCCAATGCAAGCCGTAGTCGGCGGGTAGGAGCCAGCGTTTGAGCAGCGCGATGATAAGGAGCGCGATCAGGAACTGCCCGGCGTGTTGGACGTAGAGCCAGGGGAGTGTCGGGCCGAAGGGCGAGGGCGTATGGAAGGCTTTGCTCGCCAGAAATGCCGCAAAGCCGCCCGCATACGGCACGAAGTAGCCGAGCGCGGCCGTGATCGCGAGCGGAACGATCTTGAGCCGAAAGGGAGGATCGGCTGACACGTCGGCGGCGCTCATCGGCTGCATTCAAGCCGAAGGTGTTTCCTTTGTCTTGAACGGATTTGACCTGCGCCAGTGTCCGGGCGGAAATCCGCTCAGCGCGCGCACGGCGCGTGACATGTGGGCCGAATCCGCAAAGCCCGTATCCGCGGCGATGGTGGCCAAAGGCTCGGCGCCGGCGACGATCCGCACGAACGCGTGACGCGCCCGCACCTCGAGGCGAAATGCCGCCGGTGAGATGGCGAACACGCGCCCGAAACCACGGGAGATTGTCTCGGCCGCAAGTCCGTGGCCGCCGGCCCAGCTTCCGAGCGGACACGCCGGGTCGGCGAGCAGGTCGCGCGCCAGCAGGTCCGGCCAGTCCTCAGGCCCGCACTCGGCCGCGGCCAACTGCCCGCGCAGACAACGGCCCGCCTCCTCCACGCCGCGCTCCGCGGCATGCACCAGCTCGTCGGGATCGGCGATGCGCCCCAAGCCGTAGCCGGGCGCAAGTCCCGGCAGCGCCAGGTTGAGGAGTTGCGTGTCCCGGTCCTCAAAACGGTCGAGGTGCGAGTCGAAGACATCGTGCACCAACACATCTCCGGGACGCACGCGATAGCGCCCTCGGCTGCCGCATTCCTCATAACCGCCCGAGAGCACGACCGTCACATAGGCCTGATGATGCCGATGGCGCGCGAGCCGCTCGCCCGCTCCCCATCTTTCGATCCAGCATGAGACCGCCGTGAGATCGCCATTGCAAAGCGGCCCGGCCACGAGCGGCGTCTCCTCCTCAGCGTCCGCCGAGGAGCGCGAGCCTGCCGTCTGTCGCCGCCCCGGCGCGGGGAAGCGCGATCGCGGCGGGCGTGGCGGCGGCGCCCGGATGGAGCACCTCGGAGAGCATCGTCCGCGCTCCGTTCCAGATGATCTGCGTGCCAATGGCGAGCAGGATGAAGGCCGTGAGGCGGATCATGATGTTGGTTCCCGTCGTTCCGAGGCGGCGCACGAGCCGGTCCGCGTACCGGTAGCAGAGGTAGATCGCCACCACCGTGATCAGTACCCCGAGCACGTGCGCGAGGGTCGTGGTCAAGAGCGCGCGCAGTTGCCGTGGCGGGTTCGCCCCGAGGGTAACGGCGACCGATATCGATCCGGGGCCGACGGTCAGCGGCATGGTGAGCGGGTAGAAGGCGCGTTGCACCAGGCTGTCCGGGTTGGGAGCGGGCGATGCGGACACGTTCGGCGTGATCGGGCCGTTGAGCAGCGACCAGGCGAGTGCGCACACCACGATGCCGCCCGCGACCTGCACCGCCGGAATTGAAACCCCGAAGAAATCGAGGACATAGGCGCCGATCAGGATGGAGGCGAGCAGCAGCATGAAACTGTTGAGCGCCACGAGCTTCGCGGTGCGCGCCCGCTCCTCCGAGGACAGCCCCGAGGTCATGGCGAGGTAGATGGGCGCGCCACCGAATGGGTCGATGATCGGCAGCAGCGCCGCGACCGCGATGAACACGATGCCGGCGAAGTAGCGGATATGATCGAGCAGCATGCCGGACAGTCTCGCCCGCGGGGCCGGCAAGCTCAAGCCCGGCCCGTGCTACATTGCGCGCCGGTAGCCCCGGGATCGGTGCAAAAACGATGCTCCACTTATTCGTGCTGTACGGGTGCATGCACTTGACCGCTCACAATCCCGCCCCCGAGGCGGGCAGGACCCGGTGCGTCGAAGCGCAGGTGTTCTTCCATGCCGAGCAGTGCAAAAAGGAGCTTCCCAAGGCCGGCGGCCTGACCGAGAAAAG
>Ga0335074_10015640_pt1 | contig 10670 bp, 9 predicted proteins | sample Lox_Sample_23_FD_206715 | JGI IMG/M metagenome (GOLD analysis project Ga0335074, IMG submission 206715) | Soil microbial communities from Loxahatchee National Wildlife Refuge, Florida, United States - Lox_Sample_2.3 | ecosystem: Environmental > Terrestrial > Soil > Wetlands | place: USA: Florida...
TCGGGTGAGTCGACGATCCTCCGATCCCGGCCGCCGGACCGGGCGGGATCTCCGCGACGGGGGAGCGGGGATCCCTCTGTAGCCCCCGCCAGGGCCGAGCCCGCAGCGGGGGCGATGTCTAGGCGAAGGACTGGCGGAGCGACTGGGTTCCCGGCGCTGGCAGCCTCTCACCGAGCCGGGCGGCGCGCAGCGAATCCTCGACGGCGATCGTCCTGAGTCTGGCGAGCGCGCGATGCTGGGCCACCCGGACCGCGCCGGGTGACATGCCGAGGGCACGGCCGGTCTCCTCAGCCGAGAGCCCGGACAGGACACGCAGCACGAGCAGCTCGCGCTGGTTGACCGGGAGCCTGGCCAGCAGCGCCCGGGCTCGCTCTGCCTCCAGGTAGGCAACAACGGTCTCCTCCGGACCGGGCCTGTCGTCCGGGGTATCGGGCAGGTCCTCCACCGGAACGGCGGTGCGCGCAGCGCTCCGCCTGGCGTCCGCCACCTTGTGCGCTGCGATCCCGAAGACGAACGAGGCGAACGGACGACCCTGGTCCTGGTAGCGCGGCAGCGCCGAGAGGATCGCCAGGCACACTTCCTGAGCGACATCATCCGCTGCGTGGTAATGGCCGGAAATGTGACCTAGCCGGGCCCGGCAATACCGCAGGACCATTGGTCTGATCTGTCGTATCAATTCGTCTATTGCGATGGGATGACCCCGCATGGCAAGCTCGGCCAGAACGCCCATGTTGCCTGGCCTTGGCACCTCCACCTGGGATTTCACCTGGGTCCCCCTGACGTAAGTGGCGCTGTCAGGCGTCCGCCTGCACGAATTTCTGATTCCCGGGGGCGGGAGTAAAGACAACATCAGAATAGACAACGGAAAGGTCACAGTAATGTGTCTTCGCTGATACCTGTGTAAAGGAATTACCAGCAGTAGCCATCCGGCTACGCTTAGTATTTGAAAGCGAGTTCCAAATTTATCGCGAACTCGTAAATGGATTTCCGCGAACAATTAGCCACCGTGTACCGACAACTCGGCTATGTCCGCAGTTGCGCCCGGGCCGCTCGGCCCGGCGCAGCGGCTGCGCGGGCCCGGCACGGGCGTGACTCACGGATCGCGGCCCCATGAAGGGCAGCGATCCGTGAGTTACGCCCCTAGACGCCCGGAAGTGAGCTGAGCCCCGTCACCACGCCCGGAGGCCTGGTGACGGGGCTCGGTCTGGTGTGCCCCGCTGAGCAAACTCAGTGCTGAGCGAACTCAGTGCTGAGCGAACTCAGTGCTGAGCGAACTCAGTGCTGACTGAACTAGTGCTGGTGGCCGTGACCGTGGCCGCCGGCCGGCTCGGGCTCGGGCTCGGGCTTTTCGCTGACGAGCACCTCGGTGGTCAGCAGCATCCCGGCGATCGACGCCGCGTTCTGCACTGCCGACCTGGTCACCTTCACCGGGTCGATCACGCCCTGCGCGACCAGGTCGCCGAACTCACCGGTCGCGGCGTTGTAGCCGTGACCCGCCGGCAGTTCGGCGATGCGGGCGACGATAACGCCGCCTTCCGCGCCAGCGTTCTGCGCGATCCACCGAGCGGGGGCGGAGAGTGACCGCCGGACAACCATCACGCCGGTGGCCTCGTCACCGGTCTTGCCGAGGTCGCCGAGCTTCTCCGCTGCCTGGACGAGCGCGGCGCCACCGCCAGGAATGATGCCCTCTTCAATGGCGGCCCTGGTGGCGGAGATGGCGTCCTCCAGCCGGTGCTTCTTCTCCTTCAGCTCGACCTCGGTCGCCGCACCTGCGCGCAGGACGGCGACGCCGCCCGCGAGCTTGGCCACCCGCTCCTGCAGCTTCTCCCGGTCCCAGTCGGAGTCGGTGTTCTCGATCTCGGTCCGCAGCTGGCGGATCCTGTCGTCCACCTCCGCCTGGTTGCCGGCACCGTCGATGATCGTCGTGTTGTCCTTGGTGACCACGATGCGACGGGCCTGGCCGAGCACGTCGAGACCGACCGAGTCGAGCTTGAGGCCGACCTCCTCGCTCACGACCTCGCCGCCGGTCAGCGTGGCCATGTCGCCGAGCATCGCCTTGCGCCGGTCACCGAAGCCCGGAGCCTTCACCGCCACCACGTTCAGCAGGCCGCGGATCTTGTTGACGACGAGCGTGGAGAGCGCCTCGCCGTCCACGTCCTCGGCGATAACCAGCAGTGGCTTCTTGGTCTGCGCGATCTTCTCGAGCAGCGGCAGGAACTCCGCCATCGACGAGATCTTCCCGCCACTCAGCAGGACGTAGGCGTCCTCCAGGACTGCCTCCATCCGCTCCGCGTCGGTGACGAAGTACGCCGAGATGTAGCCCTTGTCGAACTGCATGCCCTCGGTGAACTCGAGCTCGATCCCCATCGTGGGGGCTTCCTCGACGGTGATGACGCCGTCCTTGCCGACCTTGTCGAAGGCCTCGGCAATGACCTCGCCGATCTTGGCGTCCTGGGCCGAGATCGTCGCGACGTTCGCGACCTCGCTCCGCTCCTCGACGTCACGGGCCGACTCGAGCAGGGCGTCCGCGACCGCGGCCGCGGCCGCGTCGATGCCCCGCTTGAGCGCTATCGGGTTGGCGCCGGCCGCGACGCTGCGCAGGCCCTCGGCCACCATCGCCTGAGCGAGCACGGTAGCGGTCGTGGTGCCGTCGCCGGCTACGTCGTTGGTCTTGGTAGCTACTTCCTTGGCGAGCTGCGCGCCAAGGTTCTCGGTCGGGTCCTCCAGCTCGATCTCCCGCGCGACGGTCACGCCGTCGTTGGTGATCGTGGGAGCGCCCCACTTCTTGTCGATAACGACGTTGCGGCCCTTCGGGCCGAGCGTCACCTTCACCGCATCCGCGAGGCGGTTGACACCGCGCTCAAGGGCGCGGCGTGCGTCCTCGTCAAATTCAAGGCTCTTGGCCATCTGGGTACCTCAGTGTCCTTGGGATGTCCTTGGTTTCTGTTCGGTGGCTCTGACACCACCGCTCTCACACCACCGCCCCGGACCGGGCCGCGGCCGCCGGAGTCTCCTCCGCGAGCCGCGAGCCGAGCCGGGGCGGTGCCGGGCAGCGCTGCATGCAAGCACGAAGCCTTGCCCGGCGCGGGCCAGGCCCGCGCGCGAAATCTGCTCGCTACTTCTCGACGATCGCGAGCACGTCGCGGGCGGAGAGCACCAGGTACTCCTCGCCGTGGTACTTGACCTCGGTGCCGCCGTACTTGCTGTACAGCACCACGTCGCCGACCTTGACGTCCATCGGGACGCGCTTGGCGCCGGCGTCATCGAAGCGGCCGGGGCCGACAGCCAGGACCTCGCCCTCCTGGGGCTTCTCCTTGGCAGTGTCGGGGATCACGAGGCCGGACGCAGTGGTCTGCTCAGCCTCAAGCGGGCGCACCACGATCCTGTCCTCGAGCGGCTTCAGAACAACCTTGGTGGCGGTCGTCACGATCTGACCTCCCCCTCCGGAAAGGGATAGCTGAATTAGAGAGTCGACCATGTCGGCCTGCCGTCGCGGGTGCCAGACCAACCTTGTCGCATTAGCACTCTAACCTAGTGAGTGCTAGTTCCGTAGGTTAGTCTGCCAAATAGCGACCGTCAACACGGACCCCTCCGCCACGCATTATGCCTGGCCAGCGCATCGTCGATCGCGCCGGGGGCATGGCGTCAAGGCGGGCCAGGCTAGGCCGCCGTGATCTCGGTGACCGGCAGCGACGAGTCGGCGGCGAAGTCCAGCCCGGACGGCGCAGCCCCCCGCGCGATCAGTTCCGCGCCGAGCGCCGCGACCATCGCGCCGTTATCGGTGCAAAGGCCAGGCCGTGGCACGCGCAGCGCAAGGCCGGCCGCCGCGCACCGCTCCTCCGCCAGCGCGCGCAGCCGCGAGTTGGCAGCCACCCCGCCGCCGATCACCAGGTGCTCGACGCCGCTGGCCCGGCAGGCCTCGACCGCTTTCCTGGTCAGCACGTCGGCAACCGCTTCCTGGAATGATGCCGCTACATCCGCGACCGGCACCGGCGCGCCCGCGGCCGCGCGCGCCTCCACCCAGCGCGCCACCGCAGTCTTCAGCCCGGAGAACGAGAAGTCGCTGGTGCCATCCCGGTACTTGCCGCGCGGAAACGCGATCAGGTCCCGGTCGCCTGCCGCAGCGGCCCGGTCGATGTGCGGGCCGCCGGGGAACGGCAGCCCGAGCACCCTCGCTACCTTGTCGAACGCCTCGCCGGCCGCGTCATCAATAGTCGCCCCGAGCGGCACGACTTCCGCCGCGAGGTCGGGAACGAGCAGCAGCGAGGAATGCCCGCCCGACACCAGCAGTGCGATCACCGGCGCCGGGAGCGTGCCGTGTTCGAGCTGGTCGACTGCGACATGCGCGGCCAGGTGGTTCACGCCGTAGAGCGGCTTGCCGGTCGCCAGCGCGTAAGCCTTAGCCGCGGACACGCCGACCAGCAGCGCACCCGCGAGGCCAGGCCCGGCAGTCACGGCGATCGCGTCCACGTCCGCCAGCCGCACGCCGGCCTTGCTGAGCGCCCGCTCGACTGTCGGCACCATCGCCTCCAGGTGCGCGCGGCTCGCCACCTCGGGCACGACGCCGCCGAACCTGGCGTGCTCGTCCACGCTCGACGCGACCGCATCGGCCAGCAGCTCGTGCCCGCGGACGAGGCCGATACCGGTCTCGTCGCAGGAGGTCTCGATGCCCATCACCAGCGGCGCGGTCATCGGGCCTCCTCTCCGTCGCCGCGCAGGACGGCTTCCCCGCGAGCCGGGTTCCCGGCAACCGGGTCCCCGGCGACCGCGACGGCGCGGGCGGCGGAGTGACGGCCCGAGCCGTTCCCGGCAGTAAGGGTGTTAGAAACCGCCGCCGCGTCGGCACCGGCCCTGCTCATATCGGCGCCTTGAGCTCCGGCCGCCGGGACCTGGCCCGGCCTGACCACGCTCGCCAGGCTGCGCCGCATCACGATCGCGTCCGTGCCGGACGGCTGGTAGTAGCCGCGGCGGATGCCGATCTCGGTGAAGCCCCACCAGTGATACAGCCGCTGCGCGCGGGCGTTGTCGGCCCGCACCTCGAGGAACATCTCGGCGCAGCCGCGCCGCGCCGCCTCGGTCAGCAGGGCCTCGAGCAGCCAGGACCCGATCCCGTTGCCCCAGCGCGCGGTGGCGACGGCGATCGTCAGGATGTCCGCCTGCTCTCCGGCAACCAGGACACCGCCGTAGGCGGCAATGCCCGCGTCGTCCTCGGCCAGCAGGTAGTAACGACTGGCCGGCTGCTGCTCAAGCTCGCCCGCCAGCATCTGCCGGGACCATGCCTCCTCCCCGAACAGCGCCAGCTCAAGCTCCAGCACACTGTCCAGGTCGGCTGCCGTCATCGGCCGCAATGCCAGCTCGCTCACGCGGTCACCCGCTTCGGCTTGCCTGGTTCCCTGGCGTCTGGCCGGCGCAGGTACAGCGGCTCGGCTGGCTCCGGCGGCAGCCCGGCCGCCAGCCGCGCCGCCACGATCCCGGCCAGGTCCCCGGCCGACGGGTACCTCGGCTCGAGCAGCCGTCCGGCCAGATCCGCGTACAGGACCGGCCCTTCGCCCGCCACCGGCAGCCCCGGCGGAACGTCGGCAGGCCCGCAAACCTGCGGACCGCCAGTGCGCTGTCCGGCCGGAGAGTAGCTGGCCCAGTAGACCTCGCGGCGGCGCGCATCCGTGGCGACCAGGAAGCCTGACTCGCCCGCCCCGGCCGCTGCGCCCGCCCCGGCCGCTGCGGCCGCCGCTGCCGCGATGACGTCGAGGGAGCAGACGCCGTCAACCCTGATGCCGAGCGCGCTGCCGAGGACCCTGGCGGTCATAAGCCCTGTCCGCAGCCCGGTGTAGGGGCCGGGCCCGGTCCCGACCGCGACGCCGGTCAGGTCGGCGTGACCTGCACCGACGCTGCGCAGCACCTTGTCGATGAACGCCGAGAGCAGTTCGCCGTGCCGCCGCGCGTCAACGGCGGACTCCGCGGCGATCACAGCAGCCCCGTCGTGCAGGGCCACAGTCACGGCCGGCGTGGCGGTATCGAACGCGAGCAGCAGCACGATTGCCCAGCCTAGTGACGCCACCGCGGTGGTCACGACCAAGACCATCACCACGGGAACGAGGCCGCCTGCCCCAGCGCCACCCGCCGACGCGCGGCCGATGGGGCCGGTCAGGACCTTCGGCGGGGCCGGTCAGGCTTTCGGCGGGGCCGGTCAGGCTTTCGGCTGTGCCGGTCAGGCTTTCGGCTGTGCCGGTCAGGCTTTCGGCTGGGCCGGTCAGGCTTTCGGCTGGGCCGGTCAGGCTTTCGGCTGGGCCGGTCAGGCTTTCGGCTGGGCCTCCGCCTTCGTCAGCACGTTCCTGGCGGCGGCCTGCGCCGCGGCCTCGAGGGTGCCGGCCGAGACCGGCCCGAACCCACCTGACTCCTGCCCGGTTACCTGCACGGTGATCAGGACGTTGCGCTCGCGGAGGACGATCGTCACGATCTCGGACGTGATCTTGGTGACGTGCTCGCTCGCGACCGCCACGAACGCCTGCTGGCCCAGGCCGGACAGCGGGCTGATGCGCGCCGCCGACACCGGTGACTTCAGCGTTTTCTTTGTGGCGGCGTCCTTGGTGGCCGGGTCAGCCAGAGCCTGCTTCACGATCAGGAAGTTGTCCGCCGCGTTTGCCGAGGCGCTGCCCGCCGGGCTGCCCGCTGCCGTCGCGGCGGCGAGCGGCTGGAACGCCTGCGCCGTCACGTTCAGCTCAAGGAACGTCGGCTTGTGATCCAGCGTGAAGCTGCACTCGCTCTCGGTGCTGCCGGAGATCTGGTCCGCTGTGGTCCGGCCCGGTTCGGGCAGGTACTGATCCAGCACGGTCGGGCTGACGCTGTCGCACGCGGCAGGCACGGACTTGTACTCGCCGGGCTGCAGTGCCGTGACGTAAGGAAGCGGCTTCGGGCTGTGGTGAGTGAGCACGACGACGAGAGCGACGACGGCGCAGATCACGATGCCGACCGCGGACCACCGGTACACGCGGCGGCGCGACTTACGCAGCCTCGTAGCGGCGGCACGGCGGCCAGCGCGGCCGGGCAGGTTAATGCGGCGGGGCAGGACAGCTGCTCTGGCCCCGGCTCCGGCTCCGGCCCCGGCTCCGCCTGCTCCAGCGCCGGGCTCGCCAGCTCGGCCTGCTCCGGCTCCGGTGCCGGGCTCGCCAAAACCAGCGCCAGGCGCGCCAAAACCAGCGCCGGGCTCGCCAAAACCAGCGCCGGGCTGACCGCTTCCGGCGGTCTCCCATCCGGCGTCGTCCGCGGCCCGGACGCCGTTCCCGGCTGGGTAACCGTTCCCGGCTGGGTAACCGTTCCCGGCTGGGTAACCGTCCTCGGCCAGGTAGCCGACGCCGCCGGAGCCGCCGTAGCCCTCGCCGACGCCAGCCTCCTGCAGCGGGCGGCCATGCCGGGGCCGGTTTCGATCGCCGCCGTCCGGGCCTAGCGTCTCGCCGTCTGGCTGGCGCGCGTAATCCGGCCGCTCGCCCTCCTGCGGGTCGTATCCGGGATCGATCCTGTCGTGCCAGCCGGAGTCGCGCCAGTCTGCTGCTGGCTGCCGGTAGCCGAGCTCGTCGCCATCCGGCCGGCGGTGGCTGCCGCTCGAGCCCCGCGACGGGTAATCCCGCTGACCGTCATCAGGCTGGCGGAGAACCTGCTCGCCCAGCCCGGGCCCGTCGTAGGAAGGCCGGCGGTGACTACCGCTGCCGGAGCGCTGTCGGTCGTCGGTGCGGCGACCACCAGTCCGCTCGGCCTCGTACTCGGGCTGGCGGTAACCGGGCCCGTTCTCCTCCAGTGGCCGGTGGTCTGACTCGGGGTAAGCGCGCCCGCCGTCGTCGGCCGGTCGGTTGCGCTCCGGCCGCCGGAGCAGCGCGGGCGTTCGGACCGACGGATAGACAGTCGGCGCGGCCCATGGCGGCAGCTCAGCGTCGGCATCGGGTGCGAACGGATCCTGCTCCCACTGCTGCCGGTCAGGCCGGCCGGCGCCCCTGACCCGGGCTGGCCGGTCGCTGAACTCGGGGTCTTCTGGGCTCCGATGGCGGGCCTGCCGCGACGGGCGACGGGGCGGGGTGCCCTGCTCGGTCACGGCGTGCCTCCTGTACGGATCGGGGCCGCGAATGACCACGGCGGGAACCGGCTGGGATCACCCGCAGTGTAGTAGCGCGAACAGTGCCGCGTTGGACATTTCGGATACGTCGCGGGCCTGCTGCGATGGCCTTAGGGACTGGCACCAACGGCCGCAGCCCGCCTCGGCTGCCGTCGGCGCGACTCCCTAGTGGTTTGCTGCGCCGAACCGGGTCAAAACGACCGCCAAACCGCAGGTAATCGCTAGGGAGTCGCGAATCGACCGGGTCTGTCTAGCCGCTGAGGTCAGCCAGCGCGCGCCGGGCCGCCTCAACAACCGCCGCGCCGCGCCATCGCTCGCCCCAGCCACGCAGATGCACGGTCCGGGCGACGTCGGCCTCCTCGGCCTCGTCGCCCGCACCGGCGTAGCCCTCACCGGCGCCACCCCCACCGGCACCACCCCCACCGGCACCACCCCCACCGGCGCCGCCCTCACCGGCGCGTCCCCCACCGGCGCGGCCTGGCCCGATGGCGTCACCGGATTCGCCGGAGGGGCCGGACGGGCGTACCTGCGCAGCAGGCTCGGACGACTGGATGCCGATCGACAGGAAGCTGGGCGCCAGATCCTCCACCAGGCCCTCGCCCCACTCCACGACAGTGACCGACGAGTCAAGGTCGGCGTCAAGATCAAGGTCGTCGACTTCAGCCCGGCTGCCGAGCCGGTACGCGTCCGCGTGCACCAGGTCTGGGCCCGCTGACATGCTCGGATGCAGCCGGGCGATGACGAACGTCGGCGACGTGACCGAGCCTCGAACCTCGAGGCCCGCCCCGATCCCCTGCGTCAGCGTGGTCTTGCCGGCCCCGAGCGGACCGGACAGCACGACGAGGTCGCCAGCCCGCAGCAGGCCAGCCAGCCGCCGCCCGAGCACGCGCATCTGCTCGGCAGTCGGCACGACGACCTGTTCGTCGACGGCAGGCTCCGCGCTCGTCGTCACGCGGGCCGCCGCCGTGTCTTCGCCCCGTTCAGCGCGGCCGCCGCGAGGGCGGACAGCTCGCCGGTCACGAGATCGGGCCACTCGAGAAGAGCCATGTGGCCAGCATCGGGCACCACGACCAGCCTCGCCCCCGGAATAGCCGCCGCCAGGGCCGCAGTCTGGTCCGCCAGCACCAGCCGATCGTGGGCGCCAGCGATCACCACGGTCGGCACGCGGCCGATCGTGTCCAGTGCGTGCCGCTTGTCAAGCTGGAGCAGGGCCAGGTAGAAGTCCGTGACGATGTCGATCGGCGTTGCCCGGATCACGCGTTCGAGGAAGTCCACAACCGTGGGGCTGACGCTCGGGTCACCGAAAGCGACGTACCTGGTGGACAGGAAGGCGAGATCGCCGGACGATCCGCGCAGCCACTCGGTCAGCTCGGCCAGCCTGCCCGCGGAACTGGTCCGCAGCAGCGGCGCGCCGGCGCGGCGGCCGATCGGGCGCAGGACACGCGGCAGCCAGCCCGTCCCGTCGACGTCGCAGGCGGTCGTGGCGATCAGCGCGACGCCGATCACCTTCGTGCCGAACAAGTCAGGCCGCTGCTCCGCCAGGGCCATGATGCTCATACCGCCCATCGAGTGACCGACGAGCACGACAGGCGCCTTCCCCGGAACCGTCGCGGCGAGGACGGCAGAGAGGTCGCGACCCGTCTGGTCGATGCTGTTGCGTGCAGGGTCGCCGCGCTCGGACCGGCCGTGCCCGCGCTGGTCCCAGAACACCAGCCGCAGGTCCGCGGACAGATCTCGGCGCTGGTAGTGCCAGACATCCTGGTTCAGCGTGTAGCCATGGCTGAAGACAATGGTGAGCGGCGCCTTCTCCGGACCGGAGACTTCTGCGTGCAGCCGCACGCCATCATCGGCGGTGACAGGAACCTGCCGTCCGCGCAGCTGGCCGAACGGCTCGGCCGCGGCCGGATCGGGCCGCAGCCGGATGCGCCCGACGGCGATCTTCTCCGCGGCGATCACCGCGCCCGCTGACGCGGCAGCGATCCCGGTGGCCAGGCCGGCGACGCTAGATAGCCGCCGCCACCTCGCCATGGGCTCTCCCGTCCGCATCCCCGTCGCCTGCCGCATCCCGGTCGCCGGCCGCAGCCGCCAGCCCGTTCGACAGCCCAGCCGGGACGTCATCCTCGGCGGCGGTTACTCCAGAGTAAGTTCTCGGTACCTTACCCGTAAACCGGGTGACTATTTCATAAGAGATCGTCCCAAGGCGTTCGGCCCATTCCTGCGCGGTCGCTTCCCCGCTGTCGCCGGGGCCGAAGATCACCACCTCGTCGCCAGCCTCAGCCGGGTTGTCGCCGAGGTCGAGCACGACGTGGTTCAGATTGACGGTGCCGGCGATGTCGACCCGCCGGCCGCGGGTGAACATCAGCCCCGCAGCGTTGGTGGCATGCCGCGGGATTCCCTCGTTATAGCCGAGCGGCAGCACGCCAAGCGCGGTCGCCTGCACGGTGGCGTACCGGTGGGCGTAGGACACCGGGGTACCGGCAGCCACCCGCTTGACCTGAATCAGCCGGGCCCGGAGGGTCATGGCCGGCCGGAGCCAGTCCGGCACCCCGCCGGGCAGCGTGCACAG
>Ga0335074_10015642_pt1 | contig 10669 bp, 9 predicted proteins | sample Lox_Sample_23_FD_206715 | JGI IMG/M metagenome (GOLD analysis project Ga0335074, IMG submission 206715) | Soil microbial communities from Loxahatchee National Wildlife Refuge, Florida, United States - Lox_Sample_2.3 | ecosystem: Environmental > Terrestrial > Soil > Wetlands | place: USA: Florida...
GGCATGACACTGGTCGAGGCCGGACTGCGCCTGCAGGCCACCGCCCCCGCGCTACCCGGCAAGTAACCCGCCCCGCACGCGGCGAGGGAACACCCACGTGAACGAGACGGCCGCGGCGGGCGACCCGGGGGCCGCGGCCCTGCCGGATACGGTCCCGCTCCGGCGCAACAGCCGCTTCCGGCTGCTCTGGATCGGCCAGGTTCTCTCCGATACCGGCACCGAGGCCGCCCTGATCGCCTGCCCGCTGCTGATCCTCGGGCGACCGGGGCGGTCCTCCTGGCGATCAGCGGCCGAGCCCGAGCGCGTCCAAGGCGCGTAGCAGGTGAGGTTCGAACCGATCGAGGCCCGCGTGGCGAAGTTCGGCGGCTGTCCACCACCGGACCTGGGCGAACTCGCGCTGGTCCGGCCGCAAGGGCTGCCCGACGCGACCGGCGAGTGCGAACCAGAGGCTGACGTCCACGTGCCGCATCGCGGGCGGGCCTGCGGTCTCGGTCATCGTGAGGAAAAACGGCCTTTCCCCGAACGCCGCGTCGAGGTGCGCCATAACGCCGAGTTCTTCGACGGCCTCGCGCCGGACGGTATCGAGCGGGTGCTCGCTGGGCTCGACATGCCCTCCGGTCGGCAGCCACAGGCCGGACAGCCGGTGGTCGCAGAGCAGCACGCTCCCGGTCGGCCGGTCGACGAGCAGGAAGTACGACACCAGGTGTGGTGACGGGGTGAGCGGTTTCACCCGCCGGAAGATGTCATCGGTCCCGGCGAGCCACGACGACACGTTCCTGCTGTGCTCCCGCCCGAGGTCGTCCGTGGGCTCGATGCCGGACACCAGGCCGACGATCGTCGACTTCAGTCCGCCGGTAGGTGTCACCGTCGACCGCCTCGACCCCCGGCACCAGACGCGCGGCGAGGAAGGCCCGCATCGCGTCCCAGTCGTAGCCGGGCACGACCGGTAGCCGCAGCGTGAGGCCGCCGTCGGCGGCGAGCCGGTCGGCGCGGTGCCTGCGATTGCGCAGGTCGCTCGGCGACGCGCGGAACACCTCCCGCATGGTCCGGTTGAACTGGCGCAGGCTGCCGAACCCGGCCGCGAAAGCGATGTCCACGACGGTGAGGTCGGTGTCGTCGAGGAGCCGCCGGGCGAAGTGCGCGCGCCGGGACCGGGCCAGCTGATCCGGGCTCACCCCCAGGTGCCTGAGAAAGAGCCGGCGAAGATGCCCGCGCCGACAAGCCGATCCGGGCCGCGAGCACCGCCTCGGTGCCGCCGTCGTCCATGACGCCGTTGATAATCTGCTGCACCGCCTCGCAGACGAGTTCAGGTGCGCCGGTGGTGACCGGTCCCGCTACCCGGTAGGGGCGGCAGCGGTGGCACGCCCGGAAGCCCGCGGCTTCGGCCGCAGCCGGATGGTCAAAGGTCCGGACGTTCTGCGCCAGCGGCCTCCCCGCGCACCCCGGCCGGCAGTAGATGCCGGTGGTGACGACGGCGGAGTACGTAGTCATGGCTCCACGTATACGGCAGGGTCCCGGCCTTCCTCCGGCCGGATCCGGACACGATGCTCCTAGCCTTTCATGTCCAGATCTGGCCGGACCCGGCGTGCCTGGAGCTCGTCGTCGGGCTCTGAACCGGCTGCGCTCCGGCGCTAGCTGTCCGGATCCGGCCAGCTAGCCGGAGTGCAGCTGGCTAGCGTGGCGGTCATGACGATGGAACAAGCACAGCGTGCCATGGCCTTCGCGAACCTGCACAAGGCGGGTGATCCGCTGCTGCTGCCGAACGCGTGGGACGTTGCCTCGGCGGTCATCGCGCGGATCGTCGCGGCGCTCGACGTGCCGGTGTCCGCGGACATCGAGGCCGGTTATGAGGATGTCGCGGCAACGGTGACGGCCGTGCTCGAGGCCGGCGCGGTCGGTGTCAACATCGAAGATCGCCGCGACGGATCCGCGCTCTATGAGCCGGCCGAGCAAGCCGACCGGCTGGGCGCCGCACGCGCGGCGGCCCGCGGCGCGCCGTTCTGGATCAACGCTCGCACCGACGTGTTCCTCGCCGGCACGCGACGGATCGATGACGCACTTGAGCGGTCCGCCGCGTACGCTGCGGCGGGCGCGGACAGCTTGTTCGTGCCAGGCCTGGTCGACCCGGCGGCGATCGCCGAGCTGGCCAAGGGGCCGCTGCCGGTCGCGGTGATGGTCTGGCCGGGCGCTCCCTCGGTCGCCGAGCTCGCCGCCGCAGGCGCGGTCCGCATCAGCCTCGGCTCCGCCATCGCTCAGGCCGCCTACGCGGTCGCCGCTCGGGCGGCCACCGAGCTGCTCACCAGCGGAACCTACGACTCCGTCGCGGACGGCATCGCCTACGACACGATGAACCACGCCATCTCAGCCGCGCCCTGAAGGATAGGCGTGGCTGCTGACGGGTCGCCGTCGCCCACCGGATTCGCTAGGGCGCTGCCGGCGTCGGCCGTCCTGCTGCTAGGGCGTCCCGTGGATCTTGATGCCCGGCTGGTGTAGATCGGTACGGTGCTTGATCGACTGAATCGTCATGATCTGACTGATGAGGGCCTAACGGCACCGGCAAGCGGCAAGACGACTTAAGCGCACTCCATTCAGGGGGGCGCGAGCCGTCATGTCACGCTCCGGTGGAGTACCTCGATGGTGCCGTTGCTGCCGTCAACCCTGACCCGGTCGCCTGTGTGCAGGAGCATGGTGGCGTTGCCGCATCCGACGACGGCGGGGATGCCGAGTTCGCGGGCCACGATCGCGGCGTGGGACAGTGGCGCGCCGACGTCGGTGACGACTGCGGCGGCGCGGGGGAAGACCGGGGTCCAGCCGATGTTGGTGGCCGTGGTGACGAGGATCTCGCCGTCGCCGAGCTGGGCGGCGTCCTCGGGCGTGCGGAGTACCCGCGCGGTGCCTTCGACCACGCCGGCGGCGCCGGGGAATCCGGTGATCGTGTCGTCCGGCCTGACGGAATGGGTGCGCTCGCCGTAGTAGTCGCTGCGCCGGTTCGGGTCGGCCGCCCAGCGGATGGGGTCGAAGCGGCCGCGGATCAGCGCCGGATAAGGTGGCAGCGCCCGGTAGGTCTCGTAGCTGGCCCGTCGGGCGGGCATTTTGGCGAGGGGTGCCGGGTCGCCGCGGAGCAGGTCGACGGTCTCCGGCAACTCCAAGAAGAACAGGTCATCGCCGTGACCGGTGAGCTGCCCGGCGCGCCGTACCCAGGTACGCGCTACCCACGCCGACCTTGCGACCTCGGATCTGGCCGCCTCGCGGTCACGTGCGACCGGCGCCCAGCGCGCGACGAGCTTGCGCGCAACGGCCGCCTTCTTGGGGTCCTGGCCTGCCAGTCGCTCCCAGGCCGCGGCGCGTGCCGCTTCCTGGGCTGCCAGCAGCGCGTCAGCGTCGTGCGCGGTGTCGTGCAGGGCGGCGAGCTGGTCGTCGATCCAGGCCGGATCCTCAGCAGGTCGCGGGATCGACAGCTCCACCTCGTGGGGGCCGCGGTGTCCGTACTGGCGGGCGAAGGTGTCCCGGTCGATCTCGCCCCGGGCGAGCCGGGCCAGGCCGGTAACCGGGCCGAGACTGGCCAGGGGGGTGCTCCCGGACTGCTGGCCGGACAGCAGCAGGGCCGAGTCGGCCTCGCCGACCAGCGTCGCCAGCTTGCCGGGAACGGACAGCAGCGTGGTGCCGTGCGCCACCGCGCCGGAGAGGCTGTCGCAGGCCTCTTCGACCAGCGGCCAGACCTTCGCTGGCCACAGGCTGGCCAGCACCGTGGCGTCGGCGGTCTGCTCGATCTCGACGCGCAGCCGTTCGCAGCGGCTCGGCGCGCCGGCGAGGAACTGCGGCATCCGCTTCTGGCCGGCGCGGACTCTGCGCAACATCGCGACCGCCGCGGGCACCATCAGCCGGACGGCCTTCCACCGGGGAAGCCGCGGACGCGGGATCTGCTCGATCGGAGGCAGCTTGCCCAAGACCGGGCCGAACAGTGCGGCGAACCGGCGCGGCGAGATGCCGGCCAGGGCCTCCAGCGAGATCGACATGCTCACGTTCGCGTAGAAGCGTCCGCCGATCCGCCCGTAGCCACGGTAACCAGGCAGGCTCGGCGGGAAGGTCATCCGCGACATGAGCAGTTCGACGAGCGACCAGGTGGCAGGCGTCATGACATCAGGGAAGGCCTCGCCGAGGTTGCCGTTGCTCCACAGGTAGTCCCCGGCCAGGCTGTCGTTCCACCGTTCGCCAGGCCCGGCGGCGGGGCGAGAAGCAGGAGTGGTGATCGGCCGGGCCTGGACCACGGACAGCTCGCCCGCGGCGAGCGCCCACTCGATGTCCACCGGCTCGTCATACAGCTTTTCGATCGCCAGGCCGACCCGGGCCAGCTCGCCCGCCTCGGCCGGCGACAGCACCGCCCTTGAACGCAGGCCGGCCGGCGTGTCTGCCGCCCGCGTAGCCGCGCCGTCGGCCACGGTCATCACCTCCTTGCGGCCCACCTGGTAGCTGACCAGCGTCCCCGACGCCCGGTCGACGACGGCGATGTCGGGGGTGACGTCGCCCGCGACGACGGACTCGCCGAAGCCCCAGTTCGCGCTGACGACGACCTTGTCGTGTGCGCCGTCGAGCGGGTCGATGGTGAACATGACACCGGCAGCCTCCGCTAGCACGAGCTGCTGCACGACGACGGCGATGCTCACCTCGCCAGGCTCGACGCCATGGCGAGCGCGGTAACCGATGGCTCGCGCCGACCACAGCGATGCCCAGCACCGCTTGACCGCGTCGAGCACGGCCGCCTCGCCACGGACGTTGAGGTACGTGTCGTGCTGCCCGGCAGCGGACATGCCGGGAAGGTCCTCCACTGTCGCCGAGGACCGTACCGCGACTGGCACGTCGTCGCCGAGGCAGGCGTAGGCCCCGGCGATCGCAGCTGCCGTCGGCGCCGGCACGCGCTGGCCGGCAAACAGGTCACCGATGCGTGCGGCGGCCGCGTCGAACGTGGCCGCGCCGGACCCGTCGGCAGCAGACATGGCCGCCAGCACCGGCGCGCGCAGGCCGCCACGACCGATGAAATCCAGGTACGCGCCGGTCGTCACGTGGAACCCTGGCGGGACACGGAACCCGGCGCGTGCCAGGCGGGCCAGCGAGGCGCCCTTGCCTCCGACCACCCCGGGCGCGGCGCCCGGGTCGTCCAGAGCCATCACCAGCGGCACCTGAGCATCCACGAGATACCTCCTGCTTCTATGCCTGGTGAAGTCCCCCCGGTCGCCGCCACCATCGAAGAAAGCCACTCCTCCGAACGGACCATGGAACCGCCCCCCGTGACCAGGTCCGCGGGCGGGGCCCGGCACGCGCCGGCGACATGCCGGTGCGCGCGGATCACGGTGGAATCGGCGCTGATCGTCCAGTCCTTGCCCTCGGCCTCATCGCAGCCGACCCGCAGCCGGTCCAGGATCTCCTGCCAGGTCCCGTCACCCGACCAGCGGCGATGCCGGTTATAGACAGTCTTCCAGTTCCCGGACCCTCCGGCAGGTCACGCCACGGGCAACCGGTCCGGGTCCGGAAGAAGATTCCGTTGATCACCATCCGGTGATCGGCCCACCGGCCGCCCCGCGGCGAATCGGCAGGCAGGAACAGCGCCGTGCTGTAGACGCCGAGCCAGGCGATGCCGTAGACGCCGATTGGCAGGAGATCGCGCCGTGGTGGCAGCGGCTCGCGGCGGACCAGCGCCACAGTGCTGAGGATGGCAGTGCTGACGACCAGGCGCCCGAGCGCCAGCGCTCCCGGCGCCAGGGCATGGCCCGCAGCGCGGATGGCGACGAACGCTGTCTCCTGTTACCTGAGATTGACGTCCTCCCCGCCCTGAAGGACGGGGATTCCTCCTGCTCGGCTCACGCCGCGCTCCGGTGGGTTCCTGCTTCAGCGACGACTGCCGCGAGGCGCGGTCTTACACCGTCTCCACAGGCGTTTAGCCTCTCCGCCCGCCCGGCGGCGAGGATATTCTTCGCGGCGTTCACATCCCGGTCGTGGGCCGTGCCGCATGCTTGGCACGTCCACTCCCGGACGGCGAGGGGCTTCGGGCCGTCCTTCACGCCGCAGGCCGAGCACACCTGGCTGGTGGGCTCGAACCGGCCGACCCTACCGAACGTGCGGCCGTACTGCGCCGCTTTCTCCTCGATGCACCGCAGCAGCTGGGACCAGCCGGCGTCGGCCACCGACCGGGCCAGCCGGGTGCGCATCAACCCGTTGACGGCGAGGTCTTCGGCGTAGACCGCTTGGTTGTTGCGGACCAGGGGCTCTGCGAGGCGATCGCGAGGACCACAACCTCGGACCGTGCCGCGGCGTCTAGCACGGTGAGCATGCGATTGTCCCTGGACAGGTGATCTGGATGCGTCTGCGAGTGGTGTCCGGACCGTTGTCCGCGGCGGCCTGCGTGATCGCCGCCACGGCGTGCGGCGGGCACGTGACGGGGCCAGGTAGCACGCGGCCGGCCGGTGCCCCGCCGACGACGGCGGCCAGCACGCCGGCGGGCACGGTGGCGCTGCGGGCGCCATGGCCGGAACGCAGGATCGCCCCGGAGAGCATCTCTATCGCCAGCCAGGTGTTCGACCCGGGCACCGGCGTGCTCTACACGCTGGTGTCCAGGACGCAGGCGCCGGCCAACGGCCGGTACGTCCTGCAGGCCACCAATCTGCGCACCGGCGCGGTGCGGCGGGGGGAGTCCTACCCCCTCGCCCAGCTCTCCCTGGTATCTGGTTACCTGTGGGTGTCCGGGTGGCCCAGCGCCGGGATGCCGCCCGTGCTGGGACAGGTCGATCCCGAGACGCTGCGCACCGTCCGTTCGGTATCGCCGTCCAGGGTGTCGTGGGATTCCGGGGTGGCGCCGGGCCCGGCCGGGTCGGTGTGGGTGGGCGCGTACCGGACGCTGCTGCGGATATCGGTGGGCAGCGGCGCCGTGCTGGCCCGGACGGTGCTGCCTGCCGGCCTCGGGCTGTCCGGCATGGCCGCCAGTGCCGACGGCGCGTCCCTGTACGTGTCCGCCGCGCACCTGGTCACGGGCAGCGCCGAGGTGGGCGCCGTCCTGCTCGAGTACTCCGCCAGCACCGGCGAGCTGCTGGCGGAGACCGACCGCACCCCGATCAGCTACTCGGTCGCGGGCGCGGAGCTGACCGCCCTGCCAGGGGGCGTCTGGGTCTCCTTCCGCACCGGGATGCTGGGCCGCAGCGTGCTGCTGAGCGAGCGGTCCCTGTCGGTCATCAAGGCTGCCGGCCTGCTGTCGCCGCCGACGAGCGTCTACCACTGGCCCATGTCCAGCATCTCCGTCTACGGCGGGGGCGCGCTGTGGGTGGCGACCCAGACCGGGCTGGTGGCCTGCGTGAACCCGGCGACCGGCCGGGTGCGAGCGTCGGAGACGGTGACGTCGCAGTCGGCGCAACTCGGCGGGCTGCTCGTCGCGGACAGCGCGGCACGACAGGTATTCGGGTTCCTCTTGAACGACGGTTACAGCGGGCTGGTGAGCATCAGCCCGCCGCGGAGCTGCTGGGGCTGACCCGCCGATTACGCCCTGACCGTGAACAGGGACAGGGGCAGGGCCCGCTCTGCCTGGGCCGATGCGACGAGACGTGCGGCTGCCCGGTGACCTTGCCGGGCAGGACATCCGGCGCTCCGCCGGGCCGTCACAGGGCACGCTAGCGCTGAGCATGCTTGTCGGTGGCTGTGCCTAGGATCTGGGCCATGGCGGATAGCAGGTTGTCTGTGCGCGATCGCGAGCTGTTCTTGGCCGAGCCACATATCGCGGCCTTGTCGGTATCGGCCGGGCCGGACCGCGGCCCGGTGACCGTGCCGATCTGGTACCAGTACGAACCCGGCGGGGAGGCGTGGATACTGACCCCGGCCGAGTCGCGGAAGGCCCGGCTGATCGAGGAGGCCGGGCGCTTCACCCTGATGGTCGAGCGGGTCACGCCGACGGTCCGGTACGTGTCGGTGGAGGGGCCGGTCACGCGCATGACTCCGGGGACCGATGAGCTGCTGCAGGAGATCACCGCCCGCTATCTGCGGCCGGAGGAGATCCCGGCGTACCTCGAGTTCGCCAGGACGGAGCTGGGCGAGCAGGTCGCGATCTACCTACGTCCGCAGCGGTGGCTCTCAGCGGATCTGGGACCGGGCTGACCTTCGCCCCGGGCGAGGCCAGTTCCCGGAGACGATCCCGGACCCGGCGCAGGACATCCGGATCCCTCATCGCCTCAACCGGCCGTCTCTCCTGCTCACGCTGTGCCCTGGAAGGCAGTAATCCCTGCATCTCGCACCAGACGACCTTGCCCGCGGGCTCGTGCGTGAGGTACCAGTCCCAGCGAGCGCTCAACGCCGCCACCAGGAACAGCCCGCGCCCGCTCTCCCCTCGAGGGTCGGGTCTGCCGTCCTCGCCGCGATCTTTCGGCGTTGGGGGCCGCGGGTCGGCATCCCAGACCTCGATGAGGACTCGCGTGCCGTCGCTCGACAACCGCAGGCGCACGGCCTCTTCCTCGCGTGCCGCTGTGGCGTTTACGGCGTTGGTCACCAGCTCGGCGACCAGGAGCTCGGCGTCCGGGGCGAGCCAGTCCAATCCCCACTCCCACAGCAGGTTCCTGGCATGCAGCCGGGCGCACGCCACCGCGTTCCGCAGAGTCCCCAGCTCGAGGTAATCATGCGGCGGCCACGGGTCAGGTGCCGGCTCGCCGGGATGGAGAGCAGGGCCGACGCCTGGGCCGTGCTCAAGATCACCAGCGGGTGGTGATCCAGGCACGACGTCGACCCTGCTGCTCACACATAGATCAGCGCCGACTCCCCCTGATGTGTCACAGGCGGCGCAATGTTCCACGGGGTCAGGTCCATGACCTGCTGTGCTGCGCATGGAGCGCTCAGCGGAAGCAAGGGCCGGGGCCGCCCCGCCGATTCGCCCGCCATGCTGTCCGGCCGCGCCCATTTCTGCGGCTTTATGCCGAACGAGCGCTGGTAGGAGCCCCGGAACTCCAGCCTGACGGTGCCTACCTCTCCAGCTTCACCGTTTCCGACCGGCCGAGCACGTGACCGCCCGCGTCGTTCGCGGTCACGGCGAAATACGGCCCCTTGGAATTCACCGTGATCATCGTCTCGAAGCCAGCGCGCCACTGCGAGCCGACCTCCTCCAGCCGGGTCGCCGTGCGGCCGGCCAGCACCGTCCAGCTGCTCAGGTCGGTCGCCCCGTTCCAGCTGGCGTACACCACCGAGCCGCCGGCCTGATTCACCCGCGCGGCGACCGCCGGCTTGCCGGTGGGGTGGCCGGTCCACCCCGCGGTGAACGCGCGGTACGACTGGTCCCCGATCGGGAACTGGCCGTCAAGCAGCAGCGCCCCGTCCTCGGCGAACTCGGTGAAGTACGGCAAGTTACCCCACCCCACCAGTACCCGGCCGCCCGCGAGCACCTGCATGCTGCCCTGGTTGGCGGCCAGCAGCCGGGCCGGATGGGTGTAGCTGCGGCTCAATGTCGCACGCATGGCGGTCGTGTCCAGGTCGAGCAGGATCGCACGGGACTGCGGCTCCTTAGCCGGCGACGCGGCATCGTCGAACAAGGACAGGCTCTGCGACCCGCGCGGGCGGGCGTGGTGCTGCCACCAGAACCTGGCACCCGGGCCCATCTGGAAGCTTGACCGCTTCCCGCCCAGCCGCCACAGCAGCTTGCCGCCCGGCCGCTCGACCTTGTAGACGGCGCAGGTATTACGCGCGGAAATGATCAGGTTCCCGTCGGGGGCCACCGCGATCGAGTTGATGTGGAAGTAGTCGAACGGCGCCTTGGCGGTTCCGCCGGAGAACGCGGCGTAGGTATCAGTGACCGGCACCCAGTCCAGGCTGTTCCACTCGAACAGCACGGCGCCGGAGGCGATGTCGACCTCCAGCACCACGCCGGTCAGCGCCGTCCCGCTGGCCGGGCCGCCCAGCGCGGACAGATCGGCGGGCCGCCGCCGGACGGCTGTGATCAGCGCCGTGTCTTGCGGGCTGATGATGAACTCGTGCAGGTCGGCGGATAGGCCGGCGCCCCCGCCGACCTTGGCGATGGTCCGGTAGGAGCTATCCGCGATCACCGCCGTGCCGTAACCGACGCCTGGCCCAATCCGCCCTTCCCACCAGGTGAGCACCCGCTTGCCCCGGTAGGTCTGCACCTGCAGGTCTACCCGGGCCATGTGCTTGGCCGCGGGGAAGTCGGTATTCGGGGAGAACCAGACCAGGTTGCCCGACCGGTCCAGGATCATCAGGCCCGGCTGGCCGGGCCCGGGCCGAGGGTAGCCGGACGGGGACAGGATGAAAAACGGCGGATCACCGGCGCCCGGAGCGCCGTGGTAGGACACGGTGATGGCCGGCGGGGTCAGATCGGGACGGGTCACGAAATGCAGCACGCCGCCGCTAGCATCCGCCGTCACCAATGGGGCCGCCGTGCCCGCGTGCGCCGTCGGCGTGCTCGCTGACGCGGGCTGCGGCCAGACATACCCGCCGATGTCCGCCAGCGTCAGCCCGGCCGTCCCCATGACGGTTACCCCGCCATACCGAATGATGTCCCGACGCGTCAGTCCGTTGCGCTTCATGTATGCCACCTTTATGCGAGCTGGACGTCAGACGCCCTAACTGTCCCAGCGCAGGAGCACGTTTTACGGTAGACGCGCCGTGATGGCACCATATCCGCATGAAAAGAAAG
>Ga0335074_10015644_pt1 | contig 10668 bp, 10 predicted proteins | sample Lox_Sample_23_FD_206715 | JGI IMG/M metagenome (GOLD analysis project Ga0335074, IMG submission 206715) | Soil microbial communities from Loxahatchee National Wildlife Refuge, Florida, United States - Lox_Sample_2.3 | ecosystem: Environmental > Terrestrial > Soil > Wetlands | place: USA...
CGACGGATGACTGGCGGCAGATTGTGGGTGTAGTCGGAGACGTGCACCAGGACGGAATTTCGGAGAAGGCTCCGACGACGGTGTATTTGCCGCTGTTGGTGAACAACTTCGACACGCAGAAAGAGAGGGTGCAGCGCGGGGTTGCGTTTGTGATTCGGGCGCCACAGGCGGGGTCGCAGACGTTTATGCAGGAGGTTCGGCGAGTCGTGTGGTCGGTGGACGCGGACGTACCGGTCGCTATGCCGAACACCCTGGGCTACTACTACTCGCAGTCGATGGCGCGGACGCAGTTCACGCTGGTGATGCTGGGCGTGGCCGGAGCGATGGCGCTGATGCTGGGGCTGGTGGGGATTTACGGCGTGATTTCGTACTCGGTGAGCCAGAGGACGCGGGAGATCGGGATACGGATGGCGCTGGGGTCACCGAGAAATGCGATTGTGGGGTTGTTTGTGCGCGATGGGCTAAAGCTGGCGGCAATTGGGATTGGGTGCGGACTGATTGCAGCGTTTGCAGCGATGCGCCTGATGCGGTCGCTGCTGTTTGGGGTGAGCGCGTATGATCCGCTGACGTATGCGGCGATCACGGTGGGGATATTTGTAACTGTGTGGGTGGCGTGCTGGCTGCCGTCGCAACGGGCGGCGACGGTTGATCCGATGAACGCATTACGCGCGGAGTAGTGGCAGCGGCGCTTATGGGCTTTGAACACGCAGGAGCAGCCCGCTTCCGCTTCGAATGTGGAGCTTGCCGGGTCTGGATGCGAGGATGATGACGCCGGCCGGGTTCGTTCGGCCGTAGTGTTCGACGCGAAGATCGCTGAAGCCATAGAGGCCACAGGCGTCAGACGAGAAGAGCCATAAGGCCTGGGGCTGGTCGTTGCCGGAGAGATTTGCACGACAGGGCGGGTTGGTTTGCAGCATTGCGAGCACACCATATGGCGTGGGCTGGCCGACGACAGCCATACCGCGGGTTACGGGGCCATCAGGGCGATAGTCCTCTTCTCCACCGATGAGCGTAACGGAGCGCTGCTCTGGCGTGAGCGCGCGGTCGGCGCCTCCGCCGGGAATCTGCGCAAGGTCAATATCCATCATGGAAGCGAGTGTGCGCAGGTTTGTGGTGATGGGGGTGCTCCTGCCGTGGTCGACAAGCGTGTCAAAGCGGAGAGCGATGTGGTCAGGCGAGATGCTGATGACGTGACCGAGCACCTTCGCACCCCGGTGGACGCTGGTTCCGGGGATGTTTTGCATGACCCTTGCCCGGATGAGCTTTTCGGGATGCGTTTTGCCGGACTGTAGAGTCGTTTCGAGGGAAAGCGGAAGGACCGTTCCTGGAGGGATTGCCGTCTGCGCGAGAAGCCCTGCAGGGAAGACGAGTAGAAGTCCCAGCGAAACGTACTGTATGAACATACCGTGCCTCTTGTTGAGGGTTAGGCCTGAGATTCGCGATGTTTGGTATCCAAAGGTCTTCTTCTCAGATCATCCTATATTCGCTGGGTGAAGCATGCTAATAGAGTGCGAGTGGGAGCACTAGAGCTTTGGCAGGCTGCGTGGGGTTGGGTAGACTCGGAGTTGATGGGACATACAGAGAATGCATTAAGTCAGGCGCCGTCGTCGTATCTGCGGTCGGCGGGGCATCAGCCGATTGCGTGGCATGAGTGGGGCGCGGAGGCGTTTGAGCGCGCGAAGCGCGAGGACAAGCCGGTCCTGCTGGACATTGGGGCTGTGTGGTGCCACTGGTGCCATGTGATGGACCGCGAGAGCTATGAAGATCCGACGCTGGCGGCGATTGTGAATGAGCATTTTGTGGCGATCAAGGTGGATCGCGACGAGCGGCCGGATGTGGACAGCCGGTATCAGGCGGCAGTGCAGGCGATCAGCGGGCAGGGCGGATGGCCGCTGACGGCGTTTCTGACTCCGGATGGGAAGCCGTATTTTGGGGGAACGTACTTTCCGCGCGAGGAGCGATATGGGCGGCCGGGGTTTGACCGCGTGCTGCTGACGATGGCCGATGTGTGGAAGACGCGACGCACGGAGGCGGCGGAGTCGGCTGACAGCGTGTTTGCCGCAATTGAGCATGGCGAGACGTTCTCAGGACGGGCGGGATTGCTGAGTCTGGAGATTGTGGACAAGATTGTCGAGTCGGCGGTGAAGCAATTCGATCCGCGGCATGGAGGGTTCGGATCGCAGCCGAAGTTTCCGCATCCGGCGGCGATTGATCTGCTGATTGATCTCGGGGCGCGGACGGGAAGTGGGGCCGCAAGGGAGGCGGCGACGGTGACGCTGGAGAAGATGGCGAAGGGCGGCGTGTATGACCAGCTCGCGGGCGGCTTCCACCGGTATTCGGTGGATGAGCGCTGGGTAGTTCCGCACTTCGAGAAGATGCTTTACGACAACTCGGGACTGCTGGGGAATTACGTACATGCCTTCCAGACCTTTGTGGACGCGGATGCGGCGGCGGTGGCGAAGGACATTATCTGCTGGATGGATGCGGTGATGACAGATCGCGAGAGCGGGGGATTTTATGCCTCGCAGGATGCGGACTTGTCGTTGGATGATGACGGCGACTACTTTACATGGACGCGCGATGAGGCGGCGGAAGTACTGACGGCGGACGAGATGGCCATTGCAGGGCTTTTCTACGACATTGGCGAGCTGGGGGATATGCATCACAATCCTGCAAAGAATGTGCTGCATAGGAAGGTGTCAACCGAAGAGATTGCGGAGCGGGTGAAGAAGCCGGTGGCTGAGGTAGACGCGCTGCTGGCGCAGGCGAAGGACAAGCTGTTGGAGACGCGGCTGAAGAGACCGACACCGTTTATTGATACGACGATTTATACATCGTGGAATGCGATGGCGGTGTCGGCGTATCTGGATGCGGCGAGGGTGCTGGAACTGAAGGGTGCGAAGGATTTTGCGCTGAAGACGCTGGACCGGGTGTTGGCAGAGGCCTGGGATGCGGTAGCGGGACTGGCGCATGTCGTGGCGTATCCGGATGGCAGAGCGGGACGGCGCGTGGCGGGTGTGCTGGAGGATTATGCTTTGCTGACCCTTGCGGCCCTGGACGGATGGGAGGCGACGGGCGAGCGGCGCTACTATGACGCGGCGATGCAGATTGCTGAGGCCATGATAGAGCGATTTTATGACAAGACGGGCGATGGATTTTTCGACACGGAACAGACAGAGGGCGCGCTTGGCGTGCTGGCGGCGCGGCGGAAGCCGTTGCAGGACACGCCGACTCCGGCGGGAAATTCGGCAGCAGCGGTGGCGCTGTTGCGGCTGGAGACCTTGAGCGGGCGGAGCGATTTCCGCGAGAAGGCGGAGGACGTACTGGCGAACTTCGCGGGGATCGTGGAGCACTTTGGGCTGTATGCGGGCATGTACGGGCAGGCGTTGGCGATATTGCTGCTGCCTCCGGTGCAGGTGGTGGTGATTGGAGCCGGGTTGGAGGCGCGCAAGCTAGCGGCGATGGCAACGGCGCGGTTCGCAGTGAACAAGCGCGTGATTATGCTGCGGCCGGAGCAGGTGACGGCGGAGGAGCTGCCTCCCATGCTGGCGGAGACACTGCCGCGTCTGCCGGAGCTGGGAAGCGGACGCGCGTTCGCCGTGGTGTGCCGCGGGGCGAGCTGCCAGCCTCCAACAAATGATGGAGAGAAGCTGCTGGAGGCGATCGCGGCTGTGTGAGCGCCGCAGGCTGCACAAAAGAAGCCCCGGTTTCCAAGCCGGGGCTTTCATGGTTGCGGATTCTTGCGTTGTTCTCGTTTTGTAGCCTGTGTGCGTGAAGAACTCACCGAACGAATTCAACCGCTCATAGCCCGCAAGCCCTGCTCCCCCGCGCCGGTTAGGCCTGCGGGAAGAAACTCTATTCACACGGACAAGGCAGTAAAAGCGCAGGTCAAAAGACACCTGACCGCGAGAATACAGCACGATCGGAAATCCATCTTCAGAAATCGGAGCTGGGTAGGCAAAGTATTTCCGGGTGGTTGCTTATTTAGATGGGGGTGGTGTGGAAAAAGACTCAAACGACAGGTAAGAGGCGGTCAGCGGAGTTCCGGTCAGTTAGGGCATAGTGAGCAAAGCGTATTGGTTGGGTGTAGTTCAAAGCCTGTTATTACAGAACTTTGCCGTCGGCGAGGTCGCGGATGAGGCCGCGATCCGCGGCGAGGAAGTCGTAACCGGGCAGGTCCTTGAGCGGGACCCAGCGGACGTCGTTAAAGATGTGATTGACGATTTCGCCTTCGAAGGAGTGGACCGCAAAGAACTGCAGGTCGACAGCGCCGCCGTTGCGGTACGTGTGATGAATCCGGACGACGTGTGGGCCGATCTGGGCACGGATGCCAAGTTCTTCCTCGAGTTCACGAGCGAGGGCCTGTTCGGGGGTTTCGCCGGGCTCGATTTTGCCACCGGGGAACTCCCACTTGAAGGCCATGGCCTGTTGAGCGCCACGCTGGCAAATGAGAACCGTGTCTGCGCGCAGGATCAGCGCAGCCGCGACGAGGCGTACCGTCTTTGCCCTATCCTGCTCAACGTTCGTATCCACGCACTTTTAGTTTAGACCTCTTCACGAAGGAATTGGTGCTATGCGGCGGACGGAGCGTGTGGACGGATTGCCGAAGAGTTCAGGATGGATGACAGATGCGAGGGCGTGAAGCCCCTGGATGAGGCTGGGAGCGGGCGTGTTGAGCAACTCGTCAGCGATGCAGTAGACGCGGGACTCGCGCACGGCCGGAAGGTGCTGCCAACTGCGCTGGAGGATGATTTTTTCGAGGGGGACGCGGCTGCCGGCTCCGCACCAGGCGGCTAGGACGATGTCGGGTTGTGCAGCGGCGACCGTCTCCGGGGTGGTGGTTGTACCGGGTGTGCCGAGAAAACGGCCTCCGGCGATCTCGATGAGCTCGGCGACCCAGGTCTGCGAGTGGATTAGGGGCTTACCCCATTCTTCGCAGTAGACGAGTGGGTGGTGTGTGAGGGATTTTGCGCGGGTGCGGACAAAATCGATGGCCATCTGCATGGAGGTGATAACGGGCTCGCCCTTCTCCGGGACATTGAGTGTGTTGGCAATGAGTCGAATGTCGGTGAAGATGTCGGCGAGAGTGTGGGGCGCGAGTGCGAGGACGGGGTGTCCGGATTTGAGGATAGCGGCGAGGGATTCCTGGCGGTAGGGAACGGAGGCGATGATGAGGACTGGCGGCACAGGCAGCGGCTGCTTTGCGTGGTCACTCCCGCTAGCCGTGGAGCAAGCTTCTGTTACGACAGCGGTAAGCTCGTCTATCTGTGTGGACCAGGAGTCATGAACGATGGGGAGGTTGCGCTGGCGCAGCTCGGGGACGGCGTCGAGGCAGTATTTGGTGCAGGCGGCGAGGGAGTCGAGGCAGCCGAGGTGTTCGAGAATGAGAGTGATGCTCGGCTGGAGGGAAATGATCTTCATCGTTATTCGATCAAGAAGCGGTTAGTTAGAGTGCGGCCAGTTGGCAAAGCGGTCGGTGAGATCGAATGCTCTCGCAATCCCTTGCTTTATTCAGAACCGACTCTTGGCTCAAAAACCATGTCAAGGATAGATACTCGCCTCTTTCACTGAACAGCTTACGCCTTGGGGTCGGCGAGGACGGACTCCGGATAGAAGACGGGCCAGTTGCGCTGCGCGGCGGCTTCAAGCAGCGCCGGAGAGGGGTTTACGGGGTAAGCGTGCTTCGCGATGGCGAGCATAGCCTCGTCGTGGATGGAGTTGCCGAAGACAGCGCTGGGGCGAGTAATTCCGGCGCGGCTGAGCGCGGTGGCTTTGGCAGGGCCGGTGGGGACGTCGATGAGGTCGCTGGTGATGCGTCCTTCGTTGACGCGGACACGCGCGGAGAGCACCCGCGAAGCAGGGATGTTCAAACGGCCGACGCCTTCTTCAATGACCCAGTTGTTGGTGGAGCTAACAGCCCAGATGTCTGCTCTGCGGGCCTGGAGTTTCTCGATAAGGGCGCGCATCTCAGGGAAGATGTGCAGTTCAACGTGCTGGCGGAAGTAGTCTGCGGCAGCGCGGCGGAGCTCGTCTTCGTGGAGGTCCGCATAGAGCTGGACCATTTCGCCGCAGATCTGTTCCTCGGAGACGTCGCCAGAGAGATAGAGGCGGTACTGGGCGTCGATCCAGTCGCTAGCGTTGCGGGAGACGAGGCCCTGGTCGATGGACCAGACCATGAACCCGTAGCCGGCGTCGCCGCTCCAGAGGGTACCGTCGCAGTCGAAGACGGCGATGGAGGGAGAGTGAGACAAGACGGACTGCTCGAACTCAGTTGGTGTGAAGCGTTCGGGGGTGATATGCGCGATGGTCAAAATTTACTCCTACGTATGCTCTATTTTGATGGATGCGGGGGCAAATTGCATTACCAGGATTTGAATCGGAGGGCGAATGAGGATGATAGAGTAGGTTCCCTCTATGATTCATCGCGACGGACAGGAAGGGGCTTCGCCGATAATCAGAAGCATGGGCGTGGAGCGCAATACGGAGCTGTTGCGGGAGTATTTGGCGTATCTGCGCGTGGAGAAGGGGCTGCGTCCGCTGAGTTGCGAGGCCTATGAGGGCGATCTGCTGCAGTTTGCCGAGTATCTGGGAGGCGAGCACATATTGCTGGTTGCGGTGCGGCATGCGCAGGTGGCGGGATTTCTAGAGCATTTGAAGCGGCATGGCGTGGAGAGCCGGTCGGCGGCGCGGAAGTTGTCGTGCCTGCGCGGGTTCTACAAGTGGCTGCTGCTGGACAAGAGGATTGAGCGCGATCCGACGGTGAATCTGGAGTCTCCGGCGACGTGGAAGGTGCTGCCGAAGTCGCTGGCCGAGACTGAGGTCGAGGCCATGCTGGAGCGCGCGAATGTTGCGCGCGCGGGCGACGTGAAGGCGGACGCGGTGGCGCTGCGGGACAGGGCGATTCTGGAACTGCTGTATGCGGGCGGGTTGCGGGTGAGTGAGCTGACGGGACTGCACGAAGAGGATGTGTCGCTGGACGCGGGGAGGGTGCTGGTGCGCGGCAAGGGCGACAAGGAACGGATTGTTCCGCTGGGGCGCGCGGCGGTGAAGGCGATTGAGGCATATCTGAAGGATGGAAGGCCGCAATTGGTGAGGCGACGCGGTCGAGGAAGCGAGCATTTGTTTTTGTCGGTGCGGGGCGCGGCGCTGACGCGACAGTGGGTTTGGCAGCTGGTAAAGACCGCGGATGGGCATGCGAGCCCGCATATGCTGCGGCACAGCTGCGCGACGCACATGGTGGAGCATGGCGCGGACTTGCGTACTGTGCAGACGTTGCTGGGGCATGCGGACATTGCGACTACGCAGGTGTACACGCATCTGGCGCTGGGACGGCTGAAGGCCGTGCACCGAGCGCATCACCCCCGCTCGACGAAGGTGGATGCATGAGTGAAAAGCCGGAGATCGTGGCGCGGGTTGAGGAGTTCATCGCGGCGCTAGAGAGGGAGCGCGGGGCGTCGGCGCATACGCTGCGGGCGTATGAGCGCGAGCTCAGGAACTTTGCCGTGTACATGGTAAAGGCGCGTGGGGCAGGGTTTGGGGTTCGGAAGATTGAGCACCAGCAGATTCGGGCGTATCTGAGCGAGCTGTATGGGCGCGGACTGACGAAAGCATCGGTGGCGCGGGCGCTGGCGGCAATCCGGTCATGGTTCAAGTGGCTGGCGCGGCGGGGATATGTAGAGCAGAATCCGGCTGCGCTGGTGGCGACTCCCAAGCTGCCGAAGCATTTGCCGAGGGTGCCGACGATCGAGCAGATGAATCGCGTGGTGGATGCAGCGCGGGAAGACGGCACGGCGTGGCCGGAGCGCGACCGGGTGATTTTTGAGCTGCTGTACGGCTGCGGGATTCGGAACGCGGAGCTGGTGGGGCTGAATCTGGCGGATATTCACTGGGCGAATGAGGCGATCCTGGTGCGCGGCAAGGGACGCAAGGAGCGGAATGTTCCGCTGGGAGATGCGGCGGCGACGGCGCTGCGGGCGTATTTGGCGGAGCGAGCGAAACGGCTGGAGGCAGCAGGGAAACAAACAGACGCGCTACTGTTGAATGCGCGGCTGAAGGGCAAAGGACGGTTGACGACGAGGAGCATAGGCAGGATTGTGAAGCGGATTGCGGTAGCGCAGGGCCTGCCGGCGGAGGTGCATCCGCATACGCTGCGGCATGCGTTTGGGACACATATGCTGGAGGAGGGCGCAGACCTGCGGGCGATTCAGGAGCTACTGGGGCACGAGCGGTTGTCGACGACGCAGCGGTACACGCAGCTCACGGTAGGACAGGTGGCTGAGGTGTATGACCGCACGCATCCGAGGGCAAAGTAGGGAGCGAAATGGAACAGCGGGTAAGTCTGATTACGCTGGGCGTAAGAGATTTGGATCGCAGCCGGCGATTCTATGAGCGGCTAGGATGGCGCAGAGCGATGCGTGAGGCAGAAGGTGTGGTGTTTTTCCAGCTTGGCGGGATGGCGCTGTCGTTGTATCCACGGGAGGAACTGGCAAAGGACGCGAGCGTCGCAGCTGAGGGGGAAGGATTCGGCGGGATGACCTTAGCATATAACGCGCGAACGCGGGAAGAAGTGGACAGGGTGCTGACAGAAGCAGTGGCCGCCGGCGGTCAGCTGATGAAACCGGCCGCGGAGGCTTTCTGGGGCGGATATTCGGGCTATTTTGCGGACCCGGATGGTTTTCCTTGGGAAGTGGCTTGGAACCCGTCATTCAAAGTTGAGGCCGACGGAAGCGTGCGGCTGCCCGAATAGCGAATCTGATCAGGCGAGTTCTTCGATATGCGGCTGAAGTTGTTCCGCAGACGCGAGGGGCAGCGTGAAGAAGAAGGTTGCTCCCGAGCCGAGTTCGCTCTCTACGCGGATGGTTCCGCCGTGCGCGAGGACGATGTGCTTGGCGATAGCGAGGCCGAGGCCGGTGCCTCCTGACTCGCGGGAGCGTGCCTTGTCGATCCGGTAGAAGCGCTCGAAGATGCGGCCGAGGTGCTCGGAAGGGATTCCGGGGCCGAAGTCCTGCACGTAGAACTCTACGAAGCCCTCCACGTCGCGAGCTCCGACAAGGATGCGCTTGCCTTCTCTGCCGTATTTGACGGCGTTTTCAATGAGATTGCCAAAGACCTGCGTGAGGGCGTCCTCATCGGCGAGGACTGAGGAATCGGTCGCGCCGATGGATTCGATCTTGAGGTCGAGGTCGATGGTGAGACCGGCGAGGGCATCCATCGCATCACGGACAAGCATAGAAGCCGGGATGGGGCGTGCCTGGATCTTGTAGTCGCCGGATTCGACACGGGCGAGGGCAAGCAAATCTTCGGTGAGGCGAGTCATTCGTGTGGCGTTCTTGAGAATGATTTCAAGGAATTCGCGCGCGGGGCCAGGAAGGTCGTAGGGGCTTTCGAGAAGGGTTTCGACGTATCCGGAGATGGAGGTGAGCGGCGTACGCAGCTCATGTGACACGTTGGCGATGAAGTCGCGGCGCATTTGTTCCGCGCGGGAGATATCGGTGACGTCGTGAAGGACTGCGACGGCGCCGCCTCCGGGCATGGGAGCCGCGTTGACGTCAAAGGTGCGGCCTGGCGCGACGGAGGTGGCCTTTCCGCTGCTCAATTCGCTCCGGGTGAGTGCAGCATCGACACAGGCGAGAACTTCGGGATCGCGGAGGGCATGAACGAGCGCCTGTCCCTGACGCCCGGCACCCGGAGCGATGCGCTGCATGACGGCGTTCGACCAGGCGATGCGCCCGGCAACATCGACTGCGATGACGGCTTCCTGCATGCTATCGAGCAGAGCGGCCAGCTCACGCTGGCGGGCCTCGAGGGTGGTAAAGCTGGCCTGGAGGCGAGCAGCGGTTGCGTCGAGAGCATGAGCGACGTCGGAGATTTCGTCGAGGTTGCCTTCCTCGACGCGAGCGGAGAGGTCGCCAGCTGCAATGCGTCCGGCGAAGGTGACAATGCGATTGAGCCGGGCTGCGCCGCGTTGCGCGAGCCAGGCAGAGAGAACAATGGCGATGGCCATGGCAAAGAGCGAGGCCAGAAGAAGGTCGCGGCGAACGATGTGGATTTGGCCCGGCAGGGAGTGATCCATGAAGCGGCGAACGGTGAAGTCCAAAGCCGCCGTGCTGATGGAGATCACGAGCAGGAAGGAGAAGAACAGCTTGGTGAAGACGCGGCCGGTCATGGTAGTTAGCAAGTCAGCGGATTAGCGAGTCTAGGCAAGTAAGGGCCGAAGTTCGCAGACATTTGTGGTTTCCCCGCCGCTATTTTCTCATCCGGGACGAATCCGCGGCTCGAGGGAGAGGTTAATTCAGCCGGTCTTGGGCATCTCAAAGCGGTATCCGGCGCCGCGGACGGTCTTGAGGTAGCGCGGGTCTTCGGCGTCACGCTCAATTTTCTCGCGAATGCGACGAACGTAGACATCGACGGAACGGGGAGTGACGAAGCGGGCGTCTCCCCAGACTGCATCAAGAAGGTGGTCGCGGCTGAAGACGCGGCCTGGATGACGGGCGAGATAGTCGAGCAGGCGGAATTCGGTGGCGGTAGTGGTGGTGAGATCGCCTCGGACCCTGAGTTGCATGGCATTGGCATCGATAACGATGTCATCGAAGGTGATGACTGATGGACCTGCCGGCCGCTCGAAGCGCCGCAGGACGGCTTTCACGCGAGCCAGAAGCTCGCGGGTGG
>Ga0335074_10015645_pt1 | contig 10668 bp, 7 predicted proteins | sample Lox_Sample_23_FD_206715 | JGI IMG/M metagenome (GOLD analysis project Ga0335074, IMG submission 206715) | Soil microbial communities from Loxahatchee National Wildlife Refuge, Florida, United States - Lox_Sample_2.3 | ecosystem: Environmental > Terrestrial > Soil > Wetlands | place: USA: Florida...
TGATACCCGACAACACTCAGCAGGACGGCTAAGAGCAAACCGGCGGCGATGCGAAGGGTGGGGGAAGACGCAATTCGCATAGCGGACCGATCAACTTTGGCATCCATACTGCCAGATTGCCGCTTACAGATCAACGACTTTCCGTTAAATAGCTGAGAAAATTACGGTTAGATAACTTTCGTCACTCCGCGCATTTTGTCTCTTTCGAGACCTAGGAAAATCCACATTGTAGTTTCGCCTTTTGTTCCCCTATACTGGCACTCGTGTTCAACCTTCCGCAGACTCGGCATTGCGACTTCACAATCCGCTGCAAGAAGTGCAGTGAGAACATCCCGGCGCCGGTCGGCACCATGCCGGATACATGGATTGCCGCTCAGTGCCCGCTTTGCGGGGAGAAGAGGAGCTATCTCCCATCGGAAATCTTTCGAGGCAAGCTCTCATACAAACTCAGCCCCAAACCGGTGCGATCAGTGGTGCACTGATGGGTGAAATGAAGCGAGCTATCGCCAGGGAGCGGGAGGCCTGGGCGGAGCAAATGCAAGAGCAGACGCGAATGAAGTCGACACTGGTCATTGCCGCCGCAATCATAGCGGCCGTTCGACTCGCGCGGGACCCGGATATAAGCCGGCCTTCTCCTCGTCTCACCGCCGTGATCTCCGACAGCGTGAATCTGGCGCGGATGATTTTGGATCGGGTGGGCCGACAGTGAGGTGGTAGCCTCGGTTCATGTGCGGACGATTCGGCCGGAGAGCGGACAAACAGCGGATCGCAGAGTGGTTCCATACCCACGACACCGATGTGTTCAACGACGAGTATTACGAGATTAACGGCACCCGCCTCGCGCCGTCTTACAACATTGCCCCGGAAAGCATTCAGCCGGTTGTGCGGCTCGACCGCGACACTGGTGAACGTGTTCTGGCACTCATGAAGTGGGGACTTGTGCCCTATTGGTCTAAGACGCCAAAGGCGAATTTCAGTTCCATCAATGCACGCTCGGACAAGCTTGAGAGCAGCGGTGCCTGGCGAGAGCCGTGGAGGCACCGGCGTTGCCTTATCCCGGCTGATGTCTTCTATGAATGGGAACCACTCACCAAAGAAGAGACGAAGAGAAAAATGAGTAAACCGTGGGCGGTTTCACTGAAGGACGATCGCCTCTTTGCATTCGGAGGGATCTGGGACAGATGGAAAGGCCGCGGCGAGGACGGTAACGAGAACACAGTCGAAAGCTTCAGCATCATTACGGCGGATCCAAATGAGGTTCTCGAGCCGTTTCACAACCGCTGCCCCCTCATCATCGAACCGAAGGACTATGAGCGATGGCTTGCTCCGGCTGAACCCTCTCAACTGCCGATTGATCTGGTTCGAACATATCCGGCAGAAGAAATGAAAGCCTGGCGAGTGGCGAAGCTTCAAGGGAACGGTCCGCATCTACTAGAGCCATTGTACGAATCCTCGGGGACAGTCAAAACAGAGCCTCTTTGATCTTCAGCCTCCAGTCAAAAACTCTAAGCGATATGACAAACTATACTGCCGTATAGCCTTTAGATCAGGAAGCGTACCGCAATGAAACTGGTTAAGAACACCGGTTCCGACCGGGTGATCGACGAGTTGCGCAAATCGTTGGCGCCACCGTCCTCCCTTGACCTTGCTTCTTCCCAATTCTCCTTGTTTGCGTACGCGGAACTGCGTGACTTGCTGGAAAGGCTCGACGCCTGTCGCATCGTGCTTCCGAATGCCGAAGGAGAGGAGCTTGGGCTGATCGGGTCGAATGCCGACCGTGCATTCCGAAATCGCCTCCAGCTCCGTTGGCTGGCCCGTGAATGTGGTGCCTGGATTAGGAAAAAGGCAGAGTTCCGCATTGCGCCGGGCCGGTTGCCGCAATCCATTCTGATCGGTGGGGTCCCCGCATCGGAGAAACAGCGTGTAATTACCGGAAACTGCGCTTTCACAACCGAGGGGCTGGGAATTACTCCGGGCAATCAATTTAGCCTAATCCAGTGTTCGGAGAAACCGGAAGAATCCGCCGTCTTGGGTTCCTGGTTCACCAGCCTGTGGGGTGCTTTGCCGGTCTCCGATCAGCAGAAGACCGTCTTTCTCTCACTTCTTCAGGAACTGGCCGATTCGAAGGCGCCGTCGCTGGTCTACTATCTGACGCTATTTCAGGTTTTCAAGGACATGGGGGACGAACTCGACGAGGAGCGAATCGTTAAGTCCGCCACGGGCATTCGCAACACAACAGTCTGGAAGAAGCTGTACAGGTTTCAGCGCGACGGTGTCATTGGAGCCATCGACAAGCTTGAACGCCTTGGCGGTTGCATCATTGCCGATTCCGTCGGACTTGGCAAGACGTTCGAGGCGCTCGCAATCATCAAATACTACGAGCTGCGCAATGACCGCGTACTTGTGCTTGTGCCGAAGCGCCTGCGGGACAATTGGACCCTGTACAAAGCGAACGACCGCCGCAACTTCCTGGCCTCCGACCGGTTCAGTTACGACGTTCTGAACCACACCGACCTTTCCCGAGACGGCGGTACTTCGGGCGACATCGATCTCGCCCATGTGAATTGGGGCAACTATGACCTAGTTGTGATCGATGAATCCCACAACTTCCGCAACAAGGCGACCCACAACTCCCGTGAGACCCGGTACGACCGCCTCATGCAGCGCATCATTAGAGCTGGAGTGAAGACACGCGTCCTGATGCTGTCAGCTACACCAGTCAACAATCGGCTGGCGGATCTCAAGAACCAGATCGCCTTCGTGACAGAGGCCAATGACACGGCACTCAACGACCACGGAATTCCTAGCATTGAGGCTACGGTTCGGCAGGCGCAACTCCAATTCAATCGCTGGATGGCCCTGGAAGACCGGGAGCGCCGTCCTGCGCATCTTCTTGAAATGCTCGGGTTCGATTACTTCAGGCTACTGGATCTGCTGACCATCGCCCGTTCCCGCAAGCACATCGAGAAGTATTACGGTACGAAGGAAACCGGACGATTCCCCGAGCGGCTGAAGCCCGTCAATATCAAGCGCGAAGTGGACCTCACCGGGGAGTTCCGTTCCATCAGGGAGATCAACAACGAAATTCGCCGCCTGACACTCGCGGCCTACGCACCGCTCCGCTACGTTCTGCCGCACAAGCAGGCCGCTTATGACGCCAAGTACAGCACGAAGATTCGAGGCGGAGAGAGCTTCTTCCGGCAGGTGGATCGTGAAGAGAGCCTGGTTCATTTGCTGCGCGTGAACGTTCTCAAGCGGATGGAAAGCTCAGTCATCTCTTTCTTCCTCACCGTCCAGCGGCAGCTCGCTGACGTTGAGGCCACACTCGCGCGAATTGAAGCCCAGGCGGAAGCTCTTGAAGAGATCGACATCGCTGACGTGGACGCCGAAGACCCGGAGTTCGAGAGTATTCTCGTCGGCCGGAAGGTAAAGGTCCTGCTTCAGGACGTGGACCGGGTTCGCTGGCGGCAAGACCTTATTGAGGACCGCAACCGGCTGGCAACGCTCCTCTCGGCGGCAAAGCAGGTGGGCGCAGCGCGGGACGCAAAGCTTCAGGCCCTTTGCGAGGTCATAGAGCAAAAGTGCCGAGCGCCGCTCAATCCAGGCAACCGGAAATTGCTCGTTTTTACCGCTTTCGCCGATACCGCCCAGTACCTTTATCGGGAGCTTGCCGGGTGGGCACAGAAGGAATTCGGCCTGCACGCAGCCCTCGTGACTGGCACAGGCCAGAACCAGACGACACTGCCCAACCTCCGCAAGGACTTTGTCAGTATCATCACGGCATTCTCCCCACGCTCGAAGGAACGTCCCGAAGACCTTGCGGGCGACGGCGAAATTGATCTCCTAATCGCCACCGACTGCGTTAGCGAGGGGCAGAACCTGCAGGACTGTGACACGGTTGTCAACTACGACATTCACTGGAACCCCGTCCGGATCATCCAACGGTTCGGCCGAATCGACCGTCTCGGTTCGTCCAACGAACGAATCCAGCTCATCAACTTCTGGCCCAATCTGGAGCTGGAGGAGTACATCAACCTGGAACAGCGCGTGAGCGGCCGGATGGTGCTCCTCGATATCTCCGCGACGGGCGAAGAGAACATCATCGAATACCAGTCCGGCGACCAGATGAACGACCTGGAATACCGCCGCAATCAACTGCTCAAGCTCCAGGAAGCTGTCATCGATCTGGAGGACCTCAGCAGCGGTGTCTCCATCGCCGACCTCACCTTGAACGATTTCCGCATCGATCTCGCGGGTTTCCTGAAGGAGCACCCCGGCAAGCTGGAGGGCCTGCCGTTCGGCACCTTTGCCGTCACAACCACGCAGACGGTTGGCGAGGCCACCATTCCACCTGGTGTCATCTTCTGCCTGCGCGTGGTGGGAGAATCGGCGCTCAAAACCATCGAGCCGGGCTATCCTCTCGCGCCCCACTACGTGGTCCATGTCGGCGACGACGGCGCAGTACTCCTGCCGTTCACCCAGGTCAAGCAGTTGCTCGACCGCCTGAAGCGGCTCTCGATCGGGCGCGACCTGCCCGACGCTGGAGCTTGCGACCGCTTTGACAAGGCCACGAGGAACGGCAAGGACATGAGCTCGATTCAGGATCTTCTCGCCACGGCAGTCGCCTCGGTCGTCGGCAAAAAAGAGGAGCGGGCCATCGCCAGCCTGTTCACCCCCGGCGGCACCCATGCCATGAAAGGCGAGTTCCAAGGGATCAACGACTTCGAGGTCGTCGCTTTTCTTGTGGTGCTCCCCGAAGAGGCCTTAATTCCGGAGGTGGCTGGCGCATGAGATTCGCACTCGTGATCGACGCACTCGGGATTCCCCCCGGAGCCCTCGTGGAACAGAGAGTACCGAAACGGATACTGTTGGAACACGGTGTGCCCACCGCCGCCGACAAGCGCCAGATTCAGGACGGCATCAAGGAGGTCGTTTGGGTGGCCGCGCTCAAGCCAACCAACATCGGAGTGCCGGCTTTTGACGACGCGGTGCGCCAGTATCTGGAGATCGAGGTCCTCACGGTTGAATTCCGCCACGCTGCGAAACCACCCCGTCTCATCGAACTGATCCATAGGGCCATTCCTTACCCGCTGGTGCTGGTCACAGAGCACAGCGAATCCGTATCCCTTTCGCTGGCTCACAAACGCTGGTCGCAGGGGGAGGCGGGCAAGGTGGTCATTGATGAAGTCCGGCAGGCTGCGCTTAACCCGGATGCCCCCTCCACTCAAGAGGCCGCTTTCCTGGCCAGCCTAGCCGTGTCGCGGCTGCCGTCTCAGGACCTGTTCGCTCTTTATGATGGAATGTTGGTCCGGCTCGCGGCGCTCGAAGCCTCCAGGATCACTGGGGCATTTGCCTCACCCGATTCGCCGGAGCGCACCTCCGCATTGCGAGAGGGTCTTGACCTGCGTGCACGTCTCGAACGTGATCTTCTCCTTCTCCGAGCCAAAGCGGCCAAAGAGAAACAGGTCAACCGCCGAGTAGAGCTGAATCTTGAAATCAAACGGCTTCAGGATCAACTATCTGAAGCCGTGCACATGCTAAGGACGGGCCCGACACCATGAAGACACCCAAACATTCTCTCCGCAAGATCGTCACATTTCTAAATAACCCCGATGAAGACGGCGGATTTTGGTTGCCGAACATTCAGCGTCCCTTCGTTTGGAGCGAAGAGCAGATTTGTCGCCTCTTCGATTCAATCCTGCGCGAGTATCCGATTAGTACGCTTTTAATTTGGAAGACAAAAAGCACTATCCGACGTCGCAAGTTCATTGACAACTTTCTTCCAGAGCACCGGCATAAGCTCACCGCATTCTACGTACCCGAAGACGACAAGAAAAAATGCCTGGTGCTCGACGGCCAGCAACGTCTCCAAAGCTTGTTCATTGGCTTAATGGGTAGCTATGAAGGTCGGGAATTATTCCTCAACATCCTCAGCGGTGAAGTATCGGCGCCAGACGACATTAAGTACAAATTTGCGTTCCTGAACTCCGCAACCGCCTCCTTCCCTTGGATCAAGTTCAAGGATCTTGTCTTCAGCAAAAAGGATATGCTCAGCCTGGCACAGGATCTGATTCAGAAGGCCGTGCCGTCCCCCTCTGACGCGGATAAGCAGAAGATCAGTAAACACGTCTCTTTGATCTTCAAGGCGTTCCACAGCGACGACGGCGTCGGATATCAGGAACTAGATAGCATTGAGAACGCAGACCTATACACGGAAGATGATGTCGTGGAGGTCTTCATCAGGGCAAATTCGGGTGGAACGAAGTTAGGCAAATCCGATCTGCTCTTTTCACTCCTGGCCGCATCTTGGGATATTGCCGATAACGAAATTGAAGACCTGCTTGGGTCACTTAACCAACACGGCTTCAAATTCGACCGAGACTTTGTTCTTAAAACATGTCTCGTGCTACTGGGGCAAGGCTCGCGTTATGAAGTGGAGAAGTTTCGCAAGCCGGGCGTGCGGGACGACATTGAGGCGAAGTGGGACGACATCTCAGCGGCAATTCAGGATGTTCTCGACTTTGTTCGCGAACGCACTTTCATCCGGTCCGACAAAGCATTGCCTTCCTATCTGGTGCTCATACCTCTCGTGTACCTCCGGTACCATTATCCCGATACCTGGCAGGAGGCCAAAGCCAAGGGCATGGACACCTACATCCTTCGCTGCCTTCTTACTGGCGCCTTTAGCGGACAACCGGACAACTTGATCGATGCCCTCACCAAAAAACTGAGTGAGCTAAAGGACTTCAACTTAGACGAGGTCTTTGGCGTGATTCGATCCCAAGGCCGCAGTCTCGAATTGACAGAGGATCGTTTCTGGCAGATGGGGTACGGTTCGGACACCGTACACTTGTTGTTCAATATGATGTATTCCTTCAACTACACACCGTCCTATGACGGGAACCTGCCGCAAGTGGATCACATCTTTCCTCAGAGTGAGCTCCGCAAAGTGAAGATTCCAAATCCCCAAACGGGCTATGTCAATCTCTTGAAATATCGAGAGGCTGATCGCAATCAGCTCGCAAACTGTGAACTCCTCAGATGGGAAGAAAATGGCCCAGGCGGCAAAGGGAATCGGTCGCCGGATGATTGGCTTGCGGACAAAAATGAGGAATACCTCAAACGGCATTTAATCCCTTCCGACCCGACGTTGTGGAAGCTGGATCGGTTCGAGGAATTTATTGATGAGAGGAAGAAGCTGATGCGCGAGCATTTCAAGTTTCTGCTCGTTAAACCCACCCCTACCAGTGCTACCACTCAAACAGCGAATTGAAGGGCAGACGAATGAAGCCACTGACCGTAAATGATCCTGAAACCAAGTCGCCGGATGTGGTGGCGGAGAACATTGAAGAGTTGAAGGCACTTTTCCCGGAGGCGTTCACCGAGGGCAAGGTGGACTTCGAGGTGCTGAAGCAACTCCTTGGCGGGGCTGTCGAAGAGCGTGAGGAAAAATATGGGCTCAACTGGCACGGCAAGCGCCGCGCTCGGCAGCTTGCGCTGACACCGTCCACCGGCACGCTGCGCCCCTGCCCGGAAGAGAGCGTGGATTGGGATAAGACCCAGAACCTCATGATCGAGGGCGACAATCTCGAAGTTTTGAAGCTACTCCAGAAGTCGTATGCTGGCAAGGTTAAGCTCATTTTCATCGATCCGCCATACAACACTGGCAAGGATTTCGTATACGCTGATGACTTTCAGGACAACATTAGAAACTACTTAGAACTCACCGGACAAACCGACAGCGAGGGGCGCAAGATTACGTCAAATACGGAAGCATCTGGGCGGTTCCACACTAACTGGCTTAACATGATGTATCCACGCCTCAAGCTTGCCCGAAACTTACTGAGTTCCTCTGGGGTCATCTTCATCACCATTGACGATATGGAAGTGAGCAACCTTAGAAGGCTTTGCGACGAGATCTTTGGGGAAGAGAACTTCATTGCCCAAATTGAATGGCAGAAGAGATATACGCGCAGCAATAATACTGACGGCTTCACTTCTGTCATCGATCACATACTCATGTACGGCAAATCAGACGAAGCAATGCCGCAGTTACTGGGGAGAGACGAGTCTGCTGACGCGCGCTACGAGAATCCAGATAACGATCCGCGGGGTCCCTGGAAGCCAATACCGTTTAGCAATCCGCTGTCTCCAGAAGAACGCCCCAACTTGGCCTACACGATCGTAAATCCTCATACAAGGGAGGCTATTACCCCAACTCGAAAAGCATGGCGCTCGTCTAAGGAGGTGTTCGACGGGCATGTCAAAGAAAATCGCGTCTGGTGGGGCAAAGACGGTTCATCACGCGTTCCCAGCATAAAACGATTTCTCACAGAGGTACGGCAGGGAATGACCCCGATAAACCTCTGGAGTTTTGAGTTTGCTGGGCATACAGACCAAGCCAACACTGAGATTAAGACAATTTTTGGCGACAAGGTGTTTGATACGCCAAAGCCAGTTTTACTTATTCAGCGAATGTTGGAGTTATCTACAAGTTCGTCAGAAGCAGACATTGTATTAGACTTCTTCGCTGGCTCCGGGACGACAGGGCATGCGGTCTTGGCTCAGAACCTTAAAGACTCCGGGAATAGACGCTATTTGCTCGTTCAAATGCCGGAGTTTATTTCGAAGGAGTTACCGGCCAATAAGGCTGGATTCTCGAATATCGCTGAGATCACAAAAGAACGACTTCGCCGGGCGGCTAAGAGTATTCGCGACGAGAATCCCATGTTTGCTGGCGACCTTGGCTTCCGCGTTTTCAAACTAGCCTCTAGCAATATCCGGGCTTGGGAGCCCGATCGCAATGACCTACCCGCAACGTTGCACGCCTCCATTGAACACTTGAAGACTGACCGTACCGAGGAGGACATCCTATTCGAGTTGTTGCTCAAGCTGGGTCTCGATCTCACCATCTCAATCGAGCAGAAGACTATTGTTGGCAAGGCAGTCCACAACATTGGAGCGGGAACCCTGCTCGTATGTCTCGCAGACCATATTTCCACGTCTGAATTGGAGGCCCTTGCACAAGGCATTGTCAGATGGCACGAGGAATTGGCCCCTGCCGGGGAATCTACAATTGTCTTCCGCGACAACGCTTTCACTGACGATGTTGCCAAGACGAACTTGGCTGCCATCCTCCAACAGAGCGGACTCCAGAATGTTCGCAGCTTATGACTGAACGAATTCCTTGATTCAAAAAAATGCCAGTGAGGGACAGCCTGTTTAGTGCCAAAGTAGGCAGTCGACGCAAGTACGCAAGGATGAGGGGGTGGCGATGGCGCAGGACCTAGTCTTAAGTGGTGTGGATACTATGGAGTTTGGACAGTCGCTTCGTGCTTCTTTTATCCGAACGCGGCCCCAAGTCGTCGGCGTTGCGGCTGCCTTCGTCTCAATTGAAGGCATGCGACAAATGATTGATACGTTTCGGCGATGCGGGGAGCCTGAATGCCGGCTTATAGCTGGCACAGACAACGCCATTACACACCCACAAGCACTTTACGCCGCGCGAGACCAAGGATGGTCGGTACGGTTGGGTCAGCCAGGTCGAGGAATCTTTCACCCAAAGTTGATTGTTGGAGGTAGAGAGTTTCGGCATGGTGGAACGGTCTATGGAGTGTGCTGCACGTATGTTGGTTCTTCGAACCTGACAAACGGAGGGTTTAGGAAGAATGTCGAATGCGGCCTGATATCAGACGCGGAAGATTGCCCAGATGGAGCTTCAATAGCCTTTGCTCGGCTGTGGAATCTGGCCACTCGAGCATCTGCCGCCGAACTACGCAACTACACTGCACGCTTCGCGGAACGAGCGCGCAATAGGACTCCTAGGGAACTTGCCGAGTTGGGTGTTAACGATTCGCGGCCGCTGCCGATGGGAGTAAACGATCTGCGAATCAATAACACCCAGTCCGAGCCAGCACTCGGATCGAGTTTCGCAATTGCAGCATGGGCTGGACTTCAATCCTTCACAGGAGAGTATAGGTTCCAGATCGAATTCCCAAGAGATGCCGGAAAGGTGATTAATAGGCTGATTCGTAATCGGGCGCAAGCTGATGGAACTCTGGATGTTTATTGTCCGGACGACGAAACCACGCGCCGCATGCAATTCAGGTACTACAACGATAATGGGATGTTTCGTCTCAATGTTCAAAACGATGTTCCGGGTGTTGCTTGGGCACGAGCAAACAGGGACGGGATAGCAATGGTTGAACAAGGTCCTGTTGGCGGGGCTCCGCTACGGATTCGATTTCTCCAACCGGGCACAGAGACGGATCAGGTTGTAGGTCGTTCGGCAGTGCTTGGAACCTGGGGAAGAACATCGACACGCGCTTACGGCTGGTTCTAGAGAGCGAAGTTGTATTTCTCGGTTGTTCACGTTCTTTCTGCTATGTCTCAAGGTGGCTTTATGAAACTGCACTTCGAACCAGACCTAGACTACCAACACGCCGCCATCGAGTCGGTGTGCGACCTCTTTCGTGGCCAGGAGACCTGCCGTACTGAATTCACTGTCACCCGCGATGCAACGGCGGCCCAATATACCTTCGCTTTTCGCCAGAACGACTTGGGCATCGGCAACCGCTTACATTTGCTAGATGATGAGATTTTGGCCAATCTGAACGACATCCAAATTCGCAATGGCCTACGACCATCCTCCTCGTTGGCTTCCGGTGA
>Ga0335074_10015648_pt1 | contig 10667 bp, 5 predicted proteins | sample Lox_Sample_23_FD_206715 | JGI IMG/M metagenome (GOLD analysis project Ga0335074, IMG submission 206715) | Soil microbial communities from Loxahatchee National Wildlife Refuge, Florida, United States - Lox_Sample_2.3 | ecosystem: Environmental > Terrestrial > Soil > Wetlands | place: USA: Florida...
ACGGGAGGACGGCGGTGCAGGTCGCGCACTGAAATGTGGAAAATGAGCCCCGGGCAAGATGTGCGGCGAAGATCATGCGCCGCATCAGGACGTGATGCAAATCGCATAAAGGAGAGAAATGTTTCCAGACGTCATGGCCCGGTCCCTTTGCGGGACAACGCGCGTCTGCATCATGCATCATGCATCTGCTTGCGCAAGTCGCTCAGTCATCATCTGGAAGTGGTATCCCATCACTGCCAGTGTCATGGCCGCGCCAAAAGACCGGCGATGATGCGTGGCCGCGGACCATAAGAATTTCCAGTAGCTGAGGCGCGCTTTTCCTTGTATACCCTGGCGGAGGACAGAGAGGTAGAGGGCACGCAGATTGCCGAAGCTGATGTGCGGCCGATAATGGGGCCGGCAGCGCCTCAAATACTCACGCACTCTTTCATAATAGGCGTCGCAGGCATAAATCCGGCGCAGGACGGAATGATAGCCCGCAATAAGCCGCTCCTGGTTCATTCGCGGAAGAAAGTTCATTTCGCCGCCGGTGTTGTTGCCTTCTCCATCGTGCAGAATGCGCCCCTCATGGGATAGGCGTCGAAAGAGCTGCGTGCCGGGCATGGCCTGAAGGAGTCCGACCATTGCGACTGGAATTGCACTTTTCTGAATGAACTCCACAAGCCGGTCGAAGATGTCTTCGCGATCCGTATCGAATCCCAGAATGAATCCGCCCATCACCTCGATTCCGTGCTGCTGAATGAGGGCAACGCTATCGAGGAGATCGCGCCGCGTGTTCTGGAGTTTCTGTGAGGCTACCAGGCTGGACTCATCCGGAGTTTCGATGCCGAGAAACACGGACGTGAAGCCGGCGTCTTTCATGCTCTGAAGCAATTCGCGGTCGTCTGCCAGATTGAGCGAAGCCTCCGTGATGAATCGGAAGGGATAGCCGTGCGCTTTCCCCCATTCGGCCATGGCAGGAAGCAAATCGCGAACCCGGACTTTGTTGCCGATGAAGTTGTCGTCCACAATGAATACGGGACCGCGCCAGCCGGCCGCGTAGAGCTGATCGAATTCGGCAAGCACTTGTGCGACAGCCTTGGTGCGCGGGCGCCGGCCGTAGATTTCAATAATGTTGCAGAATTCGCAGTTGAAGGGACATCCGCGGGAATACTGGACGGTCATGGTGCTGTAACGATTCAGTCGAATCAGGCTCAGATCAGGCAGAGGACTGTGCTCCATTGGCGGATACTCGTCCCCTTGATAAACAGGGCGCAGGGAGCCGGATTCGAGATCGCGGGCAAGCGTGACGATCAGATCTTCTGCTTCTCCAATGACAACGCAGTCGCTCTCCAGAACGGGAGCCGGTACGCTGCTGGCAATCGGACCACCGACAACGGTTCGGCACCCGCGCGCGCGGCATCGGCGAACGATCGAGATCAGGTCCTGCTGCTGCACATGCATTCCACTTAACAGCACGACATCGGCCCAGGCAAGATCAGAATCCTTCAGGCGTTCCACATTTGTGTCGACAAGGCGCTTGTTCCAGGACGCGGGCAGGAGGGCGGCGACAGTCATGAGACCGAGCGGCGGCTGCGCCGCTCGCTTGCCCTGAAAGGATAATGCGTACTTGAAACTCCAGTAAGTATCAGGGAACCTGGGATACACGAGCAGTGCATTCATTGGATCTCCATGGTGAAATCACAGAAGCGGGCCCACAATCAGGCCAAAATGCGTCCTTGGATGCCGAGCCGCTCACCGGTCCCGCGTGATCCGACTGAACGATCGGGGCGTAAAGCGACAATTGCCTACTTCTTCACATACTACTCGCGAAGCGGAGAGAAGTATGTGACGAGCGCCGGCTAAACGACTGGAACCGCGGCATGGAGTGCGAAGCAATGTCATCCGCGAAGGTCCGAACCTATTAGTGAAATGGCGATGAATGCGATGCTGCAGGCGCGAATCAGGGCGTGTTCGGCGGGGCCGGCGTGCCATCGGACCACTTATCGGCCAGGATGAAGAGAACCGTGACACGCTGCTCCGGGTCATTGGCATACATCACAGGTGAGTTGGGATCGTCGGCGGCCCAGCTCTTGGCCATGTCGCCGGGGAAATAGAACATGACGTGCGGGTGCCAGCTCTTGCCGCGGTCGTTCAAGTACTGCTGGCGGGACATCATGTAAGCCATGGCGCCGGGCTCGAGCGCGGGCAGCGTCCCGTTGTCGAGCGACGAAGCGATGGCGTGCGCGACTTCAGCCTTGGATTTGCCGGCCAGCACGAGCCTGGTCTTCATGAGATAGATGGGCGCAAAACTGCGCGCGGCCAGGGCGTTGAAGCAATGGGGCGCACGCATCTTCGGGTTCCAGAACTCGGGGTCATCTTCGCTCTGCGCCCACGACCGCTCAACGAGGCAAAGAAAGCTGTTGGTGCCCTTGACCGCGGTGACGTAGCCGTCACGCTCGAGCACCATGACCTCAGCGCCATCGGAGATGGAAGCGGGCGCAGCACTGCGCGCCAGCGCGATTTCGGATTTCTGGTCAGGGATCATGTATTGATCGAGGGGAGCCATGGCGGGATAGGCGGCATTGCCGGACTGGGCGCGGGCGTACGGAGTTACGGAAGGCAGGACGATCGGCAGAGCAAATGCCCATGCGATGACGTTGAGGTGACGGTTGCGCATGCGACCCTCCCATCTGAGCATTTTCGCGGCGGTGAGTCTCGACGCTGAGGTCGATTGGCAGATTGTACATGGGAGAAAATGGGGGACGTCAAGCCGGAGATGCGAACGCGGCGTGGTGGTTTCCCACCCTTCCGGCGAAGGACGCCGAAAGGATGGGCAACGGCGAATCTGGTTTCCCGGGTTTCGGGCAAGCAGAGGCGAAAGGGCGGGACAACTTGCTACCAGTGGTAGACGGTGAGCTCATCGAGATAGACATTGCCCCAACTGGTGCCGGGATTGTTACCATCGATCTGGAAATTGGTCAAGACGCCGGGGCCCCATCCGAGATTGAATCCTGAGAAGACGTCGAAATTGAGATCCTCTTCATTGCCGTCGAGCCACACGGAGTGGTAAGTGACCCATCCGTTGCCGTCGTGTGAGAAATAGATTTGCAGATGATGCCACTGGTTGGCGCCCCAGCTATGCAGATTGCAGGGAGAGTAGGAGTGCAGCCACTGGTCAGAGTAGTTGTCGGGCGAGCCGCCGTTGACGGTGTAATCCCAGGTCTGAGTCCAGCTATCGCACTGGAAGCCCATGATGACGGTTTCGCCGTTCTGCATGGTCTGGTTGAGGTCGAACTCGAGATTCGCAATGCCGTCGGCGTTGTTGGCGATATAGAACCAGGTGTCGTAGAAGAAATTCTGCGCCGTCTGGTCGTCGTCGAACTGCGCGGAAAAGCGCTCGCCTCCGTAGCTGTTGAGTTGGGTGGCGTAGAGCCTGGCCGTGCCGGTGAGGGAAGGCTGGCTGACCAGGCTCATGGTGCCGCTGGCTGAACCGCTGCTGCCCGTGTCCTGGACTCCGACCCAGTTGCCGAGCGTCTGGATTTCACCGACGGAGACGGCATTGGCGGGGATGAGGGAGGACGCGCCGACGCCTATATCCACCGAGAGGTCGGTGACGCAGACGCCGCCGGAGCCGTTCCAGACCTTGATATGGAGGGTGTGCCATCCGGCGGGCCCATTCACGGGACCGTTGATTTGCTGCGCGTTGAAGATGGCTGTGTAGGCGCTGGAGTCAAAAGAATAGCCGACCGCGGTGACAGGCTGCGCGGAGCATGTGATGGCGACCATGTTCAGATTGAAGGTAAATGGCACCTGCTGGCCATTGACGGGACTGGTAACGATGGTTTGCGCGAGGGCGGGCAAGGCCGCGACGGAAAGGATGAGGACAGCCAGGAAAAGATTCCGTGCAAGTTTCATTGGTGAGCACCCTGAAATGAGGAATGGCGCCGCGCCGGGGCGGGCGGTGAATGCAGGCGATCGGCGCCTTAGGAATGCGACCGGCTGCGCAGGTTGATCCTGGGCCTGGAGTTGCGGCATCCGCTTGTTTCAGCGGGTGCATGCACACTGATCCTGTGGCGCGGCAACACGCGTGTCGCGCGGCCAGACGGACTGCTGCCGCAGGTATGCGCAGTGCCCGTCACGCGTTGCAAACGCGCGGACCTGACACAAAACTGCTGCGCATCTCAGCGAAGAGAAGTCACGCCGCCCAAGTTTTAGGGTGGGGTGGTCAGAGCGTCAGAAATCTCGGCGGCTCAGCACACACCTCTATTGTGAAAGGGAACCAGCGAAATATAGCTGCTTGCTGCTCAATTCGTTTTTGCCCTTTTTCAAGCTTCCATAAGTATTCAAGCGAGATCGCGATGCAGAATTGGCTGGATCAGGATCTGCGTAGTTTCAAATTTTTATGACCGCAAGGCAAGGCGGTCGTGGATTGTGTTGCAGCCATCGTTACACAACAAACGGAGCTTGGCAACCTTTTTTTGCAGGCCTTTTTTGCCGAGGGCGCGGCGCAGCGACGCATGGTTTGCGCGGGTGCGAGCGATTTACCGATTGACGCGTGGAGCAGGAGAGAAATCGCGGCTCAGGCCAAGCTTCGCGGCCGCTGCGTCGAGCGCCGCCTGCGTGAAGAAGAAGCGATGCCCTGGGTTGGAGTTCGGGTAGAAGCGGATGACGATCTCAGGCGTTTCGACAGCATCGCTGATGCCGTCGTGGAAGGGATAGCCGAGATCCTGCAACAGGTGGAGGGAACCTTCGTCACCGGTGGGGTTGCCGGTATCTCCGACGATGGCGAAGACACTTTTGTGCGTGCGCCTGGAATAGACGGCGACGAAGTCACCCACTTTTACGCCCCGCCGGCGGGCCGCGTTCCCGCGAACGACATAATTGATTTTGCGCGCGTCGACGTAGCGGCGCGGATCTTTTTCATTGGGATTGGCGGGATCGGTGAACGCGGTTTGCGAGATGTAGTAGCCGGGGAAAGGATCGTTGGGTCCCTGGAGGATGGGGCGGTTATTTTCATCGGTGAGATAGCCGACGATAGGCTGATCGGCGCGATTGAGGTAGTGGGCGTCGAGGAGGATATCGAGGGCGGGCTTGCCGGGCGGAGCGTAGGCGTTGGGAGCGCCGTCGACGTCGACGTCCATACGATGGGTGAGGATTTCGAAAGACGGATGCGGCGGGGCGGTTTGGGGCCGCGCTTGCGCGGCGACTGCGGCGCTGAGAGCGAAAGACAAGGCGATGGCGAGGGTGAGATGCGGGCGGCGCGAGTGGTCCGACGTGACCGCGTGCAGATGACGAATCGCCGCAGCGGCTGCGGCAAGGCCGGCGCACGGATTTTCATCCCGCTTCATGAAGCCTTCGATAGATCGAGTTCGATTTGCGCGGCGGCGAAGCCGGTGGGGCGCAGGATTTCGACGGCGACGCGCTTGACGCCGGGCACGGAGGAATTCGCCTTCAGCGTGAAGGTGGCGCCGGGAGCGAGATCGGGCAGCGGGTCGAGGCGGCCCTCCATGGGCAGACCGTCGTAACCGAAGAAGAGCCAGCGCGCCGCGTAGTTGCGCAACGTGTAGGCGGGGAACCGCTCGCGCAGGGTGAAGTTGAGCACACAGGCATTGCCGGTGCGGCTGAGGCGGAGCTCGCGAACTGGGCTGGCCTGCGCGCGCAGCGCGTCGAACGACGGCTTGCGATGGGAATAGAGGTCGACGACGCCGTGCACGCGCTGTCGCAGCGGACCGATGCCGTGATCGCCGACGATGGTGCGGTAGTCGTTGTAGTCGAAATAAATGGCGCCGGCGACGAGGCCAGATTCGCGGATCACGTCGGTATGATCGTTGACGATCTTGACGCGGTCCGCGTCGCCGGGCGGGATGCTGGGCTGGCACTCGCACCAGCCGTACTCGGAGATGACGATGGGCTTCAACGGGAATGCGCGGCGCAAGCTGTCGAGAAAGGCGCGCAACTGCGGCGGGCCGCCGGGATACCAGCTTCCGAAGTATTCGTTGGCGGAGATGAAGTCGAAGTCGCCGGCCATGTCCTGTTCGGGATACTGGCGCAACGAATGCGAGGCGTAGGTGAGCAGGCGCGCGGGATCGGTGGCGCGGGCTTCTTTGGCCAGCGCATGAGCGAAAGCGCGGGAGTTGGGATTTTTGCCGTCAACCTCGTTGCACAGACCCCAACTGACGATGCAGGGATGATTGCGGTCGCGGGCGACCATCTCGCGCAGTTGTTCGAGGCCGTTGGTGGTGAGCTGGGCGAGCAGGTCGGCATCAATATTCGAGAAGGTTCCGGGTCCCCAGGCGGGAACCTCTTCCTGAAAGAGGATTCCGTTGCGGTCACAGAAGTCGAGGACACGCTGGTCCTGGGGCCAATGGACGCGGGTGAAGACGCAGTTGAGGTCTTTCATGTCACGGTGGTTGGTGTCGATCCACTGGGTTGGCTCGGCCATGCCGAATTGAGGATGACTGCCAGCCATGCGCTCGACGCCCATGAGGCGCACGCGCTCACCGTTCAGGTAGAATTCGGTTCCGCGAGCCTCGAAGCGGCGGATGCCGAAGAGATCGCTGCATGCGTGCGATGCGTCGCCGGATTGGAGAGTGATGGACGCTTCATAGAGATTCGGCGCATCGAAATGCCAGAGCTCGGGCGAAGCGATGGTGACGGCATCGAGAGCGACGGAGTGGGTTGAGGCGCCGGCGAGGCGAAGGGTTTTGCCGGGAATCTGCGCGGGCTGCACGAGAGAGCCTTCACGCTGCAGGCTGCCGGCAAGCCGGACCGGCTGCTCTTCAGCGTGCGTGTTGCGGACGAGTGCGCGGACGGCGACCTGCGCCGTGTTCGCTTCGAGATTTGCCGTGGCATCAATCTCGATGCGCTCGATGAAGACCTGCGGCGTGACGAGCAAAGTGACCGGGCGAATGAGGCCGCCGTCGTTGGTCCAGTCAAACGACTTGAGCCTGGGCAGCATGGTGTTGGATGGCGAGTTGTCGACGCGAACGGCGAGCACGTTGGCCTGGCCGATTTTGAGGGACGGCGAAAGGTCGCACTGGAACGCGGTGTATCCTTTGCCGATGTGACGGCCGATCTCGACGCTGTTGAGGAAGACGTGAGCGGTGTGAAAAACGGCCTCGAATTCAATGCGCACGAAGCGGTCTTGCCATTCTTCCGGCGCCGGGATGTGCGTGCGATACCAGGCCACTCCGACGTAGTCCGGATTGCGCCCCAAGGTCTGCCAGGTATGCGGAACGGTAACAGCTTGCCAGCCGTCTTCGCTTGCGGCGATCTCGGGGGCGGTCGCAGTGCCTTCGCGGTCGAGGCGGAAGTGCCAACCTTGATTGAGCGGCAGGGTGATGCCGGAAGGTTGCGACGCCTGCGGCGCAGCTTGTGCGCGCGCCGGATTTCCGCGGGCAAGCATGGTTCCCGCGCCGAGCGCCGGCAGCGCAGAAAGAAATTTCCGCCGCGATGACATAGGATTACTCTAATGCATCTTCAGAGCAGCTCGATGCGTTTTCCGGAACCCTAACCGGGCTTAGCCGGAACCAGATTTGGGAGCGTCGTCCCTAAGGGACTCGGCTCCTGTTTTCTTCCGCATCCCCACGCTGAAGCGCGGGGCTAACAACCGTTGCGCCTACGGCGCCAGCACGTTGCAGCTCCTGAAATCCTGCGCAAAATAGTACAGAATCCCGGTATCAAGGTACTAAGCTCCATGCAAGCAGCCGAGAACAGATTGTCATCAGCGCGACTGATACTTCCTGACGCTCCGGCGGCGGAGTGTGGAAGCGTAAAGGCGTGGCAACAACCGGTGGTGATGCGGAGCTACCTTCCCGCGGCGCCGGACCGCAATCCGATGTTTTTGGAGCGGCGCGTGTACCAGGGCAGCAGCGGGCGCGTTTACCCGCTGCCGTTCATCGACCGCATCGCCACCGAGCCGGTAGATCACACCTGGCAGGCCGTGCACATGGAGAACGAGTTCGTTCGCCTGATGATTCTGCCGGAGATCGGCGGGCGGATTCACGTAGGCTACGACAAGATTGCCGGCTATGACTTTTTCTACCGGCAGAACGTGATCAAGCCGGCGCTGGTGGGGCTTGCGGGGCCGTGGATTTCGGGTGGTGTCGAGTTCAACTGGCCGCAGCATCATCGCCCGGCGACCTTCATGCCAGTGGAGACGGAGATCGAGCGCGGCGAAGACGGATCGGTGACGGTGTGGTGCTCAGACCACGACCCGCTGACGCGGATGAAGGGAATGCATGGCGTGTGCCTGCATGCGGGGCGCGCGGTTGTGGAATTGAAGGTGCGGCTTTATAACCGCACGCCGTTTGTGCAGACATTTCTGTGGTGGGCGAACGTGGCGGCCAAGGTGCACGAGAGATACCAATCGTTTTTTCCGCCTGACGTTCGCTACGTGGCCGATCATGCGCGACGCGCGATCACCAGCTTCCCGCTGAGCGACCGGGCGTACTACGGCGTGGATTACGCGGAGCGGGCGCGACACGGCGTTCCGCCGGAGGAGATGCCGCGGCAATTCGTACCCGATGGATCGTATGCGGCAAACGATCTGAGCTGGTACGCGAACATTCCGGTGCCCACGAGTTACATGATCCTGGGGACGGACAAGGATTTCTTTGGCGGATACGATCATGCGGCGCAGGCGGGGTTTGTGCATGTGGCCGACCATCGCAGCGCGCCGGGAAAGAAACAATGGACGTGGGGCAATCACGAGTTCGGGTACGCGTGGGATCGCTGCCTGACCGACGAGGATGGTCCCTACATTGAGTTGATGGCCGGGGTTTACACGGACAATCAGCCGGATTTTTCGTTTCTTGCGCCATGGGAAACCAAGAGCTTCTCGCAATACTGGTACCCGATCCGCGAGATGGGGCCGGCGCAGGCGGCGAACGTGGATGCGGCCATCAGCCTGCGCGTGCGGGAGGGGCGCGCACGGGTTGGCGCTTGCGTGACGCAGGCGATTGCGGATGTGCGGATTGCGCTGATGTGCGGGGAGAAACTCGTGCGGGAGTGGAAAAGAGATCTCGCGGTGGCCGAGCCGTTTGGCGCGGAGGCGGAGATCGACGCAGGTGCGAACGCGGAGAGTCTTTCTGTGCGCATTGAGGCAGAGGGCGGCGAGATTTTGCGATACGGTCCGACCGAGGCGGCGCATGCGGCCAAGGAGCCGGAGGCGGCGACGGAACCGCCGCTGCCTGAGGAGATCGAATCCAGCGACGAACTGTATTTGACGGGGCTCCATCTGGAGCAGTACCGGCACGCCACGCGGAGGGCGGAGATTTATTGGCAGGAGGCGCTGCGCCGCGACCCGGGAGATGCGCGATGCAACAACGCGATGGGGCTGTGGCGCTTGCGGCGCGGCGAGCTTGCCGAGGCTGAGCGCCATTTTCGCGCGGCAATTGCACGGCTGACGCGGCGCAATCAGAACCCGTACGATAGCGAGCCGTTCTACAACTTCGGCCTGGCTTTGCGATTGCGGGGCGATGACGGCGGGGCGTATGACGCGTTTTCGAAGGCGGCATGGAGCGGCGCGTGGAGCGTTGCGGCGAGCCTGGCGCTGGCCGAGATTGATGCGTGCCGAAGAGATTGGGCGGGGGCGCTCGATCATGTGGAGCGGTCGCTTGCCGCGAATGGATTGAACGGGAATGCGCGCAACCTGAAAGCGATGCTTTTGCGCAAGCTGGGGCGTGAGCGCGAGGCCGGCGTGGTGCTCGATGAGACGCTTGATATCGATCCGCTGAATGATGGAGCGCGATATCTGCTGCACGGGAAGAAGCCGAGAAACAACCAGCAGAATCTGGATCTCGCATTCGACCTTGCGCGGGCCGGATTCGGCGAGGATGCGCTGAGGCTTCTTGGCGGCGCCGATTTAACGGCAGGCGACGGAGGCGCGCCGATGGTGCTGTATACCATGGCCGATCTCTGCACGCAGTTGGGCGATGCGGATGCTGCGGCCGATGGATACGGGCGAGCGATGCAGGCTGCGCCCGATCTCTGTTTTCCGGCGCGCCTCGAAGAGATGCTGATTCTGGAGCGGGCGATTCAAGCGCATGCCGATGACGCACGCGCGCACTATTATCTGGGCAATCTTCTTTACGATCGCCGCCGGTATGGCGAAGCGATTGCGGCATGGGAGAGCTCGGTGCGGCTCGACCCGAGCTTGCCGACGGCGTGGCGCAACCTGGGGATTGCGTATTTCAACGTGCGCAACGATTCTGCGCGGGCGCGGGATGCGTTTGAGCGGGCGTTCGAGGCCGACGCGAGGGATGCGCGGATTTTTTACGAGCGAGATCAGCTTTGGAAGCGGATTGGCGAGAGACCGCAGCGACGGCTGCAGGAATTGGAGGGCCATGCGGATCTTTGCGAGCGGCGCGACGATCTGGCCGTCGAGGTGGCGACGCTGCTGAACCAATTGCGGCGGCCCGAGGGCGCGCTCAGCATTCTGCTGGCGCGAAAGTTTCAGCCATGGGAGGGCGGGGAGGGCCTGGTGCTGGCGCAGTTCACGCGCGCGCATCTGCTGCTTGGCGCGCGGGCGCTGGGCGCGGGCGACGCAGCCGCTGCACAAAGATCATTTGAGGCAATTCTGCACCCACCGCAGAACCTGGGTGAAGCGAAGCACTTGCTGGCGAACCAGAGCGATGTGTGGTTCTGGCTGGGAGCGAGCCATGCACGGCTGGGTGACCGCGAGC
>Ga0335074_10015649_pt1 | contig 10666 bp, 9 predicted proteins | sample Lox_Sample_23_FD_206715 | JGI IMG/M metagenome (GOLD analysis project Ga0335074, IMG submission 206715) | Soil microbial communities from Loxahatchee National Wildlife Refuge, Florida, United States - Lox_Sample_2.3 | ecosystem: Environmental > Terrestrial > Soil > Wetlands | place: USA: Florida...
TTTCGATGATCCGGAGCCTCGCCTCGACCTGCGCCAGGCGGTATGCGTCCGCGGCGATCGCGGATTGCAGCTCGTCCTGGCGCAACCGCAGCATCCCGCGCAGCTGTTCGGGGCTGATCTGCTCGTCAAGCATGGCGCCCACCTGGTCGAGGGTGAAGCCGAGGTCTTTCAGCGCGATGATGCGGTTGAGCCGCGTGAGCTGGCCGGCCTCGTAGAACCGGTAGCCGCTGGCCGGGTCGACCCGTGCCGGGCGAAGTAGCCCGGTCGTGTCGTAATGGCGCAGCATGCGGACCGACACCTGACCATGCCTGGCGAAGTCTCCGATGGTGAACATGACGCCTCCAACTGGACCGCCTGACACGGTGTCAGAGTCAAGCCGCTCCGCCAAATGCCGCCAAGATCCAGCCCCGGTTAACCGCCGGGCCAGCTAGGCACGGCGGCGCTCCGCCGGATCGGCCAGCGCAGGCGGCTCGTATCCGCGATCGGCCGGGTTAAGGTTCACGCCCGGCGGCACGATCGCATCGATCCGGTCGAGCACGTCGGCGGGCAGCCCTTCGACCGGCACGCCGAGCTGGCTTTCCAAGTGCTCCATCGTCCGCGGTCCGATGATGGCCGACGTCACAGCCGGGTGGCTCAGCACGAAGCCGAGCGCAAGGTGGATGAGTGACATGCCCGCTTCCGCGGCGAGCTTCGCCAGCCGATCGGCCGCGTCAAGCTTCCGCTGGTTGCCCGGCAGGCTCATGTCGAACCGATGCGGCAGCCGCTGCGCCCTGCGACTGGTCGGCAGGTCACCGTCCAGCCGGTAACGACCAGATAGCCATCCGCTAGCCAGCGGGCCCCAGCTGATAACGCCAAGCTGATAGCGGCGGCAGGTCGGCAATACGTCTGCCTCCACGCCGCGGACCAGGATCGAGTACGGCGGCTGCTCGCAGACGAACCGCTCCCGCTGGCGCCGCTCCGCTGTCCACTGTGCCTCGACGATGGATGCGGCCGGGAACGTGGAATGCCCGGCGTAGCAGATCTTGCCCGCGTGGATCAGGTCCGACAGCGCGGCAAGCGTCTCGTCGATGTCGGTCTCCGGATCCGGCCGGTGTATCTGGTACAGATCGATGTAGTCAGTACCGAGCCTGCGCAGGCTGTTCTCGCACTCCCTGATGAGCCAGCGGCGCGAATTGCCGCGCTCGTTGACGTCCTCACCCATCACGCCGTGCGCCTTGGTGGCGAGCACGACGTTGGCACGGCGGCCGCCGGCCAGAGCCTTCCCCACGATCCGCTCCGACTCGCCCGATGAGTACACATCGGCGGTGTCGATGAAGTTGATGCCGGAGCCCAGGGCCCGATGGATGATGCGGACCGACTCCTCCTGATCAGGGTTGCCCCAGGAGCCGAACATCATTGCGCCCAGGCAGAGCGGGCTGACCTTGACGCCGGTGGAGCCGAGTACGCGCATGTCCATGTCGCTAACCCTACGGCCCGTACCATCGCCGACCGCGCTCCAGCCTGATCGCAGGAGGCGCGGCTAGCGCAATGTTCCTGGCGCCGGGAGCATGCCGAGCTCGATCGCCCGCGTGACGGCGGCCGTCCGGTCCGAAACGCCGAGCTTGCCGAACGCTCGCAGCAGATGCGTCTTGACAGTTGCCTCACTGATGTACAGCGCGCGCCCGATATCCGCATTGGTCTGGCCGCGCGCAACCAGCCTCAGCACTTCGGTCTCGCGCGCCGAGAGCGGTTCAGCCGCGGGGCGGCGCAGGTGCGAGACAAGCCGGCCGGCCACCGTCGGGCCCAGCACCGTCTCGCCCCTCGCGGCGGCCCTGATTGCGCTGACCAGGTCCGGTCGCGGCGTGTCCTTCAGCAGGTAGCCGGTAGCTCCGGCCTCGACGGCGCGGACGATGTCGGCGTCGGTTTCGTACGTGGTCAGTACCACGACCCGGCTGCTGGGCGCGGTCGCCAGGATGCCAGCGGTGGCCACAACCCCGTCGCCACCCGGCATCCGCAAGTCCATCAGGACAACGTCCGGCCGGTACCGCCTGGCCATTGCGACCGCCTCGTCGCCCGAGCCGGCCTCGCCAACCACGGTAATGCCCGGCTCGGCGGCGAGCATGCCGCGCAGACCCTCACGGACAACTGGATGATCATCGGCAATAAGCACGGTCAGCGGAGCCGACGGCCGATGGGCCGGAGCTACCTCGTTCCCTTTGGTATCGCGGTTGCCTGTGCTCATATCGGGACCTCAACCTGCACCAACGTTCCCTGCGCCGGCGCGCTGCGGACCGCGAAGCTTCCGCCAGCCTCGTCGACCCGCGCCCGCATGCCGCTGAGACCATAACCGCCGTTGACCTGTGCCGGGTCGAACCCAGCGCCATCGTCGGACACATCCAGACTGACGAAGTCAGCGGCATACCGGAGGCATACCGTCACGCTGTGGGCGGCGGCGTGCTTACGGACGTTCGCGAGCGCCTCCTGCCCAGCGCGCAGGAGCACTACCTCGGTCGCGGCCGGAAGGCGCCGGCCGGTGCCATCGACCGAGAAGCTGGCTCCGATGCCGAGCTCAGCACCTGCGCGCTGGGTGATGCGGCGCAGCGCGTCCTCCAGCGTTCCGGCCTGAAGCTGGGCCGAGGCCAGGCCGCCGACCAGGGTTCGCGCCTCGGCCAGGTTCTCGCGGGCGGTCTGCGCGGCGAGGCTGAGCTGATTGCGCGCGGTTTCCGGCGACAGCTCGAGCTGCGCCTCAGCTGCCTGAACCAGCATCAGGATGCTGGAGAAGCCCTGGGCCAGCGTGTCGTGGATCTCGCCGGCCAGGCGCTGGCGTTCGGCCATCACGCCCGCCTGCCGGCTTACTTCGGCCAGCTCTGCCCTGGTCGCCTCGAGCTGGGCAATCAGGCTTGCCCGCTCGTAGCTCTGGGTGATGATCCGGCCGATGTAGTCGCCGAAGGCGATGGTAAACGCGGCGATCGCGACAAAGAGCGCGATCGCGGTTTCCACGCCGTAGATGCTGCGGCTCCAGTAAGCAACCGATGCAGCGCCCAGTGCCGTCATCGTGACTACGGGGATGAGCGCCCGGCGGGCCGGAAGGGCGTGATAGCACTGCGGAAGGAGCGCCACGGACAGGAAGAAGGCGTTGGGCGCAACCACGACACCGATCCCGTACAGCACGACCAGGCCTGTCACATAGATCACCGAGCGCCTTGTCACCGTGGACTCGGCTGACACCAGGTGCGGGCGGCCGACCAGGAAGTACCACGGTGCCATCGCGGCGATCGCGCTCACCGCGATCGCGGTCCGATCAGCCGATCCGGCCGAGGCAGCGACCATCGCCAGGACCGCAGCGAAGACGACGCCGTACAGCAGGTCCCACCGCGGCATACCGGTGACGGCCGCATCGTAGTCGGTGGCGGGGCGGGCTGCGGTGGCGCACAGGTCGTCCGCGGTGCGCGCGACGACCGGCGTCGCGGGCGGTGTCGGCCCAGTGGTTACGATCGGCGTCGGCTCTGCCGGCGCCGCAGGCATCACCGGCGCAGCCGTGGCGGGCACGGCTAGCCGTCCCGGCTCGAACGCCAGCGGAACGTCGTCAGGCACAGCACCAATCCTCCGATAGTCCAGGCCACTAGTACCAGGGCCGTCTGTCCATGTTGCCAGGAATGCGCAGGCTCGAGGCTGGCAGCGCGGGCTGGCAGGAATACCGACCACAGGCCTTCGCTCATCCACTTCAGCGGGAAGACCCCGGCGATGTGCTGCAGCCAGGGCGGGACCTTGTTGAATGGCACGTAGATGCCGGAGATGAACTGGAGCACCAGGAACGGCAGCGTGACCACCGGGAACGAGTTCGTCGCGGAGCTCGCGAAGCTCGTGATGCCGATGCCAATCAGCGAGCAGGCAATCGTGCCCAGCACGAAGACCCACGCCAGGGTCCACCACTTGGCCGCAGACGTCGGCAGGTGCAGGTGATAGAAGATCATTCCCACTGCGACCAGTACGACCACCTCAGCGACCGTGCAGACGAATACCTGAATGACTTTGCCGATGAAGTAGGCGCTGGGCGGCATCGGCGTCCCGCGCAGCCGCTTCAGCGACCCGCGCTCGCGCTCCGCGGCAATGGTCAGTCCAAGGTTCTGGAAGCTCGTCGCCCCGATGCCGCCAGCGATCATTCCGGCGGTGAATAGCTGGCCCACCGTGACTCCGTAAGCGGCCGCCTCGCTGCCGTAAATCGAGCCGAGCAGCACCAGCACGATCGCCGGCAGCGCGAACACGAAGGCGACTGTCTGCCGCTCCCGGAAGAACATCCGGACCTCCAGCCGTCCCCTCGCCAGGCCGACCCGGAAGGCGCCAGGGAGGCGAATCGGCTTGCCGCTGAGCTGTGCGGCGGAAGTTGCGATCGGGCTCGCGGTCATCGGTCTGCTCCTATCAGCTGCAGGTACACGTCTTCGAGGCTCGGCCGGATGACGGTCAAGCCGGGCACTTCGCCGCCGAACTGTGCCGCCAGGCTGGCAACGACTTCTGTCGGTGTCACCGTCTGCACCGTCCGCCGGCCGCCGGCCGAATCCCAGCTCACGCGCGTGTCCCGCCCTTCGCGTCCGCCGAGGTCACCCGGCGTGCCGAGCGCGACCACCCGGCCGCTGGCCAGCACCGCCACGCGATGGGCGAGTGCTTCAGCCTCGGCCAGGTAGTGCGTGGTCAGCAGGATCGTTGTGCCGTCGGCGGCCAGTTTCCTGATCAGATCCCAGAACTGCAGCCGCGCCTCCGGATCAAATCCGGTCGTCGGCTCGTCCAGGAACAGCAGGTCCGGACGCCCGACGATGCCCAGTGCGACGTCGAGCCTGCGCCGCTGGCCACCCGACAGCTGGTGTCCGCGGCGGCGCTCGAGCCCGGCCAGGCCGGCGAGCTCGATTACCTCCCGCGGATCCCGCGGCTGCGGGTAGAAACCGGCGAACATGCTGACCATCTCCGCCACGGTTAGCTCTGGCTCCGCGGTCAGCTGGAGGACGATCCCGATCCTGGCCCGCCAGTCCCGGCCAGCTCTGGCCGGATCCTCGCCGAGGACCGCGACCGTGCCACCGTCCCGGTCGCGATAACCCTCGAGGATCTCCACTGTGGTGGTCTTGCCGGCCCCGTTCGGGCCGACTAGCGCGAACACCTCGCCACGGCTGACGTCGAGATCGACGTCATTGACCGCGGCCGACGAGCCGTAGCTCTTGCGGAGTCCGCGAACTGTGATCGCGTTGTCGTTGCTCATGCCACCAAGCCTCGCGGCTACAGCCCGGCCCCGCACCGGTCGAGCGGCTGCACCTGGTGTCCACCGTCCGGTGGACACCAGGTGGACTAGGCGGCGGCAGGTAGCGTTACCACGCCGGTTACCGGGTGACCGCCGCCGAGCGCATCAGCGATGTCCTGAAGGATCCGAGCCGGTTCAGTCCGGACTTGACGTGGGCTGACGTGGATGGCGCGAATTCCGACTGCGATAAGGCGGTCGTGCCGCCGCATGGTTTGCTCCCAGTCGTCAGGGCCGAGATGCCACTCGCGGGAGTCAATCTCGACTGCCAGCGCGGCCTCGGGCCACCAGGCATCCGGCACGGCCAGCAGCCTCCCGTTGAGCATCAGCCGCGGGTTGAACAACGGTTGTGGCAGCCCGGACTTGCGGATCAGATCGCGGAAGTCGGCCTCGGCGGGCGACCTGATGCCGTCACGCACCTCGGCCAGCACCGATCTGAACAGCGCGGAGCCGCGCTTCGGACCCTGCGCTAGCTCAGTGGCCAGGTCGGCAATTGTGCAGCGGCCCCGTTGCACCGCGCTCGCCACGACCGCGCGCACCTCGGACCTGGCGGATAAGCCGAGGACTGTGTCAGCGACGGCGCGAGCCACCGGCGCGTAACGAACCGCCAGATCCTGCGTTTCCGCAGGCGGCAGGCGCCAGGTGCGATGGATGCTGACGAATGCGCGGCTGCCACATTGCCGGGCTGCCGGAACCAGCACGTCGATCCGGCGAGTCTCGCGCGTCCCAACCCGGTACCAGAGCAAGGCAGCAGGTCCGGTGATGACGCTCAACTGCCCTGCATACAGGAGCGCCGCAGTCTGCAACTGGTCAGCCGACGGCTGACCGGTTGCCGTCAGGTAGATCCCCGGCAGCAGTCGCTGCCACGACCCGCCGGACCGGTACCGGTGCCTCAACCCGGCGGGACTGATGCCCATCGACAAGGCCTGCGGCCTGGACACCACACCACGCTGATAGGCCAATAGCCACTCGACATCGCGATCATTGGACATCACGAGGTCGAGCGTGGCAGACGATACCGACAAAAGCCGCGGCCGGGCCGGGCGGGCTGGCGCGGGGCCGGCCGGCCGAATTCCGCGGCGCCGGTCCCCACACGCTGAGCTGGCGCGGGCATCCGCCAGATACTCGCGTGCAGTCGCTGGACGCGGGCGCTATCCTTCACGACATGAGCACCGATTCGCACCGCATCCCGGCCAAGCCGACGCTGGATGGCCTTGAGGACAAGTGGACGCAGCGGTGGGCTAAGGAGCGTGTAGTACAGGTTTGACCGCTCCAAGGGCCGCGGCGACGTCTACGCGATTGACTCTCCCCCACTAACCGCCAGCGGCTCGCTCCATCTGGGGCACGCCTTCTCCTACAGCCAGACCGACGTCTTGGCGCGCTTCCAGCGGATGCGCGGCAAGGAGGTCTTTTACCCGGTCGGCTGGGATGACAACGGGCTGGCCACTGAGCGCCGGGTGCAGAACTACTACGGCGTGCGATGCGACCCCTCGCTCCCCTACCAGCCAGGTTTCGCTCCACCGCTGGCCGGCAGCATGCGCGCGCTTACGCCGAGCGAGCAGGTGCCGGTGTCGCGGCGCAACTTCGTGGAGCTTTGCCGCCAGCTCACCGAGCGAGATGAGCGTGCCTACGCAGATGCCTGGCGCCTGCTCGGGCTGTCGGTGGACTGGGAGATCAGCTACCGGACCATCGACGAACGCGTGCAGGCTATCTCCCAGCTCGCGTTCCTGCGCAACCTGGCGCGGGGCGAGGCGTATCAGGCCGAGGCACCAGCGCTGTGGGACATTACCTTCGGCACCGCCGTGGCGCAGGCTGAGATCGAGGACCGGGAAACCCCGGGCACCTTCTTCCGCCTGGCGTTCACCCTTACTGACGATCATCATGACGGGGAACGGGGTGGCCCGGGCCCGGCGGCCGCCGGTCGGGCCGAGGTGGTCGTAGCGACCACAAGACCCGAGTTGCTGCCTGCGTGCGTCGCGCTTGTCGCCCATCCCGACGACGAGCGCTATACGGCGCTGTTCGGCTCGATGGCCACGACACCGCTCTTCGGGACGGCTGTGCCGATCCTGGCGCATCGCCTCGCCGACCCAGCCAAGGGCAGCGGCATTGTGATGGTCTGCACGTTCGGCGATATGACCGACGTGACCTGGTGGCGCGACCTTCAGCTGGAAACCAGGCCAGTGATCGGACCAGATGGCCGGCTGCTTCCCGATCCGCCCGCTGGGATCACCAGCGACGCCGGACGGGCTGCCTACGCGCAGATTGCCGGGCGGTCGGCCAAGGCTGCCAGGCAGTTGGTGACCGAGCTGCTGCACGCTGACGGGAAGTTGCGCGGTGAGGCCGAGCCGATCCGGCACGCAGTGAAGTACTACGAGTACGGGCAGGCGCCGCTGGAGATCATCACCACCCGACAGTGGTACATCCGCAACGGCAGCCGCTCTGCGGATCTGGCGAAGGCAATGATCGCCCGCGGCCGGGAGCTCAACTGGCATCCGGGCCACATGCGGGCCCGCTACGAGCACTGGGTGGAGGGCCTGACCGGCGATTGGCTGATCAGCCGCCAGCGGTATAACGGCGTCCCGATCCCGGTCTGGTACCCGATCGACGCGCACGGCCAGGTGCAGCAGGAGCATCCGATCGTGCCCGCCGAGGCTGAGCTGCCGGTGGATCCGGCCACGGAGGCTCCCCGTGGTTACCGCCCGGACCAGCGGGGCAGGCCAGGCGGGTTCATCGCCGACCCGGACGTGATGGACACCTGGGCAACCTCATCGCTGACGCCGCAGATAGCCGCCGGCTGGCCGGACAACGCCGACCTGATGAATCGCGTCTTCCCGATGGACCTGCGTCCGCAGGCGCACGAGATCATCAGGACCTGGCTGTTCTACACAGTGCTGCGCTCGCACGCCGAGCTCGGAGTGCTGCCGTGGCAGCATGCGGCGATCTCGGGCTGGATCCTGGACCCGGACCGGAAGAAGATGTCCAAGTCCAAGGGCAACGCGGTTACGCCATTGGACCTGCTGCGAGAGCACGGCGCCGACGCGGTCAGGTACTGGGCCACCAGCGCCCGGCTCGGCGTGGACACGGCGTTCGACCTGGCTCAGATCAAGATCGGGCGGCGGCTCGCTATCAAGATCCTCAATGCGGGCAGGTTCGTGCTGGGATTCGACCCCCCGGCGGGTGACAGTGACGACATGCCCCACTTGGTCACCGAGCCGATCGACCGCGCGATGCTGCGCCGCCTCGCAAGCGTGGTCGAGCGCTGCACGACAGCGCTTGACGACTATGACCACGCTGCGGCGCTGGAGCAGGCGGAACGGTTCTTCTGGTTCTTCTGCGATGACTACCTGGAACTGGTGAAAGCACGTGCCTATGGCGAGCACGGCCCGGCGGCTGCCGCCTCGGCGGTGGCCGCGCTTCGGATCGGGCTGTCGGTCCTAGTGCGGCTGCTTGCGCCGTACGTTCCATTCGTGACCGAAGAAGTCTGGTCCTGGTGGCAGGAGGGATCGGTGCACCGGGCTGCCTGGCCTGATGCCGCCGACCTGCGCAACCAGGCAGGTCTGGCCGATGAGGCCGTGCTCGATGCTGCCGTGGCGGCTATCGCCGCTATCAGGAAGGCCAAGTCGCAGGCGCGGCTAGCGATGAAGGACCCAGTGCAGCTGCTGGTCCTGACCGCGCGACAGCAGAGCATTGATGCGCTCGCCGCGGCAGGCAGGGACGTGAAGTCAGCTGGCCGGGTCACGCAGATTGAACTGCGGACAGCGGACGGGGCGGAACCGATTCACCACATCGTGGTGTAGGTCCCGCCCCTCCCCTCCCCCTCCGCTGACCGGCTGGGAAGCGGTCTAGCAAGGGTCGATCGCCCGCAACCGGTCGGGATCCGGATGCGCGGGCACGGTGAAAAATACGTACCGTCTATCAGGCTGGGGCACGCACGGGCGCCCAGGCGGCTAAGACAGGAACTCGTCTCGTAGCTGCTTCAGCCTGGCCAGGTGCTCGGTCATCACCTGGATACGTGCGTCAGCGGCTTCGCGGACCGTAGTGGTGCCGGCGTTGGAGTCGTTCCAGATGCGGTCTAGCTGGCTCTCCAGCAGCTTGCGCGCCTCCTCAACGAGGTGAAAGTAGCGTTCCCCCTCGGGGATCATGTCGCTCATGGCGCAGCCTTTCGTGCATCTAGGGCCCGGGGCCGGCTGTCGGCGCGCCACGGACGGCGCGGCCAGGCACCACACCGGCAGCGGCCAGGCCACCAACGAAACGATGCAGACCGTCATCGTGTTACCGCCACGCGATATGTCAGGGTCTGCTCCGGCAGGGCGGGGTCGGCTCGATCTCGTGCCCGTCGGCGGGTAACTGCGCTGCCGGCGGGTCCCACGCCAGCGGCACCTGTTACGCCCCGACCGGCAACACCCGCTCCAAGCGTTCGTGGTGAGCGAGGAGAACGGCGTCTGGGGCATGGCCGAGGAGGTGCCCGGTACCGCGGCCCTGAACCTCGGCGAGCCGCCGGGATCGACTCGGTGTCGTGCCCGTCACGGGGCCATTGCACTGCAGCCGGGTGGTACTCGGACGCCAAAAAGCACCAGCAGGCGTTCGTCGGCGGCCGATAATGACGGCTGGCCGCAACACGCCGTCGACCTGCGGACGCTGGTCACCATGGCAGACGAGATCCGCCGCCTCTAGGCCGTGGGCAGGAGAGTGCTCGAGCGGTGCGCCGGACACCTTCATGGACGAACCCCGAGGGCAATGCCTTCTGTGTCGACCTAGGCCGCGCTGACGCATAGCGCCCGCAGGCTCCTGGTCAAGCAGGCCCCGCCGACCAGGGGACCGGCCACCCGCCGGGTAGTCTCGAAGCATGGCAAAGGTAGAGCTGTCAGAGCAGGAATGGCGGGACAGGCTGTCCCCTGAGGAATATCACGTTCTGCGCGAAGCAGGCACCGAGGCTCCGTTTACCGGGGAGTACACCGACACCGAGGCCAAGGGCGTCTACCGGTGCCGAGCATGCGGCGCTGAGCTGTTCAGGTCGAGCGCGAAGTTCCACTCAGGCTGCGGCTGGCCGAGCTTCTACCAGCCCGGCGATGACGACGCGGTGATCCTCCTCGAGGACCGGTCCCTCGGGCGGGCCCGCACCGAGGTCCGGTGCGCGGCATGCAACAGCCACCTCGGCCACGTGTTCGAGGGCGAGGGCTACCAGGTGCCGACCGACCAGCGCTGGTGCATCAATTCGGTGTCGCTGACGCTCGACGAGGAGTGAGCGGCAGCGGGCCAGCGGCTGCGGGCGCCCTGGCGAGCGGCCGGGGCACCGCCCAGCTCAGGCTGATCCGTGCTGGCGAGCTGTCCGGGGCCACCGCGCAGACCAGCGGCATGATCCGGTCTGCCGCCATCTCGGGCGAGCTGACCGGCGCCCGCTCG
>Ga0335074_10015650_pt1 | contig 10666 bp, 7 predicted proteins | sample Lox_Sample_23_FD_206715 | JGI IMG/M metagenome (GOLD analysis project Ga0335074, IMG submission 206715) | Soil microbial communities from Loxahatchee National Wildlife Refuge, Florida, United States - Lox_Sample_2.3 | ecosystem: Environmental > Terrestrial > Soil > Wetlands | place: USA: Florida...
GAGCGCCAATTATGTGACGGACGAGGAGATTTGTCCGCGTCCGGAAATGGTCGCGCGGAAGCCGGAGCTGGTGATCGTCCTGGGCGGCGATGGGACGCTGCTGGCGGCGGCGCGGGTCTTCGCCCGCATCGGTACGCCCATCCTGAGCGTGAACCTCGGCGCGCTCGGATTTTTGACGGAGATTCCCCTTGCCGGCCTCTACGACCATCTTGAAGCCTGGTCTCGCTCGGGCTGCTGCATTGAATCGCGTGCCATGCTGCGCAGCGAACTGTGGCGCAACGGCGAATTGCACCGCGAACATGATGCTCTGAACGACGTCGTGGTAGCCAAAGGCGCCATCGCCCGCATGGGCCACTTCAGCGTGGAGGTCGATGGGCAACTCGCGGCCTCCTTCCGTGCGGACGGCCTGATTGTGGCCACGCCCACCGGATCGACGGCGTATTCTCTGGCCGCTGGCGGCCCCGTGCTCGTGCCCGGGACCGACGCCCTGATAGTCACGCCGATTTCGCCCCACCAGCTCACGCTGCGGCCCACGGTTGTCCCCGGCCAGTCGCAGATTTTGGTCCGCATCGAGGGCGTTCCCGACCAGACCTTCCTGACCATTGACGGACAGGAAGCAATTGAGCTGCGCGTGGGCGACCAGTTGCGCTGCCGCCGCTCCGACGCGTCGGTACAGCTGGTCCGGCTTGGCGAACACAGCTTTTTTGATCTCCTGCGCGCCAAGTTGAAATGGGGCGAGCGCTAGAGCATTTTCGCTTTAGGTCTAACCCGGGGAAGGGTATTGGACGTTACCGTCGCGCCAAAGAACGGCCACACAGAACCAATCCTGACCGGGACCCAGTAAAAGTGAAATGCTCTAAACCGTCATCCTAGGGTGTCGTGAGTTCCTGCAGCAGCAATTGAGCTTTGACGGCCAGCGTGCGCGCGCCATCCAGATCATTGGTCTTCAGCGCGTCGCGCGCATGGGCGACAAACGTTCGAATCTGCGCGGCGGTCTTCTGTTCCTTTGAATCGAGCGGACGTTTGATCGCGTTCAGGCCGTTCTCGGTCGAGTCGATCTGCCTGGCGATGTCCTCGCGGTCTGCGGAGCTCCCGCCGCCCGTTGCCGTGGAAAGCTGTCCGATCAGCGATGCATCCGAAGCTGCGTTCCCCTGCGGGGTCGATGGGGCCTGCGTCGCCGGCTTGGCCGGCTCAGCGGTGTGCGTCCCCGCGACCTCCGGCCTGGCATGGTGCCGAAAGATGCGGTGGCGCGACCGCTCGCTGGTCTCTGGCGGCACAGCGGTATTCAGAATGACCGGTCGCGGAGAATACGCGGGCAGCGGCGGCATCGGCGGAATCATTGCCGAAGTCTGCGCGGGAGTCGGCAGGGATGGAGCTTCGGCCGGCGGCGGCGCGATCACGGCATGCCGCTTCCGCGCGCATCCTGCGCATAAAGCGAGCAGCAACAGCGCAAGAGTTGCAGACTGCCTTCCGGATCTCATGGTCCGGACCTTTCCGGCTGATTCTTGCCACCCTGGCGAGCAAGCTCGCCGGGGAGCGCGGCTTCCGCAGCCTCGGTCAGAACGCGCTGTCCCATACCGGCAGAAATTAACGGGAGCCGCAGTACAAAGGTGGTTCCGCTCCCAGGCTTCGATTCTACGTCAATCTGCCCATGGTGCATCTGCAGGATGCGCCAGGTCATGGCCAGGCCGATGCCACTGCCCTCTTTCTTCGTCGTGAAGTACAGGTCGAAAATGCGGGGCCGAATCTCCTCCGGAATGCCCTCGCCGTGGTCACGGACCAGAATCGAAGCCCAGCGCGTGTCCTCGCTCAGCCGGACTTCGAGCGCGCCGCCGGAAGCCATCGCCTGCGCGCCGTTGATGACAATGTTGAGCAGAGCCTGCTCGATCAGATCCGCGTCCACGCGCGAGACAACCGGCCATACCGGCGCCTGGCTTTCCACGGTGATGCCGCGCGTCTGCAACTCGGCGGACGCCAGCAGCAGCACCTTGGACACCACGCCGCGCAGGTCCTGGTCGCGTAGTTGCAACTCGACGGGCCGCGAGAAGTCTACGAGCGTCTGCACTACACGATCGAGGCGCCGGATTTCGCTCTGGATGACGTCGAGATGGCGCATGGCGTCGTTCCCGCCCTGAACCTTGTTCCGCAGCAGTTCCAGATGCACAACGATGGCGTTGATCGGGTTCTTGACCTCATGGCCGACGCCGGCGGTGAGCCGCCCGATCGAGGCCATGCGCCGCGATACCTCCAGCTCCGACTCGATCTCGCGCACCGATTCGAGATCGTGCAGGGTGAGCAGAGCGCCCAGCGAGTGCCGGTCCGCGGAGTGGCTGTCATGAATAAAGTCCAGCGAGACTTCCACGCGCCGCCCCGTCTCCGTGGTCACCTCCTCCTGGACGATCGACATCCCGCCCTCGAAAGCATCGCGCACCGTGCGGCCAAGACGCGTCCCACGATCGAAGATCTCCCGTACCTCCGCGCCGAAGATGCGATCGCGCCCGATACTCAGGAATCGTTCCACCGAGCTGGAGACCAGCACCGCCCGGGCGTCGCGGGTGAACAGCATTACGCCATCCTGCAGGTTAGAAAGGATCTGATCCAGGTTTTCGCGGAGAGCGGAGAACACTTCCTCCACGTTGCGGATGCGCTGGCCGAGGCGCTCGATCTTGCCGGAAACCTGAGCAACCTCATCGCCGGTGCCCGGCTCGGACGCCAGAGCGCCTTCCCGGGGCACGGGCGGCTCGGTCGCGCGCTGAATCTCGCGGCCCACGGAGTCCTCAGCCACCGCCTCCTGCGCGGCCAGCGCATCCAGGCGGCGGCTGATCTGCTCGAGGGGATGCAGCGCGAGGTTGGCGACAAAGGCAGCGACCACAATCGAAATGATCATCGCCAGGCCAATGAACGAGAGCGATTCCACCAGCCAGGGATGAAATGCGTTGCGCAGGAAGGCGGTGTTGATGCCGATGCGCACGGTGAGGAAGGGCCGATTGTCCAAGTCCAGCCCGCGGGTCACGTCGTACACCCGTGGCGGTCCGAAGACAATGCGCAGCGTGTCGATCAGCGACCGGTGGAGCAGCGCGCCGTAGTTGGCACGGCGGGGCAGCACCTGACCTTCCAGCGTCGCGTCCGGCGCAGTTACGAGCGCCCGGCCCTGGCTGTCCACAATGACAACGTCGAGCACGGTTGGCGAGTAGTTCTCAATGGCAGTGATCTGGGAATTGAGGCCCGTGTCCTCCCGCAGTGTCTCCGCTACCGCGGCTTCCACGGCGGCCGGATCGCGCGGATCGAAGTGGTGCTGGGATAACCCGGTGGCCAGCGCCGTGTGCATTTCCAGAACCAGCTCGTGTGCCTGGCTATCGGTGGCGGACCAGGATTCCTGAATGTGTTGCTGCAGCATCTGGCTGAGCCACATCCACGAGAAGAGTACGACCACCGCGAAGACGAGCCCGGTGATGGCGAGGACGAGTTTGGTCTTCAGGCGCATGGACTGAAATCAGTCTCCACGGGTCGACCGCCGCGCCGGCTCGGGAGAGCAGCACAGCCTGCCCGGGGCCCTGGGATACATGGGGCTGAGCACAGGATACCGGACTACTCCTCGGCGGAGCCCGCGGAGGCGGCGGTGCCATACTCCCTGAGTTTGTTGTGCAAAGTCTTCAGACTGATGCCCAGTATTTCAGCAGCACGGGTTTTGTTGTTGTGCGTCGACTCGAGCGTCTTGAAGATCAGCATCCTCTCGGCGTCGTCGACGGTCGCCCCCACCTCAAGCTGGATTGCGTTGGCGGGCAGCTCGCTCGCCGGACGCGCCGGACGCGATCCGAAGCCAGGCGGCAGATGGCGCGGCTGCAATTGGCCCTCGCCGCAAAGGACAACTGCGCGCTCGATGGTGTTGCGCAGTTCGCGCACATTACCTGGCCAGTCATGCGCCATCAGGCGGGCCAGCATTTCGTTGTCCAGGCTCGTGACCTTGCGCTGATGCTTCAGATTCATATCCGCGATCATGGCATCGGCGATGGCCGGGATGTCTTCGCTGTGTTCCCGCAGTGGCGGCATGTGAATGTTAAAGACATTCAGGCGGTAATAGAGATCGCCGCGCAGCTGGCCGCCTGCCACCGCCTGCTCGGGATCCTTGTTCGTCGCGGCCACAACGCGCACGTCCACCGGCGATTCAACCTTGCTGCCCAGGCGGCGCAGCTTGTGATCCTCCAGCACCCGCAGCAGTTTGGCCTGGGTTCCCACCGGCATCTCGCCGATCTCATCCAGCAGCAGAGTGCCTTCCTCCGCCAGCTCGAAGCAGCCGGCGCGCCGCTCGATCGCGCCCGTAAAGGCGCCCTTCTCATGGCCGAAGATCTCGCTTTCGATTAGTGTTTCCGGAATCGCCGCGCAGTTGACCGCGACAAACGGCTTGCCGCGCCGCGGGCTCAGGTCGTGCAGCGTGCGTGCCACCAGTTCCTTGCCGGTTCCGCTCTCCCCTGTGATCAGTACAGACACGTTGCTGGGTGCTACCCGCTCGATCAGCGCAAAGATCTCCTGCATTTTGCGGGAAGCCCCCACCAGCGAGCCCAGCACCCCGGTCTCGCGTAGCTTGCGGCGCGTGACCTCCAGCTCCCGCTCCGTTTCGCGCTGCCGGCTGGCATTCGTCAGAATCGAGCGCAGACGCGGCGCATCCACGGGCTTTTGAATGAAGTCGTACGCCCCGTTCTTCATGGCTTCGACCGCAGCCTCGATGGAGCCCTGGGCCGTGAGCATGATCACGGCAATTCTTTCGCTGGATTCGCCCAGCCGCGCCAGCAGCTCCAGGCCATCCATCCGGGGCATTTTCAGGTCGGAAACGATGATGCCGGGCTGCCAGGCGGTGACTTTCTCCAGCGCCTCGATGCCGTCGCGGGCCGTCTCCGTGCGATAGCCCCAGCCCGAGACCAGCTCGGCCAGGCCGGAGAGCGCGTGCGGCTCATCTTCGACGATCAGAACCTTTTCCTGGGTGGGCATATCTGCGGGCATCAGACGGGTTTAGAACCGTCTGCGCCACGGTTTGTTGTATCACGCCGGAGGGGCGCGGCGCAGGGCGAGTCGGGGCAGCCGCCTCAGTCGAAATGATGCGTGGCGACCCACCAGCCGATCCACAGGCAGAAGCCGAGCATGGAGAGGGTGAGGAGGATCGCGTGGACGATCTCCCAGCGTTTCCAGCGAATTTGCGCGACCCGCCGCTTGCTGCCGCGCTTCCACAGGTTCATCGCAGCCATAGGGCCTCCGGAGCGGCCGAGGGGATGGCATCCGGAGCCATCCCCAATCCGCAGGGGCCTAGAATTGCAGGTCGATCTGGGCTGTGATGGCCCTCGGCGTCACGTAGTGCGTGCCGCTGAAGGTCGAGAGGAAGTTATAGAGCGCGTATTTGTTGGTCACGTTGATGGCCGTGATCCGCGCGTTCCACTGGTAGCGGTCCCCGTGAAAGAGGTTGTCTTCCCCCAGGGCCATGTCGAAGAGGCTGCGCGGCGCAACCCGTGGCGGTTCGTGATCGTTATCGCCCTGCCCCGGCGGTGGGATACTGAGCAGGCTCGACGTCAGTTCGTTGGCCGGACACTCATAGTAGGTGGTGCCGCCCATCGTAACCGGCGTGCCGATCAGGTGAGTTGGCGTTGCTTTATCCCCGTCGCAGGCCAGTCCCGACTGAAACTCCTCGTCCGCAGTGAGGGGCAGAGCCACAGGAACGCTGCTCACCGGATTCGTGCCGGCGGGTATCCCATTGTCCACCAGCGCCACGGCAGGCTGGCCGTTCAATGTCGCGGGATTGCCGTCGGGTCCGAGAGAGCTGTTGGGGCACGCGCTGTTGGGATCGGTCACGTTGTAGCAAGGCGCAGATCCAGCCACCAGGCCACTGTCGAACCGCCAGTTGAAGGAGTACCAGGGACTATGACGCCCGGGAAACTGATACTGCAGGTGCGCCGTCTCGTTGTACTTCTCGTCGTGGTCGATGCGGAACGGATAGCCCACCGCGACCCCGCTGGTGGCTCCGGCTCCCGCCACCTGGGGCGGGAAGAATCGCGCGGCTACCGAGGACATCACCACAAAAGCCGAGACGCCGTCCCAGGTCGGCATCTCCGCGCGCAGCGCGAACCCTGGGATCTTCGAGTTATGCCAGTCGATGGGGAAGGTGATCGGGGTGTTGCCGAGCACGCTGAAGTCAAAAGCGTTGTGGGTGTACTTCCAGATGTACTCTCCGCTCACTACGGCATGTTTGCCGAAAGCCTGCTGCACGTTTGCGTGGAATTCGTTCCGGAGGCCCGGCTGGAGGTTCTTCGAAACAACTCCCGTTCCCGTCACCGTCGGCGAGCACGCAAGCAATGGCGCCAGCACCGGATTCGTGCAGCCCTGGCTGGACAGCACCAGGTTCTCATTGAACGGCGTTTCCAGCGTGCGGGCATAGGAAACCCCCAGCACGGTGTTCGTTGGGTGGACCTGATAGGAGACGCCCAGCCTCGGTTCCGTCTGGTTGGCGTCCGCAAGGCCGTTGTACACGTCTTCGCGGAGTCCCAGGTCGTAATCCCAGTCGTGCTGCTGGATCCGGTCTTCAACGTAGAGCGACAGCAGTTTCACGTCGGTATGGCCGAAGTAGTAATAGCTGGATCCGCCGCGCGTCAGGTCATACGGCGCCAGCACCGGAATATAGTTTCCGTTGGGAAGCACCGTGGCCGTATCGCAGTCGGCCTGACTGGAATATCCAGGCAGGGGAATTCCGTTCGCGTCCATACAGGGCGAGTTATAGGTGTTATCGACAATGCCCAGCGTGTCGCTTTCGCGCAGGAAGGTCTGCCCGTACTGCGCACCGATGTCGATGTTGTTGATTCCCTTCACGTACGTGTAGTCGGCGTGGGCAGCGGTATTCAGGAGGGTGCGGATCTGCGAAATCGACGAGGTCTGCAGGTTGGCCGGTCCCAGATCGGCCAGAGGATTGGCGCTGGGGAAGTAGTTGTACAGGTCCTTGCGCGCCCACACCCCGAAATTGAATACCGAATGATCGTTGATCACCCGCGTGTAACTGGGATAGACGTCGAAGGTACCGATCTTCGAGCGCTGATCCGTGTCGCCCACATTCTCAAAGACCGGGGAGGCCGTGGAACCGGAGCCCGGCGCCACGTTCATCACGTTCACATTCTGAAAGGCATTTGGGGTCTGGAACCAGGAGCGGCTGTAATTGAGATTCACGTGCAAGGAATTCTTCGGATCGAGGGTGTAGTCCACGCGATCGAAGAAGTTCTCCTCGTTGCCCTTGTCGTGGAAGACCGTAAACTCGGGCGGATCGAGAAACCGGCCGGTGTTCAACAGATCGACCGAGAGAAAATTGCCCCAGTCCTGCTTGCCGTATCCAACATCAAAACCGCTCGTCGACGAGCCGAAACTGCCATAGGAGCCGTAGATCGAACCCGTCGGCTTCGTCATCCCCTGCCCGGAACGGGTAGTGGCGACAATCACCACGCTCGTTTTTCCGCCGTATTCCGCCGGCGGCGCGCCATCGATGACTTCAATCGACTGCACCGAGCTGACCGGCAACTGATTCGAGAACACCTTGCTCTGCTGATCGGTGATGGACTGGCCATCGATGGAGAAGGAGTTGGAGGCGTGATCGCCGAGTCCGTGAAAGAGGCCGTTGGAGTCTGCGGAAATACCGGGAGAAGCCAGGGTGACGAGCGAACTGAGGCCGGAGGACTGGCTCTCGAGCGGCAACTTTTGAAAGAGCCGGCGATCCACGTCGGTGTGGAATGTGGGACTGTTCTCCAGCAGGTCTTCCCCGGTCACCTGCACCGTGGTTGACGATGTGCCCAACTGCAGCTTCACCGGCACCGTAATGGTCACGCTGGAATCGACGTCGACGTCCTGCACGAAAGCACCGAAGCCCTTCATGGTGACGGTCATGTGGTAGGGATTGAAGGGAATGTTGGTGAAGCGGAACTGTCCGGCGCTGTTGGTCTTAACGGTGCGCAGATACTGGCTGACCGGATTCTGAATAGTGACGGTGGCGCCGGGTATGACCGCGCCGGTGGGGTCGGTAACGGTGCCGCGGATCATGCCGCTGTTGACAATGGATTGCGAAAAGGCGTGCGGGGCCGCGAGGCATACCGCGAGGAAAACCAATACAAAAAGGCGTGCCGCCACGCCGCGCATGGACGTGCGCATATACAACCTCCGAGAAAACGTGATTGGCCCTGGGGCGGACGCCTCTTCCGAATTCCCGCCCCCGCTCAGCCCAACGCCGGTGCTCGGAACAACGAGCAATGGCATCGAGCCAAAGGCAAGTGGGCGTGGCGCTTCAGAAAAGGCCGAAACTACTGCTCAGGCGACGGAGGAAGTGGCGGGCGGAGGTCGATTCGCGCGTTTCAGGACAAAGGGTTGGCCCGGCAGCGGTGCGCTGTACGTTTCGATAACGTAGCGCACGACCGGCTGCGAGGTGACCTGGATCGCCACCACGACGACCACCTGTGCCACCGTGTGCGCGGTCATGCACAGCGAGCAGTCCGGATCGATGCGGCCGTCGGGGTGGGAGTGGCTGACTCGCAGAATTCCCGTAAGCAGCACCAGAGCGATGCAGACGATTCCCAGCCAGGCGGCCCAGGAACGCCGTGGCCAACGCTCTGCGGTCACGAAGCGCATAAGATTTCTCACTATACCGTGAATTGGAGGGCGCAAACAAACGAGCGCGCAGCCGAATTGCGCCCCGTCGGCACGCGCGCTTCGTCCTCCCCATAAGCGGACGGTAGGATGGATTATCCCGTGTCCTCCTCCACCACTTCGAATGCCTCCCCGGCGCGGGTAGCGATCCTGGCAGCCTTTGGCAGCGTATATCTCTGCTGGGGCGCCACCTACACCGCGATGAGCATCGGGGTGCGCCTGCTGCCCGCGCCCATTCTGGCCGGAACGCGCATGCTGGCCGGCGCGGCCCTGATGCTCACCTTCTGCGCCCTCACCGGCAAAAAGATCTGGCACGACCGGCGCACCATGCGCTGGCTCGGCCTGCTGGGCGCGATGATGCTTTTCGCCGGCAATGTAGGGCTCGTCTGGAGCGAAAAGTATCTGCCCAGCGGACTGGCCGCGCTGATCGTCGCCGTGATCCCGCTCTACGTTGCGGCCATCGAGGCGCTGTTGCCCGGCGGCGAGCGAATGCGCGCGCGCGGCCTGACCGGGCTCGCTCTCGGGCTCGTCGCTCTGCTGGCGCTTCTCTGGCCCAGCTTTCATGCCGCGGTCGACGCCCGCAGCCATCTCGGCGCCATGCAGCTGCTGGCCTCGGGCGTGGTGCTGATGGGCGGATTGAGCTGGGCGTTCGGCTCGATCATGTTCCGCCGGCTGCATCTTCCGGTGCATCCCCTTGTGGCGGCAGGCTGGCAGATGCTGGCCGCGGGCGTCTGCAATCTGTTGCTTGCGTCCGCGCTGTGGCAGTGGCCCCAGGCGCAATGGAATTCTCACAGCGTGGGCGCCGTGGGCTATCTCGTGCTGTTCGGATCGCTGCTCGGTTTCTCCTGCTACATCTGGCTCATCCACCATGTGCCGGTCGCGAAGGTGGCCACGTACGCTTACGTGAATCCGGTCGTGGCCGTCATTCTGGGCGCGCTGGTGCTGGGCGAACATCTGCGCCCGACCGAATATGCCGGCATGGCCGCTGTGCTCCTCGCGGTCGCTCTGGTCACCTCTTCGCAAATGCAAAGCGGCCGAACGGCGGCGGAGATCGAGGTCGGCCCTGTGGAGCGAGAAGCGTAGCGCGCTCGCCGTATACTTTTCTGTTTGCTGCACGATCGGAGGCAGGGTTATGGATGCTGCGGTGGCGTTTGCGCGGGAACAGTCGGCGCGGTTTCTGGAAGAACTGAAGGCACTCTTGCGAATCCCGTCCATCTCGACGCTCCCTGAGCACAAGGCTGATGTGCAAAGAGCGGCTGAGTGGGTCGCGGCCGACCTGCGGCGCATGGGGATGGAACATGTGGAAGTGATTCCCGCGAAGGGCGACGGGCATCCCCTGGTCTACGCCGACTGGCTCCACGCTCCCGGCAAGCCGACTGTGCTCTGCTATGCCCACTTCGACGTCCAGCCCCCCGATCCGCTCGACGAATGGGTGACGCCGCCTTTCGAGCCGGCCGAGCGCAACCAGAACCTCTACGCGCGCGGGGCGGTCGACGACAAGGGACAACTGGTGTTGCAGCTCAAGGCCTTCGAGTCGCTGTTCAGGACAAACGCCGGCAAGCTCCCGTTGAACGTCCGCGTGATCTACGAAGGCGAAGAAGAAGTCGGAGGCGAGCAGATTGCGGCCTTCGTGCGCGAGCATCCTGACCGCCTGCAGGCGGACTTCGCCCTGATCTCGGACACGGAGATGTTTGCGCCCGAACTACCTACCCTCTGCGTAGGGCTGCGCGGCATGATTTACACCGAGCTGGAAGTGCGGGGGGCGAAGACGGATCTGCACTCCGGCATGTATGGCGGCGCTGCCCCGAATCCCTTTGTGGCGCTGGCGCAGATCATCGCGGCTTTGAAAGACCGGGAAGGGAAGATCCAGATTCCCGGCTTCTACGACGATGTTCAGACGCCGACGGCTGACGAGCTGAAGGCCTGGAAGAGCCTGCCCTTCGACGAGGAGGAGTACCGCGAAAAAGAAATGGGCGCGTCCAAACTGGTTGGAGAAAAGGGCTAT
>Ga0335074_10015651_pt1 | contig 10666 bp, 9 predicted proteins | sample Lox_Sample_23_FD_206715 | JGI IMG/M metagenome (GOLD analysis project Ga0335074, IMG submission 206715) | Soil microbial communities from Loxahatchee National Wildlife Refuge, Florida, United States - Lox_Sample_2.3 | ecosystem: Environmental > Terrestrial > Soil > Wetlands | place: USA: Florida...
GCGGTAAAGACTGTTCCCCGGTCCGGGCGCAGCGCCTGGAAATTGTCTGAAATGGGTCCAACACCGGCCGCGAACAGTAGACTGATCTTAGATGAAGAAAATTGGGTTCCTCTCATTCGGCCATTGGACACCTTCACCGCAATCACGAACGCAGTCCGCGGCTGATGCGCTCCTGCAGTCCATTGATCTCGCCATGGAAGCCGAGCGCCTGGGAATGGACGGAGCCTACTTTCGTGTTCATCACTTCGCGCGGCAACTGGCATCGCCGTTTCCACTGCTCGCGGCCATCGGCGCTAAGACGCAAAAGATCGAAATTGGTACCGCAGTGATCGACATGCGGTATGAAAACCCTCATTACATGTCGGAGGACGCCGGCGCCGCGGATCTCATCGCCGGCGGACGCCTGCAGTTGGGAATCAGCCGTGGTTCCCCGGAACAGGTGATCGATGGTTGGCGCTATTTTGGCCAAAGCCCGATGGACGGCGAGGACGATGCAGGCCTGGGCCGCCGGCACGCCGAAGAATTCCTCGATCTGCTCGGCGGCAAGGGCTTCGCTCAGCCCAACCCACGTCCCATGTTTCCCAATCCGCCGGGTCTGCTGCGTCTGGAGCCGTACTCGGAAGGATTGCGCGATCGCATCTGGTGGGGGTCGGCTACCAATGCGACAGCCGCCTGGGCCGCCAGGCTCGGAATGAACCTGCAAACCTCAACCCTCAAATTCGATGAGACCGGTGAGCCGTTCCACATCCAACAAGCCGCCCAGATTCGCGCCTTTCGCGCAGCCTGGAAGGAGGCCGGCCACGTTCGCGCTCCGCGCGTTTCGGTCAGCCGCAGTATCTTCGCGTTGATGGACGATCGCGACCGCGTGTATTTCGGACGAGGAGGTCAGGACGAGGATTCGATCGGCTTCCTGGACGAAAACACACGCGCGATCTTCGGCCGAAGCTACGCCGGCGAGCCGGATGTCCTGATCGAAAAGCTGAGGAAAGACCAGGCGATCGCGGAGGCTGACACGCTGTTGCTCACCGTCCCAAACCAACTAGGCGTGGCCTACAATGCGCACGTAATGGAAGCGATTCTGACTGCCGTCGCCCCAGCTCTCGGCTGGCGCTAAATCGCGGGCTCGGTTTCGTACGAATCCGCTAGGGACGCTTATCATCGAATAACCATGCTGCTTCAGCCGGCGCGGCGGAATGGCCGCCGCTATCTTAATCCTGTGCCGACCAAGGTGGGTGGATTTTCGCTCATTTTCAAGGTGGCGCCGCGGTTCATTCTGGGTGCTAAGGCGCGCTCGCCGCGCGGGCCGCTAGGTCCGTTTCACACGGACCCTTCGATTTACGCCACCAAGCCGCGTTCCGGACTTCGCATCACCTGGATAGGACATTCCACCTCGATCGTCGAGATCGATGGGGTGCGCATCCTCATCGATCCGGTATGGGACCAGCGCGCCGCCCCCACCACTTGGAGCGGGCCCAAGCGGTTTTTCCCAGCGCCTCTGGCATTGAGCGATCTACCGGCTATCGACGCGGTGATTGTTTCGCACAATCACTACGATCATCTGGGCGCGGGCACCATCCGCGCGCTGGCGCGGCATGCCGCGATAAATGGAGCGCGATGGATTACGCCCCTCGGAGTAGGCGCGCTGCTGAAGCATCTCGGTGTGCCGCCGGCGGATTGCGTGGAACTGAACTGGATGGATAGCGCACGAATAGGCGCGCTACGGGTGACGGCTCTGCCGGCGCGGCATTTTTCTGGTCGCGGCCTCTTCGATCGCTTTGAAACACTGTGGGCGTCCTTTGCACTGGCCGGCGCGCAACACCGCGTGTACTATGGCGCCGATTCCGGAGAGTGGCCGGGCTTCCAGGAGATCGGCGCCCAGTTTGGGCCTTTCCACCTCGCGATGCTTGAGATTGGCGCCTTCGATCCGTTGTGGGCGAACATTCACATGGGGCCTGAAGGCGCCGTGCGCAGCTTTCGTGCCCTGGGCAGTCAGGGTCTGCTCATGCCGATTCACTGGGGTCTATTCGATCTGGGGCTGCACCACTGGAAACAGCCTATCGAGAAGATCTGGCCAATTGAGGGACTGAAGCTCTGGTCGCCGACGCCGGGCATTCCTTCGGACGTTATCGCAGGCGAGCAGTTACGATCCGAGTGGTGGCGCTGAGGGTGCCGTCCGCCGGCAGGCCGGCACGCTCATGCCGAGGCAAAAACCCGTGCCTGGCGGGGCGGTTCCGACAATAACGGTGGAACTGGACGGTCAGCAGTTGACCCCTCTCAACGGCCTGGAGCACGACGGCCAATTAGGCTGCCGCATACTCTGCGGTCCACTCCCTTGCCAGTTCTTCAGCGAAGCTGCTGTACGTTCTCGGCTGGTGTCCCAGCATGGCGGCAAAGCGCGCCGCCTGGTACTCCGTGTTGCTGAATCCACGCTCGATGAAACTCTGGTACATGACTCGAACATCATAGGCCAGCCAACTCGGCTTCCCTGCTTTCCTCAGTTGTTCTTCAAAGCCGTCGAAATCGTCGTGTCCGGCGTAAGCGATCTTCTTGCGCAGCAGCTTCGACCATGTAGCCGCCGCATCCGGACCACGCAGCATCTCTGACGAAACCAGGTCATACGTCTTTCCGTTGTGGCCTTCCTGTGTCAGCGATATCGCGGCCGCCTCCGCAATGTCGCGAACATCCACCACAGCCAAGCCCTGGTTCCCCGCGGGAATCGGATATACGCCGAGTCCTGCTAAGGCAGGCTTGAGCGAACGCTCATTCTGGGCGAAGTACGCCGGCCGCAGAATCGTATAAGGCATCCCGCCCGCACGAATCGCTTCCTCGACGGCATACTTGTTCGCGAAATGCGGCACTTCGAGAAACTGATCGGCCCTATAGATTGAGACGTACGTCACATGTTTCAAGCCAGTCTTCTTTGCTAGGCCATAAGCGGTAAGGGCTTGGGTTAACTCGACGGGGACATTCTCTACGCCAATCAGCAGGAACAGCTTGTCAACCCCGTTGATCGCTTCCCCTATTGAGACCGGATCATTCATGTCGCCGAGAGCGACCTCCACCGCGTCAGGGAACGCACCCTGCTTGGGCTGCTTGCGTGTCAAAGCCCGCACGTTCGCCCCGCGCTGAAGAAGCGCCTTAACCACCTCACTACCTACCGTACCTCTTGAAGCTGTAACAAGAACCTTCATTTTTTTCTCCTTCCGCCTTTTCTCCTTCCGCGGCGCCTTTCCGCTCGTTAATTTGAGCGGCCAGTGCTACATCCGCAACCATCTCTAAGGATGTGGTGGACGGTGCATCGGATTCGCGTTCATTGATCCTCGCCGGTCTATCTATCCAGGCGGCGAATGCTTCGATGAAGGCGGAGCTCAAGCGGACCGATCGTGGAGAGCCAGCAGGGGCGATAGTGCTGAAGGCTGTTAGAGCACACGTAAAGTGGGACGGACTGCGACTGGGGGGAAGCTTGCAACTACTTGAAAATTGGTACGCCCGGTAAGATTCGAACTTACGACCTTTTGCTCCGGAGGCAAACGCTCTATCCAGACTGAGCTACGGGCGCTCTGTGGCTATTATACGCGCTGCGCGGTGGCGCGATCCGCTGCCTTAATTCGACGCGACATGGTGCGTCCTGGCCGATGTGGTGTGATGCACCGATGTCGTGGCCGGCTCTTTCAACAGCGTCTCGATCATGTTGCGCCAGTAGTCTTCCTGATACAGCTTCGCATCGTCTCCCATGGCCGTGGTCTGCGACCGGATGTTCCCTTTTTTGTCGATCCACACGATCTGCGGCACCGTGTAGCGCTCCATGATGTTGAAGCCCAAGTACGCCATCACTTCCTCGGGTGTGCTGAATCCCACCGGATAGTTGACGTTGTTCTGCTTGATGAAATCCGGCACCAGCATGTTGGCCATGGTGTTGAAAGCGGCGTCTACCGGCTGAAAACCGCGCGGGCCGTATTCACTGTAAAGCTGGCTAAAAACCTGCGAAGTATGCTGGCAATGCGGGCACGTCGTGTGCACCATCAGCAACGCCACCACCTTTCCTCGCAAGCTGCTTAGCAGCATTTGGTGTCCGTCATTAAATTTGATAACGAACTCCGGAGACTTCCGGATCACCGGGGGAGCGTCCGATTTCGGGGCATCCGCCTTCGGGGTCGCGGCGTAGAGTCCCATCCCGGCGGACAGCATGAGGGCAGCACAGACCAAGCGCATCCAGTAACTCCTTTACCTCTAGTTTACGACGAGATTATATCGCATTGAGACCGGTGCGCTACGATGCTTGCATGGCCCTTGCTGCGCTGGCCCCCCGCCCCGCGGCTTTCCTTATGCTGGCGCTTGCGGCCGGCGCCTGCGCCGCGGCCCAAAATCAGGATCATCCCGATCAGACTCAGCCCACCGTCATTTTCGGAACCACGGTCATCATTCCGTCGGGCCTGCGCGGCCTGGTTTATCACATGCACCACAACCGCAAACAGCTTCCCGAGTTCGAGAAGATGAAGCCTGCCGGCCCTCCCATTTACACCTCGTCGCTGAACCTGCCGCCGCAAAGCTTCAGCGCGGGGTTTCCCGGAGTCACCAAGCGCAACGAATGGTTCGCCATCGACTATAGCGGGCGCTTTTGGATCGTCGACCCCGGCAAGTACACGTTCTCCCTTCTCTCCGACGATGGCTCCCGACTATCCATCGACGACCGACTCGTGATCGATAACGACGGTCTCCATCCCCCCCAGGAGAAGACCGGGACCATCGATCTGGCCGGCGGGATTCATCGCATGCGCGTGTCCTATTTTCAGGGACCGAAATTCCAGATCGCGCTGGTCCTAAAAGTGGCGGGACCGGGCCAGGAACTGCGCGTCTTCAGCACCGACGAATTCAAACCTCCCCCGGATGCTGGTGAAGTCCGCGTGCTCGAAAACGGCGCCGCGCCGGCCCACTAAAGGCGCTGCTAATCCGCGCCGATTTAGTAACAGCCATGGGCCGCCGGAAAACAAAGCCAGCAAAGCGAGAGCGCATCACTAAGGACCACCGGCGAAACTTGTCTCGCGATCGCGCGCAGGAAAAACGAAGACTCCGGCGGAATTCGAATGAGCGAGTCCGGGCACCGCGGAGTCTGGCAGAAAACGACGGCCCCCTTTTGGACACAGGCGAGCGTCTCACCAACTGGCGGCGGCACGGGCAGGCTGTCCCACTTGAGGAGCATGTCGAATCTACGCTTGCATGGCGCATACGGCGTACAGCTTGGAACTGTTTCAAAAGGCCGTATTCGGCCGAGGGCCGTGAAAAGTTCAAGTGGATCGCCATCTCGCTGATGCAGGGCAGAACGGAAAAATCCTCCGACATCGCCCGGCTTTTTCACGACACGATTTATGGGGAGCATTCCAGATACGAACGTGTGCTCACCCAAGCCGTAGCCGAGAGGCAAGCCTGGATTCTCTGTTTCCTTCGCGATGAGCCTTCGGTTGGCGGCGAATTCAAGAAATGGATTCGCGACATGCTCGCCCGGCACCCCGAACCCTGACTCACGGCAGCGGCGTTTTCCACCCCTCGATCTGGGTCACCGTGTCATTCTCAAGCCGCACTTGGAAATAACCGGAATCGCCGCGGCCTTCCAGCAACGCGGGCGTTTCCTTCGCGATCTCCAGCTGTTTCCATTTGCCCTTCAGTACTTTTCGATATTGTGCAAAGTAGTTTTGCGCGGACTTAGGCGAATCCCACGCCGATGCCACGGCCAGCACCGGAAACTTTTCGCGCTTGTTCTCGAACAGCGTATAAGATCCGCCGGCCAGATGCGCCGCCAATTTGTCGCCGTTCTTCGAATCCGTGTATTCGGAAAGCAGCACGCGGAAATCCAGTTCGCCCAGCGTGCCGTCGGCGAGTTTGCGGAACGCCCGCGTGGCCGGCAGTGGAGGAGGATTCGGGATCACCACGCCGCCGTGTCCCAGGTACCGCTCGGGATGCAAGATTTGTCCGCTGCTCTCGGGCGGACGGAGGAAAACCTCCGAGAACGCCTCGCGCCCCAGTTTGCGAAATACCGCGTCTTGAAACTCCAGTCCGTCGGCGTAAGGAAACACGAGCGACTCCCGAATGTACAGCGGCGCTTGCGAAAACACCGGGTATTGCGCGGATGCCGAGCCTTCGATGTTATTCTTCATCATCTCAATCACAGCTTTTGGCGCCTCGGGTTTTCCCCCGCCTTCGCGGGCCACATAGGCCGCCATCAGCCAGGTAGCTTGCCCCTCCATCACGGCCTGGCGCGCCGTGGCGCTGTCGTCGCTGTGCATTCCTTCGTGGATATACTTCGCCAGGTGAAAATGCTGATCGGCGAGCGCATGCGCCATCTCATGCACCAGCGCCACCCGCTCTTCTTCGGTGCCACCCGATCCTTCCAGCACGAAGAGCTTCTTTTGGTTGTAGTCATAGAATGCGGCTGCCTGCTCGGTGAGCAGATCCAAAGTGTTTTTCCGCAGGTCGAAATCCGGCGGGACCAGGCCGAGCATCTTTAGCGTGATTTCTTCGTCCCGGGTGTCTTCCGGCTTCATGGTTTCGCGAATCCGTTGCTCTAAGTACTGGTGTAGCTGGTCCTTGGTGATAAGCGCATAAGGCACATCGTGCTTGAACTTCAGGCCGGTGATCGCCGACAATCCCTCTTTAATGCGGCCGATGTTGGCGAATAAATCCTGCGCGGGCGTGGACCGTACCAGGACGCACCAGACCACCGTTACCGCCAACGATGCCCGACCGAGTGAAAACAAGCGTTTCATGAGACAATGAACCTTTATGGTAGACGAGAAACTGTATTCCGCCGAAGCGCACGGCAGCGGAACGTTCATTATCAGCAAGCCCAAGCGCAAGCGCCCCAAGCTTCGGCAGTCGAGATTGAAGAAGCCGCAACGGGGAGCTCGCAAGTAACGTTCCGGGCCTCGCGCCCACTCCTCCGCTCGCGGCCTCAAGTTCTCTTGATCTTCCGGCTGAGATGGCAGTCCTTCGCAAAATCGCTCTCGGTTTCCTGCTCGCGGCCGCGGCGGGCGTTCTGATGATGGCGTGCTGGGAGTTTTGGAACTACCGGCAGAGTGCTTTTTTGCCCCTGAACCAGCCCGGCGCCGACTTCGGCGATGACGCGCGCATCCTTAACGAGCACATGGATCTGCTCACCAAGCGGGTGGGCGACATGGAGCTATTGGTGCTCATTCTGCTGGGCGCCTCCGGCGCATACGCCGTGGTCTTCGTCATCTCGTCGTATTTCAGCGCCACCAGTTTCGCCCGCCAGGCGGATCAGACCGTCGCCAACATGCAGGATCAGATCGGTCTGGCGATGGGCGACCTACGCGAATTGCAAGAACAAACCGAGGGCCACCTGCGCGAAATGATGTTCACGGCTGCTTCCGCGGCCATACCGGCGACGCCGCAAGAGGTCGTGCCGAGCATGGCTCCCCCGGACTGGCTGAATGGGGTCGCCGGAATCGCGCGGCGGCTAGAAGCCCGGCAGGGACGGCAACTCAACGAAAAGGCCCGGCTGGAGCTGGTGGAGGACGAGTACAAAGCAATCCAGCTGGAGCTTTCGGCCGGAGCCGCGGGTCCCGCGCTCGCGGAAGTATATCTGGGTTTCGCCCGCATCTATGCCTCTTCCGATCCAGCGCGGTCGCGTTTCTTCCTGGAGCGCGCGCTCGGTTTGGCCGCGCCCGAATCAGCGCTGGCCTCCCGGATCCATTATCAACTGGCGTGCCTCTATGCCTCGTCGCACGACTTTCCGCAAGCTGTGCGCGAACTCGCCGCGGCGTTCGAACATCAATTCAAGAACTTGGATGAAACCCTCGCCGGCGATATCGAAGAGGGCGGCAAGCTGTATGAGCTGGCGTCCACCGCTCCCTTCGATAAAGCTGTGAACGATCTGCTGCTCAACATGAGCATCGGCATCGGATAAAAACCAGACCGAGGGCCAGGGGAGCCAAAGCTAGAAGATAAAACTCAACCCGCCGCGCAGAGCGCGTGGCGACTGTACCAGGGTCACGTTCTGCCCGGCCGCGGTGACCGGCAAGTAGCCCTGAGCCAGCCCGTTCTGAAGCTCCGCGGTCGCTTCCAGGCGTCCCGGCATTCCGGGCACGGAAGGAATCGGCTGGCGCAGCCGAACGTTCAGCCCCGGCTCAGTCCACTGGCTGGCGGTCAGATAAAAATGATCCGGCATGATGGTGTTGTCGTAATCCATCCACTGATAGCTGCCAGTGATGATCGTGCCCGTCACCGGCAGTCTGGCAGAGGCCCAGGCTGAACCCCAGAAGCGCTGCACGGTCTGCAACCGCGACCGCAAGCCGTCGGCCGTGGTCGCCGACAAGACCTGGCCGTCAGGCGCCAAGGCGCCGCCGCTTCCGAACGACGAACCAATCGCCACATGCTCACCGAGCGCTTGCGCAATCGAGCCCATTACTCCGGAGCGGTGATAACTTCCCGAATCGAAGATGCTGTTCTGCGACGAAATATCGGGCAGCAGGTCGCCCGGTGCAAACGCCCCCTCGGGCGCCACCAGCGTCAGGGCATTGTTGGTGACTCGCTCGTGGTAGGCGCTCACGCTCAGCTTGGTATCGCGAACCTTCTTCTCGTATCCCATCTCGACGTTTTGAGAGCGCTGGATGGCCGAATGCCCGTCGAGCAACGAGAGCCGCGGCAGCATCGCCAGCGCCGCCAGATCCTGCGCCAACGCTTCTGAATCGCCCGCCACTCCACTATCCCGAGGCTGTACCGCCAATTCCACAGGCGGCGCGCCCGAACTATAGGCCACTTTCACTTGGCCGCCCGCGCCAAGGTCATAGATCAGCCGCCCAAATTCATTGAGCGAGTTCACATGATCCAGGTAGGTCACCGAATCGAGGGAACTGCCATAATCCAGGCGCAGGTTGTCTGTAATCGCCCGGCTGTCGCGTATCGAGACCGACATGGTCCGCAGTGCCGGGGCGCCGTCCGGTTGACCTGTCAGAGACGACAAGCCGCCTCGCACGGGTAAGGAGATCTGCTGCACCGTCAATCCCACCTCGGGCCCCAATCCATCGCGGCTGAAACTGGTGTGGAAACCAGCCGTGGGCAGGCCCTGGGCGCTGTAGCCGACGTTGCCGCTGAGTTCCAATTCGTTGCGGCCGTACAGCGAGGTCGCCAGTGCGAAAGCCGTTCCTAAATCCGTTTGCGCGGACGACGAACCCAGCGATCCCGGATCGCCGGCCGATACATTGAACACGCCCTGGGTATCGGAGAAGGCGTGCGGGGAGGGTTGCGGCTGTTGCTGGGGATCGGGAGTGGCGCTTCCCGGCAGGATGCGCAAAACGGGCCGCGTGGAAGCGGATTCCTTCAGCACCCATTTCCAGTCGTCACTCATCAAAGCGCCGTCGCCCGGTTTGGCGTAGACCAATTCGATGGAGCTTAAAACGCTTCGCATGTCCACGTACAGCAGGCTCTGCATGCCCGGCTGGACCGCGATCTTTTGCTTCACCGCGGGTACGAAGCTGGCAAGCGACACCCGGATCGAATAGAGGCTGGGAGGAAGAACGCCGAAAGCAAACAGGCCATGATCGTTGGTAATGACCCGGGCCAGAAGCTTGTCGGAACGGTTGAACAGGAAAACCGCGGCCCCCATCTGCGGGATACCGTTAGAGTTTCGAACTACTCCGGCAAGACTGCCCCCGAGGGGGTTCTCGGTGGCGGGAAACGCCACTGGCGCTGACAAGATCAACGCGGCAATCACGCTGGCAGCGAGTTTGGGTTGACCCGTTCTCATTCCGTACAGGCTTCAGGGGACGGAAAACCTACGCCGTCCACCTAAGAATTACTTTACCGTAAAATTGGCGCTCGGGGTCAACACCTGCTTGCTGTTGTTATCGGTAACCTTCATCGTCAGGGTGTATTGTCCGGCCGCCAGGGTTTGCAGGGGCAAAAGCTTCTCCACCGTTACCTGCTGGGCCGACGCCCCGGGTATGGCCGTCACGGCCTCGGTGTAGTGCAGAACCGGCTCCTTGACGCCGTTCTTGGTGATGTCGTATTCGATAGACCCGTTCGGCTTCCGGGTCTTCTCATCCGGCGTAAAATTATAAAACTGCGTGTAGATCCCTAGTTTTTCGTCTTTGTCGAAGGTGTCGTTCAAGCGCGGCCGGACTTTGGTGTCGCCAATCACAAACTGGCCCGTGCCGATGTTCTTGGTGGGAACCTTTTCGATGACATCCGCCAGAATCAGGCTGCTCGACGCCAGCTTCTCGTCGTCGAAGTGAGGAACGCTCAGCGCCATGGGATAGGACGTCATGTTGCCGCCGGTGATATCTTTGCAGACGATGTTGAGCCGGTACATTCCCGGCGCCAGCGGAACTTCCTTCTGGTAAATGGACGCGCCATCCAACGCTTTCTGCAGCATGTCGCTCGGCACTTCGATAGTCACCGGATCTTCAAAGGTATTCACCACCTTGCCGGTAATGGAAGTGATGCGGCCGAAGATGTTGACCGTAGCGGTCGACACATTATCTTTCTGCTTGAATTGCAGATCACGGCGCTGAAACTCGATCGTGATCGTGGTCAGAACCGTGGAATCGGTGATTTTGATATATTCCGCCCGCGCTTTAAACGGCAGCGTGTTGTAACGAATGCTGGAGCTGACCACCGCTTCCAGATCTTTGAATTTCACCGCCGGCGGCTT